>Ga0075429_100002264_pt1 | contig 16133 bp, 11 predicted proteins | sample RhiMetdeltSRZDD3_FD_75295 | JGI IMG/M metagenome (GOLD analysis project Ga0075429, IMG submission 75295) | Populus rhizosphere microbial communities from Tennessee, USA - Rhizosphere MetaG P. deltoides SRZDD3 | ecosystem: Host-associated > Plants > Roots > Rhizosphere > Soil | place: USA... | reverse complement strand
CCACGCAGGCGCGCACCCGGCGCACCTCCTCCTCGGCGTCGCCGTGGCCGCCGCGCGCGCGATGGCCGTGATCGGACAGCGCGATCACGACCGCGCCCGGCGGCGCCGCCGCGCGCACCGCCGCCACCGCGCGATCGGCGGCGGCGAGGGCGGCGTCGTAGTCGCGGCCGCGGCGGCCGCCGCGGTGGGCGGCGACGTCGATCGCCAGCACGTGGACCAGCACCAGCGGCGAGGGCCCGGCGACCGCGGCGCCGACGGCGGCCAGGAAACCGTCCGCGACCGGCTCGACGGCGGCGAAGCCGGCGCTCTCGGCGATCGATCGGTGCGACTCGACCACCGCGATCGCGTCCGGGAGCCGGACCGGCAGCGCGTCCGGCCGCGGCGGGTGCGGATCGTTGCGGTAGCCGCTGCCGCGCTGCTGCGGGGTCAGGCCGGTCCACAGCGTCTCCTGCACCGCCAGCGACACGGTCGGGAAGCCGACGTCGACGATCAGATCGTCGCCGCTCGCGCACAGCGCGGCGAGGGCGGGCAGCCGACCGGCGTCGGCGCGGCCGAGCCCGTCGAGGAGCACGACCCGCACCGGCCCCCGCGACCCCGGCGGCGCGGCGGCGTCGGCGCCGGCGAGCGGTCGCTGCGGCGCCGGTCGCCCCGGCGCCAGGATCGCCTCCCACGCCGGCCCGCGCACCGCCGCGACCACGGCCGCCGCCGTCGCCAGCGCAGCCGCGGCACCGGCCCAGCGCCGCTCGATCCCAGCGCGCTCCGGCGGGGTGCTGCCCCGGGGCCCCGCGTGCTCGGGCGTTCCGCCCTGCGCCGCGATCCCTGCCCCTCGCCTCCGCGCGCATCCCAGATAGCTCACGCCCGCGATCGTAGCGTGAGCCGGTACAGCTCGAGGTAGTCTCGGGCCGGCCCGCGCCACGACGAGTCGCGCCGCATGGCGGCGCCGACCAGCGCCGCCCACGCCGGGGTCCGGAACATCGCCACGCCGCGGCCCAGGGCCCAGAGCAGGCCGTCCGCGGTCGGGTGCTCGAAGCGAAACCCGGTGCCGCCGCCGGCGGCGAGCCCGGCGTCGCCGGGATCGTCGACGGTGTCGACCAGCCCGCCGACGGCGTGGACGACCGGGATCGAGCCGTAGCGCATGGCGTACATCTGGCTCAGGCCGCACGGCTCGAACCGCGACGGCATGAGGAAGAGGTCGCTGCCGGCGTAGATCCGGCGCGACAGGCCGACGTCGAAGCCGACGAAGACGCGCAGCTCGTCGCGGAACAGGTCGGCGAGGGCGAGGAAGCGACGCTCGAGGCCGGGATCGCCGGAGCCGAGCACGACCAGGCGCGCGCCCAGCCGGTGCAGCTCCGGCGCGATGTCGGCCACCAGGTCGAGCCCCTTCTGATCGGCGAAGCGCGACACCACCCCGAGCACTGGCGTGTCGTCGGCGATCGCGAGGCCGAGCTCGTCGGCGAGCGCGGCCCGGCAGCGCGCCTTGCCGGCCGGCTCGACCGCGGTGTAGGGCGCCGCCAGCGCCGGGTCCCGGGCCGGATTCCAGGCCTCGTCGTCGATGCCGTTGACGATGCCGACCACGCGCTGGACGTCGTGGCGGAGGAAGCCGTCGAGCGCCTCGCCGCGGGCCGGGGTCAGGATCTCGTGGGCGTAGGTCGGGCTCACGGTGGTGACCGCGTCGGCGGCGCCGGCGCCGGCCTTGAGGAAGCTGAGGTGGCCGTAGAACTCGGCGTGGCGGTGGTGGAACAGGCTCCACGGCAGGCCGAGCTCGCCGACCGCGCTCGCCGGGAACAGGCCGCGGAAGGCGAGGTTGTGGATGGTGACGATCGCCGCGGTGGCGGCGTGCGCCGGATCGAGGCGGAGCAGCGCCGGCGCCAGCCCGGCCTGCCAGTCGTGGGCGTGGAGGACGTCGACCGGCCCGCCGACCAGGCGATCGCCGACGTCGACGGCGACCCGGCCGAGCAGGCCGAAGCGGACGTGGTTGTCGGCGAAGTCGGGGCCGCCGGGCACGTGGTAGAAGCCGTCGCGATCGTACAGCGGCGACTCGACGAACCAGAGCGCCGCGCCGCCGGTCGCGCCGACCACCGGCCGCACCCGCACCGGCAGGAGGTGCGGCCCGAGGAGCGCGTCGTGGGCGAAGCCGTCGCCCAGCGCCAGGCCGGCGCTGGCGAGGCGGCCGGCGACGCCGCGGTAGAGCGGCGCCAGCACCGCGACGTCGAGCTCCGGCGCGGCCGCGGCCAGCGCCGCCGGCAGCCCGGCGACGACGTCGGCGAGCCCGCCCGACTGCGCCCACGGGGCGACCTCGCTCGCGACGTGGAGGACGCGCATCTACTCGTCTTCGTCGGGCAGCCCGGGCGCCATCGCCGCCGCCGCCAGCGCCTCGGGCCCGTAGCGCTTGTAGCGCGGGCCGGCCGAGTCGTAGCTGTGGCGGCCGTGCATCGAGATCTCGAACGTGCCGGGCCGGAGCTGCGCGCGCAGCTCGGGCTCGTTCTGCAGGAGATCGCAGACGTCGTTGGCGAGGACGATCGGGCCGCGCGCGGTCACCAGCGTCCCCTTCGGCACCACCACGATCCCGGACTCGCTGACGAACGGGAAGCGCTCGCGATCCGCGACCGGATCGTCGCCGATGACGGTGCCCGGCTCGACCTTGCAGTTCTTGTCGAGCAGGACCCGGCGCAGCCGCGAGCCGGCGCCGATGTCGCAGCCGGACAGGATGATCGAGTCGTCGACCGAGGCGCCGGCGTGGACGAAGCAGTCGTAGCCGACCACCACCTCGCGCAGCCGGGCCGACGCGACGATCGAGCCCTCGCAGATGAGGCTGTCGTCGATCTCGGCGGTCGGGTAGCCCTCACCGGCGCGGACGAAGCGGGCCGGCGGGTAGTCGCGCTGGGCGGTGCGGATGCGCCAGATCCGGTTGTAGAGGTCGAGCGCCGGCACCCGGGCCCGCACCTCCATGTTGGCGGTGAAGTAGCTCTCGATGGTCCCGACGTCGCGCCAGTACGGCGCCGCGTCCTCGGGATCGCCCGGGACCCGGTTGCGGGCGAAGTCGTAGAGGAAGACGCGGGCGCCCTGGGCGACCAGGCGCGGGATGATGTCGCGGCCGAAGTCGTGGCGCGAGCTCGGGTCGGCGGCGTCGGCGACCAGGGCGTCCTCGAGCACCTCGCGCTTGAACAGGTAGTTGCCCATCGACACCAGCGACCAGTCGGGGCGGTCGGGCATCGACGGCGGGTCGCGCGGCTTCTCGACGAAGCCGACGATCCGGTCCTGGGCGTCGGCCTTGATGATGCCGAACTGGTGGGCCTCGTCGCGCGGCACCGGGAACGCCGCCACCGTCAGGTCGGCGCGGTGGGCGACGTGCTGCTCCTGCATCTGCTCGATGTCGAACTTGTAGACGTGGTCGCCGCCGAACACCGCGACGTGGTTGGCGCGGGCGTCGCGGACCAGGTTGAGGTTCTGGTACACGGCGTCGGCGGTGCCCCGGTACCAGAACTCGCCGAGCCGCATCTGCGCCGGCACCACCTCGATGTACTCGCCGAAGCCGGACAGCCGCCAGTTGCGGTTGAGGTGCTTGATCAGGCTCGACGCCATGTACTGGGTCAGGACGTAGATGCGCCGGTAGCCGGCGTTGACGAAGTTCGACAGGACGAAGTCGACGATCCGGTAGCGGCCCGCGAACGGCACCGCCGGCTTCGACCGGTGCACGGTCAACGGGCCGAGCCGCGAGCCCTTGCCCCCGGCCAGGATCATCACCAGCGTCTCTTTCACCCCCGATTCCATCGCGTCGTCATCCTATGCCAAAGCCGGCGCCGAGATCACCCGGCCGGGGTCGCCGTCGGTGGACGATTGATGTCATTGCGGTGGCGACCGGGCGATACTGCCGCCGATGGACGAGGTCGACTTCCTCGTGATCGGCGCCGGCGTGTCCGGCCTGTCGTTCGCCAACTGGATCCGCGAGGAGGCGGCGCGCCGCGGTCGGCCGGCGCCGCGCATCCAGGTGGTGGAGGCCGAGGCGGAGCCCGGCGGCTACTGCCGCACCGTGATCCGCGACGGCTTCGTCTGGGACTACTCGGGCCACTTCTTCCACTTCCGCCGGCCCGAGATCGAGGCCTGGCTGCGGGCCCGGATGCCCGGCCAGGAGGTGCGCACCGTCGCCCGCAAGAGCCTGATCCGCTTCGCCGGCGCCGACGTCGACTTCCCGTTCCAGAAGAACATCCACCAGCTGCCGCGGCAGGACTTCATCGACTGCCTGCACGACCTCTACTTCCGCGATGACATCTCCCTTCCCGGCACCGCCGCGGCGCCGGCCGGCTCGTTCCAGGAGATGCTGTACCGCCGCTTCGGCCGCGGCATCGCCGAGCGCTTCCTCATCCCGTACAACGAGAAGCTCTACGCCACCGACCTGGGCGGCCTCGATCGCGACGCGATGGGGCGCTTCTTCCCGCACGCCGACATCGCCGACATCATCCGCAACATGCGGACGCCGGACAACGCCGGCTACAACGCGACCTTCACCTATCCGGCCGGCGGCGCCATCGAGTACGTCCGCGCGCTGCTCCACGACCTGCCGGCCGGGACGGTCGCCCTCGACGAGCGGGTCACCGCCCTCGATCTGCGGGCGCGGATCGCGACCACGCCGCTGCGCGCGATCGCCTTCCGCTGGCTGGTCAGCTCGACGCCGCTGCCGCAGCTGGCGGCGCTGGCCGGGCTGCCCCACGACGCCGGCGCCTTCAGCTGGAACCAGGTCCTGGTCTACAACCTCGGCTTCGATCGCAAGGGCCAGGACGGCGTCCACTGGATGTACTTCCCGGACCGCAGCGACGTCTTCTACCGGGTCGGCTGGTACGACAACATCCTCGGCGGCGATCGCATGAGCCTGTACGTCGAGATCGGCGCGCCGCCCGGCGCCGCCTTCGACGCCGAGGCGCTCCTGCCGCGGGTCCTGGCCGATCTCGAGCGCGAGCGCGTGATCGACGGCCAGCGCCTGGTCGCCTGGCACAGCGTCGTGCTCGATCCGGCCTACGTGCACATCACCCGGCGCTCGAACGCGGAGCGGGAGCGCCTCGCCGGCATCCTCGCCGCCGCCGGCGCCTACTCGGTCGGCCGCTACGGCGGATGGACCTACTGCTCGATCGAGGACAACATGCTCGAGACCCGCGCCCTGGCCGGGGTCCTAGGAGAGCTTCTGTAGCCGTCGGACAGCCTCGCCTCTTGCGCGCCGCCGCGGGCGGTCGATGATCGAGGGGTGGGGGAGCCTCGCGCTGGCGAGATGAACGGCCACACCGAGGTCACCGTGACCCGCGACGGTCCGGCCGACGCCGAGGCCGACCACGAGCTCGCGGCGCCCGGCGGCGGCCGCTATGTCTTCGGCACCGCCCTCGGCGTCGGCGGCGGCGGCCGCGTGGTGACCGCCACCGACCGCGAGATCGGCCGCACGGTGGCGCTCAAGACGATGAAGCCGTCGACGGAGCGGACCGAGACCGCGATGCGCCGCTTCCGCGACGAGGCGCGCACCACCGCGCGCCTCGAGCACCCGAACATCATCCCGGTCTACGACATCGGCACGCTGCCGGACGGCGCGCCGTTCTACACCATGCCGATCGTGCAGCGCCGGTCGCTGCGCGACGTCCTGCGCCTGCCGACGCCGCGCGACGGCTGGCCGCTGGCGCGCCTGTGCACCGTGTTCGTGCAGGTCTGCCGCGCGGTCGCCTATGCCCACGCCCGGGGCGTCCTCCACCGCGATCTCAAGCCGGAGAACATCCTGCTCGGCGATTTCGGCGAGGTCTACGTCGCCGACTGGGGCGTCGCCAAGCTGGTCGCCGAGCGCGCCGAGGAGGCGGAGCAGCACGGCGCGCCGCCGCCGCACGCCCAGGACGTCTTGCCCCACACGATGATGGGCGCCGCCCTCGGCACCATGGGCTACATGGCGCCCGAGCAGGCGCGCGGCGAGTGGCACGCGGTCGATCGCCGCGCCGACCTGTTCGCCCTCGGCGTCATCCTCTACGAGATCCTGTGCGGCCAGCACCCGTTCCGGTCGCGGCCGGGGTCGTCGCGCGACGAGGTCCTGCACGCGGTCGAGCACGAGGAGCCGCCGCCGCCGCGCGAGGTGGCGCCGGCGTGCCCGCTCGTCCTCGATCAGCTGTGCCGCGCGCTGCTCGCCAAGCGCCGCGAGGATCGCCCCGACTCCGCCGAGGCGGTCGCCGCCGAGGTCGAGGCGTTCCTCGAGGGCGTCAAGGAGAAGGAGCGCCGCCGCGGCGAGGCCGAGCGGCTGATCGAGCGCGCCCGCGCGCCGCTGGCGCGCTACCAGGAGCTCGGCGAGGCCCGCCGGCGGTTGCTCGAGGAGGCGCAGGCGCGGCGCGGCGCGATGAAGCCGTGGGAGCCGCTCGAGCGCAAGCGCGACGCCTGGCAGTGCGAGGACCGCGCCGCCGAGGTCGAGGCGGCCCGGGCCGAGGCCTTGGCCGAGGCGATGGAGCTCCACCACCAGGCGCTCGCCCACGACGCCGACTCGGCGGTCGCCCACGCCGCGCTGGCGGATCTCTACTGGTCGCTGGCGCGCAAGGCCGAGGCCGAGCGCCGCGAGCCGACCCGCATCTACTACGAGTCGATGGTGCGCGATCACGACGACGGCCGCTACGCCGCGCTGCTCGCCGCCGACGCCCGGGTCTCGATCGCCTCCGATCCGCCCGGCGCCGAGGTCGTCGCCTACCGCTACGCGGAGATCGATCGCGTGCTGCGGCCGGTCGACGCCCGCCCGCTCGGCCCGACGCCGATCCGCGAGGCGCGCTTCGCCCCCGGCAGCTACCTGTTCGTGCTCCGCCACCCCGGCTTCCGCGACGTCCGGTATCCGGTCAGGTGCCGGCGCGGCGACCATCACGACGGCCGGGTCACGCTCTACACCGACGCCGAGATCGGCGCCGACTTCGTCCACGTGCCGGGCGGGCGGGTCGCCATCGGCGGCGACGAGGAGGCGCGCGGCCGGCCGCTCGAGCGCACCGAGGTCGACGTCGGCGACTTCGCGATGGCGCGCTTCCCGGTGACCTTCGGCGAGTACCTGGCGTTCCTGAACGACCTGGCGGCCACCGATCCCGACGCGTGCCGGCGCCGGCTGCCGGTCGGCAAGGACGGCCGCATGCCGGTGCGCCAGGACGATCGCGGCCGCTGGGTCCTCGACTACGAGGACCTGGTCGAGGGCATCGGCCGCCGCTTCTGCCCGCCCGAGCTGGGCGACCGGATCGCGATGATGCCGCTGTGCTGGTTCGACGCCCGCGGCTACGCGGCGTGGTGCAGCCGCACCACCGACCTGGCGGTGCGGCTGCCGACCGAGGCCGAGTTCGAGAAGGCGGCGCGCGGCGCCGACGAGCGCCTCTACCCGTGGGGCAACCGCTTCGACGCCACCTTCGCCAAGATGCGCGACTCGCGCCCCGGCTTCTCGCAGCCGGAGGCGGTCGGCGCCTTCCCGCTCGACGAGAGCCCGTACGGCGTCCGCGATCTCGGCGGCGGCATGGCGGCGTGGATCGCCGACATCCACGGCGAGCTGTCGGCCGAGGCCGCGGCGGCCGAGGTCGAGCCGCCGGCGGGCAGCCCGCTCGAGGCGGCCGGCGAGCGCATCCACCGCGGCGGGTCGTGGCAGTCGTCGATGGAGGGCTGCCGCGGCGCCTGTCGGGTGCGCTACTTCGGCTCGTTCCGGCCGTCGGAGTGCGGCATGCGACTGGCGCGCACGATCACGCGTGCGTGATCGGCGCCGTCTGCGGGCGGGTGAGGAAGCGCCGCAGCGCCCAGATCTGGTCGGCGTCCAGCGGATCGAACACGATCGCCGCGCCGTGGTCGTCGCTGCCGACGACGGTGACCGCCACCGCGATCGGCTCCTCGCGGGTCGGCACCCGGAACCAGAGCTGCCCCCGCGTCCGCAGCGGCAGCCCGGGTCGGATCAGGTACGCGCCGCCGATGGCGAGGGTCTCGAGCCGGCACGGCTCGGGCGCGTCGTCGCCGACGGTCAGGATGGCGTCGAGGTCCACGCAGCGGCGGAGGAAGCGGCGTGAGTCGTCCACACCGGCAGCGTAGGCGGACCCGCGGCCGCCGTCGGGTAGGTCCGGGGTGCGCGCCCGGCTCCGAGGACGAACCTCAGGCGGTCGCCGACAGCAGGATGGCGACCCGGTCGAGGATCCGGTGCGCGACCACTGCCTTGGGGCCGGCCGGGACCGGCGTATCGCCGGCGGCGTCGACCAGGACGACCCGGTTGGTGTCGACGGCGAAGCCGGCGCCCGGCTCGGTGACGTCGTTGGCGACGACCAGGTCGCAGCCCTTGCTGGCCAGCTTGGCGCGGGCATAGGCGACCACGTCGTGGGTCTCGGCGGCGAAGCCGATGAGCAGCGGGCGGCGGCCGCCGCGGGCGCGGCGCGCGGCGCCGAGCGCCGCCAGGATGTCCGGGTTGACCTCGAGCGGGATCGACGGCGCGTACGCCATCTCGCTGCGCTTGAGCTTCTTGCCCTCGGTCTGGGCCGGGCGGAAGTCGGCGACCGCCGCCGCCATGACGATGGCGTCGGCGTCGGCAGCCGCGCCGGTGACCGCGTCGTGCATGGCGCGGGCGTCCTCGACGGCGATCACGTTCAGGCCGGGCGGCGCCTCGAGGGCGACCGGGCCGGAGATCAGCGTGACGTCGGCGCCGCGGCGGGCGGCGGCGGCGGCCAGGGCGTAGCCCATCTTCCCCGACGAGCGGTTGCCGAGGTAGCGGACCGGATCGACCGGCTCGTGGGTCGGGCCGGCGGTGACCACGACCTTCTTGCCGGCGAGGTCCTGCGGCGCCAGCACGCGGGCGGCGGCCTCGACGATGTCGACCGGCTCGGCGAGCCGGCCCGGCCCGGTCCACCGGCAGGCCAGAAATCCGTCCCCGGGCCCGACCACCCGGTGGCCGGCGACGTCCATGAGGCGGCGGACGTTGGCCTGGGTCAGCGGGTGGCTCCACATGTTGACGTTCATCGACGGCGCCAGCAGGACCGGCGCCTTGGTCGCCAGCACCACCGCCGACAGGGCGTCGTCGGCGAGGCCGGCGGCGAAGCGGGCGATGGTGCTCGCGGTCGCCGGCGCGACGATGATCAGGTCGGCCTTGTCGGCGACCTGGATGTGCCCGATCTCCGACTCCTGGGTCAGGCTGAACAGATCGGTGAAGACCGGGTGCCCGGTCAGCGCCTGGAAGGTCAGCGGCCCGACGAACTTCTGGGCGCGGCGGGTCATCACCGCCCAGACGTCGGCGCCGGCCTTCGACAGGAGGCGCACCAGCTCGGCTGCCTTGTACGCAGCGATGCCGCCGGCGACGCCGACGACGACGGTGGCGCCCTGGAGCGGCGTGGCCGGATCGCGGGCCTTCGAGCGGGTCACGAGCCCAGCCTAGCGCAGGTCAGGCGGGCTCCACGCGCGTGTTGACGTACTTGTAGACCGTGTAGTCGTCCAGGCCGTGGTGCGACCCCTCGCGGCCGTAGCCCGACTGCTTGACGCCGCCGAACGGCGCCTGTGCCGTCGAGATCAGCCCCTCGTTGACGCCGATCATGCCGACCTCGAGCGCCTCGGCGACCCGGACCTGGCGGCTGGCGTCGCGGCTGCACAGGTAGGCGACCAGGCCGTACTCGGTGTCGTTGGCGAGCGCGATCGCCTCGGCCTCGGTGGCGAAGGTGCGCATCGCCACCACCGGCCCGAAGATCTCCTCGCGCCAGATCGGCATGTCGGAGGTGATGCCGGCGAGGACGACCGGCTCGACCAGCTGGTGGTCGGCGGCCGGGACCGCGCCGTGGACGAGGCGGGCGCCGCGGGCGACGGCGTCCTCGACCAGGCGGCGCACCTTGGCGACCGCGTCGCGGTTGATGAGCGGGCCGATGCTGGCGTTCGGGGTCCGGCCGTCGGCGACCACCAGCTTCTTGATCTCGGCGACCAGCTTCTCGCCGAACAGGCCGGCGACCCGGCCCTCGACCAGGAAGCGGTTGGCGGCGACGCAGCTCTGGCCGGCGTTGCGGAACTTGGCGATGAGCGCGGCGGCGACCGCGCGATCGAGATCGGCGTCGGCGAAGACCAGGAACGGCGCGTTGCCGCCGAGCTCGAGCGAGACCCGGGCCAGGTGGTCGGCGGCGGCGCGCTGGATCAGGCGGCCGACCTCGGTCGAGCCGGTGAAGCTGATCTTGCGGATCCAGCGCGACGTGATGAGGTGGCCGCCGACCCGCGCCGCCTCGCCGGTGACGACGTTGAAGACGCCGGCCGGCAGGCCGAGCTCGTCGGCGATGCCGGCGAGCGCCAGCGTCGTCAGCGGCGTCGCCTCGGCCGGCTTGGCGACCACGGTGCATCCGGCCGCGAGCGCCGGGCCGAGCTTGCGGGTCAGCATCGCCGCCGGGAAGTTCCACGGCGTGATGAAGGCGCACGGCCCGACCGGCTCGCGCAGCACGGTGATCCGCTGGTCGCTGCGGGTCGCCGGGAGGGTCTCGCCGTAGACGCGGACCGCCTCGCCGGCGAACCACTCGAGGAAGCTGGCGGCGTAGCGGACCTCGCCGACCGCCTCGGCCAAGGGCTTGCCGTTCTCCGCGGTGATGAGGGCGCCGAGCTCGCGCTCGCGGTCGTGCATGCGCGCCGCCATCCGCGCCAGGAAGCCGGCGCGCTCGTGGGCGGGCCGCGCCCGCCACGCCGGGAAGGCGCGGGCGGCGGCGACCAGCGCATCGTCGACGACGGCGTCGGGCAGGTCGGGGACGCGCGCGAGCACCTCGCCGGTCGACGGATCCTCGACCGGGAAGCGCTCGTCGGCGCCGACCCAGATGCCGCCGACGTAGCAGTCGGAGCGGAGCAGGTCGCGGCCAGGTCCGAGGGCGTCGCTCATGATCGAGGGGTACCACCGGGGCGCGCGGTTGCCACCGACGCGAAAGCGCATTCCGCCTGCGACCGCCATGTTACGAATCGCGTATGGCGAAGGCGGAATCCAAGCGACTGGCGGTGGTGTTCGGCACGGGCCTGGCGATCGGGCTCGTCGCCGCCGGCGCCTACTTCTTCGTCGTGCAGCCACGCCACGATCGCGCCGAGGCCGCCAAGCAGATCGCGGCGTGGGAGACGCGATGGACCGCGGCCACCGAGTGCCTGTACGGCCCCCAGCGGCGCGCCGCCGCGCCGTCCGACGCGATCGCGATCGCGCGTCTCGACGCCGGCCAGCTCGGCGAGAGGGAATGCGGGGTCCGGGTCGGCAAGCTGTCGCGCCCCGAGGGGCCCGACACCGGGATGCCGGAGGTCGAGCGGGCGTGGAACGCCCTCGAGGCCGCGGCGGTGACGCTGGCGAAGACCTACGGCACCCACGTCGGCGCCTTCGGCGGCGAGCAGAGCCGCATGGTGGCGCCCGCCGACGCCTTCGACGCGCTCGGCACCGCGGCCGCGACCGTCGAGACCGCCCACGCCGCCCTGCGCCGCGCCGCCGGGCTCGCCGAGCGGCCGGCCGCGGCGGCGCCGGCGATCACCGACGTGGCGATGGGGCCGGCGGTCGCGCTCGGCGCGCCGATCCGCGGCGCCGCCTCGTTCCACGCCGACGGCGGCGTCGCCGCGATCCGCCTGGTCGGCGACGACGTCGCCTTCGACGTGGTGGCGCGCGGGCCGCGCGAGGCGGTCGTGCGCCGGATCGCGCCGGACAGCGCGCGGGCGTATCCGGACGGCGGCTGGGCGGCGGTGGTCGAGGACGACGATCGGGGCCGGCGCCAGGTGCTGGCCGGGCCGGTCGGCGACGACGGCGAGGTCGGCGCCGGCGCGGTGCGGGTGGCCGTCGACGAGGGCGCGTCAGCAACGGTCCTCGGGGCGCTCGGCGCCGGCGCCGAGCGGCTGATCATCGGCGACGATCCGGTGCAGCTCTACCGGTCGCGCGACGGAGGCAAGACCTGGACGCCGACCGCGATCAGAGACGCCGAGATCGGGGGCGTGGCGCGCGCCGACGCCGCCGCCGGCGCCATCGATCTCTTCTGGAGCATCCGCGGCGGCGCGCGCTGGGTTCGTCTGACCGGCGCGGCGCCCGGCGACCTGCCGGAGCCGGTCACCTTCACCAGCACCATCGCCGCCACCTGCGGCGCCGGCGACGTCCGCTGGTACACCGACGGCAACGGCGTGGTCCGCGTCGGCGGCGGCCGCAGCGAGGCGCTCGCGCTCGCCGGCGCGAACGCGGTGGTCGCCTGCGGCCCCGACGCCGCCCTGGCGGCGGCGCCGGGCGGCCTCCACCGCTGCGGCGGCGGCCGCTGCGCGCCGGTCCTCGAGGGCTTCGACGGCACCCGCGGCGTGGCGGCCCTCGATGGCGCCGCCGCGGCGTTCGCGGCGCCGAGCGGGCGGGTGATCGCCGTGTGGCGCGTCGGCAAGCCGGCGACGTTTGTCCGAGAACCGGACGGAGCCTTCCTGGTCGGCGCGGTCTACTGGGGCGGCCAGCTCCACCTGGCGCTGATCGACGCGACCGGACTGCGCTTCGCCGCCGTGCCGTAGACGCGTAGGCGCGCCGCGGGCTTGTCTCGCGATCCGCGCGGTGGCATACCGGCGGCATGGACGACTCTCCCGGCGCCGATGCCCGCGCCGAGCTCGCCCAGCTGGTCGCCGAGCTGCGCACCCGGCTCGGCTGGCACGCGCGCGCCGGCACGTGGGCGGCGACTGCGACGGCGTCGCCGCCGGCCGCCGTGACGGAAGCGCCGGCGGAGGAGCCGCCGGCGCCCGTGGCCGCCGTCACGTACGAGGCCGAGCCGGCGCCGCGGCCGCGGCTCACCCTCGCCGAGATCCGCGACGACCTCGGCGAGTGCACGCGCTGCAAGCTGCACGGCACGCGGACCAAGATCGTCTTCGGCGTCGGCGCCGGCGACGCGCCGCTCATGTTCGTCGGCGAGGCGCCCGGGGCCGACGAGGACCGGATCGGCGAGCCGTTCGTCGGGCGCGCCGGCGAGCTGCTCGACAAGATGATCGAGGCGATGGGCTGGAGCCGCGAGGCGGTCTACATCGCCAATGTGCTCAAGTGTCGGCCTCCGGGCAACCGCACGCCGGAGGCCGACGAGGTCGCGCAGTGCCAGCCGTTCCTGGCCGCGCAGATCGCGTCGGTGCGACCGCGCGTGATCGTCGCGCTCGGCCGGCCGGCGGCGAACGTGCTTCTGCAGAACAACGCACCGATCAGCGCGCTGCGCGGCCGCTTCCACGAGTACCGCGGCATCAAGGTCATGCCCACGTTTCATCCCGCTTTCCTGCTGCGATCTCCCGAACGCAAGCGCGATGCGTGGAGCGATCTCAAGCAGGTGATGTCGGAGCTGGAGCGACTCGGCATTTCCCCGCCGCCCGCGCACGTTCCGTGACAGCTTTCTCACGGGAGTTTGGCACGCGGTCTGTAGGTCGATTTCTCGACGAGAAACCTCGCCGCCGCGCGCTTGACACGCGCGCTGCGCGGTCCATAGATTCGTGACGCTCGCGCCGGGTGTCCGGTGCGATGGGCGAGCGAAAGGACGCGCGATGACGAAGCTGGAGTTGATCGAGCGCGTGTATCGAAAGCGCGGCCTCACCGCCGGGATGACCAAGAAGCAGGTCGCCGACATCATCGATGGAGCCTTCGCCGAGCTCGGCGACTACTTCGTGCGCACCAAGGTCACGCGCGCCGCCACGCCGCGGTTCACGTACCCGGGCTTCGGCACCTTCGCCAAGCGGCGCCGCACCGGCCGCATCGGCCGCCACCCCAAGACCGGCAAGCCGATCGAGATCCCGGCCCAGACGACCGTCGCCTTCGCCGTCGGCAGCGAGCTCAAGTCGCTGCTGAACGGGCACTAGGAGCGCCCATCGGGCGCGGCGGCGACATCGACCGGGACCGGGTGCTCGCGCTCGCGCGCGAGCTCGACCTCGATCTCCTCGAGGCCGAGCTCGAGGCGGCGGTCGCCGAGCACCTGCTCGGCTGGTGGCAGGCGGTGGTGCGCGGCGGCGCGCGGCCGCCGTGGCCGGCGCTGGTGACGAGGCCGGCGACGCGGCGACGGCTGGCGGCGGCGCGCGCGGACGCGTCGCTGGCGGCGCGGGTGGCGCCGTGGTGGCGGCTGGCGCTGGCGGCGGCGGTGGAGGCGGATCCGGCGGTGGCGGGGGCGAGGGCGGCGGCGGTGGCGTGGGAGGGGCTGGGGATGCTGGCGGAGGCGCGGAACGCGGCGGCGAGGAGGGTGGGGGGGTACGCGGGGTTCGCGGAGGTGGCGGCGGAGGTGATGGGGGTGGCCCTGGATGGAGAAGCAGAAGGGCAAGGGCAAGGGCAAGGGCAAGGGCAAGGGCAAGAGGGCGAGTGGCCGGAGTGCGCCGGGCGGGTGGCGATGATCGTGGAGGAGATGGCGAGGCGGTGGCGGATCGACGGGAGGGTGCGAGTCGATGTCGCGTCCGAGAACCGGACATTCGTGGTGGGCGCGAAGGATATCCGGATCGTCGTGTCCGGAGGCCGGACACGAAAGGCGTGGCAGGCGGCGCTCCATGAGGTCGGGCACGCGCTGGTGGCGCTGGCCGGGCTGCGGCCGGTGCGGGCGGTGGATGAAGCGGTCGCGACCTGGGCGAGTGATCGTCTGGCGCGGGCCGATCAGGCGATGTGGATGCTGGGGGTGAGCCCGGACGAGGCGGCGCGGAGGGCGCGCGAGGCGGAGGCCGGGCGCGCCCTGCGGCGGCGGTCGGCGGCGCTGCTGGCGCGGTTCGAGCGCGACCTGTACCGCGAGCCCGGCGGCGACCTGGCGGCGCGCTGGCACGCGGCGGCCGCCGCGGCCGGCTGGACGCGAACCTTCGCGCGGCCGCCGGCGGCGCTCTGGCACGATCCCGGGGCGCAGGCGGCGTACCGCGCGGCCGAAGAGCTGGCGCTCCGGCTCGGCGAGGCGCTGGCCGCGGGCGCCGGGCTCGCCGAGGCGGTGGCGGGACTCGGCGATCGGGCTTGAGCTGGCGCCGCCTCGCGGCGAACATGGCGCCGGTGCGACGCCTCGCCTGCCTCCTTGCGCTGTCGGCAGCGTGCGGCGTGACGCGACCGGCCCCGGTCGAGGTCGGCGGGCTGGTGGCCCAGGCCGGTCTCGACGGCGCCGCCGACGAGCTGCAGATCCGCCTGGCCGACGATCCGCGCGATCCGGTCCTGTGGCGGTCGCTCGCCGCCGTCGAGGAGCGCCGCGGCCGCCCCGGCGCGGCGCTGACCGCGCTCGAGACCGCGGCGGCGATCGGCCGCGCCACCGGCAGCGCCCTCGACGACGGCGACCGCGCGCGCCTGGCCCGGCTCCTGATCGCGCGCGCCGCCGAGCGGGCCGAGCGCGGCGCCCCGGCCGCGGTCGACGATCTCGACCGCGCCGCCGGCCTCGGCGCCGCCGTCGATCCGGCCCTGCGGCGCCGCGCCGAGCTCGGCGCCGCCCTCGCCGAGCTGCGCCACACCGACGGCGCCCAGCGCGACGCCGGCCGCGCGCGCCTGCGCCGGCTGGCCGCCGCCGATCCGGGGTTCGCCGCCGATCCGCGCGCCGCCGCCGGCGACGTCGAGGCCGCCCTCGCCGCCGGCGAGCTGGGCCGGGTCGCCGCCGCCGGCGCCTGGCTCTGGGACCGCGGCGCCCGCCGGATCGCCCTCGAGACCCTCGACGCCTGGGAGCGCGCCGGCGGCCTCGAGCGCGGCGCGCCGGTCGCGACCTGGGCCGGCGCCGGCGACCTCGGCGCCGGTGCGGTCGCCGATCGCTGGCTGCGCGCGCGCCGCTGGTGGCGCGGCGCCGCCGGCCGGCCGGACCTGCACACCCTCGAGCTGGCGCGGCGCGCCGGCGCCAGCCCGTGCATCTTCGCCGCCGCCCCCGGCGATCACGGCTGCGCGGTCGCCGCCGCCGCCTTCGACGGCACCGACGGCGCGCCCTGGCAGGCCGACGTCGTCGATCGCGCCGAGCGCGCCGGCTTCCGCTTCGATCGCCCCGGCGACGCCGCCGCCTGGATCGTGATCGCGGTGCGCGACGCGCTCGGCGGCGGCGGCGACGGTGATCGCCTGATCTCCCGCCACGTCGACGTCGCGGCCGCCGCCGGCAGCGGCGACCTGCCGCGGTTCGCGCGCCCGACGCTGCTGCGCCTGCTCGGCCGCGCCGACGACGCCCGCACCGCGCTCGACGGCGCCATCGCCGGCGCCGGCCGTCTCGCCCCCGGCGCGCGCCTCG
>Ga0075429_100002262_pt1 | contig 16136 bp, 16 predicted proteins | sample RhiMetdeltSRZDD3_FD_75295 | JGI IMG/M metagenome (GOLD analysis project Ga0075429, IMG submission 75295) | Populus rhizosphere microbial communities from Tennessee, USA - Rhizosphere MetaG P. deltoides SRZDD3 | ecosystem: Host-associated > Plants > Roots > Rhizosphere > Soil | place: USA... | reverse complement strand
TCTGCGCATCGATGCGCGCCAGGAGCCGCATCACTCGGTCGTGGCCCTTGCGCTCGACCAGCCGGCTCACGGTGAGCAGCACGAACGTCCCGGGCGGCTCGCGATACGGGCTGGCGGCGTGGCGAGCCGGGTCGTAGATGCGCGCCGGGTCGTAGCATGGATAGAGCACGCGATACTGGACGTCCGGCACGCGCCTCCGCATCAGCTCGCCGGACGCCCGGGAATTCACGAGTACGCGCTGAGCCCGTCGGAGCGCCCGGATTTGCAGAGTAAGCTGCCGGCTCAGGAGCTCGCCTGCCGGAGAGGGCAACAGGAGCTCGTGGCCGTGCACGTAAACGGCAGTCTCGGTCTGCGGCGTGCCCCGGAGGCCGTAGAGGCGAGCCGCGGCGTCGAGAAAGATCACGAGGTCGTAGCGGTGCCGCCGGACCAGCTCGGCGAAGAACGCCGCGTTGCGCCGCTGGATCGGCACGGTGGTCACGCCCCAGCGGGGCCAGATGAGCCGATCGTGGACGATGTCGGCGAGCCCGGCGCCGGTGCCCGGACGACACAAAATGTGCAGTGCCGGCCGATCGCGCAGCTTCAGGAGCGTCGCGCAGACGACGTTGGCCATGCTCGCGATGCCGCCGACCTGCGGAGGTACCGAGCTGGAAACCATGAGCACGGTCGAGTCGGGCGCCTGACGCATCGTGGCAGTATCACTCAGCGCGGGACGATGTGATATAGCAACCTCAATGGCGACGCGGCTTCGCACGCGCCGCGCTCGAGCGCTGTTTCTCTGGCGCTCGCTCCTTCCGGGGGGCGTCGAGCGAACGGCGATCACACTGGTCGACCATCTCCAGGCCGCCGGGTGGAGCTTTTTCCTCGGGCTCCTGGAGCCTCACGGTGACTTTCACATGTGGACACGCCATCCACGCCGACTCTTGAGCCCGCGCTGGGGACCGCGGACGGCGCGCCAGGAGGAAAATCTCGCGTTCGCCCTCAAGGCGATCCCGCGCCTGGGCTGGTATGCCGTGCGCGCGCAGGCGCTCGTGAACCGGGTCAGGCCCGACCTGTTCTTCACGCACTCGGGCGTCGACGTGCTGGTGGCCGGTGCCCTGGCGCGACGCCGGGGCGCGGTCTGGATCGCGCGAGTCGGCAGCGACGCCTTCTCCGACATCAGCGAGAAGCATCCGTGGGGCCGGCCGTTCTTCAAGCGATTTCTCTCCCTCGCGTACCGGCGGCCGGATCACATCGTGGCCGCCAGCGAGGGATTGCGACGGCGGCTCACCGAGGATCTGGGCGTGCCGGCTTCACGCGTGAGCGTGATTCCGAATCCCGTCGACGTCGCCCGCATCCAGGAAGAGGCGCGGCGTCCGCCGGCCGAGTACGCGACGGGCGATTTCGTCGTCGGCGTCGGGCGGCTCACGTCGAACAAGGGGTTCGACCTCTTGATCCGGGCGGCGGCTCGGCTCTTCCGGAGCGAGCGGCCGATCCGCCTGATCATCCTGGGGGACGGCGAGGAGCGCGAGCCGCTGCGCGAGTTGGCGCACGAGCTGGGGATCGCGCACCTGGTGTCGCTGCCGGGCTACGAGCCGAGCCCCTGGCGCGTGATGAGCCGGGCGCTCGTCCTGGTGGCGCCGTCGCGCCAGGAAGGGTTCTCGAACGTGATCGTCGAGGCCATGGCGTGCGGCGCGCCGATCGTCGCCACCGACTGTCACGGCCCGCGCGAGATCGTCAACGCCGGCGTCAACGGATCGGTGGTCCCGGTGGGCGACGAGGCAGCGCTGGCGCGCGCGGTCGAGGAGCTCCTGCGCGAGCCGGAGCGTCGCGCGCGCTATCGCGAGGCCGCGCTGCGCCGGGCTCAGGAGTTCGCCGTGGCCACCGTCAGCGAGCGGTACATGAGCTTGTTCCGCGAGCTCGCGACGCCGTGACGATGAAGGCGCCGATCTTCTATTACCATTCGGTCGGCGGCGCGTCGCCCCGGACGCTCGCGCTGGCGCGATTCCGGGAGCACCTCGAGTGGATCCGCCGCGCGGGCTATCGGGCGGTCACCGTGTCGGAGCTGCTCGAAGCCGGCCGCGATCTTCCACCGCGCTCGGTGGCGCTCACCTTCGACGATGGGCTCCTGGACAACTACACGGAGGTGTTCCCGCTGCTGCAGCAATACGGCGTGCGCGCCACCTTCTACGTCGTGCCGGGCTACGACCAGGTGACCCGGTGGGGGTCGCCGAGCACCGGCCGCTGGCGCGAGGCGCCCGCTCCCGGCTTCACGGTTCCCTCAGGCAGCATGGGCCCGGATCAGCGGCGCGAGCTGGCCCGACACGGGATGGAGATCGGCAGCCATTCGCTCACGCACCGGATGCTCACGCAGGTGTCCGCCGACGACCTCATGCGTGAAGTTCGCGAGTCGCGGGACGCGATCGAGCAAGAGATCGGCGCCCGCGTGAAGACCTTCTGCTATCCGCGGGGCCGGTTCACGCCGGCCGTCGTGCGGGCAGTGCGAAGCGCCGGCTACCTCGGCGCCTGCAGCACGCTCCCCGGCTACTATCGCTTCGCGCTTCCGCGTCACGTGCTGCCGCGCTTCCTCGTGGAGGATCCCGACTACTTCGGCGCGGTGCTGACGGGCGGCGCCTTTCAGCCCTGGACGCTGCTGCGGCTGGCGCGGCGGCAGCTCGCTCGCGCGTGATGGCCTCGCTGCCGGCGCTCGCGCGCGCCCTGGCCCGCTACGTCGCGCTCCACGCGGGCTCCGTCGAGCGCGCGCCGGTGATGACCCCGCCGGACGTGAAGCCGCGGGTCGTGGTCTCACTCACCACGATCCCGAGCCGCCTGACGCGGCTCCGGCCGACCCTGAATTCTCTGCTCACCCAGGACTACCAGCCGACCGCCATCTACCTGGCCGTGCCGAGCCAGTCCATGCGCGAGCAGAAGCCCTATCAGATGCCCGAGTGGCTCCCCGAGTATCCGGCGGTCACCGTGATCGATTGCGAGCGAGACTGGGGTCCGGCGTCCAAGCTCTTGCCCACGCTCCTGGCCGAGCGCGAGCGCCCCGACACGATGATCATCGTGGTGGACGACGACAACGTCTACCCGCGCGAGATGGTGAGGACGTTCGTGCAGTTCAGCCAGCGGCTGCCCGACGCGGCGCTGTGCTTCCGCGGCCACGTCGTGTCGGGCGGGTGGAAAGAGAGCCGCGCGGTCTTCGGTACCCGCGTGAGCGCGCCGACGCGCATGGACATCGTCACCGGCTGCGCCGGCGTTCTCGTGAAGCCGCGATTCTTCGACGGCGCGGTGTTCGATTACGACGGCGCGCCGCCCTCGGCGTTCTTCGTCGACGACATCTGGATCAGCGGGCACCTCGCGCGGCGCGGCGTCCGCCGCTATCTCATTCCGTCGCCGGCCGCCTTCGTCTATCTCGGCACGCTCACCACGTGGTGGACGCCGGGGCTGGACAAGGACGCCAACGGGCGCGGCAGCCGGCACAACGACGTCATGCTCGATCACTTTCGATCGAGCTGGGGCGTGACCGGCTAGCCTTTCCCGCCCGCTCGTACACGGACTCGAACTTGCGAGCCGCGGCGTCCCAGGTGAAGTCGTCGCGAACCCGGCGGCGGCCGCGCGCCGCCAGCTCGGCGGCCCGCTCGGGCTGATCGTAGAGCTTCGCGATCGCCGCGCGGAGGGCCTCGACGTCGCCCGGCGGACACAAGACACCGTTGTGTCCGTGCTCGACGAGCTCGCCCGTGCCGCCCACGCGCGTGGCGATGAGGGGCGTGCCCACCGCCATCGCCGACAGCACCGCCAGGCTGAAGTTCTCCTCGTGCGAGGGGAGGATGGCCGCCGACGACTCGGTCAGGAGCCGGCCGAGACCACGGTGATCGAGCCAGCCGTGGAGCTCGATCTTGTCGGTCAGCCCGAGCCGGTCGCGCCGGCGAGCGATGGCAGCCCGGTACGAGCCTCTCCCGACGAACCGGATGCGCGGGGCCCGGTCACCCAGCTCGCGGAGCGCCAGCAGGAGGGTCTCGATCCCCTTGGCGCGATCGAATCGGCCGAAGAAGAGCGCGGGCCGGCTGTCCCGCCCCGGCATCGGTTGCCACTCGAAGTCGAGGAACTCCGGCGGCACGCCGTTGTGGACGGGATGAATGCGGTCCGGCGGCACCCCGTACGCGCGCTGGATCAGCTCGCCGCCGTAGCGGCTCGGCGGCGCGCACACGTCGGCGCCGCGGAGCGCGACACCGAGCGCCGCGTACTTGCCGTACCCCGAGAGCAGGCCGATGGCGCGGACGAGCGAGCGCGGCGGGGCGAACAGAAGACGCGGCAGGCTCGGATAGCGTGGCGTCACGACGAGCCCGAAGCGGCGGTGAGCCCGCTCGCGCGGCAGGCACGCTGCCTCCTCACCCTGCGCGTGCACGACCGCGGTCTCGCCCGGCGGGAGCTCGCGGCGAATCACGGCGGCCACGGTCCACGCGGTGAGCACCCGCAGCGGCGCGCCGATGTGGCTCTTGTAGTCCGGCAGCGCGGCCCAGCGCAGGCGATAGGGCAGTGACGGCGGCGGCGCGACGAGATCCCACGGCGTCTTGGTGAAGACGACCGTGACGTCGTGACCGCGACCGGCCAGCGCCGAGCCCAGGTAATGGGTCGAGCGCTGGCCGCCGCCGCTGTAGGCGGACCAGGGCGAATAGTTGCACGTGAGGAAGATGCGCATCGTCGAGGCGTCGGCTCTCATCGAGCTACATCACGGCCGTCACCACCGTGTCAAGGGTCGAAGCCTCCCGACCGTCGGTGGTGTAGGATGGTTCGGTGTCGACGCCGCGTCGCGCGCTGACCTCCCTCATCCTCGAGCAGCGGTCGCTCTACGCGATCGGCAGCGTCTTCGTCGCGATCGGTCTCGCCGCTGCGCTGTCCTATCCGATCTTGATCAAGCGCCTGATCGACGACGGCGTGCTGGCCGGGAGCATGGCGCGGGTGAACGAGCTCGCGCTGCTCCTCCTGGTGCTCCTGGTGGCGGAAGGCTTCTCCACCGTCATCCGCGACTACTATTTCAACCTCGCCGCCGAGCGGCTCACCGCGCGCCTGCGGCAGCGGGTGTTCGATCACCTGCTGCGCCAGGAGATCGCCTTCTTCGACAGCCGGAACGTCGGCGAGCTCACCGCGCGCCTGTGGGACGACGTGAGCGTGGTCGGCCGCGTCGTCGGCGAGCCGTTCGGCGCAGCGGTGCGGTTCGCGCTGATCGGCGTGATCGGCACGGTCCTGCTCGTGTACACCTCGCCGCTGCTCTCGGTGCTCCTGGTGCTGGCGGTGCCGCCGATCGCGTTCACCGCCTGGTTCCTCGGCGGGCGCGTGAAGACGCGCTCCACCGAAACGCAGCAGGCGTACGCGGAGGCCGGTATCGTGGCCGAGGAGTCGCTCGGTGGAATCCGCACCGTGCGCGCGTTCGCCCAGGAGCCGGCGGCGCGGGCTCGCTACGGCCGGACGCTCATGGCCGCCGTCGAGGCGGCCCGGCAGCGGATTCTCGCCAACTCGTTGCGGGCCGGTGTCGCGTTCATCGCGGGCGAGGGGGCGGCGCTGGCCGGCCTGTGGGCCGGCGCCAACCTGATCCTTCGGGGCCGTCTCACCTCGGGCGAGGTGATCTCGTTCGTGCTCTATGGCTTTCTCGTCGCTCGAGGCCTGCGCCGCGCGTCTGACTTCTGGGGCGACGCTGTGCGCGGGCTCGGGGCCACGCAGTGGATCTTCGAGCTGCTCGGACGCGAGCCGCACGTGCCGATCGAAGGCGGCGTGCGCCTCCCGCGCATCGAAGGCTCGGTCACGCTGGAGGGCGTCAGCTTCCGCTATCCGGCGCGGCCCGACGTGGAGGCGCTGGCGGGCATCGAGCTCAGCGTCAAGCCGGGAGAGGTCGTCGCGCTCGTCGGGCGCTCCGGCGCGGGCAAGTCGAGCATCCTGAACTTGCTGCTGCGCTTCTACGATCCGGACGCGGGACGGATCGCGGTCGACGGCCACGACGTGCGCACGCTCGACGCGTCGTGGCTGCGCTCTCAGATCGGCGTCGTCCTACAGGAGCCGGTCCTCTTCTCGGGCACGATCGCCGACAACATCCGCTTCGGGCTGACCGGGCGGAGCGACGCCGAGGTGGCCGCGGCCGCCGAGCTGGCGTGCGCCCGCGAGTTCATCGAGCGCTTCCCGGCGGGGTTCGAGACCACGATCGGCACGCGGGGCGTGCAGCTCTCGGGCGGCCAGCGGCAGCGCCTGGCCATCGCGCGCGCCGTGCTCCGCCGCCCGCGGGTGCTCATCCTCGACGAGGCCACGAACGCGCTCGATTCCGAGAGCGAGACGTTCGTGCACCAGGCGCTGCGCGCGCTCGACTACGGCCCGACGACGTTCATCATCGCCCACCGGCTCTCGACCGTGGTCAACCTCGATCGGGTCATCGTCCTCGACCGGGGACGGATCGTCGCCAGCGGCCCGCACGAGGAGCTGGTCACGACCTCGCCGGTGTATCGCCAGCTCGTCGAAACGCAGCTCGCTGCCACCCGGTGATGCGCGGGCGCTCAGGACGCCCCGCCGGCGGGAGCGCCGCCTGACCGGCGTCGATCGCTGGACCCTCGGCTACGCCCTGGTGACGGCGGCGATCCTGACGTGGCGCCTGCCCGCGGACCGCCTGCCGATGTTCCTCGTCGCCAACGGCCTCCTGGCAGTCCTGGCGCTCTTGATGCCGGCCGCGCGACGCGCCGGAACGATCGGTCGATTCGTTGGTGTCTGGTATCCGCTGATCCTCGTGACCGCGCTCTACACCGAAGTGGGGCTCGCGAACCTGGCGGACGGGCGAGCGTACGATCGGATCGTGCTGGGCTGGGAGCAGGCGCTGTTCGGTTTCCAGCCGGCGCGCGAGTGGATCCGCTGGAGCCCGTCTGTGTGGCTCTCGTGGGTCTTGCACTTGTTCTACCTCGCGTACTACCCGATCACCGCGGGAACGCCGATCGTGCTCTGGGTCACCGGGCGAGAGGCGGCGACGCGCCGGACCGTGGCGACGATCGCGGCCACGTTCTACATCTGCTATGTCGTGTTCCTCGTCTTTCCCGTCGTCGGACCCCGGCTCGTGTTTCCCGTGGCCGACAACGCGGCGACCCGGACGCTCATCGCCCAGCTCACGGCCGGGCTCCTCGAGAACGCCGCGGCCTGGGGCGCGGCGTTTCCGTCGAGCCACGTGGCCGTCTCGGTCGCGGCCACCGTCGCGGCGCTCGGGGAGTGGCGAGTCCTCGGCCTCGTGCTCGTGGTGCCGACGACCCTCCTGGTTCTCGGCAGCGTGTACGGGCAATTTCACTACGGGGTCGATGCGCTGGCCGGACTCGCTCTGGGGCTGGCGGTGGCGCTCGGCGCCCGGCTCACCTCACGCCGGGGCGCGTCGCCGGATCAGCGCGCCGGGGCCGGACGCCGCCCGGTCGACGATTCGACCAGGGCCGCGCATGCCTCCTCCAGCAGCCGGCCCATCCGGGCGGCGGAGAAGCCGTCGCGCACCGTTTGATGGGCGCGCGCTCCCATCTCCCGCGCGAGCTCGCGGTTCCGGTAGAGCGTGACCAGGTGCTGACCGACCGCTTGCCAGTCGCCGGGGCGGATCAGAAATCCGTTTCGCCCGTGCTCCACGAACTCTCCGACGCCGCCGACCTCGGTCGAGATGACGGCCTTCTCGAGGTACATGGCCTCGAGCAGGGCGTTGGGAATCCCCTCGTTGTGCGAGCACAGCACGAACACGTCGGCCGCGGCCACACGCGGGTAGGGATTGGCGAGGTAGCCGGCGAAGTCGCTCGACGCCGCGATGCGCAGGTCACGGGCGAGCGATTCGAGAGCCGGCCGGCGCCGCCCGTCTCCGATCAGGACGAGCCTGGCCTCGGGCGCTCCGGTCAGCGACTGGAAGTGCGCGAAGCCGCGCAGCAGGGTGTCGAAGCCCTTGCGATCGATCATGCTAGCCGCGCAGGTGACGGTCCAGCGCCCCACCGCCGCCTCGCCGGGCTGTCGCGGCTTTCCCCGCGCCGCGTCCAGCGCGCCGAGGTCGAGGCCATTGCGGATGACGTGGATCCGCTCGGGGCGCGCGTAGCCCCCATCCCGCAGGACCTGCTTGATGACGCCCGCGTTGACGACGACGGCGTCGGCCATGGTCTCGTAGGCGAAGCGCCGGTATGGCCCCAGACGCCTCACGATGCCGAGTCGGGCCAGCGTCGGCACGCCGCGGAGCCGGCCGGCGATACCGGCGGCGATGATGTCGGCGGGCTTGGTCGGAATCAGGACCGAAATCCCGAGATCGCGAATGATCTTCGACAGGCGCCAGACCGTGTACGGGTCGACGGGAGCCAGGAAGGGGAGCCGCGTCTTCGGCAGCGTGATGTGGCGGCCCACGGCCTCGCCCCGGTACGCTAGGTGCACGCCGTGCGCCGGCGTCAGCGCGGTCATGGCCATCGAGACCCACTTCTCGTTGCCACCCCAGGAGCCGGCGGAGTTCAGGAACAGCAGGTTCACGAAGCGCGGGTCGGCGGCGCGAGGCGCGCCTCGGGCGTGCGATAGTGATGCGTGCGGTGGGGCCCAAAGCGATCGCGCGTCACGTGCGCCGTCTCCATCGTCGCGTCAGTCTAGCCGTGGGTTGGGGGACTGACAAGGCGCGACGGTCTCGATGAGCCCTCGCGTCGCCGTCACGGGCGCCAACGGCTTCATCGGCCAGAGCGTCGTGCGCCACTTCCGCGATGCCGGATGGGACGTGCGCGCGATCATTCGATCCGGGCGGCAATGCGCGCTGCCCGACGGGGTCGCGCTGGTCCCCGTCCGCTTCACCGCATCCGAGCTGGCGCGCGCCGCGCAGGGCAGCGACGTCGTCGTGCACACGGCGGGGCTGACGCGCGCGGCGACGGCCGGTCAGTTCCAGGGCGTGAACGTCGAGATCACCCGAGAAGTCATGCGGGCCGCCGCCGTGGCCGGCGCGCGGCTCGTGCACATCTCCAGTCAGGCGGCGGCCGGCCCGGGAACTCCCGAGCGGCCCCGCCGCGAGGACGATCCGCCGAGCCCGCTGACGGCCTACGGCCGGAGCAAGCTGGCCGGAGAAGAAGTGGTCAGAGCGTCCCGCGACCTTGCCTGGACGATCTTGCGCCCGGGTCCGGTCTACGGTCCCGCGGATCGCGCCGCCCTGCCCCTCTTCCGCCTGGCCCGCCGGGGCATCGCGCTCGAGGTGCCCCGCGATCCCGCGCCGGCCTACACGTTCATTCACGTCGACGACGTCGCGCGCGGCATCGTGGCCGCGGCCACATCGCCGGCGGCCGAGGGCCAGGTGTTCGCGCTCGGGCATCCCGAGAGCGTGACGGCGAAGGGCCTGAGCGACGCGCTGGCGCGCGTCCTCGGGCGGCCCTTCCGTCGCGTGCGAATTCCCTACGCGTTCTTGCTGGTGGCCGCGGTGGCCGGTGACGCGGCGGCCCTCTGCGGAACCCACCTCTCGATCGATCGGGCGCGGCTCACCGAGCTCATGGCGGCGGGCTGGGTCTTCAGCGTCGAGAAGGCTCGCGAGCGGCTCGGCTTCACGGCGCGCGTCAGTCTCCTCGACGGGCTCGCCGACACCGCCGCCTGGTACACGCGCCACGGCTGGCTGCCGCGATAGCTCGGCTCGCGCCGGGCTCAGCGGCGAGCCAGGAGCCGCCGGAACTCGGCGAGATCGTTCGCCGGCACGCCGGGTCGGTCGCGCAGCGCCGCGTCGACCGCGTCCGGATCGCTGTCGATCACGCGTGCCGTCTTGGCGATATCGACGACGATGCGGCTAGTCACCCGCGTCGCGCGCGGCGCGATGACCGCCGTGAACAGGCGGGCGAGCACGCCGTACACCGCGTTGTCGATCCGCACGAAGGTCGCCATCGCCGGCGTGATGAGGCTCTTGCCCTGGTCCGCGGGCGCGACGGTGTACTCGAGCACCGCCACGACGCGCCCGTAGATCGCCGGCAGCACCGCCGGCTGGTAGCGGCCCTGCATGAAGAAGACGCGGCTGCCCGGCGCCGCGTAGACGGTCCGAAACGTCACCAGCGAGCCCGCGCGGTCGTCGAGCCAGAGCCCGTCGGGCTCGCGCCAGATGCGAAAGCGATTGATTTGGAGCGCCTGGATGATGTGCGACGCCAGCTCCGGGTGGTCGAGCAGGTACTCGAAGAGATCGCGGCGCACGCGAAAGGTGTCGCTGCCCGAGCGCGTCGATACCGACGCGCGCTCGGTGACCTCGGAGAGCCGGGCGCGCTCCGCCGTCGGTAGATCCGCGGGCAGCGCGGCGGCCGGCGCCGTCGCGCGCGCGCTTCCGGTGAGGACAAGCAGCAGGACCACGATCACAGCGGGGGCCATGGCGACGGCGCTCAGTATATGTCCCGCGCTCCACGCCGCCGGGCTACACTCGGGCGATGCCGTCGCTCGAGATTGTGCCGGTCGAGAAGGGCCGGGCGTGGCGCGAGTTCATCGATCTTCCGTACCGTCTCCACGGCGAGCGGCCCCACTTCGTGCCGCCGCTCCGGCGCGACCACCGCGAGCTGTTCGACCGGGCGCGCCATCCATTCTTCCAGCACGCCGAGGCCGCGCTCTTCCTCGCGCGGCGTGACGGCCGTCCGGTCGGCCGCGTCGAGGCCGTCGTCAATCACGCGCACAATCAGTTCCACAACGACCGGGTCGGATTCTTCGGCGGCTTCGAGTGCGAGAACGATGGGGCGGTGTCGGACGCGCTGCTCGACTCGGCCGCCCGCTGGCTGGCCGCCCGCGGGATGGACGTCATGCGGGGCCCCGCGACGCACTCGACCAACGAGGAGTGCGGCCTCCTCATCGAGGGATTCGGCGAGCCGCCGATGGTGGGGATGCCCTACAACCCGCCCTACTATGCCGCGCTCCTCGAGGGCTTCGGCCTCGCGAAGGCGAAGGACCTCTTCGCGTGGGAGATCCGGGCGGATCAGGTGATCCCCGAGAAGATCGTGCGCGTCGCCGAGATGGTGCGCAAGAGCACGAACGTCGTCCTCCGCCAGGTGAACTTCGCGGACTACGCCGCCGAGATCCGGCGGGCCATGGACGTCTACAACGCCGCGTGGACCCGCAACTGGGGATTCGTCCCGCTGTCCGAAGCCGAGTTCGTGTACGCCGCCAAGCAGCTGCGCCCCGTGCTCGCACGTCTGCCCGAGGGTGCCATGGTGGCGGAGGTCGGCGGGCGCCCGATCGCGTTCTGCCTGGCCATCCTGGACGTCAATCAGGCGCTGGCGCGCCTGCGCGGCGGGCGTCTCTTCCCTTTCGGGTTCTGGACGCTACTGCGCGGGCTCAAGCGGGTTCGCCAGGCGCGCATCATGGCGCTCGGCATCCGGCCCGAATATCGCCATCGCGGCGTCGACGCCCTGCTCTACTTCGAGCTCTTGAGCCGGGGCCGGCGCCTCGGCTATCGCCGCGCGGAGATCGGCTGGACGCTGGAGGACAACCGGGCGATGAACCGCGCGATCCTGCTGGGCGGCCGGCATCACAAGACCTACCGGCTCTACGACGTGGCGCTCGCACGCGGCGGCGCTAACGCTTGACTTCTTCGCGTGGCTGCCATTAACTCGTCGTAGTCTTTATCCGGCGGGGCTTTCCGCGTCGCCGGGCACGATTTTCACGCACGAGGACATTGAATGGGATCCTGTCAGGGCCGGGTCGCGCTGGTCACCGGGAGCTCGCGGGGACTGGGCCGCGTCATCGCCCAGAAGCTCAGCGAGGCCGGCGCCGACCTCGTCCTCAACTACCGCAAGGCCGGCGGCCGCTCGGAGGCCCAGGCCCGGGCGCTCGCCAAGGAGCTCGTCGAGCGCGGATCGCGGGCGGTGGCGATCCAGGCCGATATCAGCCAGAAGGACGCCGTCGCCACCATGTTCCAGGAGATCGCCGCGCAGTACGGACGCCTCGACATCCTGGTCCTCAATGCGGCGCGCGCGCCGTTCAAGACGGTCGGCGAGCTCCTCCGGCGCGATCTGCTCGAGCTGGTCGAGAACAATTACCTCAGCAACGTCTACTGCATGCAGCAGGCGCTGCCGCTGATGCAGGGACGCCCCGGCCACGTCGTGTTCATCTCCAGCCTCGGCAGCCGCTTCGCGCTGCCCAGCTATCCGCTCGGCAGCATGAAGGCGGCCATGGAAGCGCTCGTCAAGCAGTGGGCCGTCGAGCTCAAGGATCGTCAGATCACGGTGAACGGCGTCACCGCGGGTCTGCTCAGAACGGATTCGCTGATGGTCCTGCGCCAGTACTGGCCGGGCGTCGAGCGGCTGCCTGCATCCGCCTTCGTCGAGCTGGAGGACGTGGCGCGCGTGGTGCTCTTCCTCTGCACCGACGCCGCTCGCAGCATTCGAGGCCAGTCCATCGTCGTCGACAACGGCCTCACCAACGAGCTCTTGCACCCGGCCTCGGCCGGCTGACGCTGCCGAGCCACGATTCAGGGGACGGACGGACACGAGGAGAGAATGGCCGAGTCATTGATCAGCCCGGATCAGATCCAACGCGAGGTGCAGAAGGCGATCGCCGAGGCGCTGCAGATTTCCGAGCAGAAGGTCGAGCCCGACAGCTCGCTCATCCGCGATCTGGCTGCGGAATCTCTGGACTTCATCGACATCAATTTCCGTCTCGAGCAACGCTTCAACGTGGGGATGCCGCGCAAGTATTTCCTGGAGCACGTGGAGGAGCTGTTCGGTGAAGGCACCGCGATCGACTCGAGTGGACGGCTCACCGAGACGGCGGTGACCATCTGGAACGCGCGGCTCGGCTCGGCCGGGCCGCAGGTGCACGCCGGCATGCCGCTCGACGACGTGCCGGCCCTCGTCACGCCGCGCACGCTGGTGATGATCGTCGAGGAGATTCTCGGCACCTGCCCGGCCAACTGTCCCAGCTGCGGCAAGGTCGCGTGGAAGGTCGCCGACGGCGGCCCGATCACTTGCGGCGGATGCGGCGCGAACGCCCCGCTCCTGACCGGTGACGATGTGATCCGCCGCTGGCTCGAGGACTTTCGGGCGCGGGGCGGCTCGGTGAGCCGGGCCTCTTGACCGTCGCCGCACGCCGCGCGGCCGATCGCCGGCGGGTGGTCGTCACCGGCGTGGGCATGATCACGCCGCTCGGTCGGAACACCGCCGAGACCTTCGAGCACGCCAGCCAGGGCCGCTCGGGCATCGATTACCTCAAGGCCTTCGACACGCGCGGCCTGCCCGTGCGCATCGGCGGTGAGGTCTCCGATCAGTGGATCCAGCGGCCGCCGGGTGTGGCGGGCCGGCTCGAGCGCACGGCGTCCCGCGCGATCCAGCTCATGTGGACGGCCGCCTTGGAAGCCGCCGAGCAGTCGAAGCTCGGCCGGATCAGAGACCGCTACCGGATCGGCGTGTTGCTCGGCTACCACGGCGAGACCGCGTCGCTCCACGACATCACGCGGATCTTCCGGGCGTGGGACGGCGACGGGCAGTGGGACGCGACCCGGCTCGGGCAGAACGGGTACGACGCGTTCTCGCTCGTCCGGCACAAGGTCGACGTGGGCCCGTCGCTGATCTCGCGCGCCTTCGACTGCCGCGGGCCGAGCGTGGGCATCGCCTCCGCCTGCGCCGCCGGAGGTCAGGCGATCGGAGAGGCCTACCGCCTCATCAGATCGAGGCGAGCGGACGCGGCGATCGCCGGCGGGTGCGAGGCATCGCTGACCTACCTGGGGCTCTCCGGGTTCATCCTCCTCAAGGCGCTGACGGAGCGCTACGCCTCCCCCCCGACGGCGTCCCGTCCGTTCGACCGAAAGCGCAGCGGCTTCGTCATCTCCGAGGGAGCTGGCGCGCTCGTTCTCGAGGAGCTCGATCACGCGCGCGAGCGCGGCGCCCCGATCCTGGGCGAGGTGCTTGGCTACGGTGACTCGACCGACGCCTATCGCATCACGGACATTCATCCGCAGGCGGACGGCGCGGTGCTGGCGATGAGCCGGGCCATCGAGGACGCGGGCCTCGAGCGTGACCGGATCGAGTACATCAACGCCCACGGCACCTCGACCGTGCAGAACGACGCCCTCGAGACCCTCGCCGTCAAGCGGGTCTTCGGCGAGCGGGCGGCCTCGGTGCCGATCAGCTCGAACAAGTCGATGCTCGGCCACACCATCGGCGCGGCCGGCGCCATCGAGGCGATCCTGACCCTCGAGGGCATGCGCCAGTCGCTGCTCCTGCCGACGATCAACCACGAGACGCCGGATCCGCGCTGCGATCTGGACTACGTGCCGAATGTGGCTCGCCGCGCCGCCCACCGGGCGGCCCTCAGCAACTCCTTCGGCTTCGGGGGGCACAACGCCTCGGTCTGTCTCGGCGCGTTCGAGGACGCGTGATGCGCTTCCTGTTCATCGACCGCATCACCGGCGTGGAGCGGGGGCGCCGCATCACCGGCGTCAAGTCGTTCGCCGCCACCGAGCCGTTCCTGGAAGGGCACTTCACCCGCGCGGCGCTGGTCCCGGGCGCGCTCCTGATCGAGGCGATGGCCCAGCTCCTCGGCTGGCTGGCGAGCTACACCTATGATTTCCGCTGCGTGTCCGTGCTGGCGCTGATCTCCGACGTGACCGTGCCGGCCGCCCTGAAGCCCGGCGCGCGCGTGGAGATCGACGGGCGGCTCCTCACTACCACCGAGCGGGATTCGCTCGGCGCGGCCACCGCCACGGTCGATGGCCAGGTCGTCGCGCGGGTGAACCGGCTGATCCTCCACCACGTTCCGCTCCCGGCGGGCGAGACGGCGCGGGATTTCTTCCTGTACTACGGCGGCGTCGCGGACCCGGCCGCGCTCGAACGTCCCGCATGAAGACCGACCTCGGCGGGAAGGTCGCGCTGGTCACGGGCGGCGGCCGCGGGATCGGCCGGGCCTGCTGCCTGGCGCTGGCGCGGCTCGGCGCGACGGTGATCATCAACTACCGGCGCTCGCGCGAGGCCGCCGAAGCGCTCGAGAAGGAGATCGTCGGCGAGGGCGGCGGGGCGCGCGCGTATCAGACCGACGTGTCGGACTCGGCCGCGGTCGACGCGATGTTTCGCTTCGTCGCCCAGGAATACCGCCGGCTCGACATCCTGGTGAACAACGCCGGCATCGTGCAGGACACGCTCTTGCTCTCCATGACGATCCAGGACTGGACGTCCGTGCACGCGACGAACTTGACCGGCGCGTTTCTCTGCACGCGACACGCCGTCGAGATGATGCTGCGGCAGGGCGGCGGCAAGATCGTCAACATCGCCTCGGCGAGCGCCGACGTGGGCGGGCGCGGCCAGACCAACTACGCCGCCGCCAAGGGCGGTCTGGTGGCCTTCAGCCGGGCGGGCGCGGTCGAGCTGGCCCGCAAGGGCATCCGCATCAACGCGGTGCTGCCCGGCATCATCGAGACCGACATGAGCCGGGAGGTGCGCCAGCGCGCCTCGGCCAAGCTCCTCGAGCGCATCCCGGCGCGCCGATTCGGCCGCGTCGAAGAGGTCGCCGACCTGGTGGCGTTTCTCGTCTCCGACGCGTCCGACTACATCGTGGGACAGGCCATCGCGGTCGATGGCGGTCTCAGCGCGTCCTGAGGACTCGTGCGCTACTACCTCGTCGACCGCATCGCGGAGTGGGAGGCCGGCAAGCGCATCCGCGGCGTGAAGAACGTCGCGATGACCGAGGACTTCCTGCAGTACCACTTCCCGCGCCGGCCGACGATGCCGGGGGTGCTGCTCCTCGAGTCGATGACCCAGCTCGCCGGATGGCTGGAGGCGATCAGCTCCGAGTTCACGAGCTGGTTCCTGCTCGAGCACGTCACCAGCTGCAAGTTCTACGACCTCACCGGGCCCGGCGACCAGGTGGAATTCGCCCTCGAGGTCGTGCCGGGCGCCGCGCCGTCGCGCCGTCGCTACCGCGGCAGCGGCAGCGTCGGCGGCAAGCGGCGCGTGGTCGCCGAGTTCGACGGGCAGGTGGTGCCGCTCGCCGACATCGAGGCGCCCGAGAGCCAGCGTCAGCTCTTCGAGATCCTCACGAACACCGCGGGCTTCTCGCTGGCGCCGAACCCGGGCTCGAGCCGATGACGGAGCCGATCGTCGCGATCACCGGGATGGGCGTCATCTCGTCGCTCGCCTCCTCGCTCGAGCAGCACTGGCCGCGGCTCCTGCAGGGGACGACCGGCATCCGCGAGCTCGGCGAGG
>Ga0075429_100002259_pt1 | contig 16140 bp, 11 predicted proteins | sample RhiMetdeltSRZDD3_FD_75295 | JGI IMG/M metagenome (GOLD analysis project Ga0075429, IMG submission 75295) | Populus rhizosphere microbial communities from Tennessee, USA - Rhizosphere MetaG P. deltoides SRZDD3 | ecosystem: Host-associated > Plants > Roots > Rhizosphere > Soil | place: USA... | reverse complement strand
GAGGCGCACCTCGCGGCCGACGAGAAGGAACAGGCGATCGCCAGCTACAAGAAGGCGCTCGCCCTCGACCCCAAGAACCTCGACGCGGCCGCGAAACTCAAGGCGCTGACCCCGCAGTAGCGGGCCGCCGGGCGGGGCCCAGCACCTTGTCGAAGACCTCCAGCGTGCGCTCGGCCATCTTCGCGGCGGTGTAGTGGGCCTGCACGCCTTCGGCGCCGTTGCGTCCCAGGTGCCCGGCCAGGTGCGGATTGTTGACGAGGGTCATGATCCGCGTGGCGAGGTCCTGCGCGTCGTTGGGCTCGAACAGCAGGCCGCCGCCGGTCCTCCGCTCCATCTCCGGGAACGCGCCGTGCCGGGGCTGGACCCAGGGGACGGCGTTGGCCATGGACTCGAGCAGGTAGAGCCCCTTGGGCTCGGCGTAGGGACTGGGGACCGAGAAGACGTTCACGTCTTTGAGGAACGCGATCTTGGCCTCGCGAGTCACCTCGCCGAAGTACTCGAACTCGCCGCGCAGGCCCCAGGCCTGGAGCTTGTCCTCGATTTCGCGCAGGTAGCCCTTGTGCTCCGGCGCGAGGTAGCCGGCGGCGCGCAGCCTCGACGGCGGGAGGCCTTTTTCCTTTCTGAGGATGCGGTAGGCGGCGGCCAGGAGGTCCAGGCCCTTTTCGGGCGCGATGCGGGCAAGGTAGCCGATCGTGAGCGTCTCCTTCCACGGGCGCGGCGAAGGGTCGTGGCCGTCGAGGTGGATACCGATGGGCACGGTGTGGATGGTCTTGCGGTCGAGTCCCAGGTAGCCGGACATGTAGTCCGAGTAGTAGTCGCTCGTGGCCATGAAGGCATCGACCTGGGGCGCGTGGGCCAGGATCAGGTCCTTGGCCAGGGCGCTGTGGTCCGCGGACAGGAAGTCCAGGAAGAGGTCCTCACCCTGCAGCATGCAGACGATGGGCCGGTGCAGGGCCTGCTTGAGAGGCTTGGCGAGACCGATCAGGAGTGAGACCGGCAGGACGATCAGGTCGTACGGCGGCTGCTGCTGGAGGTAGGCGACGAGCTTGCCGATCTCCTTGGCCTGGAAGCCGGCCTCGCCCTTCAGCATCGAGACCGTCAGCTCGCCCAGGTCCTTCGGGTCCACGGACACGCCTTTCCCGGTCGCCGCCTTTATGACCGCGGGGACGTCCCAGAGATAGTCGAGGACGGCCGGCATCCTGCGGAAGAGCGGCACGCGCTGCTCGAGGAAGACGCTGATCCCGCCGAAGAAGACGTGGGCGTCGCTGACGTTTCTTTCGTCGGTGCGCGTCGGCGTGTACACGGGCAGCAGCGACACGTCGTGGCCGCGGGCCATCAGCTCCGACGCCACCGTGTTGTCACGCAGGCAGGTCCCGCAGTACATCCCGCCCGCCCCGGCCGTCAGGTGGAGGAGGCGCAACTCAGGAGTCAGCCAAGGGCAACTCTACTGCGTTGACGTCGCGAGCGTCACCCGACCCTCCACCAGGTCTGACCGGCGGTTGGGACTGCACTCAAAACTGTGAAAAGGCACATAGGTGGTTCGCGCGGAGCGATCGCTCCGATCCGGCGGCGGCCGGCGCCCAGTCTTCTTTGCGAATCCTTTGGAATTCCCTAGGGACGCCGACGTTCGGGGACCTCTATCCTCGCTGCGTAGGGAGGATGAATGGTGACGCTCGCTGCTGCCGTACTCGCCGCCACCGCCGTTGCCGTTGCGGACACCCCGCCGTCCGGAGTGGTCGCCACGGGTGAGAAGGTCCGCGTCACGACAGCCGCCGGCCTCGATGACAAGACGGGTGTCGTCATGCAGGCCGACGCCCGATCCTTGACCGTGTCGCTCGGCCCCGGGAAACCGCCGGTCCGGATCCCCTTGGCCTCCGTCAAGAAGCTGGAAGTGGCCCGTGGACGGCGGACGGCGGCGAAGGAAGGCGCGATCTCGGGCGGCCTCGTGGGTCTGGTCTTGGGCGTCCTGGCGGTACACACGGTGAGCCACGCGCTCTGCGAGAATGCCACCGACTGCGACGCGAGCCCGCAGGGTTACGGGATCGGGGCCGGGGCCTTCGCCGCCGGCGGCGCCGGGTTGGGGGCGCTGGTTGGCCTCGCCATCAAGACGGACCGATGGGAGCGCGTCCCGGTCGATAGCCTCCGGATGGCGATCGGACCGGTACCGGCCGGCGCCGGCGTGCAGGTCTCGCTCGGCTGGGGCCGGCGCTGAACGATCATCTACTTCTTGCCCTTCGCCTTCGTCTCTTCCGCCGCGAGCTGGAACCGTTTTCTCTTGCCCGCTACCCAGCCCTCGTTTCGCGCCAGGGATGACTCCTTGTCGTCGGTCCAGCCCTGCGTCATTCCCTGAGCGTCCGTCTTGCCCTTGAGGCCGCGCTTGTATCCCTCGGCCCTGGCGTCGTCCTGTTTCTTCGCCACCGGAACCTCCGTGCTGCTCCATTTCACCACACCCGGGGTCCTGGTGCTGGATCGTCCTCTAATGCGGGGTGTAGCGCGGCGGGGTAGCCGCTCCGCTCAGCGGCTCGCGAGGGCCAGCCGGAAGGCGGCCATCTCCTCGGCGTTGCGGGCCAGGAGGACGTCGCCCGCCAGCACCGGGTGGTTCCAGGTCTTGCCCTCGATGGCCGGGATGCGCGCCGCCACCTCGGTGAACTGGTCGGGGCTGGCCTTGACCAGCGCCAGCTCGCCCTGCTCGGAAAGCACGAGCAGGAGGTCCTGCTCGGTCAGCAGGACGAGCTGGCCCGCGCCGTAGCGGCCGCCCTTCCACTTGCGCGCGCCGTCCTTCAGGTCGACGCACGCGAGGAGGTTGCCGTCGAAGCCGTAGGCGTGGCCCTCGTGGACGACGAAGTCGTTGAAGTAGGGCTTGATCCCGTTCGTGGTCCAGCGCTCCTGGACCGTCCATCCGCTCGGTCCCTGCGTGGCCGCGACCCGCCGCATGCCGATGCCCGCGCCCTCGCCCATGCCGGTGGCGGTGCCGATGAGGACGTCGCCCTCCGCGGTCAGGCCCGGTTGAACGATCGCGTCGCCGGGCCACTTGTGCTCCCAGAGGACCTTGCCGTCCGCGGGCGAGACGCTGATCGCGCCGGCCCCGTTCAGGAGAAGGACCTGCTCGACGCCGTCGATCGTGGCCCGGTGCGGCGAGCTGTAGCCCCAGCCGCTCTTCGGCCCGTACCAGCGCGGGCTCCCGTTGGCGGCGTCGTAGGCGACGAGGTGGCCGGCCGCGGCCACGATCACGGTGTCGCCCATGACGAGCGGCGAGCTGGCGAAGCCCCAGCCCGGGAGCTTGGCACCGGTGTCCGTGGCGGCGTTGCGGGTCCAGATGACGGCGCCGGTGGCGGCGTCGAGGGCGTTGACGATCCCGGTCCCGCCGAAGCTGTAGACACGACCGTGGTTGAGCGTCGGCGTGCCGCGCGGGCCGGCGCCGGCGTTCGACTCCCAGAACCGGGCCCGGTCCTTGTGCCGCCAGATCGGCTCGCCGGTCGACACGTTGTAGCAGGACACGACCTCGTCCTCGCCGCGCTGCTCCTGCGTGTAGAAGCGGTCGCCCTGGACCGCGAAGGAGGACCAGCCCGGGCCGATCGGCCGCTTCCACATCTGTACCGGAGGCTTTGCGGACCAGTCCGTCTGGATCTGCACACCGGAAACGATCCCGTCGCGGCGCGGTCCGCGGAAGCCGGGCCAGGCCGCGGCGGTCTTCGTTTCGGACGGAGCCGCGGACGCCGCTGGCGCCGGCGCGGCCGGCTCCTTGGGCGTCTCGGCCGTGACGGCTGGCGCTGGCGCGGTCGAGGGCGCAGCGGGCGCGGCCGCGGACGGAACCGGCGCGGGCTGCGCGGCGAGGGTTGCCGGCGGCGGCGGCGGCTCGTCCTTATCGATGGCGAGGAGACGCTCCTCGGCAGTCGGCGTCCAGCGCCACGCCCAGTCGTGGTCGAACTCGTTCGTAAAGCCGCCGGTCCGGAGGAGCGTCCAGAACGCGCACGCGGCCAGGACCGTCGCGACCATCGTCCAGCGCCGGGTCCGGTCCGGCAGCCGGCGGGTGGCCGCGGCCCAGGCCACGAAGGCGATGGCCAGGCCCGGGATGACCAGGATGTAGAAGAGCATCCCCATCGCGCCGGTGCGGATCGATTTGTCCACGATCATCCGCGTGCCGGCGATGGCCGCGACCATCAGGACAAGGGCCCCCAGGCGCTCCGTCCACGGCGCCCGGCTGAAGAGCAGCCACCACAGGAGGATGAGCAGCCCGCCCAGGACGCCGCCCATGATCCCGTACTGCATGTAGTCGACCGAGACGGCGGGGAGGACGAAGCGGGACACCGCCACGGCGATGGCGAGGACGATACCCGGCCACACACGGAGAGGCTTCCGCGGCTTCGTTACGTCGGTATGCTGACTGGCCATACTGGCTAGACTCTCCTGGCGACCCGTTTGTTCCGTGTTTTTCTTCTACGCCGCCCCCAGGCGGCCCTGCACGGCGCGGCGCGCGTAGAGATGGTCGAAGAGGTTCCCCTCGTGCGGCTGGTCCCAGCTCACGTGCCAGGTGGGCAGCGGGCCCAGGTTCAGCCGGTGCAGCCTGGGCGAGGCCGTGATCCGGGCCAGGAGCGCTTCATCGTGGGTGATCACCGACGTCGCCAGCGTGGGGCCGAGGGCGTCGGGGATGTCCTCGGCCTTCACGGGCACCACCGCCGCGAACGGGAACAGGAACTCCTTGTTGGCCAGCGGGTGGTCCGCGGATTCGCAGAGGACCAGCGTCGGCAGCAGGTACGTCGCGCCGTTCCACTCCACGACGCGCGGGCCGGGTCGGTGCTGGACCGTCAGGTCGATCGCGCCCGGGACCTCGAGGTCGCGGTCGATCATGGCCGAGATGGCGCGGGGCACGGCGGGGTTGGCGAAGGGCGCGAGCTGCGCGTCGGGGTCGTCTTCGGCCCTTGGCGCGATGCGCGCCAGACGCTCGGCCAGGGCGTCGGCGATCTCCTTCGCGTGGGCGGTGGTCCACACGCCGGAGGCATTGACGCACGACCGGCCCCCGTTCTCGGCGATCGACGACACCATCACGTCCAGGTGCTTCCGCCAATCCTCCGCCGCGTCGGGGCCGAGCAGCACCTTGCTGTAGCCCGGGCCATGCACCTCGACGCGCGGGTCGTTCTGCCAGGGACGCGTCGAGGCCACGTCGCCGAAGACGATCCCGCGGCCGCAGCGGCGCAGGACCTCGCCCGCGCCGGCATGGTCGGTGGGGTAGAAGCCGAAGGCGTCCGGCGGCGCGCCGGCCTTCAGGAAGGCCTGGATGACCCGGTACGGCGTCCACGGCTCGGCCGTGCCCGGCTTCAGGACCAGCGCGGTCTTCAAGGCGATGGTCGGAACCCACAGCGCGTGCACGCCCGGCGAGTTGCTGGGCAGGACGACGCCGAGCGTGGGCGAGCGGGGCACGAAGCCGACGGCGTGGCCGGCAGCCTCGCCGATGCCGCGGTCCAGGATGTCGAGGTCCAGGCCGCGGGTCAGGCCGGCGATGACCGTGTCCACGCCGGCCAGGACGCCGCGGATCTTCTCCATGTTGCGGCGGCCCATGACATGGGGAAGGCCGGTGGTCGAGGCGAGCTGCGCGACGTAGTCGTCGGGCGATTGCGCCTCGTCACCCGCGGGCAGCGTCTCCTTCATGAAGATGTCGGCGGCGCGGCCGCTGATCGCGACGAGCTGCCGCATGGACAGGGCCGCGAGCGGCGCCCGCATTGCGGCCTGCTCTTCCTCGCGCAGGTCGCGGCGGACGAGGCCGGCGTTGGCCTGGCTCAGGCCCACGACGGGCTGCTTGGTCCGGAAGTGCGGGACCGGCGTCACCTCCACGCTGCGGTACGGCCGGCCCCGGCGAAGGATCGGCAGGTGCAGCATCGTCAGTACACGCCTTCCACCACCGCCCCTCCGAAGCGCGAGAACGGCCGGACGTTGCGCACGCCGTCCCACGGGTAGAGGTCGCAGGGCGGCTCGCGCTCGGCCTCGTCGCGCTCCAGGAAGCGCGGCATGAAGAACTCCTTGGTCAGCGTGGTCAGGCGCACGCGGCCGGTCCTGCCGTAGTCCACGACGCGGTCCGGCTGGTCGGGGTCCACGACCTCCATCATGGCGCGCGGCGAGGGCGGGTAGTAGACGATGTCCCACGGGTCGCTCGGCCCGCGCGGCTTGTGGCAGGCCAGGCCCATGAGCGTGTTCCCGTACGTGGCCGCGAAGTACGCGCCCTCCAGCAGCTCCTCCACCGCGAAGCGGTGGAACTGCGGGGTCATCTCGGTCCCGCCGCAGAAGACGCCGGTGATGCCGAGCTTCTTGAGAGACGCACGCTCGCACAGAGCCTCGAGCAGCTTCGGCGTCGTGAAGAGGCAGCGGATCGTGTCGTGGGCCTTGAGGAGCGTCAGGGCCTGGTCGATCACGTGCCGCTTGTACCGCTCCATCTCGGCGATGTCGCCGGCCTTGACCAGCTTGATCACCCAGCGCGGGTCCAGGTCCACCATGAAGCAGATCCCGCCGCGGACCTGGCAGAGATGCTCGATGGCCAGGCGCAGCCGGCGCGGGCCGCTGGGCCCGACCTGGAGCCAGTCCGCGCCCTTGGGGAAATGCGCGTCGGGCAGCGTCTCGCTGAACATCGAATAGTCGATCCGGAAGTCCTCGATGTTGATGCGGGACTTGGGCACGCCCGTGGACCCGCCTGTCTCGAAGATGGAGACCGGGCGACCGGCATAGCCTTTCGGGACCCAGCGGCGGACGGGGCCGCCGCGCAGCCACTCGTCCTGGAAGGGACCGAGACGGGCGAGGTCGGCGTAGCCCTTGATCTCCTTGCGGGGATCGAAGCCGACGGTCTTCGCGTACTCCAGCCAGAACGGCGTGCCCGTCTCCGGGGTGAAGTGCCAGGCCACCACCTCGCGCACCCAGGCGTCGAGGGCCTCTGAGGCCTTCGCGGCCCGGCTCTGGAGGGCAGTGGCCACGACGCCGCTCAGTTCGGCCGCGATCCGACGCGCAGCTCCACGCGCGCCAGGCACTCGAACGGCCGCGCCGGGATCGCGGAGACGCCGCCGAAGCCCCGCGTCGCGTAGTCCGTGCCGGTGATGTTCTTGACGTTGACCGACAGGCGCGCGCGGCCCGTCTTGTAGAAGACCGCGGCGTCGAGCGTGGCGTAGCCCGGGATCGTGTACCGGTTGTCCTCGCCCACGAACTGCTCGCTGAGCGCGCGGACGCCCACCGCCCCTCCCAGGCCGCTGTGCAGCTCCTTGGAGATCCAGGCATTGAAGAGGTGGCGCGGGACGAAGGCGGGCGTGTTGCCGGTGCGGTCGAGGACGACGGGACCCACCGGGGTGATCACCATCTCCGCGAACCGCGTCAGCTCCGAGTCCGTGAAGGCGTAGTTCGCATAGGTGATGAGGCCCTGCGCGGGCTCGGCGGAGAAGTCCACCTCGAAGCCGCGCGAGCGCTGGTCGCCCGCCTGCGTGAGCAGGCCCGAGGAGTCCGGGATCGCGATGTCCTCGCGCTCCAGCGCGTAAACGCTCGCGCCCAGGAAGCCGCGTCCGCCCAGGAACTGGAGCTTGGCCCCCGCCTCGAGCTGGCGGCTCGTCTCCGGCTCGCGCGGGCCCACGACCTGCGTCGACGGCGGCGCGAAGGCGGTGCCCGCGCTGGCGTGGAGCGACAGGCTCGGCGTGGGCGAGAAGACGAGGCCGAGCAGCGGGCTGAGCTTCGTGTCGTCGCGGTTGGTGGCCGTCGGCGCGTCCTCGTAGTCCAGCGTGTCGAGCCGCGCGCCGACGAAGCCCTGCCACTTCCTGGAGAACGAGAGGCGGTCCACGACGTAGGGCGCGAAGACGAGGCTGCGGGAGTCGCCGGCCAGGCCAAACTGGGGAATCGTGACGGGGGTCTGGCCCTGGGGAGGCTCGACCGGGTCGAGCAGGCTCAACGGATCGAGGAGCGCGACGTCCTGGGTGAAGACGTCCGTGAGGCGCACCAGCTCGACACCCGCCAGGAGGTCGTGACCGACTGAGCCGGTCCGGAACGATGAGTTCAACTCGAGCTGGTCCCCCAGGAGCCGCTGCCGGTCGTCGAGGATCACGAGCGTGCGCAGCACGTAGGTGTTCCCGTCGGGGAACGGGAAGGCGCCGTTGAGGAGCGTCCCCTTCGAGTCCCAGCTCAGCTCCGTGAAGTAGAACCGGTTGCGCAGCGTGAGGCCCTCGCCCAGCTTCCGCTCCGCCTCGAAGCGGAACCGGTAGACGTCCTGCTCGGAGCCGTCGAAGGCCGATTGGTAGGACGTCTCGCGCGGCACGGGCGCGAGGTCCGCTCCCGACTCGCCCACGAAAGGCAGGCCCGAGTCCGGCGGCCAGTCGCTCTTGACGTACTCGAAGCCCACGCCCACTCGCGTCCGATCGTCGGGCCGCCAGGCCACCGAAGGATTCACCGCCGCGATGGACCCGTCGCCGACGTCGCGGAAGCTGTCCGTGCCCTGCCACGCGCCGTTGAGGCGCACGGCCAGCTTGCCGTCGCCCGTGGCCGCGTTCCCGTCGATCGCCCCCTCGAAGGTCTGGAAGCTGCCGTAGGTGAACGACGCGTCGCCGAAGCGGCCAACCATGGGCTGCTTGCGGACGATGTGGACCGCGCCCGCCAGCGCGTTGCCTCCGTAGAGGAACGCCGCCGGCCCCTTCAGCACCTCGACCTGCCGCACGTTGTACAGCGGGTGGAAGGTGGACTCCGGCTCGGCGATGCCGTCGGTGAGGACCAGGCCCCCCGTCAGCGAGTCGAAGCCCCGGATCGTGAAGAAGTCGAAGACGCCGAAGCCGGTGCCGACGGTCACGCCGCTGGCGTTGCGCAGCGCGTCGCCGAGGACGAGCCCCGCCTGGTCGCGCTGCAGGCTGCGCGGGATGATCGAGACGGTCACCGGCAGGTCACGGACGGGAACCGGCAGCCGCGTCGCCGCGCTGCTCGACGGCGGCAGGGCGGGCAGCTCGGCCTCGACGTCCACGGTCTCTTCGCGGCGCGGCTGGTCAGGAGGCGGGCCGGGTGTGGGTGACGGTTCCTGTGACCAGGCGGGCGTCACGGCCAGCGCGAACAAGAAAACGGCCCGGCCCGCCGACTTTCGTTTCATGACCTTCCCAACTCCAATGCCTTGATCGTCGCCCGGTCGCGAAGGTAAAGACGCGTCCCGACCAACGTTGGAACCGTCCAGGCCTTGTTCGTCAAGACCGTTGCCTTGGCGTTGACGTCCAGCCCGGTCGGGGTAATGGACGTCAACGCCAGTGTTCCGTCCTCGTCGAGCAGGATGAGCTTGCCGTCGGCGTGCACGAGGTTCGCGCGCGCGAAACCGCGCTCCTGCCAGGCCACGTCTCCCGTCCGCACGTCGATGGCGGTGACGAACGCGGGGCCGAAGTCGCCGCTCGAGCCGTAGACCCGGTCCCCGACGCGGATGGCGGTGCCGAAGTGCACCCGCATCTTGGGCGTGAACCACTGCTCCTTGACCGTGGTGCGGCCGCCCGCCTGCGCCAGGTGCAGGACGCGGCTGCCTCCGGTGTAGGCGGAGGACATGAAGAGCAGGTTGCCGTCGCCCCAGACCGGGGTGCTGATGTTGAGGCCGTACTGCGTCTGGTGCGTATGGTTCCAGTAGAGCGGCCCGCCCTTCGGGTCCACGCCGGCGATGCCGTCGGTGTGGAAGACCACGAGCTGGTCCTGGCCGTCCACGTTGATGAGCATCGGCGAGGAGAAGCCGGGATCGAAGTCATGGGCCTGCCAGGCCACGCGGCCGTCCTTCGCGCCGAAGGCCATGACGGCCTTGGCGGACCCGCCGACGGTCAGGATGACCGTGTCGCCGTAGGCGAGGGGGCTGCAGGAGTAGCCGCGCCCCTGCGTCCGGGCGCCGAACTCCCGGTGCAGGTCGTGCGACCAGACCACGCGCCCCGTGCGCTGGTCGAGGGCATGCAGCCGGCCCGTGGCGCCCACCGCGTACACGAGGCCGTCCTTGACGAGCGGGGTGGAGTGCGGCCCCGGCCCGTATTCCATGTTCATGCCCGGCAGCTCGGGCGCGTCGTAGGCGTGCTCCCAGAGCGTCCGTCCGCTGGCCGCGTCGAGGGCCACCACGACCTCGGGCGACGAGCCGGAAGGCCAGACCTTCTCCACGATGGCCTGCACGAAGCCCTTGGCCGGGCGGTAGAGCGTGTACAAGGTGCCGCCCGACTCGGCGATCGCGGAGTAGCCGTCGCCAAGGGGGCGGCTCCAGACCTCGCGCGGACCGGAGGAAGGCCAGGCCGTGGCCAGCCCAACGGTCAACGCCTTGAAGTCCCGGTTGGGCCCGCCCCACTGCGGCCAGCCGGCGGAAGGCGCCTGTGGCTGCGCCGTCCCCGCCGCGCCGGCGGCGAGGAGGATCACCGTCCAGGGGAGCGCGCGCACCATGCTCTCGTTGACTACGGTACGGCCTGCCCCGCTTGTTCCATCCGCCGCGGCGTGGCCGGCTTGCCCGTGGCCCCCTCCTGCAGCGCGAAGAGACGGTTGCGCGCGAGGACGTACAGCACGCCGTCCTTCACCACGGGCGTGGAATAGACGGAGATGCCCATGTTGTAGGAGCCCAGGACCTGCTTGGTCTTCCCGGCCTGCAGGACCTCGACGTCGCCGTCCTCGTCGCCCAGGTAGACGCGCCCGTCGGCCACGAACGGCGAGCCCCACACCGCGGCCAGCATGTCGTGGGTCCAGTAGTGCTGGCCGGTCCGCGCGTCCAGCGCGTACAGGAAACCGGACAGGTCGGCGGCGTAGACGATGCCGTCCTGGATGGCGACCGTGGAGATCGTGCGGTGGAAGTCGTTCCCGCCGCGGTGCCAGACCGCGCCGGTGCCCGTGACGTCCCCTTCCTTGGTGGCGTCGATGGCCCAGAAGTTCCCCACGCCCTCGCCGTGCTCGGGGTCCTGGCCCACGCCCACGTAGACCTTGTCCTCCCACACCACGGCGGTGGCGATGATCTCGTTGGCCGTCCCGCGCCCGCCCAGGACGTACTTCGCCTCCGCCGGGTTGGCGTTGAACTTCCAGATGAGGTTGCCGGTCTTCGGCTCCAGGCTGTAGATCCAGCCGTCGCCGCCCGGGAAGATGACCTGCGGCCGGCCCTTGATCACCGCGTACGTCGGGTTCGACCAGGTGCCGTGGAAGATCTTCCCGCCCGGGAGCTTGCTCTCCCAGACGAGCTTGCCGGTGGCGGCCTCCAACGCGATGAAGCTCGGGGCATCCGGCGACGGGATGTTGATGTGCCCCTCGTCCACGCCGTTGCCGGTGGTGGCATAGAGCAGGCCGTCCACCACCAGCGGCGAGCTGACCGCGAGGTTGTGCGGGAAGACGTCCAGGTCCCGGATCATGTCGAACTCCCAGACTACGTCCCCGTCGATCTCGCTCGAGTCCTTCTCGTCGGTCTTGGGCCCGTCGTTCTCTCCGTCGCGGAGGCCTTCCGTGTCGAGGCTCACGATGGTGGCCCGGTTCGACGTGTAGTAGAGACGGTTCCCCTCGGCGTAGGGGGTGGAGCAGATGCCCTGCTGCGGCCAGTCGTTCACGCGCCCGGCGGGCAGCTTCTCGTGCGTCATCTGCCAGAGGAAGTCACCGGTGTCGGCCTTGAAGGCCATGACCACGCCGCGGTCCTTGGTGAGCTTGGGGTTGCGCAGGCCGTCGTTGTTCGTGCCCACGAACACGCGCCCGCCGAGGACCACCGGGCCGGCGTAGGCCTGCGAGCCGACGTCGGCCCACCACTTGACGTTCTTGCCGGTCTTGATGTCCCACGCCGCGGGCAGGCCCTTCTCGGCGGAGACCATGTTGCGGTCGTAGGTGTTCCCGAACATGGCTCGCTCTTGCGCCGCGATCGTTTGCGGCAGTACGAGAGCGCCAACCGCGATCGCGGCGCTTGTCAAGCGTGTGCGGATCGTCATTCGTTCGCCCTCACGGTCACGTTGTCGTAATAAAGGTCCGTTGCGGAATCCCCGTAGAGTCCCGGCGATCCCATCATGACCGGCAGCGGATCCTCGAGCGTGATCGTCCAGTCGGTCGGTTCCTGTCCGTCCTTCTTCCAGACCTTCCCCCTGACGGTCGCTTTGTCGCCCTGCGCGTCCACGCGGAGCTTCATGCGGTACCAGACGTCGGGCTCGCTCGGAAACGGCATCGTCGTGGACTTGTCCAGCTCGGCCGCCCACGTCCGCAGCTGCAGCTCCTGCTTCTTCCCCATGAGGTCGAGCGTGTAGCCCTGGTTGATTAGGCCCAGGTCGCCCGCGCGACGTCCCTGCTTCGTGAACAGCAGGTCGCCCTCGACGGTGTAGCCCGAAAGCGTGGGCGGCCCGATCATGACGGACGCGCGCTGCAGGCCCGTCTCCTGCGGCGGCTTGTGCAGCCGCTTGCCCCCGCCCAGGTCGTCGATCTTGAAGCGCGGGCCCGCGCCGATCCAGTGCCGCGGCACCGGGCCCTGCTCGAAGTCGAAGGTCCAGGGCAGGGCGGCGAAGAAGCGCGCCTGTGTCGTCGCGGACAGCTCGCCCACCGTGGCCTTGACCTTGCCCGCGGTCGTGGCCGGCTTCGTGGTGAGCCGCCCGTCGGCGCCGATCTCGCCGGCCAGGCCTTCGACGCTCCAGGTTGCGGTCTCCTTGCGGACGAACCGGCCCATGTCGTCGAACGACCACGCCTCGAGCGTCACCGGCTCTCCCGCCTTGCCGATGACCTCGCCCGGGACGATCACCAGCTTGGCGGGTTGGCCCGCGGCGGGCTCCGTTTGCGGAGCGGGCGCGGAGGCCGTGGCCTTGAACGGCGCGCCCTTCCGTCCGACGCAGTAGAGACCGTCCTCGGCTGTGAAGTAGAGGCGGCCGTAGGCCACGGCCACCGATCCCCACACCTCGGCATGCCGGCCTTCCGGCATCGCGATGTGCTCCTCGTGGAGGGTCTTCGCGCCGGTGGCCCCGGGCTCGACGATGAGGACTTTGCCGTTCTCCTCGGTGAGAAACAGCTTGCCGTCGGCCAGCACGGGCGCGGCGCGTCCGATCGTCCCCAGGTTGTGGGTCCACGAGATCTGGCCCGTCTTCTGGTCGAGGGCGTGGAGGTTCGCGGCGTTGTCCACGACGTACACGCGGCCGCCGCCGATCGTGGGGGCCGCGAAGCCGACGGCCAGGCCGTCCGCATGCCAGAGGGTCGCGGTCTTGGTGACGTCGCCGGTGCCCTTGCCGTCGATGGCGGAGACCCGGCCCATGGGCCCGCCCTCCGGGTTCTCCTCGCTGTGGGCGACGTAGACGACGTCGCCCTCCACGGCGGGCGGGCTGTTGAGCCCGCGCACGCTGAGCTGGTAGCGCCAGACGGGGGCGCCCGTGCGGGACTCGAGGGCGTAGATCCAGCCATCGGCCCCGCCGCCGATCACCAGCCTCCGGCCGCCGATCACCGCCACGGTGGGGCTCGCCTGGTTGTTGGCGTCGTCGAAGGGGCCCTGGGCCGGGGTCGAGACCCAGCGCACCGCGCCGCTCCGCTTGTCGAAGGCCATGTAACGCTGTCGCGGCGGCCCGATGTCGCCCCAGCCCGCGCCGACGATGCCGACGACGACCCGGTCCTCGTCCACCAGCGGGATGAGCGTGCGGCCGCCGAAGCCGGAGCCGCGGCCGTACTCCTCGCCGAGGCGGTGCTCCCAGAGGGTCTTGCCGTCCTTGCCGAAGGCGATGAGCTGGCCGTCCACGTTCTGGGCGAAGACGGCGCCCGTCTCGGGGTCGGCGGCCAGCGCCGCCCAGCCCACGCGCGTGAACGGGACCATCGTGTTGTAGACGGGGAAGCGGCGCTCCCAGAGCTTCTTTCCCGTGGCGGCATCGAAGCAGGCCACGAGCTCATGGCGCGTCGGCCCCGTGCCGCCCCGGCCGCTCGTGCAGACCCGGCCGTCGAAGACGATCGGCGTGGCCCGAGCCGTGAGGTCGGCCTTCCAGAGCAGGTTCTCGCCGGCCTTGGACCAGCGGCTCACCAGGCCGGTCTCGTCGCTGACGCCGGTGCGATGGGGACCGCGCCAGTTGGACCAGTCACCGGCCGCGGCCCCGGCCGGCAGCAGGACGACCATCAGACCGGCAGCAAGACGGGTCATCCCGAAAATGCTATCCGCCCCACACTTCCCCTACAAGTCAAAGGAGGTGTAAGCGGCCAGGGAGCCCTCACGGCCACAGCCAGGCCGCGAGGCCCCGGTTGTGGTCGAGCAACGCGGACGCCAGGCGGGTGCGGGGCCGGGGCCGGAGCTGCGCATGCGGCTCGTAGCGTGCGGCCCCGGGCGTGACGGCGGGCAGCGTCGGGGCGAGGACGTACCGGTTCTCCAGGGGCTGATAGTCCAGGACCACCAGCCGCTCGAAGGGGAGCAGCTGCTCGTCACGGCCGTCGCGGCGCTGGCACTCGGGGCTGCGCTCGCCCCGGCACACGAACCCGTCGAGCGCGGACACGCACGCCGTCGGGCGCGTCTCCGCCCATTGCACCGTTCGGCACTCCAGGCTCGAGTCTTCGTTGAGCAGCGCGATCCAGGCCCGCGTGTGGTACGCCGTCTCGGTGGCGAGGAGGTGCCCGTGGGCGGGCACGCGCACCAGGAGGAGGGCTTCGGAGGACAGCGCGGGCACGGCGGCGAGGATCGAGGACAGCTCCTGGCGGTGGGCCCGGGTGTAGCCGACCCAGTAGTCCTGCCGCTCCAGCGCGCCCGCCACGCCGAGCGAGAGCCACAGCGCGACGGCACCGGCCACTACGCCCCGTAACGGTCCGCGCGCACGCGACCACGCGAGCGCGATGGGCCAGGCGAGGGCCAGGGCCGCGAAGACCCGCGACAGCAGGTGGGTGCGCCAGTAGAACTCGGCGTACTGGAGGCCCGCGAACGGCGCATTGGCCGCGGCCATCAGCGCCAGGGCCGCCAGCGCGCGGCGCACGCCGGGGCGGGCCGTCGCGTCGCTGCCGGGCGCGCGGCGGAGGATGGCCCACGCGGCCACGGCCCCCGCGAGAAGCGCGATCGTCCATCTCAGGGGCCAGGGCACAACGGCGCCGGCCGCCGGGAACCAGAGCGGCCGGCCGAGAGCCCACCGCCACGGCGTGAAGTTCCAGGCCAGGAGGTCGGCGAAGCGCGCGATCCACCGCCCCACGCCGAGCCGGACCTGGGCCTGATGCAGGTATCCGCCGCCCGCGGCCCATTGTCCGGCCACGACGACGAAGTACGGCACGGGAGCCAGGAACCAGAGGAGGCCGAGGGGAAGGACGCGCCGTCTCTGCACTCCGGGCGCCGCCGCCCACAGGAGCGGCGTCAGCAACCATACGCCGACGGCCGCGTCGGTCGTCCACAGCGAGGCCGACAGGGCCAGCGGCGTGGCCCAGAGCGCCGCCCGCGATCCGCGCTGCAGCCACACGAAGCCGAGGAGCACCGCGCACAGGTAGTAGACGGTCGAGAGCTGGTAGCCGATGGCGAGCGGCGCGCCCGTCAGGAAGTCCGGCGTCGCGCACAGCGTGAGCGCGCCGGCCAGAGCGGCGGCCAGGGGCTGGTCCGGCCAGAGGCGGCCGCAGAGGTGATGGGCGAGGAGACCGGCCGCGAGCCAGGCCACGCTCGAAAGGAGATGCAGTGCCTGCACGGGCCAGCCGCTCGCGAGCGCGGCGATCGAAGGGAGGGCGAGCAGCCGGCGGGTGGGCGTGGCGATGGCCGGGAAAAGGCCCTCGCCGCGCTCCCGAGCCACGAACGCGCGGAACAGGTTCTGCACGTCGTCGTTCCAGAGCCCCTGATCCGGCACGAAGAGGCCCCAGGCGACGACGCCGAGCCCCACGTAGAGGAGCCAGGGTGTCGCCGGCATGGAGGGCGTTCCAGGGAGGGTCCGATCCGTCACGGGCACGACTATATCCGCGCTGGGCGGCCTTGCCCGGGATGCGGTCGCGGGGACGTGGACGATATGATCGTCGGGAGATGGCCTTCCTCGCGCTCTTCGATTCCGGCGTCGGCGGGCTCAGCGTGGCGCGCGAGATCCGGCGGGCCCTGCCGTCGGAAGACCTGCTCTACGTCGCCGACACCGCCTACTGCCCGTACGGCGACCGCCCCGACGCGGAGGTGCGCGAGCGCGCGTTGGCCGTGGGCCGCTACCTGGCCGGCGCGGGCGCCAAGCTGATCGTGGTCGCCTGCAACACGGCGACCGGCGCCGCCCTCGAGGACCT
>Ga0075429_100002256_pt1 | contig 16144 bp, 13 predicted proteins | sample RhiMetdeltSRZDD3_FD_75295 | JGI IMG/M metagenome (GOLD analysis project Ga0075429, IMG submission 75295) | Populus rhizosphere microbial communities from Tennessee, USA - Rhizosphere MetaG P. deltoides SRZDD3 | ecosystem: Host-associated > Plants > Roots > Rhizosphere > Soil | place: USA... | reverse complement strand
GTGGCGGCCGTCGAACGGATGGGCCGAGCTTGCCGACGGGGTGGTGCTGCCGGGGCTGATCCTCGTCGTCGGCTTCGTCATCCTGCGCATCATGATGGCCGGCGCCAACGTCATCAGCCGGCCGACCGCCGTGGGATTCGTCTTCGGCGCGAGCTGCATCGCCGTGCCGGTCATCCTGGACGCCGAGGCCGGGACCGTGGCCGATCGCGTGAGCGCCTTGGTTCTCCTGGCCGGGTTCCTCGCATGCCTGGTAGCCACAGCGATCCAGCGGCGCGTCGGGTTGGCCGACGACGGCCGACCGGCGGCATGGCGCCGCTCGTTCACCGTCCTGCCGTACGGTGCCGTGGCCGCCACGCTTTCACTGCTGCTCTGGGTGGTCAAGCCGTACCTGGACTACCAGAGCTGGTTCGTCGCGATCGGCGCGCTGGCGTTGTGCGTGGCCGTCGTGGCGCGCCAGATCGCCTCCATGTGGGAGACCTCCAGGCTCCTGAAGACCAACCGCGAACTTGCCGGCCGGCTACACCACCAGGCGTACCACGACGAGCTCACCGGCCTGGACAACCGGGCGCTGTTCACCGAACACGTGGCCGAAGCGGTCGCGCAGACCCGTCTCGACGGCTCCACCGCCGCGGTGCTCTTCGTCGACCTGGACGACTTCAAGTTCGTCAACGACAGCCTGGGCCACCAGATCGGTGACCAACTGCTGGCGGCCGTCGCCGCGCGGCTACGGACGACGGTACCCGCGCGAGGATTTCTCGGACGGCTGGGTGGAGACGAGTTCGCCCTGCTCACGGTCGCCGGCGGGAACGGGGACGGGCACCCGGCGCGCGCCGTCGCCGAGAAGGTCGTCGCGGCGCTGCGTGAGCCCTTCGTAGTGTCTGGCTGGTCGGTCGACGTCCAGGCCAGCATCGGCATCGCCACCGCGACCGCGGGCGCGCCGGGCGTCCCGGAACTGCTGCGCAACGCCGACGTCGCCATGTACGCGGCCAAGAAGGAACACAGAGGTGGCTGGCGGTTCTTCGAACCGGCGATGCTCACCGCGGTCGTGCGCCGTCACCAGCTGCGCGCCGCGCTGGCCGACGCGGTGGCCCGCAGCGAGTTCGCCGTCTTCTACCAGCCGATCGTCGACCTGCTGGACGGCTCGGTGCACGGCGCCGAGGCGCTGGTGCGCTGGCGGCGCCCAGGCACGACCGCCACGACGCCGGCCGACTTCATCCCACTGGCGGAGGAGACCGGCCTTGTCGTCGAGATCGACCGCTTCGTCCTCGACACGGCCTGCCGCGAGGCGGCCCGATGGCCCGTCGATCCCTCTGGCAGGCGGCCGCTGTCGCTGCATGTCAACCTTTCCGCCCGCCATCTGCACCGGCCCGACCTCGTGGACGACGTGGCGCGGGCACTGCGCGATAGCGGCCTGCGCCCCGACCGGCTCACCCTCGAGATCACCGAGAGCGGCCTCGGCCACGACCACGAAGGGGCCATCGACCGGCTTGGCGAACTGGTCCGCCTCGGCGTTCACCTGGCCATCGACGACTTCGGCACCGGCTACTCCTCGCTTGCCTACCTGCGCCGGATGCCGGTCGACGTGCTGAAGATCGACAAGGCCTTTACCGGCGAACTGACCAGCGCGGTGGTGGCGCCGCTGGCCCAGGCTGTCATCGCCCTCGCCGCGGCCCTGGGCATGGAGACCGTGGCCGAGGGAATCGAGGAGCCCGAACAAGTCGTGCGGCTACTCGCGCTCGGCTGCCGGTACGGGCAGGGCTACTACTACGGGCGGCCGATGCCCGCCGCGCAGATGACCGAGTCCCTGTACGCTCAAAGACGTATGTCGATCCCTCACGTGCCGTAGACCTGGAACTCCAGCAGCGAGTATCCGTACTGCGTCGCTCTTTGCGTACCGTGCATGCGCACATAACGCCCGGATCCGTTGACCGCCAGATCCTGTAGTCCACCCGTGCTCGTAGTGGTGGAATAGATCGTGGTCCACGTCGTTCCGTCGTTGGACGTCTGCAACTGGAAGGCCCGGCCGTAGGCGGTCTGCCAGTTCAGCACGATCCGGCTGACGGCATGGGTCGCGCCCAGGTCGACCTGGATCCATTGTGGATCGCTGAACGCGCTCGACCACCGGGTGCCGGTGCTTCCATCGACCGCTTTGGACGGTGGGTAGTTCGCGTTCTCCACCGACGAGGCGGTAGCCGGACGGCCTTGTGACAGCAGCACTCCCCCACCACCGGCGCTCGGTGTCGCGCTTGCTTCGGCCGACAGCGGTGATGTGCCGCTGGCGTTGCGGGCCCGTACTTTGTAGTAGTACGTCGTGCCGTTGACGAGACCGGTGTCGGTGAAGCTTGTGGTGGTGGGATCGGCGATCGCGGTTGTGCCCTGGCCGCCGGGCGTAGTGCCCCGGTAGACGCTGTACCCGGTGGCACCGGCGCTGGCATTCCAGGACAGCCCGACGGAGGCGTTGCCGGCGTTCGCGACGACGCCACCGGGTGGGGCCGGCACGGTGCCCGTGGCCGCCGGTGTCGCCGAGACCTCATTGGACAGTGGCGACCCACCAACGGCGTTGTAGGCCTGCACGAAATAGAAGTACTGCCGGTTGTTCTGCAGGCCGGTGTCGGTGAACGTCCTCGTGGTGCCATTGGTGGTGCCGACCGGTGTGTTGGCCTCACCGTCGGACTTGGTACCCCGATAGATTCGGTACGACGTCGGGCTGCCGCTGGTGCTGGCGGACCACGAGAGGGTCACGCTGGCGTTGCCCGGTGTGGCTTGCAGGTTTGGAGGGCCGCTGGGGGAACTGGCGCTAGCGGGACTGACGATCAGCTGGTCCACGCGGGACAGTCCATGGTCGGAGACCGCGAGCTGTTGCACCGAGTTCACGCCCGCGTTGAGGTGCACCTGTAACACCGAGTGGGCGTACACGTCGAAGCTGCCGGTGATGGGGAAACTCTGCGATCGAGTGATGACCACGCCGTTGACCCTCAGGCCCATCTGCCGATTGTTGACGCCGGGAAACAGCCCGCCCTGAAATGCGTACCGCCAGTCGATGTTGTACAGGCCGCTCGACGGCACCACGACATTGTTGAATGTCATGGTGCCCTCCTCGGCATAGGCCATGTCCACGACTCGACCGCCGGGCGACTGGGATCCCGATGACCCCAGAATCGACGGAAACCAGCCGTTGAGGGTGTTGAACCAGTCGAACCCGCCGAGAAGCGCGTCCTTGCAGTAGAAGACCAACGTGTTGCCGACGGGCACGCCGGGCACGCCGCCTCCGGTGCCGATGGGCGGTGGCGTCTTGGAGCCGTCTTCGACCGAGCGGGGAGACTCCCCAGACGCGTTGACGGCCGTCACTTGGTAGTAGTAGACGGGCGTCGGGCTGAGGTTGGCGTCCCGGTACTCGAGCTGCGTGGTGGACGCGATCTGTGTCTTCGCGCCTTCCTTGACCGTACCCCGGTAGATGTTGTAGCTCGTGGCATCAGCGACCGCGGACCACTCGACCGTGATCGACGAGTCAGCGCCGGCGACGAGCTCGATCTCCGCCGGCGCCACCGGAACCGCCGCGGAGGCCGCGGTCGCGACGCTGAGAACGGCGGCGGACACGGCGACGAAGACCGTTGCCGCGCTGAGGATTCTTTTCATGGCACTCCCTGCTGGCCGGGACGGGAGAGCGCTCTTTCGACGAGCGAGACGCTATCATCGGCGTTCGCCGATGGACAGAGATTGCCACGCTGTTGCCATCGGGGCTTGCTCAGCGGTGACCGGTCGACTCACGAACGGTCAGGTGGGTCGGCAGGAGCACCAACCTTCTCGGCACTGCCTTGTCGGTCAGCAACGCCAGCAACAGCGAGACCGCCATCCGGCCCGCCTGCTCGATTGGAGCGGTGAGCGTGGTCAGCGGGGGATGGCAGAAGTCGGCGCCGAAGATGTCATCACACCCCACGACGCTCATGTCCGCTGGTACGCGCAGACCCCGCTCCATGAGCCGCCCGAGTATCCCGATCGCCAGCAGGTCGTTGAAGACCACGCACGCCGAGGCACCAGTGTTGATCAGCGCGTCGGCGGCGGCCGAGCCGGCTGGGCGCTCACCGGAGAAAGGCCCGATCTGGCGCAGCCGCACGTCACCATGGGAGGCCGCAGCGGCGCGCATCGCCTGCCACCGCGCCCGGTTCGGCCACGACACGGATGGGCCGGAGACATAGACGAGGTCGCGGTGGCCAAGGGAGACAAGGTGCTCCACGGCCTGGCCGATCCCGTGCGGCGTGTCGATGGCGACGCTGGGCACCCCGGGGACGTTCCGGTTGATGGTCACGAGCGGGATCTCCGTGGCGAGTTGGGCCAGCGCGGCCTCGGAGAGCCGCGACGCGGCGAGGATCGCTCCGTCGAGTGACCGCCGCATCTTGTGGAGCATGGCCACTTCCATCTCCCCCGAGTCCTCGGTATCGAAGAGCAGCTGCGCGTAGCCGGCCGCGTTCAACTGCTGTTGCGTGCCACGGATGATGCCGAAGTAGAACGGGTTGGTGATGGCCGACACCAGAACAGCGACGGTGCCCGTCCGGCCCGAGCTCAACGCTCGCGCCTGCGTGTTGGGTGTGTAGTTCAGTTGTCGCGCGGCATCCTCGATGTGCTTGCGCGTCACGGCATTGACCCGCCCCGGCTTGCTCAGCGCCCGCGAAACCGTCGACGTCGCGTACCCGGTCAGGTTGGCGATGTCCTTCATGGTCGCCGGGCGCTTCCTCGAAGTGGGAGCCATGCCGGCCACGCAACCATAGATGGCAACGAATGGCAAACGATTGCCAGGCCAATTTCCATGTTGTTACGTTGGCGGCAATTGTGAATTCGTCCCTGGAGTGGCCAATGAACGCAAAGCATGGCCTGGCCCTCGTGGCCGTGGCGCTCCTGTTCGGAGCGGCGGCTTGCCAGTCAGGTGACAGTGGCTCCAGCAACGGCTTGGACGGCACCGGCAAAACCATCAACATGCTGGTGCAGGCGAACGCGATCTACCCCGAGCAGCAGAAACAATGGTTCGCCGACGTCTCCGCGCGCTTCGAGCAGCAGACCAAGGCGAAGGTCGCGTTCGAGGTATTCGCGTCACCGAACGATGAACTCACCAAGATCCAGACCTCCGTCCTGTCCGGGCAGGGCCCGGACGTCTACTCCCTTGGCACCACTTTCACCCCGACCGCCTACGCCACCGGCGCCTTCGTCGAGCTGACCGCCGATGACTGGGCGAAGATAGGCGGGCGCGACCGTTTCCTTCCTGCGACGCTCGGGATCTCCGGCCCCGACCAGGACCACGAGGTTGGCGTCCCGTTCACGAGCCGTCCCTTCGTCATGGCGTACAACAAGGAGCTGCTGGCGGCGGCCGGCTTCGACAAGCCCGCGGACAGCTGGGACGGCTTACTGACGCAGGCGAGGAAGATGACCGCCGGCGACAAGTACGGCCTCGCCGTCGCCTATGCGGACAGCTTCGACCCGTGGAAGTTCATCTGGGCCATGAGCATTCAGGCAGGCAACCCACTCGTGAAGGACGGCCAGGCCTCGCTGAACGATCCGAGCACCGTGAACGCGTACAAGACATATCTGAGCTGGCTCGCCATCGACAAGGTCGTGGACCCGGCCGCCTCGGGCTGGAAGAACGCGCAGGCGATCGCCGCCTTCGGCGCGGGCAAGGCCGCCTTCCTGCCGATGGTATCCGCGACGTCGAAGGTGACCCTCGACAAGTCCTCGATGGCCGGCAAGTACGGCTACGCCTTGATGCCGGTGATCCCGCCCGGCGCGACGTCGCTACCGGCCGGCGGCGTCGGCGCGACCAGCATCCTGTCCGGCGACAACCTGGTCGTGGCCAAGTACACGAAGAACAAGGACCTGGCGCTGGCGCTGGTCAACATGCTGACCACACCGGAGTCGCAGGAGATCTACTACAAGACCTTCGGAGAGCTGCCGACCAACGCGACGTACGCCAAGACGCTGCAAGGCGATCCCGCGCTGGCCGCGATCGTCGACTCGTCGGGGAAGGCCGTGGGCACGCCGTTCTCCGGCGCGTGGGGCCAGGTGCAGCTGGCACTCGTCAACGTCGTGGTGCAGTCGGTGCCGAACCTGGCGGCGGGCAAGGTCGACGACGGTCACCTTCGGGGCCTGATCGCCCAGGCGCAGGCCACCGCGCAGTCGGCACTGGACCGGGCGAAGTGAGGGAAGCGCACCCACACCGCGTGGCGCAGCGCCATCGTCCATTTTGGATGCTCATGCCGGGAGCGTTCCTGACGTTCGCCGTCATCGTTTTTCCACTGGCGGTGGCGCTCTACGTCTCGCTGCTGGATCTGGACCAGTACACGTTCCGGCAGTGGGTGCGCGCACCCTTCATCGGGCTCGGCAACTACATCTCGGCAGTGCGGGAGTCCAACCTCCTTCACGCCGTCTGGGTCAGCGTGAGCAACGGTGTCATCGTCACGCTGTTGACGCTGCCCATCGGGGTGGCGGCCGCCCTCGCCACGCAGGACTCGTTCCGCGGGCGAGGGCTGCTCCGCTCCGTTTTCCTTGTCCCGTATGTGCTTCCGGCCTTTGTCGTGGGAACGGTCTGGCGCGTCATCCTTCAACCCGACGGCGTGGCGGTCGACGTGCTCGGCTCGCTGGGCATCCACACGTCGCTGTGGCTCAATGGCCCGCTGAGCTTCTGGGCGCTGGCTGTCGTCCAGCTGTGGGCAAGCTGGCCGCTGGTCTATCTGATGACGCTGTCCGGCCTGCAATCGATCGAGCCGGCGATCCAGGAGGCCGCCGCGATCGACGGGGCGGGCTGGTGGGTCAGGCTACGTTACGTCGTGTTCCCACACCTGAAGGGGGCGGTCAGTCTCGGGCTGCTCATCGGTTTCCTCCACAGCGTGAACAGTTTCACCTTGCCGTTCGTCCTGTTCGGGGTACCGAGCCCGCGGGACGTCGAAGTGTTGCCGGTGCTGACGTATGTAGAGAGTTTCCAGAACTTCCGCTTCGGCATCAGCGCGGCGATGGCGGTCTTCTCGGTCGTCCTCATCGCCATCCCGCTGGCGTTCTATCTGCGCGCGATCCGGCTCGATGTCGGGGAGAAGGGATGAGGAGGCACGAGCAGCTGCTGCCCCGTCCACTCAGGATTGTCACCATCGCCATCCTGCTCGCGGTGGTGTTGCTTCCGCTGTCGTACATACTCTTCGCATCAGCCAACTCGGACCTGGCGGTTGCCGAGGGTGCGTACCTGCCGGTGACCGTGGACTTCACCGCCTACCGCAAAATCTGGTCTACCGTCGAGCTGGGAACCAGTCTGGTGAACAGCATCGTGGTCGCGGGGATCGTCGCCGTAGCTTCCTGCCTTGTCGCGATCGGTAGTGCCTACGTCCTCGTGCGCCACACGTTTCGGGGCCGGCTCGCCGTGCTGCGTGGACTGCTCGCCTTGCAGAGCATCCCGGGTACGCTGCTGCTCCTGCCCGTGTTCGTGATCTTCGCAAGCACGGCGTCGGCCCTCGGAGTGCAGGTGATCGGCACGCGCTGGTCGCTGGTCATCACCTATCTCACGTTCACGCTCCCGTTCTCGACCTGGGTTCTGGTGATCTATCTGCGTGGGCTGCCGCGCGAGCTCGACGAGGCGGCGCGGATCGACGGAGCGTCGGCGTGGCAGGTGCTTACCCGGGTCATCATTCCGCTGTCCTGGCCGGGGTTGGTGGTCGCGGGCACGTTCGCGTTCCTGCTGGGGTGGAACGACGTGCTCTTCGCCTCGGTCATGACCAGCCGCGATACCCGTACCGCGGCCGTCGCCCTGCAGGTCTTCGGCGCGACACAGGAGGGCGGCGCCGTACCCGTCTACAGCCAGATGATGGCCGCGGCAATCGTCTGCGCCCTACCCGTCGTCGTCCTGTACCTGGTTTTCCAGCGTTATCTCGTGGGCGGTCTCACCGCCGGAGGGGTCAAGTGAAGGTACTGATCACGGGCGGTGGGATCATCGGCCGCAACCACGCTCGAGCCCTGGCCCGGCTACCGAGCGCCGAGCTGGTTGCGGTAGCCGACCCATCCACCGCCGCGGCCGCGTGGTTCGGCGTGAAGACCTACGAGTCGCAGGCGGAAGCGCTCGCTGACGCAGACGTCGACCTGGTGGCGATCTGCACCCCAAGCGGGACGCACGCCGATCTGGCCGCCGAGGCGCTGCACGCGGGAAAGCACATTGTCGTGGAGAAGCCGCTCGACGTTTCGCTGCCTCGAGCGCAGGCGCTGGCGATCCTTGCCGCGTCACTACCCGGCCAGGTCTTCTCGGTCATCAGCCAGCATCGTTTCGACCCCGCCGCGCTCGCCGTCGCCGCGGCCGTGACGCGAGGGGACCTCGGCCTCATCACGTCGGCAACCGCGACCGTCCCGTGGTGGCGTCCCGAGTCCTACTACGGCTCGGCTCAGTGGCGCGGGACGTACGAGATGGACGGCGGATCGACCATGAACCAGGGTATCCACACGATCGATCTGCTCCGCATGTTCCTCGGTGACGTCTCCGACGTCACCGCGTTTGCCGGGCGGTTGGCGCACAACACGATGGAAACCGAGGACGTGACGGCGGCGGCGATTCGCTTCGCCTCCGGCGCGCTCGCCACGTTTCACTCGACCACGGCCGCGTTTCCCGGCCAGCCGGTCCGCCTGCAGGTCCACGGCACCGGCGGGTCAGCCGTCATCGAGGACGATGTCCTCACGTTTCTCGGCTCTTCCCCGGTGTCGCCGGCCGAGAAGCCACCGGACGCCTTCGTGCTGGGCCACTATCGCCAGTACGAGGACGTCTTCGCCGCCATACGGGACCAGCGCCCGCCCGCGGTCGGTGTGGAGGACGGCGTGCAGGCGCTCGCCATAGTGGCGGCGCTCTATCGGTCCGCCGCGGCCGGCCGCGCGGTCTCCGTCCGCACCGTCCTGGAGGGCGAGTGATGAAGTACTCCGTATTTACGGCATCCACGCCGGAGTGGACGCCCGAAGAAGCCGCCACGAACCTCGCGCGGCAAGGGTGGGACGGCATCGAGTGGCGCATCACGGACCAGGACGAGGCAGACGAGCCCGGATTCTGGGCGGGCAACCGTGCCACCTGGCCCCTGACCGGGCTCGAGGCGTCGATCGACGCCATCCGCGCCGTGACCGTCTCGGCCGGACTGGAGTTCTCGGGCATCGGCGGATACACCCGCAGCCACGACAGGTCCAATGTGGAGCGCATGCTGGCGGCCACCGCGGCCCTCGGCGCCGGGCAGGTACGCGTAACAATGCCGCTGACGAGCGACGGCGACTACCGGGAACTCTTCGACAACACCAGAAGCGACCTCGTGTGGATAGCGGCACGCGCCCGCGCCCATGGCATCAAAGCACTGGTGGAGCTGCACCACCGCACCATCGCCGCGTCGGCATCCGCGGCAGTCCGCCTCCTCGACGGGCTCGACCCGACGCACGTGGGCGTCATCCACGACATCGGCAATCTCGTCATCGAGGGATACGAGGAACCACCGGCCGCATTCCAGATGCTCGGGCCGTACCTCGCACACGTGCACGTGAAGAACGCTTCCTGGCGAGCCGTGCGCGATACACCACAAGGGACAGTCTGGGCCGAGCAATGGGCGCCGTTGCGCGACGGCCAGGCCGACCTGCCGGCCTACTTCCAAGCGCTCGTAGCGCACGGCTATGACGGGTGGGTGACGGTCGAGGACTTCTCGACGGCCCAGCCGCTGGCCAACCGCACCCGGGACAATCTCGCCTACCTGCGCTCCTTGACATCCGCGTGACATCAGCCCGATCCGGATGGCGCCCGCTGAAGGATGGCGCGTACCCGTGCCTCGCTCCCGTGATGGCCGGTCTGCCGGTGCAGGGCCAGCGCGCGCCGGGCGTACCGTCGCGCCAACTCCCCGCTTCCCGTTTCATGGTGCGCCTCGGCCAGAATCGTCAACGCCCGGCCCTGGACCAGCCGGTAACGACCCACCTCGCCGAGGACGAGCGCCTGTTCGGCGTACCCGATCGCCTCATCCATGCCTCCGGCGGCCAGATGGGCCGCGGCGAGCCCGAGCAGTGCCTTGCCCTGGCCGTGGCGGTAGCCCGCGCGAAGGGCGAGGTCGAGCGCGGCACGATGCCACGTGCCGGCCAGATCCGGATCGCTTCGCTTCAGGTGCACCTGCCCCAGCGCGCACCGCGCCTCCACGGCAAGGCAGTCGTCGCCGATGTCGTCGGTAAGGGCGACGGCCGGTGTCGCGCACGCCAGAGCCTCGGCATCGCGACCTTCATCGCTGTGCAGCACCGCCAGACTCAGCAAGGCGTACGCTTCGCCGTCGCGGTTGCCGGCGGCGCGGAAGAGGTCGAGCGCCCTCCCTTCGTACTCCAGCGCCTCGGCCCACTCACCCAGTTCGTGGCACACCGCCCCCATCGCGAGCAACGCCAGCGCCTCATGCTGCACCAGTCCCATCCGTTGCAGGGTGGCCAGGGCCTGACGCTGGTGCTCGACAGCGAGACGAAGCCATCCGAGATCGCGGTACACCTCGCCGAGATCGCCGAGCGTCTTGGCTTCGCAGACGGGCAGCGCGTGTTGCCGGCAGACTTCCAGAGCCTCCTCGAGGACCGCCACGGCCCGTTCGGGTTCGCCGAGCTGCCGGTAGGGACCGCTGAGGCAGAGCAGAACGTAGGCGCATCCCTCGGCGTGGTCCAGTTCCCGGTAGAGCGCTAGCGCGTGGGTGAAGTGTGCGATGGCCGCCTCGCCGCTGCCCAACCGGGAATGGGCGAGGCCGAGATTGTGCTCGGTCGCCGCCTCGGCGCGCCGGTCGCCGTCGACCCGGGCGGCGTCGAGCCCGGCCTGCGCGGTGGCGAACCAGTCCTTGGCGTGCGAGCGCAGGTTGAAGTACCCGCGCAGCACGTCGGCGAGCCGCCACGCGGCGGGGTGCGGGCCGTGCCGCGCGGCGTACTGGACCGCCGCCGCCAGGTTGGCCCGCTCGGCGTCGAGCCAGGCGAGCGCCTCGTCGTCGGATTGGAAGTCCACAGTGTACGGTGGCCACTCGCCGTTCGGGTCGGGCAATCGCAGATTCGTGGGGTAGAGCCGGCGGGCGGCCTCCGCGACGGCGCACAGGTACCAGTCGAGCAGCCGCGCGATCGCCGCCGCACAGCCCACGTCGCCGTCCTCCTCCGCGGCGCGCTCGGCGGCGTAGAGCCGAACGAGATCGTGCATACGATAGCGGCCGGTCGTGTGCTGCTGGACCAGGCAGACGTTGTTGAGCACGCGCAGCAGCCGAGTGGCCCCGTCGACCGGGATGTCGGCGAGCGCGGCGGCGGCACCGACGGTCACGTCCGAGCCCGGGACCAGGCCGACGCGGCGGAACAGCCGGGCCGCATCCGGGCTGACGGTGCGGTACGAGAGGTCGAAGGCGCTGCGTACGGCGGCCCGGCCGTCGCCGTAGGCGCTGAGAGCGGACAGGCGGTTGCCCCGGACCATCTCCCCGATCAGCTCCTGGATCGACGGTAGCGACCCGGTCACCAGGTGGGCCGCGGCGATCCGGAGTGCGAGCGGGAGGTACCCGCAAAGCCTGGCGAGGTCATCGAGATCTGCCTCGGCCACCCGGTGCGAACCGAGCACGTCGTGCAGCAGTGTGCGCGCCTCGTCGGAGTCCAGGACGCCCAACGGCAGGTGGAACGCGTCATCGCGGGCTACGAGTCCGGCCAGCAGGTGACGGCTCGTCACGATCACCAGGCTGCCCGGGCTGCCGGGCAGCAGGGGGCGGACCTGCTCCTCGGTCACCGCGTCGTCCAGCACGACGAGCAGTTCCTTGCCCGCCACCAGGCTGCGGTAGCGGCGAACGCGCTCGTCCATGCCACGGCCGAGACGTTCCGGCTCGGTACCGAGCGCGCGCACGAGCTGTTCGAGGGCTTCCTCCGGGGACAGCGGCGCCCGGTGCGGCTGGTGCCCGTGTAGATCGAGGAAGACCTGCCCGTCCGGGAACCGGTCGGCGACGCGGCGGGCCCAGTGTACGGCGAGCGCCGACTTACCGACCCCGGCCACGCCGCTGACGACGATCGCCGGCCATGAGTGTCCAGTGTGGACTAGCTCCCGCAGCCGCGCCAGTTCCGGCCGGCGTCCCGCAAAGTGCCTCGCGTCGTGCGGCAGTTCGGCGAGGGGTGCCTGGCCGCTCGCCTCCCCCCGCGGTCCGGCGCTTTGTACGCCGCGGTCGCGGTCGGCCCGGATCCAGCGGTTCCGCCACTCCCCCGATTCGGCGCCGCAGGCGTGCGCGACGGCCAGCACAGTGTCGAGCCGGGGGAACCGGCGCCCGCGGAGCGCGTCGCCGAGGGTGCTCGTCGGGCAGCCGGAGCGCCGCGCCAACTCCCGGAGGCTGAGCCCGGTGCGCCGGCGCAGATCGTCGAGGTCCCCCGCGAGACGGGCGGTGGTGTATCGCTCGGCTGGTGTGTCTTCTTCCCGGCGCACCAGCACCTCCGGATGCCAGAGCAAGACCGTGACCGACGTTGTCCGAGATCGATCGAGAACTCTACTCGCACAGTGACGCATGTCGCTAGACAGAGTGGCGCCCGGTAACCGAACCACCAAGTGAAGAAAGGAGGAAGCCCTGATGACAACGGAAACCTCCGGCCGCCGAAACCGGCGAAGCCTCAGCGTTCTGCTCGGTCTCGTGCTGGCCGCCGTCACGAGCGTGGTCGGCCTGACCGCCAGCCCGGCGTTCGCGGATGTCGGCGCGATGCACCAGCCCACCAGCGGTGTGGTTACCTCGAAGATCGACCTTCGGTGCAGCAGTGGCCCCGACAATCACGACGGCATCGACATCGCGAACGCGATGGACACCCCGATCTACGCGGCGTACCGCGGGACGGTCAGCTTCGCCGGGACGATGTCGGGCTACGGCCGCATCGTCATCATCAACCACTCGCACGGCTACCAGACGAGGTATGCCCACCTGGCCGGCTTCCGGGTCTCCGCGGGGCAAGTCGTCTCGCGCGAGGAGCGCATCGGCCGTATGGGCCAGAGCGGCAACGCCACCGGACCACACCTGCACTTCGAGGTACGCCGCAACGGCGCGGTGCACACGGCGCTGAACCAGGGCTACACCTGCGGCAACCGGGTCACCGTATTCCGGCCCATTCAAGCACCGTTCCCCGACCTGCCCGCGTGAGGCCGACCGGCGAGGAGGAGACCGGAGATGGCATGTGGAACCAACCTGGTCGCTCGAGGGCTGATGACCTGGTTCTGCTGCGGCAACGCATGGGGGCCGTGCGGCGGTGCGGGCGGCGGTGCGTGCGGCGGCTGCCAGTCGCGGCTGCACCACTGCGCCTGGCCGAACCGTAATGCCGCCTGTTTCGACATCACCCGACCCGACCGGTGCGGGAAGAACCTGCCCCGGCACGGCTGCGGCCACCGATTCTTCGTCACCAACCGGTGTTCGAACGACTGCGTGAGCGTGGTCGTACACGACTGCGGCCCGCAGACCGACCTCTTTTGCGGCCAGCGCAACTGCTGCGGGAGCACGTGCGGCGAAGACAAGATCATCGACCTGACACCCGCCGCCTTCAGCGCCATCGCCAGCCTGTCCGCGGGCGTACGGCCGTGCCGGGTCGACAACTAACCGGGAGGCGCCATGTCCACAATGGACCGTAGGAGCCTGCTGACCTCAGCCGTACTGGGTAGCGCGGCACTCGTGGGTGCCACCGCGTTCGGCTCCGTGGCACCGGAGGCGGCGTACGCCCACGAGAGCCTCGGGCTCGACGAGAGTACGCCCGATCCGAACTTCGCCGAGGGCCGGGTCGCGGCAATCAACGGCGGCCTGCTCACGGTGACGGGATCGGACCTGGTCCTCCACCGGGTCAGGGCGACGGACGCGACGAGTATCTGGAAGCTCCACCCGACCACGGTCAACGCCGTCGAAGTGGGCGACGGGCTTTACGCCCGCGGCGTACCCATGCCCGACGGCACGCTCGCCGCCGACGCGGTGTGGGTCAACATCGTGAACCTGCACGCCGAGGTCGTCTCGATCGGCAAGACCGCCCTGGGTCTCGTGCACCGCGGGCACGACCTCGTCGGTCACGTGGTGCCGGGTGTGACAACGGCGGTCTACAACCAGACGGCCGCCGTCGCGGACCTGTCCGGACTGCGCATCGGCGGCCACGTGCAGGTGGTCGGCGCCTGGCGTCCGGACACTGACGAGATCGACATAGCCACCGTCCACGCACGGGTTTAGGGGCGATGTCGATGGCCGAAATCCAGGCGCTGTTCCTCGGCCTCGTGTTCGGCTGGGCCGGCGGCTACAAGCTGACCGCCCGCGCCGCGCGTGGACTGTCGAGGTCCACCATGGCCAGACTCGTGGGGGTACACCGGGTCCGCGTCGTCCACCGCATCGTGGGCGGCGCGGAGCTGGCCGTGGCGGCCCTCCTCGTACTGCCACCGGCGGCCACCGTCGACGGCTGGCTCGCCGTCGCGATGTCGGCGGGGTTCGTCGCGTACCTCGGCTACGCGCGCGTCGCGGCACCCGACACGTCGTGTGGCTGCCTCTCCGCCCAGCCGGATCCGGTCACCTGGCCGGGCATCGCCCGCGCCGTTCTGCTGCTCGCCGCCGCACTCGCCGCGACGGCGGCTGACGGCTTCTGGCTCTCGGTGCTGCGGTCCGAGCCGATCGCGGCGACGACCACCCTCGGCGTCGAGGTGAGCCTCTTCCTCGCCCTCTCACCCGAGCTGCGCCGACCCACCCGCCGGCTGATCGGCCGGGCGCGGCTGCGGCTCTTCCCGCACCCGCTGGCGCAGATCTCCGCCGCGCCGCTCACGGCGGCGATCCCGCGGCTGTACCGCAGCGCCATCTACTGCGCGAACACCGCGCTCCTGCGGTCGGACGTACAGGACCTCTGGCGCTCCGGTGACTGGACGCTGGTCAGCTACGCCGGTCGCGTCGACGATCGGCCGGTCACTGTCGTGTTCGCCGTACCCGACCGAAGCTCCGTCGACGAGGGCGAGGTCCGTATGTCCATTGTGGATGATACTTCGAGAAGGGAACTGTCCCATGTGTACTGATGATGGCGCCATTCCCCGCCGCCTGCTGCTGCGCGGCGGCGTCCTCGGCGGCGGCCTGCTCGTCACATCCGCCGCCCAACTGCTGCTCTCCTCGCCGGCGGACGCGGCCGTGGCCCAGCCCACGATCTACAGCACGAGTGACTGGGGCGCGGACCCGCCTCGGGGCACTATCCAGATCCTCGACCCGCGACCAACGAAGATCATCGTTCATCACACGGCGACCGCGAACAGCGGAGATTTCTCACGCGCGCACGCCTTCGCACTGGCGCGCAGCATCCAGCAGTCCCACTTCGCGCGCGGGTTCATCGACACCGGGCAACATTTCACGATCAGCCGTGGCGGGTTCATCATGGCCGGCCGGCATCACAGCAAGACCGAGCTCCTTCAGGGGCAGGACCACGTGCTCGGCGCGCACTGCACCGGCCAGAACGAGGAGTCCGTCGGTATCGAGAACGAGGGCACGTACACCAACGTGCAGATCCGCGACGATCACTACGCCAAGCTGGTTCGCCTCTGCGCCTACATCTGCCAGCAGTACGGCATCGCGGCCGGACGCATCTTCGGCCACCGCGACTTCGTCGCGACCGAGTGCCCGGGCGACCGGCTCTACGCTCGCATACCGCGACTGCGGGACGACGTCCGTGCCCTGCTCTAGCGGCGCTGTTCCCGGCCCGGTTACACAGCGCCGGCGATTACCTCCATTGGCGGCTCATCGAGCTGGCCCGTATACCCGGTAGCACCACTCCTCGTTCCAGGTGTGCGGGTATACGCCTTGCAGGAAGTAGTTGCCGAAGCTGTTGATGGGGTACTTCGTCCGGTCGTGATAGAGCAGCCAGTACGGCAGGACCGTGGCCAGCACATAGCTGATGGCGACCAGTAGCAGGTACATCGGCCCGAAGATGCGCGCCTGCAGCACGTGGCCGTGTTCGTGGGCGTGCACGGGCTCGTCGACACCCGCGATGACGGTCCCGACGGTCGTGAGATAGCCCGGGATCACGCCATTCTCCAGCTGGATCGCACCGCTGTGCCGGCTCCGCTCAAGGTCGATCTTGTTGCCGAAGATGAGGTTCACGGTGAGGTAGATGGCGCCGGCCATGGTGTTGAGGAGGCTCCAGGTGTGGTCGATCA
>Ga0075429_100002253_pt1 | contig 16154 bp, 20 predicted proteins | sample RhiMetdeltSRZDD3_FD_75295 | JGI IMG/M metagenome (GOLD analysis project Ga0075429, IMG submission 75295) | Populus rhizosphere microbial communities from Tennessee, USA - Rhizosphere MetaG P. deltoides SRZDD3 | ecosystem: Host-associated > Plants > Roots > Rhizosphere > Soil | place: USA... | reverse complement strand
TTTTTCCATTAAACCTTAGCGCATATTATCCATATCCCGTAAATACTACAGAAAGTATTCCGGCATTGTATTATATATACCCAGTTTTATTTATTTGTTTGCTTATTTCAATTTTTTATTCACTCAGGGTTACAAAAAAATACTTTTTTGGTATTGGATTTTTTGCTGTCACCATTTTTCTCGTTTTACAGTTGCTGCCGGTCGGCGGAGCTATTATAGCTGATCGCTACAGTTATATTCCATCCATTGGTATTTTTTACCTGGCAGGTGAAGGGTTTAATTTTTTATTGAATAAGAAATTAAAAGTACTTGCTTTTGGTTTGTTGGCCCTATTCACAATTTTCTTTTCTGTAAGAACATTTCTCAGGTGTGATATTTGGAAAGACGATTTTACCCTTTGGAGTAATGTGATCAGTCAGTATCAAACTGTACCTCTTGCGTATAATAACCGTGGGCACATTTATCTAAATGAAGGAAAGAATGATTTAGCGCTCCTGGATTTTAATAAGGCCATTGAATTGCAACCTACGTATGCTAATGCATATAATAATAGGGGTACGCTTTATATGAATGAAAACAAGAATGATGAAGCTCTTAAAGATTTTGATAAAGCCGTTGAGTTGAATCCTGGTTCCGAGGCATTTCATCTTAGCCGTGCGAATGCATTAAAGAATAAAAACAAATTCCAAGAAGCGTTAATGGAATATGATAAAGCCCTTGGCCTGAAACCGGATTTTGCGGAAGCATATTATTCGCGGGGAATTCTTTTCATGAATCAGGGAAAACACGCCGAGGCTGTCGGGGAATACAGCAAAGCCATAAATTTGAATCCGGAGTATATCGAAGCTTACCTAAATAGAGGAAATAGTTTTCGGGATAATAATCAATTTGATAATGCACTGAAAGATTATGAGAAAGTGATCACGTTAGATCCAGATTTCATCTTGGCCTATTTTAATCGGGGCACGTTATTTATGAACAAAAGTATGAATGATTTGGCGTTGAAAGATTTTGATAAAGCGATCGAATTAAACCCGGCATATGCGCAGGCCCACCATAACAAGGGTAATATATTTTACCTTGAAAAAAAATATAATGAGGCCATCATGAATTTTTCGCAAGCCATCAGAGTTAAACCAGATTTTGGCGTTTCTTATTACAGCAGGGGATTGGCAGAATATTATTCAGGCAAAAAAGATGCTGCCTGTCTCGATTTTAAGACGGCAGTAAATTTGGGATATCAACCTGCCGCTGCGGCCATTATCCAGGTATGTAATTGAGCATAAATTTTTACACTTCAGAACTGAGAAAGATCATCTTACAACTTGCTGTTAGCCACCATCGGTACATTGTTATCCTTGGGGCGGCAAGCCTTTATTAAGAGAAATTAAGGAAAGAACGTGGTTGAAGCTTACCGATCACAAGGTTTATCCCCGGACGGGTTTGTATTAGTCACTTATGGAATAAACAAATAATTATTTTTTTCGAATAGCCTTTAGCTCTTTAACGTGTTTCATTTATCTTCATTGTATGCGTCATTACAGTTTTGTTTTTCTCTTTTTCATTTATTCCATAGGCAGTGTCGCGCAATCACGGGCACATAAATTATTAAAGGATATTTTTTCAGCCAACAAAGACAGCTTGTTCAAATCCGTGATCTTGCATCCTGAAATTTATCGTTACCAGATTATCTATACACAAATCAATAGGGATAAGAGCAATAATCCTTCATTCACTAATTACTATTTTTTCTATGATTCACTTCAGTATTTTAATCCTGCTTCTACGGTAAAAATGCCATTGGCCTTTTTGTCATTGGAGAAGTTAAATCAACTCAAGGATAAAGGCATAAACATGTTTACACCGATGCAATTTGACAGCGCATATTCGCGACAAACAGTTTTGTATAAAGACAGCACGGCAGAAAATGGCTTGCCTTCAATTGCACAATTTATCCGTAAAGCTTTTTTGATAAGTGATAACGATGCTTATAACCGGATGTATGAATTTGTAGGACAGGAAAGTATTAACCGCCGGATGCATGAGATGGGATATCCTGACCTTCGCATCACCCGACGTTTTATGCGCATGAATGCAGATGAGAACCGGCATACAAACCCTATTCGTTTTATAAAGCCTGATGGTTCTCTTATCTATCAGCAACCAATGGCTTTTAACAGGGATTCATTTGATTTTAGCCATATCAATAAAATGGGAAAGGCCTATATGAATGCGCAGGACAGCCTTATTCATGAACCAATCGATTTTACGACTGCAAATAATCTAACTGTTTATCATCTTCAGCAGTTGCTGCAATCTGTTATGTTCCCGAATTCAGTTCCGGAGAACCGGCGGTTTCATTTAACCAGGGAGGATTATGATTTTTTATACCGTTATCTTTCTCAATATTCATCAGAAACAGCTTATCCAAAATATGATACAAGTCTCTATTATGACAGCTATGTGAAATTCTTTTTCAAGCATGGAAGTCATGATATGCCAGATTATGTTCGTGTATTTAATAAAGTTGGCTGGGCGTATGGCTGTCTTACAGATGTATCATATGTTGTCGATTTCAAAAACAAAGTTGAGTTCATGCTTACGGCAACTATTTATGTAAACAGCGACGGAGTAATGAACGATAACAAATACGATTACGATACTATCGGGTATCCTTTTCTGTACCAGCTGGGTCAATCCATTTACCATTATGAATTAAAACGCAACAGGAAATACAAACCTGACCTGTCAAAATTCAAAATTCATTATGAAAAAAGAAAAGAAGATAGCCGTATCGCTATAAAAGAAGTTGATAATTGATCAGCTATAAAATTTTCTATTATGAGAAAGATCATTCTCGAGCTTGCTGTCAGCCTTGATGGCTACATAGAAGGACCAAATGGCGAATTTGATTGGTGCTTTACTGACCAGGACTATGGCATGTCCCAATTTTTCAAACGAATTGATACAACTTTTATGGGCCGTAAAACTTACGAACTTGCACAGGCCATGCAAGATGAAGCGCCTTCCGGTTTTCCGAAAATGAAGGAATATGTTTTTTCAAATACCCTTGATAAAGCAAAAGAAGGAGTAACGATAGTAAAAGGGGATATTAAAAAAGAAGTAGATAAGATCAGAAAAGAAAAAGGAAGAGACATCTGGCTCTTTGGCGGCGCTGAGCTTATTTCTACATTGATGAATCTTGAGTTGGTAGATGAAATTATTTTGGCGGTTCACCCTGTTATTCTTGGGGGCGGGAAACTTTTGTTTAAAGACATTAAAGAAAGAACCTGGTTAACACTAACCGATAGCAAAATTTATCCGAACGGACTTGTATTTCTTACCTATACAGTAACAAAGTAATTAGCACCTCCTCAATGAATCAATGTCTTGCTCATATTGCTCTTGTCGTAAATGACTATGATGAAGCGATAAGATTTTATACGGAAAAACTACACTTCGATCTTGTTGAAGACACACAATTAAGTGAAACAAAACGCTGGGTAATTGTAAAGCCCAGGGGAAAGAACGGGTGTTGCCTACTCCTTGCAAAAGCTGCCAATGAAGAGCAAAGAAGCAGGGTAGGGAATCAAACAGGGGGGAGAATCTTTCTGTTTTTACACACCGATGATTTTAAAAGAGATTATCAGAATCTTTTAGACAATCAAATTGAGATTGTAAGACAGCCGCAACAGGAAATTTATGGTATGGTTGCTGTCTTTAAAGACCTGTATGGAAATCTTTGGGACATGATTGAACCGGCAAATACAAACAAAGTATGACCTATTATAGTGATGAGGTGAATAGGATAAGTAAATCACTTTATCCTCATGATGATCTGACAAGACAGATCATTCAATCCAAACTGTACATTGATAAACATTTTTCTGAGAGTATCAATCTTGATAAGATTGCAGGAAAGGCACTGGTATCTAAATTTCATTTTATCCGCGTATTTAAAAAATATTATGGCCGTACTCCCAATCAATATCTGCAGGAAGTAAGAATAGAAAGAGCGAAATTGCTTTTGCCAAAAGGAAAATCAATTAGCGAGGTTTGCAGCGCAATTGGATTTACAAGCAAAACTTCTTTTACCGCTTTATTCAAAAAAAAGACGGGAAAAACACCTATGGTTTTCCAAAATCAACATAGGAGGTAAATTCAGACAATCTTACCTTTCGTTGTGTCCTTTGTGGATCATCGTGTTCTTAGTGTTACTTTTTGGGAGCCCAAAGAACACAAACTTTTACACGAAGAACACGAAGTAATGTCCGATTCATCGAAAGTAAACTTGAGCGACCTTAGCTTTCGTTGTGTCCTTTGTGGATCATCGTGTTCTTAGTGTTACTTTTTGGGAGCACAAAGAACACAAACTTTTACACGAAGAACACGAAGTAATGTCCGATTCATTGAAAGTAAACTTGAGCGGTCTTAGCTTTCGTTGTGTCCTTTGTGGATCATCGTGTACTTAGTGTTACTTTTTGGGAGCACAAAGAACACAAAGCTTTACACGAAGAACACGAAGTGATCTCTGATCCATTAAGCAATTATTATGAATGACGAGGAAATAATAAAAATTATTCTTGACGAAGCTTTTTATATCCACAAAGCCATAGGACCGGGAATGTTGGAAAATGTTTATAAAACATGCCTGGCATACAGACTTAGGAAAAGAGGCTTGTATGTTGAAATGGAAAAACCTGTTCCCGTAATATTTGAAGAAGTGAAAATGGATTGTGGCTATCGTGCTGACCTGGTTGTTGAAAGAATAATCATCATAGATACAAAGACAATAGACGCCATTGGCGATTTACAAATTTCACAGCTTCTCACATACCTGCGATTCCTCCATTTGAGAAAAGGTTTGATCATCAACTTCAATTCCGTGATGCTTAAAGATGGTCTTAAGAGAGTAATTAATGGATTTGAACCAATAAGTGAATATCAGCATGGTTAGCACAGTTTATTCTAAAGGTTCTTCGTGTTTCTTTGTAACCGTTGTGTTACTAAAATGCCTTAAAAAAAGCAATTTTGAATAGTGATAAATCATTTTCGTTCATCATTTTTGCATACGGCCCTAGGCCCGTAAAAAAAATAAATGACATGAAAATTAAGATAACAAGTGTAATGGTAAATGATCAGGACAAAGCCTTGAAATTTTACACGGAAATGCTTGGGTTTGTAAAGAAAACAGAGGTTCCTCTGGGTGAGCATAAATGGTTAACGGTTGTTTCAGCAGAAGAGCCTGATGGAGTAGAGCTGCTTTTGGAACCTATGGGTTTTGCCCCTGCTAAAATTTTTCAAAAAGCATTGAAGGATGCTGGGATTCCATTAACCCAATTTTATGTTGATAATATCCAAAGCGAATATGAACGCTTGGAAAAACTGGGAGTAAAATTCAGTATGAAGCCAACAAAAATGGGGCCCACCACGCTTGCTGTATTCGATGATACATGCGGAAATAATATCCAGTTAGTTCAGGTGTAATGCAGGTTCTTTATTGTATTTGCTGCGATAATCAAGCGGTGACATGCCTGTCACTTTTTTAAATACATCCCGAAAAGCTTTTGTGTCGGCATAACCAACTTCATACATCACTTCCGAAACTGTTTTTCGGCCGGTTTCGAATTGTTTTTTGGCCGACTCGATCTTTACTCTTTGTATGTATTCTATTACCGTGTTATTGGTCGCTTTTTTGAATCTTCTTTCAAATGTACGACGGCCGATCGCAAATTTTGAACACAACTCATCGACTGTGATCTTTCCCATAAAATTATTTTCGATGAATTCCTGCGCCTTTTTTATTTCATCATCATCATGGATTTTTTGTCCTTTGAACATGATAAAAGGAGATTGACTTTTCCTGTCAATATCTAAAACAAAAAACTTTGAAGCAAGAATGGCCAGTTCACGGCTTGTATATTTCTCTACAAGATGCAATAATAAATTCCAATAAGAGTTGGCCCCACCACTTGTATAAAGCCCGTTCTGCTCCGTCACGATTTTATTATCAACAAGATCTACTTCCGGAAACATGTTTCTGAATTCATTTGCAAACAACCAATGTGTTGAACAGGTTTTACCATCTAACAGGCCAGTTGATGCAAGAATGAATGCACCAAGACAAAGACTTGCCACTTCTGAGCCATTTTTATACTGCATCACGATCCAAGGAATAAAATCATTATTCAGTTTAATTGAATGTTCAAGGTTACCGCTGATAGCAGGAATAATGATGAGGTCGGGTCGCTTTGCATTCTTAAGCGTCGTATCTGTATGAATGGAAAATATCCCATCCGCAAGTTTTACCTCTTTACTAAGCCCTATCAATTCAACATGAAACAAAGGGGGCTTTCCCTGGCTTTTTATAAACTCATTTACGGCAGTAAACATATAACGTGGATCAGCCACTGCTTCTACCACTGCGGTTTCAGGAACAAGTATTGCGATATTTTTCATATCCGATGTTTTCGTTCCGGTAAAGGTAAATTGAATCAATGTCGCAAACAACCCCTTGGATTGACGTATTTGCACAGCGCCACTTACAGAAACTGACAATAGCTTTACTCCATCAAAAATTAGATCATGGAAAAATATCATTTAGAACAGGATATCAAAGTTTTTTATGTGGAGGCGTCTTCTTTTCCGGAGGGCATCAAACCAGCGTATGAAAAACTGCATTCCCTGATAAAATCACCGGCCGGTCGCAGATTTTTTGGTATCTCTTATCCTGAAAGGCCTGGGAAAATAATTTACAAGGCGGCGGTTGAGGAAAGCTATCCGGGGGAAGCGGAAGGCCTGGGTTGCGAAACTTTTATTATTAAAAAGGGTGAATACATCAACATTTATATAAGAGATTTTATGAAAGACATTTCAGCAATTGGAAAAGCATTTAGTGAATTATTGAAGGATCCGCAGATAGATCCTCAAGGTTACTGCCTGGAGATTTATGAAGGAATGAATAATGTAAGATGTTTGGTTCCCTTAAAACCCTGACCTGATTTTTTTAAAATAAATAATTATGACACATATTAATGCATATTTAAACTTTAACGGCCAAACCCGTGAAGCCATGACTTTTTACCAGCGGTGCCTGGGCGGTGAATTAGTAATGCAGAAAATTTCTGAATCGCCGATGGCAGCAAGAATGCCATCTGAGATGGGTGCAAAAATTCTTCACAGCAGCCTGACAAAAAACAATATCGTATTGATGGCCTCGGATATGATGGGCAATAATATTGTGAAAGGAAACTCTGTTGCGCTATGTGTGAACTGCAGCAGCGATGAAGAGGTGAATTCGTTTTTTAATAATCTTTCAAAGGATGGAAATATAGTAGAGCCATTACATCAATCATTTTGGGGAGCCACTTTTGGTTCACTTATTGATAAGTACGGTGTTACCTGGATTTTCAATTATTCAAAAAATTAATTTATCTGAGAAGTAAATAGACTTATTTTTATAATCCTCAAAAAACTATTGTTAATAATAAAAAATAATAAAATGGAAACAACAACAAATGCAGCAACAAAAATCACAATAAAAGCTACTGTAAATGCGCCTGTAGAAAAAGTATGGAAAACCTGGAGCGAGCCAGAGCATATCGTTAATTGGTGCAATGCTTCCGACGACTGGCATGCCCCATCAGCTACCAACGATTTAAGAAAAGGTGGAAAGTTTACAACCAGAATGGAAGCAAAAGACAAAAGTTTTGGTTTCGACTTTGGAGGTGAATACACCAATGTAAAGAATCATGAACTGATCGAATACACCATGGGAGACGGCAGAAAAGTAAGTGTCGATTTTAAATCGAATGGAAACCAAACAGAGGTCGTTGAAACCTTCGAGGCGGAAACACAGAATTCTGTTGACATGCAAAAAACTGGATGGCAGGCTATTCTTGATAACTTTAAGAAGTATACTGAATCGCTTAATTAAGAAGTAAATAAAATATAATAGTAAACCTAATACTATGGCAAGAACCAGCACTTATTTAAATTTTCCTGATCATACCGAGGAAGTATTTAATTTTTACAAATCTGTTTTTAAAACAGAGTTCAACGGAAAAGGCATCATGCGGTTTGGCGATATACCGCCACAGGAAGGTGGGCCGCCAATGACCGATGAATTAAAAAACCTGGTAATGCACGTTGAGCTGCCGATCACTGGTGGCCATGTGCTGATGGGAACGGATGCTCCAGAGCAAATGGGATTTACCGTAAAATTTGGCAACAATGTTTATATCAACCTTGAACCGGATAGTCGTGAAGAAACAAAGAAATTGTTTACTGCATTGTCTGCCGGCGGAAAGGTAGAAATGGAATTGCAGGAAATGTTTTGGGGAGATTATTTTGGAACCTGCACTGACAAGTTTGGTGTGCAATGGATGTTTAATTGTTCTGCTAAATAATTTCAAAATAAACCGAAATCAACGATCATGACAACAAAAACAACAAACATCCTTTATTGGGTATTCACCATCATTTTTGCAGCACTCATGATATTTTCTGCTTATGGCAGCATAGTCGTGAATGAGGATGCAAAAAATTTAATAAGCGGGTACCTTAAATATCCCGAGTATTTTATTCCATTTACGGGATGGGCAAAATTGATAGGATCAATTGTTATTTTAATTCCGGGATTAAAAACAGTTAAAGAATGGGCTTATGCAGGATTGTTTTTCGATTTAATTGCTGCCGTTTACTCTGCACTTGCAGTACCCGGTGCTGTGGTCGATCCAAGAATGTTATGGATGCTTATATGGTTTGTACCGGGAATACTCTCTTACATCTATTGGAAGAAGAAATTAAGAGCAGAAGGAAAATAATTTTTATCATCCATCGGTATTTAAAATTTTTTTTGTGAAATCAGTAAAAGCTGTGCCGGCAAAAAATGTTGATGAATATGTTGCAGCGCAACCTAAAGTTGTACAGCAAATAGTAAATAAACTTCGCTCCACAATTAAGGCGGCTGCTCCAAAGTCGAAAGAAGTGATAAGCTACCAGATGCCTGCCTATAAGTATAATGGCATGCTTGTCTATTTTGCAGTGTGGCCAAATCATATTGGATTTTATCCCACACCCGGGGGCATTGAAGCTTTTAAAAAGGAATTAGGTGACTATGAAATGTCTAAAGGAACAGTAAAGTTCCCGTTGGATAAAACAATTCCTTATAATTTGATAAGTAAAATTGTAAAGTACCGTGTAAAAGAAAATGAGATGAGGGCATCACGTAAGAAATCAGCAAAAGCATGATGGCAAAAACCAAATCAATAAGACCAATTGAACAGGAACAGGTAAATGAATGGATGAGCAAGCTCGATGCTGAAATGAAACCGGCAGTCGAAGCCGTTAGAAAAATTATTAAAGCAGCGGGTCTAAAATTGAATGGAAGAATAAAGTGGAATGCACCAAGTTATTATTACAAAGACGATATAGTTACGTTTGGGCCAACAAAAGGAAAAGACAAGGTCATTCTTGTTTTTCATCATCCTAAAATTGTAAATATAAAATCTGATCTGCTAAGAGGAGATTATAAAGACAGAAGACTTGCTTATTTTAATTCTTCAAAAGAAATAACGGAGAATAAGAAAGAGCTTGAAAGAATTATAAAAGAATCGATTGAGTTGATCGACAAATAAAATTCTATGGTCGAGATTTTCAAAACAAATGTATATGACGTAATGCAGGCTGAGCAGATCATTAGCTTGCTGAACCAGCATTTCCCCGCATTCATGATAAATTTTGATCTTCATGATTGTGATAAGATACTTCGTGTAAAAGGCGATACAATCCCTGTTAATGAGATTGTTGAAATCGTTTCTTCAAACGGTTTTCATTGCACCGTATTGGATTAAATCACCGCACTGGCCCTGTATTTTTAACCATTTTAAAAAAAGTGTAGCAAAAATTTTGTGTAACCAATCGGTTTCATATAAATTTGCGTAACCAATCGGTTACGAAACAAAAATTATTAATATGAGACGAGACGTTTTCCAGGCGATCGCAGATCCAACAAGACGGGAGATCATTCGCATGATCGCCACACAAACTTTAAATCTGAATTCCGTTGCTGATAAGTTTGATATCAGTCGACCTGCCATTTCCAAGCATATAAAAATTCTTACTGAATGCGGGTTGATCATTATTAATCAAAAGGGGAGAGAAAGGCACTGCGAGGCAAATCTTAGAAAGCTTAATGAGGTTTCAGACTGGGTTGAACAATACAAAAAATTCTGGACACAAAAGCTCGATGCGTTGGAAAACTACCTTGAAGAGTTACAAACTGAAAATATAAAAACAACAAAAACCAGGAAAAATTCAAAACGAAAAAAATAAATCATTGAACACAATTTAAAACCATTTAAAATTTTTAATTATGACAACGGTAGTTAAAGAAACAGCAAATAGGGAATTATCAATAAGCCGGTTATTGAATGCCCCGCCAGCCTTAGTTTGGGAAGTATGGACACAGCCAGAGCACCTGACAAAATGGTGGGGGCCTATTGGCTTTTCCACAACAACACATGAAATAAATGTAAAGCCCGGAGGTGTTTGGCGTTTTAAGATGCACGGTCCTGATGGAAGGGATTATCCAAATAAAATTGTTTTTATTGAAGTTGTAAAACCTGAGTTGCTCATTTATAAGCATACCGGCGAAGAAGAAACAGAAGATATAAGATTTCATGTGACAGTTAATTTTGAAAAGCAGGGTAATAAAACAAAACTCACGATGCGATCATTGTTTGAAACACCAGAAGAGCTAGAAAGAGTGGTGAAGGAATTTGGTGCCAAAGAAGGTATGAAACAAACAGTAGATCGTTTGGAAGAATATTTGGAAATTAAACAAACTGCCACTGACGATGAACCAATCGTAATTGAAAGAATATATAATGTTCCCGCTAAAAAAGTGTGGAGTGCAATTACGGATAAGAACGAAATGAAAAAATGGTATTTTGATTTGTCTGAATTTAAGCCAGAACCAGGATTCGAATTTCAATTTTATGGTGAGGGCCATAAAGGAGAGAAATATTTGCACTTGTGTAAAGTCATTGATGTCATAATCGGTAAAAAGCTGTCTTATACCTGGCGTTATGATAATTATGAAGGCAATTCAGTCGTAACGTTTGAGTTGTTTGAAGAAGGTAATAAAACAAGGGTTAAGCTGACACACAAAGGAATAGAATCATTCAAAGCAAATGGCTCCGATTTCGCAAAAGAAAGCTTTACGCAAGGCTGGACAGAATTGATAGGAACCTTGTTAAAAAACTATGTTGAAAAGGCGGACAATTGATAACACGAGTTTTTTGAACCACAAAGACTCAAAGACACAAAGCAACACAACGTCATTGTGAAACTTGGTGACTTCGTGCCTCCGTGGTTCATTAGTTTTGTTTTCATCAGGAGTGTTGCAGACATTAACTTTGGCATCCAAGATGAAAACTCAACTAAAAAGAATTATTAATTATTCATTATTAATTATTAATTCAACCACACTTACTGCACAACTTAGGTGGGTAAATGTAGATTCATTGTATGGGCCGTTACCTGCATCAGTTCATGTATTTAAGACAACAGATAGTTTAGATGGTAAGCCCAATATTGCTTATTATATAATTGCTGATCTTAAAGACAAAAGACTTTTGTTTGATGCAGATACAACATTAAATCGCCGGTTTACTCCTTCGCAATTTTATCAAAAGAATAATCAACCGCTGGTTGTGGTAAACACAACTTTCTTTTCATTTCAGACCAATCAAAATTTGAATGTGGTGATAAAAGAAGGGAAGTTGGTTTCATACAATCTAAAATCTCTATTCAATAAGAGTGACAGCACATACTACTACATAACAAGAAGTGCACTTGGCATTTCAAAAGAACGAAATGCGGATGTTGCTTGGCTTTATACCGATTCATTATCAAAATGGCCATATAGCCTGACTTTTGGTCCTTCGCCCCTTGCCGGTCACAAAGCAAATCCCCGCTTAAAGGATGTGAAGTGGGCAATGCCTTGTTCATTTTGTCGCATGAAAAGAAAATGGAGAATGCAAACCGCAGTAGGAGGAGGACCTGTTTTAGTGCAACGCGGCGAAATCAGCATTACAAATGAAAGAGAGAAAATGTTTACTGGCAAAGCAATCAATGATAAACATCCGCGCACAGCAATGGGTTATACAAAAGATAACAACTTGATCATTCTGGTTGTGCAAGGGAGATTTCCCAGTATAGCAGAAGGTGCAACACTCGGTCAGGAAGCAAAAATTTTACAAGACCTCGGCTGTTGGGAAGCTTTGAACCTTGATGGTGGGGGCAGCAGTTGCATGCTTGTAAACGGAAAAGAAACTATTAAGCCATCCGATGCGGCAGGTCAGAGGGCTGTACCTGCAGTCTTTATCATAAGCAACAAACAAAAAAATTAATAATTATTAATTAATAATTATTAATTAGGCAGGGACTTCAAAATCAAAAGCTGTTATTGTTCCTTCTCCCAGACCAATGCACTTGCACCAAGTATTGCAGCATGGGCTTCTTTTAAATGGCTGATCAGGATCTTCACTTTATTCTGAAAAACTTTGATCAGGTTATCTTCCATGCTGTCTCTGGTAGGCTTTAAAATAAATTCACCAGACTTTGTCAGGCCACCAAATAATATTATCGCTTCGGGACTTGTTGTCATTACGGCATTGGCAAGAGCGAGACCAAGAATTTTTCCAGTATAATTAAAAATCTCTTTTGCCAGCTCATCTCCTTCAATTGCCGCCTCATAAACGGCCTTTGAATCCATCTGGTCAATGGGCACTTTTCGGAGTAAGCTTGGCTTTTTATTTTTCTCTAAAAACTCAATAGCTGTTAATCGTACTCCTGTTGCCGATGCATAACTCTCCAATGAACCGTGTTTACCTGTGCCTTCGTGAATACGTCCGTCGGGAATAATAATGGTATGTCCAAGTTCACCGGCAAAACCATCATGTCCATAAATCAAATGTCCATTTGCAACGATGCCACTTCCAACACCAGTTCCTAAGGTAATCATTATAAAATCTCTCATACCTTTTGCAGCGCCGTACATCATTTCACCTATTGCCGCAGCATTTGCATCATTTGTAAGTGTAACGGGTAATTGAAATTTATGTGAGATCAGCTTTGCCAACGGGATAACACCTTGCCATGGAAGGTTAGGCGCATATTCAATAGTTCCGGTATAATAATTTCCATTTGGTGCTCCGACCCCGATCCCTTTCATTCTGCCAACGCCACCGGCTTTGTCTATTAGTTCGCTAACGGCTTCATGCAGATCATCTATAAATGTGTCAACAGTTTTATGTTTTTTAGTTGAGATTTCACCAGAGAATAAAACATTGCCGTCACGATCTACAATACCATACTTTGTACCAGTGCCGCCAATATCAATCCCAATTGCAAGTGGGGTTACCGCTGGTGGAAATATCTGTGCTGCTTTCTTTTTAGCCATTGAAATTTTTTTACAGGCTTCTTATTTGTTTTTTGTTACGTCTAAAGCACTTTCAGGAAAAGTTTCCGCTGAAGTAAGATCTTCATCGGCCGTGCTTTCATAATCGATACCCTGTTTTTTCAAAATGCCTTTTACTGCAAATCCAAACACGGCAAGGTAGGCAAAACAAAGCACCGCTATCCAATAGGATTGATGAATACCATAACCGACAATATCAGACTTAGTTTGAATATAATCCGCCATTTTGCCCTGTATGGGTGGAATGATGCCACCACCCAGGATCATCATGATCAGGAACGCTGAACCTTGTGTTGTGTATTTGCCCAAACCTAAAATCGATAAATTGAAAATAGCGGGCCACATAATGGAACAGAATAATCCACCACTTAAGAATGCATATATGGCTACTTTACCGGTTGTGAAAATCCCCAGCAGCATGGCTGCAACGCCAAGTAATGAAAAGATCAAAAGGGTTCGTGCGGGTTTATTTTTACTCAAATAGAATGCTCCCATTTGAATGAAGACACATAATATGTAATAATACAATGGGCTTACGTCATACTGTGAAATGGCACTTACAGCGAGAATAACTCCGAAAGCAACTAATGGAACTACAAACATCATAATTTGCTGAGTTGATTTTTTCAGATTGAAAACAGAAATAGCTCCTGTCCATCGGCCAATCATGAGGCTTCCCCAATACATAGAAATAAATGGCGCCACTTCCGATGATTGATAACCTCCAAAGTCGGGTTGCTTTAGAAGTTCACTCAGATTACTTACAATAGTTACTTCCACACCTACATAAACAAAAATGCCAAGCATGCCTAAGACAAGTTGGGGGTAACGCATTGCTCCCCATCCTTCCGGTTTTTTTCTGGCGCTTAAATTCGAAAACAGTAGAGCTATGACAACAACAGCCAATGCTCCCAATAACCATTTCATCCGGTAAGTTTCAAGGTCATGTTTTTCTATATCCGTAAGGATAGTGGGGTCGGTTTTATAGCTATTAAATACCGGAACAAACATAACGATCAGTAATCCTGTCATTATTAGTAAGGAATATAAAGCCTTATTTGCATTTTCGGTCTTTTCTGTTGAAACACCGGGAGGTACTTTCTTTGAAAAAAAGAACAGCGCTGCTGCTGCAATAAACAATAAGCCAACACAACTATATAAAATAATAACCTTGCTTAGGCTTAGGGATGCAATTTTTTCATCTGTGATTGCGGCTGTTGTCCCAAATAAAGCAAATGCAACTACAATAGGTCCTATAGTTGTTCCAAATGAATTTACTCCCCCGCCAAGGTTTACACGGCCCATGCCTGTTGAAGGATCGCCTAATGCAATAGCAAAGGGTTGAGCGGCTGTTTGCTGTAACGAAAAACCAAGAGCAACGATAAAGAGACCGGCAAGCATTCCCGCGAACGTGTTTGCATTTACCGCGATGATCATTGCTGCGGCGCCTAGTGCCGAGAATACCAATCCATATACGATGCTTCTTTTATATCCCCATTTGGCAACAAGATCTTTTCCTCCAAACGCGCCATACATAAAAAGGATCAATGCCCCAATGTAATAGGCCGTATAAAAAGCAAAGTCAACAAGCTGGCTTTGAAATTGGTCAAGATTAAAATAATGTTTACAAAAAGGAATAAACACACTATTGCCGGATGCAATAAATCCCCAAAAAAAGAAAACAATAACTAATGTACTAAGTGCTCCATAATTGGTCGGGATAAAACCTGTAGAAGAAGTCGCTAAAGGTTTTGCTGTTCCCATTGCTGTTGCCATAATGCAATCGTTTAGGTGAATTAATCAGGTGATGAAAATAAACATTTTTTGTTAGTGATATTGTTCTTTGTCTTTACGCTACAAAAAATCTGCTTACACAACATAGATTTGAAAAAATTCAGGTATGTTTAATCTAAATTCAAATCAATGACGACCCAAACAACCAACGTCTCTTTCCAAAGAAGCTATGTTTTTCCCCTGGTCATTATTGGTGCGCTGTTCTTTATTTTTGGTTTTGTGACATGGGCTAATAGCCAACTGATACCCTACCTAAAAATTGCTTGCGAACTTACCGATACACAATCTTTTCTTGTGGCTACAGCTTTTTTTGCGGCTTATTTTATAATGGCTATTCCTTCATCTGCAATTTTAAAATGGACAGGCTTTAAAAACGGTATGTCATTGGGGCTATTGGTAATGTCCGCCGGGGCATTGCTCTTTATACCCGCGGCGGGTTCCCGCAGTTATGCTTTGTTTTTAACCGGCCTGTTTATTATTGGTACCGGCCTTGCTTTATTACAAACAGCCTCCAATCCTTATGTTACCGTACTTGGCCCGCTTGAAAGTGCTGCCCAACGGATAAGCATAATGGGTATTTGTAACAAAACAGCCGGCATTCTTGCGGTATTTATACTTGGCGGCATTGTGTTAAAAGATGTGGATGCATTGAAAGCAAAACTGCTTACATTACCTCCCTCCGAAAAAAATGCAGAACTGGATGAATTGGCATCACGTGTGGTCAATCCCTACATCACTATTGCTATTGTGCTTGCTGTTCTTGCTGTCATCATTTATTTTCTTCATCTCCCGGAAATAAATGAAGAGGAGGAAGAAGATACTTTTCACCGGAAGGACAAAACAAGTGTCCTCCAGTTTCCGCATCTTGTACTGG
>Ga0075429_100002252_pt1 | contig 16155 bp, 13 predicted proteins | sample RhiMetdeltSRZDD3_FD_75295 | JGI IMG/M metagenome (GOLD analysis project Ga0075429, IMG submission 75295) | Populus rhizosphere microbial communities from Tennessee, USA - Rhizosphere MetaG P. deltoides SRZDD3 | ecosystem: Host-associated > Plants > Roots > Rhizosphere > Soil | place: USA... | reverse complement strand
CGACCGGCGCTGCTCGCCCTGCAGGGCGCCGCCGCCACGCTCCGGCCGCGCGCGCCGGTCGTCCTGCCCGACGGCTACCGCAAGCCGCCTGGCCGGGCCCACTACCTGCGCGCGCGCCTGCGCCGCGACGGCGAACGGCTGGTCGCGGAGCTGCATGCCAAGCAGGGCTCCGGCATGATGAGCTCCATGATCGGCTTCCATGCGCTGGTCGAGATCGATCGCGACCTCGGCGAGATTGCCCCTGGCGGCACGGCGCCGGCCCTGCTACTGGAACCGGCCTAGCCATGTCCTCCGACGCCGAGCTTCGCTTCATCGTCGCCGCCGACGACGTCGGTCGGGTCGACCGCGCCGTCGCCCGTCACTTCCCCGACGTCGGCCGCCGCCGCCTGTCCGAGCTGTTCGCCGCCGGCGCCGTCCGGGTCGGCGGCCGGGTCGCCCGCAAGGGCGATCGCGTCGACGTCGGCGCCGAGGTCGTGCTGGCGCAGGCGCCGCTCAGCCGCGCCGACCTGCCGCCGACGCCCGACCCCGCGGTCGCGGCGCGCCTGGTCGTCCTCTACCGCGACGACGACGTCGTCGCGATCGACAAGCCTCCCGGCGTCCCGTCACAGCCGCTGCGCGCCGGCGAGCTCGGCACCGCGGCCAACGGCATCATCGCCCTCCACCCCGAGTGCGCCGACGTCGCCGACGATCCGCGCGACGGTGGCCTGGTCCACCGCCTCGACATCGGCACCTCCGGCGTGCTGGTCGCCGCCCGCAACCGCGACGCCTGGGAGGCCCTGCGCGCCGCGTTCGGCAGCGGCGCGGTGGACAAGGAGTACGTGGCGCTCACCTTCGGCGCCCCGGTCGCCACCGAGTGCGACGCCCCGCTCGCCCAGCGCGGCAAGAAGGTGGTCGTCGACCTCGCCGACGGCCTGCCCGCGCACACCCGCTGGAAGGTCGAGCGCGCGATCGGGCCGTGGAGGTTGGTCCGCTGCCAGGCCACCACCGGGCGCATGCACCAGGTCCGCGCCCACCTCGCCCACTGCGGCGCGCCGATCGCCGGCGACGTCCTCTACGGCGGCCCCCCCGTCGATGGCCTGATCGGCTTCTTCCTGCACGCCGCGGTCGTCCGGTTCCCCGGACGCTCGGGCCAGATCACCGTCGAGGCGCCGCTGCCGGTGGACCGGCGCGAGGTGCTGGCGCAGGTCGGCGGGTAGCGTACCGGGGAGCACATGCGATAGGTCCGGAGCTCGGTTTCCTGCGACCTCCCTGTCTCTCCGCCGCACCAATTCGCCATGGGACCTGATCAGCGCGATCGCGGCGTCCAGGTCTGCCGGGTCCGCGTCACGACCCGCTGCAACTCGGTAGACGAGTTCGTCGCAAGCTTCGCCCCGTTCGTCGACGAGACCTCGATCTTCCTGGGGATGCAGGCGGCGATCGCTCCGGGAGCGGAGCGCGCCTTCGTGGTCCAGCTCGCCGACGGTACCGTGGTCTTGCAGGGGTGGGGACATGTCGCCGAGGTCTGCGCCGGCGGCACCGGACCGCTGGGACGCACCGGGATCAGGGTGCGCTTCGTCGAGCTGACGCCGGCCAGCCGCACGCTGCTGCAGACCTTGCTGGCGACCAGGCCACCCGCGCCGCGCGCGGGTCGCGATACGGCGCCGGCGCCGCCACCGGCGATGCCGGCACCAGCGCAGCGGCGGTTGCCGCCGGTACCGCCGCCTCGGCCGCCCGCGCACGGCTCGCCCCGGGTCAAGCCGTCGGGACCGCTGGACGGGATCTCGGACGACACGCTCGGCTCCTTCGTCGAGTCGGCGCTGCATGAGGAGACCGGATCGGCCCCGCCGACACGGCGGGCGCGATCGGCAACCCGGTGAACGTCGACGACGGTCAGCCGGACCGCGGGTCGCCTGACAGGCCGATGCCGCTGCCGCCCTTGCTCGTCTTCGCCATGTCGGTCTGATACAGCAGCATCAGCATCCGCGCCGTCTTGCGCCGCTCGACCGGATCGCTGTGCAGGTCGAGCAGCTCGCCGATCGCCTTCTTGCCGTCGAGCCGATCGTACAGCTCGCGCAGCCCGCGCACCTCGAAGCGCTCGGGGGCGATCCGCCCGGTCTTGACCGCGCGCAGCCGGAGGTGGCGATGGCCGCCGATCCAGGCGTCGACCGCGCTGTCGTGCATCGCCATCGCGCCGGCGCCGATGACCTCGAAGCCGTTCAGGTCGAGCGGGAACGCCTCGCGCGGGTTGCGGCGGCCCTGGTACCAGGCGTAGTTGCCCTTGGTCCAGGTGCAGACGTCGATGAGCTTGGCGCGGACCTGGCGGGTCAGGTGGCGGAACACCTCGAGCGGGCGCAGCAGGCCGAGGCCGACCAGGGTGTCGCCGAGCTTGCCGCCGTAGTGCGGCATCATCGCCAGCGCCATCGCCAGCTCGCCCTCGGACAGGATGTTCTGGCCGACCAGGTACGCGCCGAACAGCTCGCTGGCGACGTTCGACGACACGTACTCGGGCAGGCCGTCGCGGGCGTAGATCTCCTTCTTGATGCCGCCGACGGCGCAGACCAGGAGGCCGGTCGAGCGCGTGGTGATCAGCCGGTACAGGACCGACAGCGGCGGCGTCACCGCGAAGTCGCCGCCGTCGTCGGCGGGGAACGCGATGTCGGCGATCGTTGGCGGCTTCGGCAGCCGCTTGGCGACCTCGCCCGCCCCCGGCAGCGGCACCTCGCGCGAGCGCTCGTGCGGCTCGACCTCGGTGCCGTCGAAGTCGCGCGCCGACGGGTCGGGCGCCTGGGGCGCGATCGCGGTGATCGCGGCCTCGATCGACGGGTACCCGTTGCTGGCGTCGAGCTCGGCCACCGACGTCGGCACGTGCGGCACCACCATCGGCGAGCCGCGCGGCGACAGATCCTCGAGCTCCTGCAGGAGATCGCCGAGCGGATCGCTCGGATCCGGCAGCGCGAGCGGCGCCGGCTCGATCGAGATGGCCGCCTCGCTCGGCAGCCGGATCGGCCGCCGCACCGCCGGCGGCTCGGTGGTCTCGATCGACACGATCGGCATGCTGTCGTGCTGGTCGATCGGCAGCGGCGCCGGCGAGCCGATCGCGGCGGCCTGCACCGACTCGACCACCGAGCTGGCGGCGACGTCGGCGGCGGCCACCGACTCGCGGCGGCGCCGCGACGCCGCCTCCTCGAGCTGCTCGACGATGTCGGCGACGTTGCGCCCGGTCACCCGCAGCCGCTGCTCGAACAGCCACTCGGCGAGGGCGTCGCGGAACACCGCCGCCGACGCGAAGCGCTCGTCGGGCGACTTCTTGAGGGCGCGGCGCAGGATCTGGTCGAGCTTCGGCTCGATGTCGGTGCCGAACTTGTCGAGCCGGGTCAGCCGCGCGTCGCGCACCATGAGCAGCACGTCGAGCTCGTTGGCGGCGGCGAACAGGCGGCGCCCGCACAGCATCTCGGCGAGCACGATGCCGACCGAGAACAGGTCGGAGCGGCCGTCGATGCCGTGCTCGACCACCTGCTCCGGCGACATGTAGCCGTACTTGCCCTTGAGGGTGCCCGACTTGGTCTGGTGGGCGCGGCCGGGCCCGCTGGCGCGGGCGATGCCGAAGTCGACCAGCTTGACGTCGCCGCGCCGCGACAGGAGCACGTTCGACGGCGAGATGTCGCGGTGGACCACGCCGAGCGGGTTGCCGTGCTCGTCGGCGAGGTTGTGCGCGAAGTCGAGCGCCTCGAGGACCTCGTGGACGATCCAGACCGCGACCTCGGCGGGGACCCGCTGGCGGCGATAGGCGAGCTCCCGCAGCATCGCCAGCACGTCGATGCCGTCGACGTACTCCATCGCGATGAACAGCGACTCGCCGACGCGGCCGAGCTCGTAGGTCTGGGCGATCTTCGGGTGGACCAGGCGCGCGGTGAGCTTCGCCTCGTCGATGAACATCGCGTTGTACGCCGCCTCGCGCGCGAGGTGCGGCAACAGGCGCTTGATGACCACCGTCTTGGCGAAGCCGTGCTCGCCGCCGACGGTGGCGAGGAACAGCTCCGCCATGCCGCCGACCGCCAGACGCTCAACCAGCTGGTACCGGCCCAAAGGGATGGGGAACGGGTCTCCCACCGGCTACGAGTCTAACAGACAGCCGCGCCCGCGCGAATGTCGGTCGGGTAGCCTTCCAGAGGTAGATCAGCGGGGGACGATGTAGTCAGCGCCGCCGCACGAGCTGGGCGCCCGCCCGCTCGAGGGCGCTGGCGAAGGCGGAGTCGAGGCGCTCGTGCACCGCGATCTGGGCGCCGCGGGCCTGCGCCATGCGCTGCCAGCTCGCGGCGGCATCCCCGGGGGCGCCGACGACGGCGACGACGACCTCGGCCAGGCGCGGGTGGGCGAAGAAGCGGTCGAGCGCCTCGGTCACCGGCGGCGCGGAGGCGTCGGCGAGGCCGCTGGCGTCGACGATCAACGTGCGCGCGCCGGTGCGGACCAGGAGCAGCATGGCGCGGGCGAGGACCGCGTCGAGGGTGGCGCCGCCGGGGGCGCCGACCAGGAAGACCGCCGGCACGTCGGCGGTGAGCAGCACGACCGGGGTTCCGGCCTCGAGCTGCTCGTCGGCGCGCTCGCGCGCCGACAGCGCGCCCGCCGACGCGAAGCCATCGAGGGCGAGGATCAGGAGCCACTCGAACAGCTCGCCGAGCGGGGCGATCTGATCGGCGGCGGCGAACTCGATCGCGGCGTCGCGCAGCGACAGCACCAGCGCGGCGACGTCGAAGCCGGAGGCGCCGCCGGCGAGCAGCGAGGCGCCGGCGAACGCGGTCGCCTTCTCGAGCTCGCGCAGCTCGGGGGCGCCGGCGCGCAGGCGGGCGTCCGGATGTAGGGTGGCCTCGCCCAGCGCATCGATGAGCCCGGCGACCAGGGCGGCGTGCTGGCGCGGATCGACCGGCCGCGGCATGCGCAGCGCGGAGCGCTCGAATCGATGGGCCCAGCTCGCCAGCACCTGATCCGATCGGGCGCGGAGGGCATCGGCCAGCGTGCCGGCGACAGGCGCGGACGGCGTCACTCGACCAAGTTACCACGCGCTTGCCGGACGTCGCGTGGGCGTCTACGATCGACGCAGGGGGACTTTCCAGGCATGACTTCATACCGACGGGGAGGTCCCCAGCGGACGGGTTCGGTCGGGGTCACGGATGTGGGGCGCAAGCGCAACGTCAACGAGGACGCGTTCTTCCGCGACGACGCCATGGGCTTCTACATCGTCGCCGACGGCGTCGGCGGCCACAACAAGGGCGAGATCGCGAGCCGCGAGGCGATCGACCAGCTGCGCATGTGGGTGTGCGGCGCACGGGGCGATCTCGACAAGCTGATCGCGCGCTGCGAGCGCGGCGACTCCGACGCCAACTGGGAGATCCGCCGCCTCCTCGAGAACGGTGTGCAGTCGGCCTGTTACATGGTCTACGGCATGGCCGAGCTCGACCCGGAGAAGCGCGGCATGTCGACGACGGTGTCCGCCCTCCTGGTGCGGGGCGGCTTTGCCTTTGCCGCCCACGTGGGCGACAGCCGGGTCTACCGGGTCCGCCGCAAGAGCGTCCTCCAGATCACCGAGGACCACACCCTCATCAACTACAAGCTTAAGCACGGCCTCCTGACCAAGGAGGAGGCCGAGCGCGCCAGCGGCAAGAACGTCATCACCCGCGCCGTCGGACACAAGGACTACGTCCAGGTCGACACCGCCGACGTCGACACCGCCCCCGGCGACCGCTTCTTCATGTGCACCGACGGGCTGCACACGTACCTCAAGAACGACGCCGAGCTGCTCGAGCTCATCGGCGAGGACTCCATCGAGGCCGGCTGCCAGGCCGCGGTCGCCCTGGCCAACCAGCGCGGCGGCCGCGACAACATCACGGTCCTGGCGATCGAAGTGACGGAGGCGTAGCCAGGCGGCACCACCCGGGAATTCCGCGTCCTCGCGGTAGGTTACCGGGAAGAGTGCGTCGAACCGCGAGCCAGCGTCGTGCGTCGTGAAGAGCTCATGACGCCCGGGGATTCCAGCGAAGCCGGCGCCCGGCGCTGGAGCGCAGCCGCCGTCGCGATCGCCCTCATCCTCGCCGTCGCGGTCGCCGGCGTGGCCTGGCTCCTCTTCTTCTCGCCGTGGCACCCCGGGGCCCGCCCCGGCGATCTGGCGGCGTCGGCGAGCCGCCCGGGCTCGGCGCCGGCGCTGCGCTTCGTCGACGGCCGCTGGCAGCCAGACGTCGTCGGTGATCGCCGCGGCCCGCTCGACAAGGTCCGCCCCGCCGGCCTCGTCCGGGTCACCGGACAGGTGACCGAGGCCTACGGCGACGGCGGGCTGGCCCGCGTCGAGGTCGTCTTTGCCGGCCCCGCCGGCGAGGCGACCGCGACCACCGACGGCGACGGCCGCTACCAGCTCGACGTCGCCGCCGGCTTCTACCGCGCCTACGTCCGCGCCGACGGCGTCATCTCCGTCGGCGCGCCGCGCAACCAGCGCCTGCCCGGGCCGCCGAGCCCGCGCGAGGCGGGCAGCCCCGACGACGACCTGGCGCCGCAGGTCGGCGTCTTCCACGACCAGGCCGGCGTCGATCTCGAGGTCATGCGCTCCGGCGTCGTCGAGGGCCGCGTCTTCGATCGCGCCGGCCGGCCGGTCGCCGGCGCCCTGGTCCGGGTCCGCGCCGATCTCCGCCCGGTGCTCGGCACCGATCTCGCCGAGACCGACCTCGACGGCAGCTTCCGCCTCGAGGTCCCGGTCGGCTACTGGAAGATCGAGGCCTCGCACCCGGCCTTCGCCGGCATCGTCCCCGGACCGCCCGGGCCCAACGACGGCCACGTCGAGGTCCTCGCCAGCGCGCCGACCCGGATCGATCTGACCCTCGCCGCCGGCTGCATCGTGCGCGGCCGCGTCGTCGCCACCGACGGCAGCCCGGCCGGCGAAGGCGCCATCGAGCGCCGCTACCGGCGCGACTTCGGCCCCGCCGGCCGGGTCGACCCCGACGGCAGCTTCCGCTGGGCGACCGTCGAGGACGGCGCCGTCCAGCTGCGGGCGTGGCCGTGGAAGTCGCCGCCGTCGGCGGCGCGCACCTTCGCCTGCCACGAGGGCGCCCGCTTCGACGACGTCGTCTTCGAGCTGCCCCCCGAGACGCCGACCCTCGCCGGCACCATCACGACCGCCGACGGCCGCCCGGCCGCCAGCGCCTACCTCGACATCTACGCCCTGGCCCCGGGCGGCATGAACCAGCAGGAGCGCGCCGACGCCGACGGCCGCTGGGCGGTCTACCAGCTGCCTCCCGGCGAGTACGCGGTGACCGCCCACGTCGACGGCGGCGGCGTCCTCGAGCAGGTGGTGACCGTGCCCGCCGACGACGTCGCGCTCGTGCTCGGCGGCACCGGCTCGATCGCCGGCGCCGTGCGCGGCATCGACCACGGCTCGATCGCGATCGAGCTCGAGGGCTGCCGCGCCCGCCGCGGCGGCGAGTTCGCGATGCCGCCGACCCGGCGGGTCGCCGCCGTGGTCGCCGGCCAGTACCGGATCGACGACGTGCCGGCGTGCGCGACCACGGTCCTGATCCGGTCCGGGCGCCGCAACCGCTCCTGCGACGTCGACGTCGTCGCCGGCGAGGTGACCACCTGCGACGTCGATCTCGCGCCGCGCGCGACCAAGGTCGTGTTCGGCACCGTCCACGGCCCCGACGGGCGGGCGGTCGTCGGCGGCATCGGCTTCGTCATCCCGGCCGACGATCCGATCGATCCCGGCCGCCGCTTCGCGATCGGCCCCGACGGTGAGTTCCAGGTCGAGGCCGGCGCCGGCGACCTGATCGAGGTGGTCGGCGCGATCGGCGACGCCCGCGCGACCGGCTCGGCCCGGGTCGCCAGCGACGAGCCGATCGACGTGCGGCTGGCACCGGTTGCTGAGCGCGATGACGACGGCGGCGACCGCGACGTCCGCACCGGTGAATCGCCGCCGTAACCGCCCGCGGGACACCAGACCCGCTCCGTGGGACAGCGCCGCGGCCAGATGGGACAGCCGCGCGGACGCGAGCGCAACTCGCCGCTCGAGGCCGCCACGCGCGCTGGCCTCCGGCTTGCTCTTGCGGCGCCGGCACGATGCCCCTCCGTCCCTTGCGCCTGTTCCTGGCCGCGGCCTTGCCGCTGGCCGCGTGTAGCCCCGACGTCGACGAGGCCGCGCGCCCCGACGACCCCGCGCCCGTCGACGAGGCCGCGCGGCCCGACGAGCCGGCCCCGGCGCCCGCCGCCGCGCCGGCGGCCGACCCGCGCAGCCACTTCGAGGCGTTCCCCGGCCAGAGCGGCCCGGTGGAGACCCGCCGGATCGAGACCCCGGACGGCGTCCGCGAGGTGCAGGTCGCGATCGTCGACGGCCTCGCCGTGATGGAGGGCGACATGATCGTCGGCTCCGGCGACCCGGACCAGCGCTCGAACGTCGAGCTCGCGTTCGGCCTGCGCTGGCCCGACGGCGTGGTGCCGTACTACATCGACCCGGCCATGCCGAACCAGGGGCGAGTGACCCAGGCGATCGCAGCCTGGCAGCGCACGACCCGACTCCGCTTCGTGCCGCGCGGGACCCAGAGCGACTACATCCACATCTTCGCCGGCAGCGGCTGCTGGTCGCCGGTCGGCAAGCAGAGCGGACGGCAGTACCTGAGCCTCGGCAACAACTGCGATCTGCGGGGCGCGATCCACGAGCTCGGCCACGCCCTCGGCCTGCAGCACGAGCAGTCGCGCAGCGACCGCGGCAGCTACCTCCTCTACACCGAGGGCAACGTCCAGACCGCGCCGGTCGACCAGCGCTTCAACTTCAACTTCTCCGGCCAGGCCTACGGCCCGTTCGACTTCGACTCGATCATGCTGTACGGCTCGTCGGCGTTCTCGGTCGACACCGCCAACGGCGACCTGACGACGACGCGGCCGACCCTGACCCGCCTCGACGGCAGCCGCTACACGGTCAACGGCAGCACGATCAGCGCCGGCGACGTCGCCGCCATCCGCCTGCTCTACGGCAACTACGGCGACGACCTGAGCGGCGACCACAACGCGGACCTCATCTGGCGCCACACCAACGGCACGCTCGAGGTCGACGCCATGAGCGGCGTCAACCTGCGCTACACCGTGCCGTTCGGGTCGGTTCCGTCCGAGTGGAAGCTGGTCGGCAGCGGCGACTTCGACGCCGACGACATCGTCGACCTGCTGTGGCGCAACACCAGCACCGGCGACAACGGCGCCTGGCTGATGAGCCCGAACGGCCTGCCCGGCGTCAAGTCGTGGGCGCCCCTCGGCAACGTCGGCCCGCAGTCGGGCTGGAACGTCGAGAAGACCGCCGACATCGACGGCGATGGCGACACCGACATCATCTGGCGCAACGTCTGGTCCGGCAACGTCTCGATCTGGACCATCGAGAACGGCGCCTTCCTGACCTATCACGAGTACGGCGCCGGTCTCGACTGGAGCCTGGTCGGCGTCGCCGACTTCGACGCCAACGGCACCGCGGATCTGGTGTGGCGCAACACCGGCTACCCCTGGTTCGGCGTCCCCGGCACCGGCGACGTCGCGATGTGGCAGATCGACAAGAACGGCGTGCTCGCCAACGGCGCCATCTTCTGGAGCGCGGTCCCGCTCGAGTGGCAGATCGCCGGCACCGGCGACTTCAACAAGGACGGCTATCCAGATCTATTGTGGCGCAACACCGTGAGTGGCGCCGTGACGCAGTGGTTCATGGTCGGCCGCACCGCGATCTCGATGCCCTGGGTCTCGAACGGGGTCGGCCTCGACTGGCAGATCCGCCAGGTCGCCGACCTCGACGGCGACGGCGACGCCGACGTCATCTGGCGCAACGTCAACAGCGGCAGTGTCAGCCTGTGGCGGATGGACGGGTCGTCGGTCGCTCAGTGGAAGGAGCCGATGAACCGCGGCTGGGACTGGGATCTGATCGTGAGCCACTAAAGCGGCGGATCGCTATCCCGCTGCTACCGGAGCCGCGCGGACGCTGGCGTTACCGTCGAGAAAAGGGGGGAGTGACATGGCCAGCGCCAGGTCCGTAGCGAGCTCTGCATCGACGTCCTCGAACACCGATCGCCGCCGCCACGCGCGCGCGGCGGTGGTGGCGCGAGCTTCGCTGTACTCCGCCGAGGACCACCTCGGCGCGTTCCCGCTCGAGAACCTGTGCGCCGGCGGCGCCCTCGTCGTCGGCGCGCCACCCGCGCCGCCCGGCGCGCGACTGATCGTCGTGCTCGTCCTGGCCGAGCGGCCGCCGATGCGGCTGATCGGCGAGGTCGTGCGCGTCGAGCGCCGCGGCGACGCCTGCGCCCTGGCGCTCTCCTTCCGCGCCGTCCCGGTGGCGATGGAGGATCTGATCCAGGACGCGGTGCTCGAGGAGCTCGCAGCGGAGAAGGCGGACGGGGGCGACACCGGGGTCGACTTCGCGACCGACTAGTAGTGGCCGAGGCCGACGCCGAAGAGGCCGGCGCCGATCAGGCCGTCGCCGGGATAGAGGCCGGCGACGAACGAGAACTCCGCCGACACCGCCAGCCCGCCGCGGCGGACCACGTCGTAGCCACCGCCGGCGACGGCGCCGTAGCCGGTGAACAGGGTCTCGTCGCCGGTCCCCTCCTTCGACGGGCGCGAGAAGTTGGCGAGACCGGCGCCGCCGCGCACCCACAGGCTGTCGGCGAGGTGCCACTGCAGGCCCAGCGTGATGGCCGCGTTGCGATTGATCGTGATGTTCGTGGCCGCGTTCTCGCGCAGGAAGCCGGTGCTGGTGACGTCGAACAGCCACGCCAGCCGCGGCCCGATGGCGGTTCCGACCCGGAGGCTGGCGCCGCCGGCGGCGCCGCTGCCGTCCTTGAGCCCGGCGGCGAGCTGCATCGACGCTCCCAGCGCGAGCGCGATCCGGAAGCCGCTGCGCGGCGACTCGAGGTTGGCCTCGGCCGCCTGCTCGGCCGCGTCCGGATCCGGCGGCGACGGCGCCACCGCGGCCGGCGCCACCGTCGCCGGCGACGCCATCGCGGGCGCCGAGGCCGCCGCCAGCATCCCCATCGCGGCGACCCGCCTCAAGGCTTGTCAGCCTTCTTCTCGGTCGGCTTCTCCGGCACCACCAGCGGCGGCCCCGAGCGCGCGCCGCCGAGGTGCGGCTGATTCGGCAGCATGAGCCGCTCGACGAACTCGCCGCCGACCAGGTGGCGATCGATGATCTCGCCGACGTCCTCGACGGTGACGTGCCCGTACCAGACCTGCTCCGGGTAGACCACGACGGTCACGCCGTTCTCGCACTGATCGAGGCAACCGGAGTTGTTGGCGCGGACGATCTTGGACAGCCCGCGCGCCGTCAACTGGGACTTGAGGGCATCGCGGATCTCGACGCTCCCCTTGGACTTGCAGCAGCCCTTCGGATTGTCCGCGGGGCGCTCGTTGATGCAGACGAAGACGTGGCGCTGGAAGCTGGGCATTGGCCCGAGGCTAGCACCAGTACCTCGGCCTCACCCGACCTGCGCACTACCTGGTAGTGTGGCTGGGCATGGCCCCGCGCAGACTCCGGGGTGCCGTCGGCTGCGCCGCGTGCGCCGTCGTGGCTGCGGTCGCAGCCCACGCGTGTCAGTCCGGCGAGCCGGTCGGCCCGCCGGTGCTGCCGATCGACGCGCCGCGCCCGCTCGGCCCGGCGCTGGGGCCCACCGGTGTCGGCGCGCCGCTGCTCGGGTGGCTGCCGTCGCCCGGCGCCGCCCACTACGAGGTCGAGATCGCCGCCTGCGCCGCCGGCGCGGTCGCCACCTGCAGCTTCGCGGTGCCGGCGACCGTGCACGAGGCGGTCGACACCACCCGCTGGCAGGCGCCGCTGCTCGTGCCCGGCCGCTACGCCTGGCGCGTCCGCGCCTGCGGCGACGGATGCTCGGCGTGGAGCCGCCCGCGCTGGATCGACGTCGGTCGCGTCGCCGCCGACATCGACGGCGACGGCAAGAGCGACGTGGTCGCCGGCGCGCCGCTCCTCGATCTCGGCGGCACCGATCGCGGCAGCGTGCTCGTCGTCCCCGGCAGCGGCCGCCTGGCGCGCATCGACGAGCCGGCCGGCGCCGACGGCGCGGTGCTCGGCGCCGCCATCACCTGCGCCGATCTCGACGGCGACGGCCGCGCCGATCTCGTCGTCGGCGCGCCCGGCCACGGCGGCGGCGCCGGCCGCGCCTACCTGTACCGGGGCCCGGATCTCGGCGCCAGCGGGCGCGCCGGCCGCGCGGCGCCGACGCCGGCCCTGGTCCTCGACGCTCCCGGCGCCGGCGCCGACGACTGGCTGGGCGCCGCGGTCACCAGCGCCGACTTCGATGGCGACGGCTACGTCGACGTCGCGGTCGCGGCGCCCGGCGCCGACGGGTCGCGCCCGGGCGAGGTCGATGTCGGCCGCGTCGTGGTGTGGCGCGGCGCCGTCACCGGCATCGATCCGTCGCCGCCGCGCATCCTGTGGCCGCCCGAGCCGTCGCCCTACGACGGCTTCGGCTCGGCGTTGTCCGCGGGCGATCTCGACGGCGACGGCTACGCCGATCTCGTCATCGGCGCCGGCGGCATCGATCGCGCCGGCGCCCAGCGCGGCGTCGATCGCGGCGCGGTCTTCATCTACCGCGGCAGCAGCGACGGCCTGTACCAGGCGCCGTCGATCCGGCTCGAGGCACCGTCGCCGTCCGATCACGATCGCTTCGGCTACGCGGTGTCGACCGGCGGCGATCTCGACGGCGATCTGCGACCCGATCTCGCGATCGGCGCGCCCAGCACCGAGGCCGGCGCTCCCGACAGCGGCACCGTCTATCTCTACACCGGCGTCGGCGCCCTCGCCGGCGCTGCGCCGCGCGCGGTGCTCGCGTCGCTGCCCGGCGGGCCGACCCCGTTCCGGCGCTTCGGCTCGGCGGTCGCGATCGTCGGCGACGTCGATGGCGACGGCCTGTCCGAGCTCGCCGTCGGGACCAGCGGCCCCGAGCGCGGCCTCGCGCTGCTGTACCGCGGCCGCCGCGAGGGCGTCGGGATCGTTCCCTGGGCTGTCTTACGCGATCCGACGCCGCAGGACGCCAGTGACTTCGGCGACAGCATCGGCGCCGCCGGCGACGTCGATGGCGACGGACACGCCGATGTGGTCATCGGAGCAGCGAGCGCACACCTTGCTGATCATCGGACAGGTAGCATCCTTGTCTACCGCGGCACCGCGACCGGAGTGGCCGAGCCCCGGACAATCGAAGGGCCCGCAGAGCCGGCACATTTCGGTCGCACGCTCGCCGGGAGGTGAGGGCGCTCTACAGACCATTGAACCGAGACGGCCGGTCCCGCATCCTTGGTAGTACGGGGTCCGGCCGCCAGGCCGACGAGGGCTATGACGCAAGAAAGTTCGGCTGCGGGGGAACACGCGATCGTCGGTCGCGCCATCGGGCATTACCGGATCACCGGCTTCGTGTCGGAGGGCGGCATGGGCGCGGTGTACCGCGCCGAGCACGACCTCATCGGCAAGGCGGCGGCGGTCAAGGTCTTGCGGCCCGAGCTGTCGCGCGAGCCGGAGATGGTGCAGCGCTTCTTCAACGAGGCGAAGGCGGCCAGCGCGATCCGGCATCCGGGCATCGTCGAGGTCTTCGATTTCGGCCACCTCGACGACGGCCGCGGCTACATCGTCATGGAATTCCTCGACGGCGAGACCCTCGGTCAGCGCCTGTCCCGTGTCGGACGCCTGAGCGAGCTCGAGGCGGCCACGGTGACGCGCGGCATCGCGGTCGCGCTCGCCGCCGCCCATGCCAAGGGGATCGTCCACCGCGACCTCAAGCCCGACAACGTCTTCCTGGTGCCCGACGCCGAGATGCCGTCGGGGGAGCGCTGCAAGGTGCTCGACTTCGGCATCGCCAAGCTGTCCAATCGCGCGCCGGGCGACACCTCGCGGACGCGCACCGGCACGTTCATGGGCACGCCGCTGTACATGTCGCCCGAGCAGGCGCGCGGCAGCGGCGACCTCGATCACCGCGCCGACCTCTACTCGCTCGGCTGCATGCTCTACGAGATGGTCGTCGGCGATCCGCCCTTCATCGCCGAGGGCGCCGGCGAGATCATCGCGCTGCAGATCATGGGCGAGCTGACGCCGCCGCGGGCGCGCGCGCCGGACGTGTCGGTGCAGCTCGAGGCGGTGATCCTGCGCCTGCTCGCCAAGGATCGCGCCGCGCGCTACCAGAGCGCGCGCGAGCTCGTCGACGGCCTGGTCCCGCTGATGCCGGGCCTCACCGGCCGCATGTCGAGCGTCCACGGGATATCCATGGGCCCTGGGACCGGCTCCGGCCTCCACGCCGCCGCGATGCCGATGCCGACGCCGCCGCCGCTGTCGACACCGGGAACCCTGTCACCGGCGCCCGAGGGCCAGACCTGGGATCCTCGCCCGACCACGCTCGGCAGCTCGGTGGGGCAGTCGTCGATTGCGCCGCAGCGGCGATCGCTCGGCCCTGTGATCGCGATCGGCGGCGTCGCGCTCGCGATGGCCGGCCTCGCGATCCTGATCTCGCAGCGCGGCGGCGAACCGTCGACCGGCGCGGCTCCGATCGAGCCGGCCGCCGCAGCGGCGCCCGCTCCCGTGGCCGCGCCGACCCCGCCGCCGGCGCCGGAGCCGCCGTCTCCGCCGGCCGAGGTCGTGGTCACCCTCGACACCGATCCGCCGGGCGCCGCCGTCACCGTCGACGGCGCCGTGGCCAGCGCGCCCGACGGCAAGGTCTCGCTGCCGCGCGACGAGAAGGCCCACAAGATCGCGCTGTCGGCGCCCGGCTACGCGACCCGCACGCTGGTCGTGCGCGCGAACCGCGACCAGACGCTGTCGGTCGCGCTGGCGCCGGCGCCGACGCCGCCTCCGGAGGCGGCCGCCGCGACGCCGCCGGCGCCGACGACATCCAAGCCGACCAAGCCGACCAAGCCGACGGGCAAGCCGGCGAAGAAGCCGTCCACGGGCAAGCGACCTCCGTCCGGATCACCGATCGAAGAGGAGCTCTAGATGCGCGCACAGCTGGTGGCGTCGGCGCTGGTGGCCGGCGCGGTCGCGGTCGCCGTATCCGGACCGGTCCGCGCCGACGACGACCAGGCGAAGAAGGAGGCACAGGGCCTCGTCACCGAGGGTGTCACCCTGCTCAAGGCCAAGAACTACGACGACGCGCTGGCCAAGTTCGAGGCCGCCTACGCCCGCTTCCCGAGCCCGAAGATCCTGCTCAACATCGGCACCACCCAGAAGGAGATGGGTCGGATCGCCGACGCCGCCAACACCTACCAGCAGTACATGGCCGACCCGGCGACGCCGCCCGAGCGCGTCGCCGAGGTGAAGAAGATCCTGAACCAGCTCGACGCCCAGGTCGTGCTGCTCACCGTCGAGGTGACGCCGGCCGGCGCCGAGGTCTCGATCGACGGCCGGCCGTGGCAGCCGGTCGCCGGCGCGCTCCTGACCCGGGTCGCCCCCGGCACGCGGCTCGTCCGCGCCCGCGGCACCGGCCTCGAGCCGGCCGAGACCTCGGTCTCGGGATCGCCGGGCGACAAGCGCAAGGTCGCGCTCGCCCTGGTCGCGGCGAAGGTGTCGACCCCCGCGCCGGCGCCCACCACCGCCCCGGCGCCGGCGACCGCCAGTCGCGGCCTGCCGCTCCGCTACGAGGACGAGGGCGCAGCCGACGAGGACGGCGCGAGCGTCGCCGCCACCGCCGAGCGCGACAACCTGCCGGGCGCCTTCGTCCAGGCCCGCATCGACGGCAAGCTGCGCGGCAGCGCGGTCGCCGTCGGCTTCACCTACGCGCCGATCCCGGTGCTCGAGGCCGAGCTCGCGATGCTCCGCTCCGAGGTCTTCGGCGTCTACGCCGGCGCGCGCTGGATCATCCTGCCCTCGACGCTGCGGCCCCACGTCGCCGCCGGCCTGCCGATCTTCTTCAGCAACGGCACTCGCTACGGCACGCGCCTCGCCGCCGGCGGCGAGGTCGACGTCACCAGCCACGTCAGCGTGGTCGCCGAGCTCGGCTTCGAGCACTTCTTCAACCCCGAGATCCGGTACGAGACCAACGTCTTCGTCCCGGTGGTCGGGCTCCACGGGCGGCTGTGATGCGGACCCGCCTCGTCCTCGCCCTCCTGCTCGCCTCGATCGTGCCGCTGCGCGCGGCGGCCGGGCTCTTCGACGGGGCCGGCGCCGTCCCGGGCGGCGCCGGC
>Ga0075429_100002251_pt1 | contig 16160 bp, 15 predicted proteins | sample RhiMetdeltSRZDD3_FD_75295 | JGI IMG/M metagenome (GOLD analysis project Ga0075429, IMG submission 75295) | Populus rhizosphere microbial communities from Tennessee, USA - Rhizosphere MetaG P. deltoides SRZDD3 | ecosystem: Host-associated > Plants > Roots > Rhizosphere > Soil | place: USA... | reverse complement strand
TCCTCGACGAGGATCACTACGGCCTGCCGAAGGTGAAGGACCGGATCATCGAGTACATGGCGGTGCGCAAGCTCTCGCAGAACCTGCGCGCGCCGATCCTGTGCTTCGTCGGACCGCCCGGCGTCGGCAAGACCAGCCTTGGCAAGTCCATCGCGCGGGCGATGGGCCGCAAGTTCATCCGCATGTCTCTTGGTGGCATTCGTGATGAGGCGGAGATCCGCGGGCACCGCCGCACCTACGTCGGCGCCCTCCCCGGCCGGATCCTGCAGAACATGAAGACCGCCGCCGAAGTGAACCCGGTGTTCATGCTCGACGAGATCGACAAGGTCGGCGCGGACTTCCGTGGCGACCCGAGCTCGGCGCTGCTCGAGGTACTCGATCCCGAGCAGAACAACACGTTCTCGGACCACTACCTCGAGGTGCCGTACGACCTCTCGAAGGTCATCTTCATCACGACGGCGAACGTCGAGGACACGATCATCGCGCCGCTCCGCGACCGCATGGAGATCATCCGGCTGCCCGGCTACACCGAGGAGGAGAAGCTCCACATCGCGAAGGGCTACCTTGTGCCGCGCCAGCTGAAGCAGCACGGCCTGATGCCCGCCGACCGGCCACCGGAGGCGGCGGAGGCCGCCGACGCCGCCGCTGCGACGGAGCCAAGGCCCAACGCCGAGGAAGTGACGGGCGAGACGCGCCTGGTCATCGGCGACGACGTGCTCCGCGAGCTCGTGCGCCGCTACACGCGCGAAGCCGGGGTCCGCAACCTCGAGCGTGAGATCGGAACGATCTGCCGCAAGGTCGCGCGAGCGATCGCGGAGGGCAAGAAGGACAAGGTCGAGGTCACCCTCGAGCTCGTCGCCGAGTACCTCGGACCGCAGCGGTTCGACTATGGCCTCGCCGAGGAAGAGGACCAGGTCGGCGCCGCGACGGGCGTCTCGGTCTCCGAGGCCGGCGGTGACGTGCTCACCGTCGAGGCCACGGTCATCGATGGCAAGGACGAGGACTTCACGCTCACCGGCCAGATCGGCAAGGTCATGGAGGAATCCGCGCGTGCGGCGCTCTCGTACGTGCGAGCCCACGAACGCGACTTCGGTATCCCGAAGGGATTCTTCGAGGATCACGCGATGCACATCCACGTCCCAGCGGGAGCGATCCCCAAGGATGGGCCGTCCGCCGGCGTGACGATGGCGACCGCCATCGTCTCGGCCCTCTCGGGCCGTCGCGTCCGGCGGGATGTCGCGATGACCGGCGAGATCACGCTTCGTGGCAGGGTCCTGCCGATCGGTGGAGTGAAGGAGAAGCTGCTCGCGGCGCACCGCGCCGGGATCAAGACCTTCATCCTCCCCGAGAAGAACAAGAAGGATCTGATCGACATCCCGAAGGAAGTGCTCGATACGGTCGAGATCAAGACCGTCGACAACATCGACCAGGTCCTGAAGATCGCGCTGCAGCCGGGCCAGCCGGCGGTCACGCCGGCACAGATCGAGGCGGCGGCCACACATGGCGCAGCCGTTCCGCCCCCGGCGCACTGAGAGGGGCAGAAGGGTGGCCCAGCATGGGTGTAGCCCGGCGCTGAAAGGGGGGTCGCAGGGGGTTCTCCCCCTGCGATAAGCGCGTATGCCCGTCGAATACAAGGACTACTACAAGACACTCGGCGTCTCGAAGACCGCTAGCGCCGAGGAGATCAAGAAGGCATACCGCAAGCTGGCGCGCCAGCACCATCCTGACGTCAACAAGAAGCCCGAGTCCGAGAAGCGCTTCAAGGAGATCAACGAAGCCAACGAGGTGCTCTCCGATCCCGAGAAGCGCAAGCGCTACGACACCGTCGGTCCGGACTGGGCGCGCTTTCAGAACGGCGGACCGCAGCAGCAGCAGCAGCCTGGAGGCTTCCAGTGGGTCTACACCGGTCAGCCGGGCCAGGACCCGTTCAACGGCGACGCCGGCGGTTTCTCGGACTTCTTCCGCACGCTGTTCGGTGAGGGACAGGCGGACTTCGACACGGGCCCGCTGTTCGGGCGCACCAGCACGCGACGCCGACGGGCCGCGGTCGGCGCGGATGTCGAGCACGAGGTCGAGATCGCGCTCGCCGAGGCCTACAAGGGAACCGAGCGAACGATGGAGCTGCGGATCCCCGACGGGAACACGCGGCGTCTCAGCGTGAAGATCCCGGCCGGCGTGAGGGACGGGCAGCGCATCCGTCTTGCGGGGCAAGGGGCACCGGGCGGAGGCGGCGGACCCTCGGGCGACCTGTTCCTGCGTGTCCGTGTGCGGCCACATCCGGTGTTCCAGCGCGACGGCGACGATCTCCGGATGGAGCTGCCGGTCGCACTGCACGAGGCGCTCCTCGGCGCGGAGGTCACGGTGCCGACACTCAAGGGCCGCGTGTCGCTCCGTATCCCGCCAGAGACGCAGAACGGTCGGGTCATCCGTCTCGCGGGGCAGGGGATGCCGCGCGCCACGGGTGGACACGGAGACCTCTACGTCACCGTGAAGGTCGTGCTGCCGACGAAGCTCAGCGAGAAGGAGCGCGAGCTCGTCACGGCGCTCGCGGCATCACGCGAGGGCGAGGACCCCCGCAAGGGTCTTCTGTAGCGCGAGACGCTCAACAAGCACCTGTTTCAGGTAGTTAGGGGAATTGGATGATCGATCCGAACAAGCTCACTGAGAAGTCACAAGAAGCGATCGTCAGCGCGCAGCAGCGTGCGCGCGAGAACGGCCACAGCCAGATCGACGTCGAGCATCTCGCCGCCGCGCTGATCGAGCAGCAGGGCGGAATCGTCCCGAGCGTGCTGACGGCGCTCGGCGTCCAGCCCGCGCAGGTCGGTAGCGCACTCGGCACCGAGCTCGAGCGGCAGCCAAAGGTCTCCGGAAACGTGCAGATCGGCGCGTCCGCGCGCCTTGGCCGCGTGCTTCAGCAGGCGCAGAAGGAGACGGAGGCGCTCGGCGACGAGTACGTTTCGACCGAACACCTGTTGCTGGCGATGACCGCCGACAACGGCTACACCGGTCAGGCGCTGAAGCGTCTGGGCGTCACGCACGAGCGCGTCCTGAACGCGCTCAAGGAGGTGCGCGGTAATCAGCGCGTGACCGACGCGAATCCGGAGGGCAAGTACCAGTCGCTCGAGAAGTACGGCCGCGATCTCACGGACCTCGCGCGCAAGGGGAAGATCGACCCGGTCATCGGCCGGGACGAGGAGATCCGGCGCGTGGTCCAGGTCCTGTCGCGCCGCACGAAGAACAACCCGGTCCTCATCGGCGAGCCTGGCGTCGGCAAGACCGCGATCGTCGAGGGGCTCGCGCAGCGCATCGTGCGCGGCGACGTCCCCGAGGGCCTGAAGGAAAAGCGCATCTTCGAGCTGAACATCGGCTCGCTCCTCGCGGGCGCGAAGTACCGCGGCGAGTTCGAGGAGCGCCTCAAGGCCGTCCTCAAGGAGATCGCCGCGAGCGAAGGCAAGATCATCCTGTTCATCGACGAGCTTCACACGGTCGTCGGCGCGGGCGCCGCGGAAGGCGCCGTGGACGCCGCGAACATGCTGAAGCCGATGCTCGCCCGCGGCGAGCTGCACACGATCGGCGCGACGACGCTCGACGAGTACCGCAAGCACGTCGAGAAGGACGCCGCCCTCGAGCGCCGCTTCCAGCCCGTCTATGTCGGCGAGCCGTCGATCGAGGACACCATCTCGATCCTCCGCGGACTGCGCGAGCGCTACGAAGTGCACCACGGTGTCCGCATCCAGGACTCCGCACTCGTGGCTGCCGCGACGCTCTCGGCGCGCTACATCTCGGACCGTTTCCTCCCGGACAAGGCCATCGACCTGGTGGACGAGGCGGCCTCGAAGCTACGGATGGAGATCGACTCGATGCCGGCCGAGCTCGATGAGGTCGAGCGGCGTATCCGGCAGCTGGAGATCGAGCGCGAAGCTCTTAAGAAGGAGAGCGACGCGGCCAGCAAGGAGCGCCTCGTGCGTCTCGAGAAGGAGCTCGCCGACCTGAAGGAATCGTCCGAGGGCCTGCGCTCCAGATGGCAGCAGGAGAAGGGCGCGATCCAGACGATCCGCGAAAAGAAGTCCCAGCTCGAGCAGATCCGCAACGAGGTCGAAAAGGCCGAGCGCGCCGCCGACTACGGCAAGGCCGCCGAGCTGAAGTACGGCACGCTGGCGGCGCTGGAGCGCGAGGTCCATGAGGCCGAGGAGAAGCTCGCAGCGCTGCATCGTGGCGAGAAGCTGCTCACCGAAGAGGTCACGTCCGAGGACATCGCCGAGGTCGTCGCGAAGTGGACCGGCGTCCCGGTCACGAAGCTCCTCGAGGGCGAGGTCTCGAAGCTGCTGAAGATGGAGGAGAACCTCCATGCTCGCGTGGTCGGACAGGAGGAGGCGGTCACCGCCGTTGCGAACGCGGTCCGCCGCGCGCGGGCCGGCATGCAGGACCCGAACCGGCCGCTCGGCTCGTTCCTGTTCCTCGGTCCCACCGGCGTCGGCAAGACGCTGCTCGCGAAGGCCCTGGCGGAGTTCCTCTTCGACGATGAGAAGGCGATGGTCCGCATCGACATGAGCGAATACATGGAGAAGCACACCGTCGCTCGTCTCATCGGCGCTCCTCCCGGCTACATCGGATACGACGAGGGCGGGCAGCTCACCGAAGCCGTCCGGCGCCGTCCGTACGCCGTGCTCCTGCTCGACGAGATCGAGAAGGCGCACCCCGATGTCTTCAACGTCCTGCTCCAGGTACTCGACGATGGCCGCCTGACCGACGGGCAAGGGCGCACGGTCAGCTTCAAGAACACCGTGATCATCATGACCAGTAACGTCGGCTCGACATTCATCACCGAGCTCGCGGAGCAGCCGGACCTTATGCGCAAGCGCGTCATGGATGCTTTACGCGGACAGTTCCGGCCCGAGTTCCTGAACCGAGTGGACGAGGTCGTCATCTTCAAGAATCTCGTCACCGATCAGCTCATGCAGATCGTCGAGAAGGAGACCGCGATCCTCGCAAAGCGCCTCGCGGAGCGGAAGATGACGATCGAGCTCACGCCGAACGCCAAGGCGCTCATCGCGACGGAAGGCTTCGATCCCGCCTACGGCGCTCGCCCGCTCAAACGTGTCATCCAGAAGCGCATCCTCGATCCACTCGCGCAGAAGATGCTCTCGGGCGAGTACGGCGAGGGTGACACCGTCGTCGTGGATGCCAAGAACGGCGACATCGTGTTCTGGTCCGAGGAGTACGCCGCGGAAGTCGCCAAGGAGAACGAGAAGAAGCCCGTCGGCGCGGGTCGCCAGAACTAGCACTGTTCGCAGCGAGGGCCCGTTTAGCCTAGAAGGATGAGGGCCCTCGCGGCACTGCTCGCGGTCCTGGTCGTCGCGTGCGACGCGATGCCGAGCCGCGTTGCCACCTTTACGTCACGACCCACCGCGGCGACGTCTGTGGCGACCGCGACGCCCGCCGCGCCGGCGGTTCTTACGGTGGCGCCGAGCCCGACGACCACGCCGACCCCGTTGCCGAAGCCGATCGCCGAGATGCTCGCGCAGATCGATCCGGCGAAGCTCGACGCCCATCTGCGCGCGCTCACGTCCTTCCAGTCACGCCATCCCCTCCATCCCGGGCACGCGAAGGCCGTCGCGTATCTGATGGAGCAGCTCTCCGCGATCCCCGGCGTGTCCGTCCAGGACATCCCGACGTCGTACAACGGCGTGCGGCTCGACAACATCTTCGCCACGATCAACCCGCTCGCCGTGAACGGAGCCGCGGGCGCAGGCTGGGGGATGATCTGCGCGCACTACGACTCGACCGCGAATCGCACGCGCGGCTGGAACCCCGCGACCGATCCCGCGCCCGGCGCCGACGACAACGCGACCGGTACCGCCGCGCTGCTGGAGTACGCGCGCATTCTGGCCGCCGATCGCGCCTCGCTGCGCATGCCGATCGTTCTCGCGTTCTTCGACGGCGAGGAGTACTTCTTCAAGGGCAGCCTCGCGTACCTGCAGTCACTGCCGGCACCGACGCCGTACCGCTGGGTGATCAACATCGACATGGTCGGATTCAATCCACTCGCCGACCGGCTCGACCTCGTCTACTACACGACGAAGTCCTCCGGCCTGCGCGACCGCGTCAGGGAAGCGAACCAGCGTTATCAGATCGGCATCTCGCCTTTGGTCGAACAGCTCGCGACGAGCGACGCGTTCATACTCGACGCCGCGCCGTTCGGTCTGGTCGGCGGCATCCCGTCGGTCGCGCTGGTGCAGCGTTACGGCGAGATCGACAGCACCTTTCCCGGTAACTTCACCTTCCATACGGTGAACGACACGCCCGACAAGGTCACCAACAAGAGACTCTGGCTGAAGGCCGCGAAGCTCACGCTGGCGACCGCGCTCGAGCTCGCACGTGGCGGGGCACAGCTCTGACGCGACGGATCAGCCTGCGCGCGCAGCTCGCCATCTTCGCGGCGCTCATTGCGATCTTTGTGATCGCGTTCCTCTACCTGCGGCCGCCGGAAGGTGCGCTCGCGGACGCCGAGTACGTCGCGATGGCGAAGGCCACCCCGCAGGGTGAGCTGTTCTTCAAGAAGTACGACGCGCCGTGTCAGGTCACGCGCGTGTGGACCGTGCAGGTGAACTGCGATTACGTCCCGGCAGGGTTCACCGCGACGGAGCGGTTCCGCGTGCACATCGACCCGCGCACGAACAAGGTCATCGAGGTCGAGGTGCGATTCACGCCCTGACTTCCCAGCATCTCCGGCACGTTGCGTGCCTCGCCAGACACGATGACTGTTACGCGCTCGGTCACGGATCCGATCCATGTAAAGGACGTATTCCGATCGTACGGTGACGTGGCCGCCATCGACGGCGTCACGATGACCGTGCCGCAGGGCGCACTTCTCGGGCTTATCGGGCCAAGCGGATCCGGCAAGACAACGCTCATCCGGATGCTCACCGGGACGCTCATGCCCACGTCCGGCCAGATCCACGTGCTCGGCGAGGCTCCCCACAACTTCCAGCGATCCACACGCGAACGCATCGGCTACGTCCCGCAGGACTTCGTCCTGTATCCCGATCTCACGGCATCGGAGAACGTCGCCTTCGTGGCATCCCTCTTCGGCATGTTCTGGTGGCGGCGACGCAAGCGCGTGCGCGAGGTGCTGGAGCTGCTCGACCTCTGGCAGGTCCGCGACCGCTTGGCGAGGAATCTATCGGGTGGCATGCGACGCCGGCTCGAGCTCGCATGCGGGCTCGTGCACGAGCCTGCCGTCCTCTTCATCGACGAACCCACGGCGGGTGTGGATCCCCTGCTGTCGCGTGAGATCTGGGAGGAGTTCCGGCGCCTGCGCGAGACGTGCACCCTCCTCGTCACGACCCAATCGGTCGAAGAGGCGGAGCTCTGCGATCACGTCGCCGTGCTTCACCGCGGCCGCGTGATCGCGCTCGATACTCCCGAAGCGCTGCGGCACGGCATCTGGGGCGGGGAGATCGTCGAGCTCATCACCGAGCGGCCCGTCGACGCTCAGGCCCTCAGCACGGTTCCCGGGATCGCGCGGATCCGACAGACCGGACCACGCACGATCGTCCTCGTCGCCGACGACGCCGGCGCGGCGTCGCCACGTCTGGTCGATGCGGTGCGCGCGCAGGGCTCTGGCATCGTTTCAGTCGAGCCCTATCAGCCGTCCTTCGGCGAGGTCTTTGCCGCGATCGTCGAACGCTCCGAACACGAGCGTCCCGCGGACGAGGCGGCATGAGGTCGCTCGCGAAAGCGTTCACCCGCATCACCGCGGTGATGCTCAAGGAGCTGCGCGAGCTGGCGCGTCGTCCCGGCGCGATCGCGAGCCTCATGCTCGGCCCGCTCGTCGTCGTGGCGCTCTTCGGCCTCGGATACAGCGGGACGCGCCGTGCATTCGACGCGGTCATCGTCGTTCCGGCAGACGTCGGCTATCCCGCGGATATCGAGGCGTACCGCCAGGTTGGGACCGGCATGATCCGCGTCGTGCGCATCACGCCGGATGCCGAGGACGCTCGCCGGCTGATGCGGAACGGTGAGGCCCGACTGGTGATCGTCCTTCCGAGTGACCTCCGTGCACGGTTGGAGCACGGTGAGCAGGCGTCGCTCGTCGTCGAGTGGAACGAGATGGATCCGCTGCAGGCCGGTATCGCCCAGGCAACGGCCGTCGGGCTCGTGCAGGAGGTCAATCGTCAGCTGCTCAAGTCGGCGCTGACCTCGCTCGGGATCGAGACCGTCTCTATCGGCTCGCCCGGTGTGAAGATCCCCGCCGAAGTCGTGGCGTCGCCGCTCAAGCTCGAGGCCCGGAATATGGCACCGGCGCAGCCGACATTCGTGACCTTCTTCGCCCCCGCCATCCTCGCCCTGGTCCTTCAACACCTCGCGATCACTCTCACCGCGCTGTCGATGATCCGTGAGCGCACGAGCGGCGCGATGGACCTTTTCCGCGTGTCGCCGGTGCATGGGCTCGAGCTCCTTGTCGGGAAGTACCTCGCGTACGGCGTTCTGACGCTGCTCATCGCGGGGTTTCTCGTGGCGATGCTCACGACGTCGCTGGGCGTCCCGTTGGTCGGCGAACGCCTGGCACTGGTACGGCTCGTCCTGCTGCTGACGTTCGCGTCGCTGGGCCTCGGTCTCCTGATCTCGCTGATCGCGAACTCAGAACGACACGCCGTGCAGCTCGCGATGCTCGTGCTGCTGGCCGCGATGTTCTTCAGCGGATTCGTCCTGCCGGTCGAGGAGTTCCGGGAGCCCATCAAGTACCTCGCCTACGCGATGCCCGTGACCTACGGAGTCGCGTTGTTCCAGGACGAGATGCTGCGCGGCGGCGGGGGCACGCCCGCGTGGTACGCGGCCGCGCTTCTCGCGATCGGAGTGGTCCTCTTCGCGCTGACCGCTCTTCGGCTACGCGCGACGATGCGGGCGACGGCGTAAGAGCAGGATGCCGATGACGAGCGCGGCGGCCGCTTGTGCCCCGAGCCAGACGAGGAGTGCGACGAGGAGTGTCGCGACGCCGGCGCCGCCGCCGCCACGCACTCCGCTGACGCGCGCGGAAAGAGCGCTGACGTGATCGTGGATCCGCTTGATGTCCGAGCGGTCCTTGGTGAGGGACGCAGCGAGCTGATCGAGATCGACCGCGACCGCCCGCAGGTCCGTCGCCTGTCGCCGGAAGTCGTTGGCGAGCGGGAGCAGCGGCTGCGCGCCGAAGAAGCTCAACCCCATCGAGTCGGCCAGGCCCGCCGCGGTGGTCGCCGCGTCCCTGCTCGCCGTGGCCGCGTGTTCCGCGGACCGCGCGGCGGTCTCGAGGCTCGCGTCGAAGCCGGCGAACGCGTCGGCGACCGACTGGAGCGTCGCGCTCGCCTCCGCGACGGATCCCATCGCGGCATCTATCCGCGTGATCCCGCTCCACCCGCCCACCAGCGCGGCCGTAACGAGGACGAGGCCCAGGCCGCCATACGCGACCAAGGCAAGGGCCACACGCCGGATCGCCGCCGCGGAGAACGCGAGCGGACCCACATGCGCTGCCATCGGAGTCCCGAGCCTATCAGGGGGCTCGGCGACCCCAAGCGAACCAAATCACCGCTAAGGAGAACGCCATGACACGCATCACCGCACTCATCTTCACGGCTGTCGTCCTGGGCGGATGCGCTCCGACTGCGACGACCGCGAGCCCAAGCCCGAGCAGCCCCAGCCCGACCTCGGCCGCCACGTCGCTCGCGACAGCGACGTCGGCGGCCACCACGAGTCCGAGCGCGACGGGCGTGAGATCGGACGCGTGCACCCTCGCGCGCAGTGACGTCGAGACCGTGATCGGCACCGTCACGTCACAGCAGGCACAGACCACCGCCGTGCCGGGCACCACAGCCGCGATGAACCTGACCGCATGTGTGTTCACCTCGAACGACGGCCTCCTGACGTTCGCTGTGACGCGCGCCCCGGTGTCACGCACGGACTTCGACAACGCCGTCAAGCAGATGCCCGGCGTGCAGGTCGAGTCGATCGGCGACAGCGCGTACTCCGCGACGATCAGCGCGGCCGGCGCCGGCGTGACTACCGTCTTTGTCCTGAAGGGACAGACCTACTTCACGCTTCAAGCGACCGCGCGATCGAAGGACGGCACGGCGCTCCTGTCTGCGCTGCGAACAGTCGCGCAGAAGGTCGCAGGTACGCTCTAGAACCGATCCGTCGCGATGAAAGATGAAGGGCCCCGGGCCCACAAGCCAGGGCCCTTCTCTATCACTTCGCTTCTGCCACGCTCGCGGCCGAATAGATCCGTCCGAGAAAGCGACTCGGCACGCTGCCGAGCTTGCGCGTTCGCGTGAATCCGTTGGAGTCGGCGAGCTCGCGCCACGTTTCGAATGAGAGCGGGTGGGGGACCCAGGGATTGCCGCGGTCCGCGTCGTACTCGACGAGCAACAGCCGGCCCGACGGCTTCAGCGCTCGACGCACGAGCGCGAGCACAGGGTTCTTGTCCTCGACGAAGTGGAGCGAGTTCGCCATGACGACGCCGTCGAGCGCCGGTAGGTCGATCGGCTTGGTGAAGTCCCCGGCGAGCGTGCGGATCGCCGCGCCGCCGGGGGGCACCGCGCGCTCGAGCTCGCGCAGCGCGCCGCGATCGCGGTCGACCGCGATCACCTCGCCTCCCGGTCCGACGAGCTCCGCGAGCGCGAGCGTGAAAGCGCCGGTCCCGGCGCCGAGGTCGGCCCAGATCCCACCGCGCGTCACGCCGTCCTTCAGGAGCCGCACGTGATCCGCGTGGTCCACTAGGCCTTGCGCCCGATGTCCGCCTCCGCCCAGCCGTCGGTCGAGACGACCAGGGTCACGGGGCCGTCGGCCTCGAGAACGACCCGCATGTCGGCGCCGAATCGGCCGCTGGCGACGACGGCATCCGCACCTCGCAGCACGCCGCAGAAGGCGTCGAAGAGCCGCCGGCCGTGCTCGGGTGGCGCGGCTGCGGTGAAGTCGGGCCGGCGCCCATGCCGCACGTCCCCGTAGAGCGTGAACTGCGGGACGACAAGCACGCTCCCGCGCACGTCTTTGACCGTCCGATCGAGACGGCCGCGGCCGTCGTCGAAGATCCGCAGAGCGAGGACTTTCGAGGCGACCCGCTCACCGTCCTCTGGTCGGTCGTCGGCACCGACGCCCAGAAGAACGGCGAGACCCGGGCCGATGGTCGCGACCGTCTCGTCCGCGACGTACACGGAGGCGGAGCGCACTCGCTGGACGACCGCGCGCACCGCTGGGTGTCCGGTCTTAGTCCAGCATCCAGGGGTTATCCCCCCGAACGACGGATTCGACCTCGCTCGCGGAGAGGTGCCCAGGCGCGAACACAGTCATGCTCTTCTCGAGCGGCAGACGCGTGACGTACGTGACCTTGCCAAAGCGGTAACCGTGCTGGAACAGGAAGGGTTTGCCGTCTATCTCGATGCGTTGGCGGCGATCCGTGGATGTGGCGGGCACGCGGCCAGTATGGAGAAGGGCCGGCGTATCCGCTGGGCGCTCTACTCCTGGACGCTCGGGAGCCCTGGGTCGTACGGCACGCTGTCGACGCTGGAGCCCCCGTCGCTCGCGGCTGCAACGTTCGCGGTGAGCGCCAGCGCCACGACGGCCAGCGCGATCACGCGCATGAGTCGCTTACGAATTGGTGTCACCCTCTGTCTCCCCTCGTTCCCTCCCCCGTTCGGCGGATTGTGCCCGCTGAGAGGGGTTGGCTATCGTCTGGCGAGTCTACGAACGCTGAACACGACGAGGCAAGGCGAAACCCGATGCCTGTCTGTCAGTTCCGTGACATTGGAGCGATGTGACGACCACCGATACGTTTGCGAAACCGAACGGCACGAATGGACTCGGCGCGCGAGTGCGTGAAGCCCGGCGCGAGCGCGGCATGAGCCAGGCTCAGCTGGCGGGCGAGGAGCTCACCAAGGGCTTCATCAGTCAGGTCGAGTCAGGGCTTGTCCGCCCATCCGTTCGCTCTCTCCAGATCCTCGCCGCCCGGCTGGGCAAGAGCCTCGATTACTTCCTCGGTGACGAGCCGCTCGCGGCCTCGAAGCGCCTTGTTTTCCACCGCTTGGCCGCCGAGGCCGCCGTGGAACGGCGCGATTGGGCCGCGGCACGCGACGAAGTGACGCAGGCACTGGCCTCCAAGCCCGAGAAGCGCGAGCGCGCGACGCTCCTGCGCTTCCTGGCACAGGCGGAGATGAACACGGGCAATCGTGAGGTGGCCTTTGACCGCATCGGCGAGGCCCTCTCTCTCATCGACGCGGCGACCGACGCCGCCGAGATCGCCCACCTCCTGCACCTGCGCGGGATCGCGTACGGGCAGATCGGCCAGTACGTCGCCGCGGCTGAAGCGCTGGAGGCCGCGCGCGACGCGATGGAGCGCCACGAAGTCAGTGACCCACGTCTTCGAGCACGGATCCTCGTCGCGCTCGGCACGGCGTATCGCCGCCTCAATCGCACGACGAAGGCGATGCAGACGTACGGCTCGGCGCTCGACCTCGCGAGCGGCATCGACGAGCTCCGCCTTGCGGCGCAGGGCTACATGGGCGTCGCGGTCTCGCTGTACGACGCCGGCGAGCTCGATGGAGCGATCGGAAACTACCGCCGCGCGCTGGACCTCTTCACGCGCGTCGAGGACACGACGTTCCAGCTCCAGGTGCTGCACTCGCTGTCGTCGATCCACTTCGAGATGGGCAAGACCGACGAGGCGCGCGAGCTGGCCGAGCGCGGGGCGGCGACGGCTCGCATGGTGCACGACGAGGGTATGGTCGTCGTCGCGGAGCTCGTCCTCGCACGCATCGCGCTCATGAATGGCGATGCGGAGCAGGCGCTGAATATCGCGCGGCACGCGGAGAAGGTCCTCACCGATCAACCGGTCCAGCGCGCCGACGCGCTGCGCGTCATCGGCGCGGCACAGGACCTACTGAAGTCATACACCGCGAGCGATCGCGCCTATCGCAAGGCCATCGAGCTCCTTGTCGAAGTGGGCGACCACCCGAACCTTTCGACGTTCGCTGCGGAGTACGCAACGAAGCTGCGAGCTCGTGGCGAGACCGATCAGGCATTCCGCTACCTCGAGATGGCGCGCACGCCGGTGACGAACCGCATCACCTAGCGCGACCTCCTCGCGCTCTCGCTAACATCGGGGCGTGCCCCGCGATGCCGTCACGTATGACAACGAAGGCGTCGCCGCGGTCCTTGACGAGATCGGCGATCTCCTCGAGCTCAAAGGCGAGAACGTCTTTCGCGCCGTCACCTACCGCGCGGTGGCACGTGCGATCCGCGACCTGCGCGAGCCGATCGCCGCGCTCGTCGAGCAGGACCGTCTGGCGGAGATCCCCAAGGTCGGCCCATCGGTTCGCGACGCGATCGTGCAGCTGGTCAGCACCGGCGTGTCGCAGCGCCACGAGGAGCTCAAGGCCGCGGTGCCGTCCGGGCTCATCACCTTGCTGCGCGTGCCAGGCGTCGGTCCGGCGACGGCCAGGGTCATCTACGAGAACCTGAAGATCACCACCGTCGACGAGCTGGAGGAGGCCGCGAAAGCGCATCGCCTCCGCGAGCTCCCGAAGATCCAGGCGAAGACCGAGGAGAACATCCTGAGGTCGATCGCGTCGCTCAAACAGCGCACCGGCCGAAACCTCGTCCACCACGCGCGCTCCGCGGCCACGTCGATGGTCGACTGGCTGCGGCAGGAGACAGGCATCGAGGCGATCTCGATCGCGGGAAGCCTGCGGCGCTACCGCGAGACGATCGGCGATGTCGACATCCTCATCGCGTCATCCGACGCCAAGCCGGTCATGGAAGCGCTGGTGCGTGCGCCGCCGGTCGAGCGTGTGCTGGCGCATGGGGACACGAAGACCTCGGTCATCGTCACCCGCGGGCTGCAGGTCGACCTACGGGTCGTTCCGCCCGGATCGTGGGGCGCCGCGCTCCTGTATTTCACGGGCTCGAAGGAGCACAACGTCCGGCTGCGCGGGCACGCGCTCAAGAAGAAGCTGCTCCTCAACGAGTACGGCCTGTATCGCGTCGGCGCGGAGGCTCGCGGTCAGGAGATCGCATCGCGCACGGAGGAGGAGATCTACGCGGCGCTCGGGATGGACCCGATCCCTCCCGAGCTGCGCGAGGATCACGGCGAGATCGACGCCGCGCTCGCGCACAGCCTGCCGGCGCTCGTCACGGTCGGCGACATGCGTGGCGATCTACACACTCACACGAACTGGACGGACGGCCACGACACGCTCGCGGCGATGGCGCGCCGCGCGCGCGACAAGGGCTACGCGTACTACGCCGTCACCGACCACTCGCCCGGTCTGGGGCTGGTCAATGGTCTGGGTCCCGAGCGCATCACCGCGCGTATCGAGGAGGCGCGGCAGCTCAGTGAGGAGCTCGCTCCGTTCCGCATCCTGGTGGGTACCGAGGTGGACATCCGCGCGAACGGGACGCTGGACTACTCCGACGAGATGCTCGCCCGCTTCGACATCGTTAGCGCCTCGGTCCACTCCGCCTTCGGCCAAACAAGAGAGGTCATGACCGAGCGAGTGCTCATGGCGATGCGGCACCCGCTCGTGACGGCGATCTCACATCCCACCGGACGGCTCCTCGAGCGGCGAGATCCGCATGCCCTCGATCTGCAGGCGCTCATCGACGCCGCGGCGGAGACCGGCACCTGGATCGAGATAAACGGCGGGCCCGAACGGCTCGACCTGCCCGACGTTTGGGTCCGGAAAGCGCTCGACAAGGGCGTCACGCTCGTCGCGAACTCCGACGCGCACTCGACCGAGGAGCTGGACTGGATGGAATTCGCGGTCTCGACGGCACGCCGTGGCTGGGCGTCGCGCTCGGTGCTCGCGAACGCGATGGGACTGGACGAGATGCTCGCGAGGCGCAAGCGACGCGGATGACGCGAGCGCGTTTCGTCGTGCGCGGGGTCGTGCAGGGCGTGAACTTCCGTGCCGAGGCGGTGCGCCAGGCGAAGGCACGCGGACTCACCGGCTGCGTGTGGAACCGGGCGGACGATGCGGTCGAGCTCATCGCGGAGGGCGACAGCGACTCGCTCGCGGCCCTGCAGCAGTGGCTCGCGCGCGGACCGCGTCTTGCCCAGGTGGAGAGCGTCGATCGGATCGATCTTGCGGACGAGAAGCGTTACGGCGACTTTTCCATCGCGTACGCCGCGCCGGAATGATCTAGCGCCGCCGCCTCTTCTTCCGCTCCGGCTGCGGGAAGTAACGCTTCCGGCGCTGCTCGCGCTCCCAGGCTGCCTCCTGCGGCGGTAGCACGTACAGATACATGAACCCGAGCGCCGCGATGTTCGCGGCGACGGTGAGACCGATGATGAAGAAGGGCAGCCTCGCGATGAGCCAGACCATGATCACGATCAGGAAGACAATGTTGGTCCAGAACGCCCATTGCTTGAGCGCGTTCTCGGCGGGCGGCGCCGCGCCGCGGCGGCGCCAGTTGTACCAAACGATGTTGGCAACAAGCGACAGTCCGACGGCGTAGATGGCGGGCCACCAGAACCGGGACTCTGTGTTGAAAGGCTGGAAAAAACGGTCAATGAAGTGACCGAGGTCGAACGGCACGGTCCGGCTATGCTAGCGACCGCCAGCGGGTTTGACAGGGAGACACCGTGCGAGCACTCCTCTCGGCTTCTGATACGACCGGTCTCGTCGCGTTCGCGCGCGGCCTGCGCGAGCTTGGGTGGGACCTGATCGCGACCGATGGAACGCGCGCAGCGCTCGCGATGGAGGGCGTCGACTCGAAGGCGGTCGAGGAGCAGACCGGCTCGCCCGCTCTGCTGGGCGGGCGGGTGAAGACGTTGCACCCGCGCATCCATGCCGCGCTGCTGGCGCGACGGGACGACGAGTCGCACCGGGCCGAGCTCGCGCGCGAGGGCATCGAGCCGATCGATCTCGTCGCGGTGAACCTGTATCCGTACGCGAAAGCCGCAGCCGCGGGCAAGCGCGGGCTCGAGCTGCAGGAGCAGATCGACATCGGCGGCGCGACGCTGCTGCGCGCCGCGGCGAAGAACTATCAGGACGTCGTGGTCGTGGCGCGACCCGACCGCTACGCCGCGGTGCTCGACGAGCTCAAGGGCCGCGGCAACGTCTCGCTCGAGACGCGCCGCCTGCTCGCGGCCGAGGCGTTCTCGCACACGGCGGCGTACGACGCGACGATCG
>Ga0075429_100002249_pt1 | contig 16163 bp, 16 predicted proteins | sample RhiMetdeltSRZDD3_FD_75295 | JGI IMG/M metagenome (GOLD analysis project Ga0075429, IMG submission 75295) | Populus rhizosphere microbial communities from Tennessee, USA - Rhizosphere MetaG P. deltoides SRZDD3 | ecosystem: Host-associated > Plants > Roots > Rhizosphere > Soil | place: USA... | reverse complement strand
CGGTATAATCCTGACCATGCCATTGGCAAAACATTTATAATTAACGGTGATGATAGAGTAAAAGAAGGTTATATCTCGTTACAGTCAAATAGCCATCCAATGGATTTTCGTAAGATTGAGATCATGTATTATTAAAAATTCATCAGGGTTGTTAGTTATCTTTAGTTCATGAAGGGCTATTCCTGGTTTATAAAAAAAACATTTACTGTTGTATTATTAATGACAACAGTTGCTGCTTATTCACAAAACACAAAAGTTTCCAAAAAAAATAATGCTGAACGTTTACAACTGGCGAATGAAATGGAACGGTCGATGCGTACTGAACTGCTTAATAAATGGTACCCGCAATGCGTAGACAGTTTGTATGGTGGTTTTATTACTACGTTTACTTATAACTTTTTGCCAACAGGTGCGCAGGATAAAATGATTGTTACGCAGGCACGGCATGTGTGGTCAACTGCCCTGGCTTCACGATTATATCCGGGTATTGCTTATTATAAAAAATGTGCAGCACAGGGTTTTAGCTTTTTAAAAAATAAAATGTGGGATAAAACGAATGGTGGATTTTATACATTGGTTGATCGTAAAGGAAATGTAAAAGACAGTGAAGCAAAAACAGCATATGGAAATGCATTTGGTATGTATGCCTCGGCGGCGTGGTATCGCGCCTCTGGTGATAAGAATGCTTTGCAATTAGCTAAGGATTGTTTTGCGTGGCTGGAAAAACATGCACATGATGCCGTCTTCAAAGGATATTATCAGGATTTGTTGCCGGACGGCACACCGGCTAAACGGACAGCTGCGAATTCTTCCACATCAACTGTTGGTTATAAAGATCAGAATAGCTCTATTCATTTACTAGAAGCATTTACGGAATTATATTCTATATGGCCGGATGCACTGGTTCGTCAGCGGTTACTGGAAATGTTGCTGTTGATCCGCGATGTTATTACTACAAAGAGAGGAAGTCTCACACTTTTTTTACAACCTGACTGGACACCTGTATCCTTCAGAGATTCATCAGAGGCTGTGATCTTACAACACCGATACCTGGATCATGTTTCTTTCGGGCATGACGTTGAAACGGCTTACCTGATGCTGGAAGCATCGCATATACTGGGATTAAAAAATGATACCGTTACTATAAAAGTAGCCAAACACATGGTCGATCATGCACTACAAAATGGTTGGGATAAGATCAAAGGCGGTTTTTACGATGAAGGATATTATTTTAAAAACAAAAAGGACATCAGCATTATAAGAGACAGTAAAAACTGGTGGGCGCAGGCCGAAGGATTAAATACTTTACTATTGATGGCAGACCGTTTTCCTGGCGATTCGATGCAGTATTTTGAAAAATTTAAAATGATGTGGAAGTACATCCAAACATATTTGATCGATCATGAATGGGGCGATTGGTTTGACGAAGGTCTTGATAAAAGACCAGAAAGAAAAACTGCATTAAAGGGCCATATCTGGAAGGCAACTTACCATCAACTGCGATCCTTGTCAAATTGTGTGCAAAGACTTCGAAACAAGAGGTAAGATAAAATAAATCATTCCGGGGAGATTTATCTGAGGAGCTTTTCTAATTTTTGCCAAACATTTTCTGCTACTATGCGACTGCCTTCTTTATTCGGATGAATGCCATCTTGCTGGTTCAACTCAGGTTCACCACCTACACCTTCTAAAAGAAAGGGAATAAGCGTCATTGAATTTTTTTCTGCCAGCTCAGTATAAATATTTTTAAACTCAGTAGTATAGGTTTGTCCCATGCTGGGTGGTATTTGCATACCGGCAGAAACTAATTTGGCATCAGGGTACTTTGCCTTTACCTTATCAATGATCTCCTGTAGATTCTTTTTTGTTTCAGCGAGTGGGATACCGCGCAAGCCATCATTAGCGCCAAGTTCGAGGACAAAAATATCCACTGGTTGCTGCAAGATCCAGTCGATGCGGGTCTTGCCACCGGAAGAAGTTTCACCACTTACTCCTGCATTGACCACCTGGTATGGAAGACCAAGTGAATCAATTTTATTTTGAATCATTGCCGGAAAAGCTTCTGCCGGACTTAAGCCGTAGCCCGCCGTGAGGCTATTGCCGTAAAAAACAATTGTTTTCTTTTTTGCAACAGTGCCAGTTTCCTTTGCAGTATTATTTGGATTTTGTTTATCGTCATCCTTTTCATTATTGGTGCAGCTTGAAAATAGTATGACAAGCCCTACGATACTAGCTGATGCGTTCTTCATGTTGCAAATATAGAATAACATAAAAGGCTAGTTGTTGCCCATGTTCTCCTGCACTTTCTTTCTTTTGTATACTCCCGTTAGAATCGGGATTGCGAAAAACTAGTTCAATAGCAGGTCATAAAAATTTTCTTAACGCAAACCTCCAATACCAAACTGATCGCCGGCTTTCACTGCTTTTGGACCATTGAAGTCGACCTCTACCATTTTTTCACTCGCTACATTATTGTGAAACTCATCCTTCAGCGTTGTAATTATTTGTCGTGTTTTGGTTTCAATTACTTCACCACTTGAAGGATATACATATTTACCATCTATACTGAAACTGATCCAGCCCGGCATATCCTGCAGAGGTATGGTGGTAAATTGCTGGTAAGGCTTCACGGCGCTGAACACATGCAACCGCATGTTATGTCCATCGGCTAACCAGATCTCTTTTTCATCAGGTGTAAGCGCAATGCCATGACTGGGATTACCATGTCTTCTTACTGGGCCCATGTTCCATCCTTTCACTTCCACGTGGTCCAGTTTCTTCGCGGTGACAAGATCACCTACTTCAAATCCCAACAAGCTATCTACCGTAACATACGCAAGTGTTTCTTTACCGTTAATAGTAAACGGACGAACGAAATTAGCAAAGGGACCAACTTTATTTACCAGCTCCTGTTTTTTTGCATCTGCTATATATAACCAGGGTGATGCGATGTCATCCAGGTAAACATGTTTTCCCGACGGTCCGTAAATAGTGTTGTGTGCTCTTTTATAAACGTCAACTTTTTTTATGATTTCGCCGGTGGCACAATCTACAACGTTCCAGAAATTTTTTTCAAAAGAAGGAAGCCACATGGTTGTGCCATCAGGAGAAATAGACATGCGATCACAACCTCCTTCAAAAGGTTTTTCCCAAATGAGTTTATCTGTTGCAAGGTCTATGCGTTGCAGTGACTCGATAGTGCTTATAAAAATACTATTGAGCGGAACACTCACCGCTACTCCTTTTACATTGGAAGGAGTGTTATTGGGATGAAATCCTTTAGTAGCGATCCGCTTAACAAAACGATGATTGTTGTCTATATCAAAAACGAGGATACCATGCCCGCCATAACCGAGATAATCACGAATGCCGGGTACCGCTACATACAAATATTTTTTTACAGCAGCTGCGTCTTTAGTGCTGCCGCCAGGTTTATGTTTTGGTGGCACATATGCTGAAGTGAAAATGAATATTCCTGTAAAAATGAGGAAGATTAAAACTGTAGTTTGAGGTTTCATCACTTAAAATTATTTTTAAAGATAGAATAAGTTTGTTTTTTGGCTTGAAAGTACTATCCAGACTTAAAAAATTATTTCATCTTTGATCAATGAAACATCTTTCACTCAGCATATTTTTTGCTCTCAGCTGTTTACTCTCTTTGGCACAGCCACTCATTCATGCTCACAATGATTACCAAAAACGGGAGCCGCTCACCAATGCATTGAAAAATAAAGTTTTTTCTATAGAAGCAGATATTTACCTCTACAATAACAAATTGGTGGTGGCACATGATAAAAAGGACTTGCCAATGGCAAAAACATTGGACAGTCTTTACCTGCAACCTATCATTAATTTATTTCAACAGCATAAAGGAGCCATTGATAAAGACACCAGTTACGCACCAGTGCTAATGATCGATATTAAAGAGAATGGCGAAGCGGTTATCGCTGAACTTATAAAGAGGTTATCAGTTCATCATGCTGTATTTGATCGTTCGGTAAATGCAAAGGCTGTGCAGATCGTCATTAGTGGCGACCGGGGATCTTTATTAAAATGGAATTCTTATCCTTTATTCATTTTGTTTGATGGTCGACCTCATGAAGTATATGATAGCGCAGTATTGCATCGAGTTGCGTTTATTAGTGATTCTTATCTGAACTATATAAAATCTCCGGACAGTACAGGTCGTTTTAAACAGCTAGTTGAAAAAGTGCATGGAATGGAAAAATTATTGAGGCTATGGGCCATTCCTGATAATCCTGATGCATGGAAGCGGCTGCACGAATCAGGAATTGATATTATCAATACAGATAGGGTAGAAGAATGCAGAACATATTTTCAATAGATAGGGAACTATTGAAACATGGCAAGTTTAAAATAGCCTAAGTGTATTTCATCTTCGGTTAGTAATTCATCTGATGTTATGAGCAGGTTCCATTTTTTCTTTGCGGCAGCCGGCAGTATATCCATGATTTCATAAATATCATCTACATCTATGCCAAATTTATCATCAATATGTGCAGTAGCACCTTTAAAACCTGTATGCCGAAAGAAAGCAGTTTTCTTTGAGATATTGATTGCTTCTGATTTATCGGTCGCTACGATCACCATTTTATAATGAAATTCTTCAAACTCATTTTGTCTATACCCCCCAAGATTTATAAAGAATAATTTGAAGCGGCTTTTCGGCCTGGCTTCATTTTTTAAAATAACTTCTACTTTGTAACCATTTACACTTGTTATTTCCCTCCAGGCATCAAAATGCAGTTTATTATTTCCCGGCCAGAATGCCATTACATCGGGAACCAGATCCTTAATGCTTTCACCAATCCCAAAGAAAATATCATGCTGTTCAATATTACGTTCCGCCGGACTGGCTCCTATCAACAACATGAAAAGTTTTGGCATCACTGAATTTGTTGAAATTTATTTATGCAAAAGACATACCCGCTAATTTAATGTTATCACTGCTCTGAAGTATTTGTTGCGGCAACCGCTCTTTTTGTTAGTCTTTTGTTTGCACATACTCTTGCCCCTCCTCAGCAGGGGGTGTAAACTCAACAGTTGGCGATTGAGTAACCATTCCAAAATCAAATTGCATATCATTGAGTTTACGATAGAGGCCATTATGGCTCATGAGTTCAGCATGCGTGCCGGATTCACTTACGATTCCTTTATCAATCAGCACGATTTTATCTGCATTGCGTATGGTGGAAAGCCGGTGTGCAATCACAAAACTTGTGCGGCCTTTCATCAGGTTGTCGAGCGCATCTTGCACCAATAGCTCACTCTCACTATCCAATGAAGAGGTGGCTTCATCTAAAATCAAAATGGCAGGATTTTTTAAAATAGCACGGGCAATTGCAATGCGCTGCCGCTGACCGCCACTTAATTTGATACCACGTTCACCAACGACGGTCTCATACTGCTCGGGAAATCTTTTGACGAACTCATGGGCATTGGCGTTTCTTGCGGCGTTCATAATTTCCTCATCGGTTGCATCGGGTTTACCGTATGCAATATTTTCTTTGATGGTACCGCCAAACAGAATGACTTCCTGCGGAACAAAAGCCATCTGTCTCCGTAATTGTGAAAGTGGGAATTCACGGGCCGGTCGCTCATCAAAATATAGAGTGCCGTTATCAGGCTCATAAAAATGCAGCAACATTGATGCAATCGTTGATTTGCCTGCACCACTGGGTCCTACAATAGCGATCTGTTCTCCATTTCGTGCAGTAAGGGAAAGATCTTTTAGTACCTGGATGTCTTTGCGACTAGGATAACTGAATGCGACGTGTTCGAAACGTACATTTCCTTTTAATTCATATTGCGGCTCTACTGTGATTGGCTTAATATCTACCGGCTCCCCATCGTTGCGCAAAATTTCTCTTACACTTTGTGTGGCGCCGAGTGTTTTTTGTAATTGCGAGAACATATCGGCAAAACCGGCGAAAGTGCCGCCAACAAACATTGAGAAGATCACAAACATCACAAGTACGCCAATGGTGAGTTCGCCAGACTGGATCATGCGGCCGCCATACCAGATAACAAACGCCAGCGTACCAAACAAACTAAATATCATGAAGGCTACAAATGCGCCGCGATATCTTGCATTAGTGATAGCAGTGGTTACAACTGCACTAAGGCTTTTTACATAACGCGTAATCTCATGCCATTCACTGGTGAATGCTTTTACAATTGAGATACCATGAAAAGTTTCCTGAACAATCGTACCACTGTCGGCAAGCTGATCCTGAGTTTTGCGGCTCATTTTTCTTATTTGTTTACCAAATACAACTGCAACGATGGCTAGTAATGGAACAACTGATAACATGACTAACGCAAGCTTAGGACTGATCCAGAAAATAAAAAACAAACCAATGATAAGTGTAAAGACGCCGCGTAAAAATTCTGCGAGTGTAAAAGAGATCGCATCCTGTATCTGCGAAAGATCGGATGAAATTCGGTTGCTGAGTTCACCCACTCTTTTTTCGGTAAAAAAACTCATAGGCATGGTGAGTAGCCTGCTATAAACATCTCTTCGCATATCAGCTAAACTTCTTTCACCGACTGCTGTAAGCAAATACACTCTCATGAATGAAAAGAAAGTTTGTATTGTGAGCTGCGCAAAAATGAGCAGCAGCGTGGTATTTAAAGACCAGTGAATATTTTTTAGGCCGCTTCCAAATTTTGAGCCTGCATCCATGCCGGGTATTGTAGCACCTGGCGATGCCGCATCGATCATTTTTCCTAAGAATAAAGGAAACAAACTCGTGGTGAATGCTGAAAGTGCAATGAATACTAACCCTAATATGAATTTGCCACGATGTGGTTTTAAGTACTTAAAAAGAACAAGAGCCTGCCGCAGATTTTCCTTGTTGATCTTAGCCTTTTGGGTTTTGCTGTCGGTTGACGTGCTGAGGTGTCTTGTTGCTGTAGCCATTTATTGTATTCAATACTTAATATTGTGAAGTTACAATCTCATGCCAAGAATCATTCCTTTTGTAATTTTCTTTCTTTATGCCCTTTTTGTCTTGAAAGAAAAAACAAAAGAGTTGTCTCACAGACAACTCTTTTATAATTAAGCAACTCTTTGTAACTTATTTAATATTCTCGTCCAACTTATCAAATGATTCATTCCAGCCTTTTATGCATTCTTCACGCATTTCACCCGGTATGCCTTCATGTGTGAGCTTCAATTTTGTCGCACCATCGGCTTCTTGCAACTCAAAAGTGATGAGCAATTCTTTTGGCCAATTGCCCGGCATACCATAATCAGCACCGGATTTAATATTTCCTTTCTCATCAGAGAAACTATCCGTAATTACCAATTTCTTTTCCGGAACTAATTCTTTTACTACACCTGTTGACCAATATTCTTTTCCATCGGGACCACGCATACAATTCAGGTATTTAGCACCAACTCTTGCTTCCATTTTACTTACTGGTGCGGTGAAGTCTTTTGGCCCCCACCATTTTTTGAAATATTCAGGATCTGTCAACGCTAACCAAACTACTTTCTTTGATAAGTTGAATACTCTATGAATAACAATATGATTTTGCAAACCGGTGTCTTGCTGCGTTTCTTGTCTACGTTGTGTTTTTGTTTCCATCTGATTTGATTTTGAATTAAAAGATCATGTCACTGTTTAGCCTTGTAAAAGGGAGCATCGCGACGGTTAATATTTGCCCCAAACATTATGCCCGTCACAATCTTTGTTTAATCATTATCTTTCCTCAAAATCAGGTCAATAATGGAAAATTCAAAAGATCTCCGGCTTGCTGTTTTGATCGATGCTGATAATGTGCCGCATCGGCTTATAAATGGAATACTTGAGGAGATCGCCAAATATGGAGTGCCAACATTCAAACGGATTTATGCAGACTGGACTAAACCACATGTTGCAGGATGGAAAGCCGTGTTGCTTGATCATGCAATTACCCCTGTGCAACAATACAGTTATACGACGGGAAAAAATTCTTCCGATTCTGCACTTATCATTGATGCAATGGATATTTTATACACAGGTCGTGTAGATGGATTTTGTGTAGTGAGCAGTGATAGCGATTTCACAAGACTTGCTACAAGGCTTCGTGAAGCAGGAATGAAAGTATTTGGAATGGGCGAACAAAAGACACCATCACCATTCAGAGCGGCATGTGATAAATTTATTTATATTGAAATATTGGATCAACCCGAAGAAACTGCAAAACAGATCAAGCTGAGCGACCTGCGGAAAAAAGAAAAAGTGATTCGTAAAACTGATAAGGAGCTGGTTACTCTGATTACATCAAGTATCAATGATATTGCTGATGAAAATGGCTGGGCTTTTCTTGGCGACCTTGGTAATATGCTACTGAAAAAAAGACCCGACTTTGATCCCCGCAATTATGGGTTTGAAAAATTATTACAACTGATAAAAAGCCTCCGGTTATTTGAGATCGATGAACGGGAATCAGGAAGAAGAAATATTAAGCTTGTATACGTTAAAGTAAAGTAGTTTTTCAAAAAAGAATTTAGCAACTGCGTTAATTCGTTGATTTCAGGTTAAACTCATTCTTATTTTTTAGCAGGTGTTATCATAATATTCCGATACTCGATCGGTTCATGATCGCCTTGTAACATGATTGGCCCCGGTTCTCCTTCGCGACTGTTTAATGCGCCACCCGTGATACCTGGTATTTCCTGGTTGCAAATAATTGTTTTTCCATTTACCACGACAGTTACATTTCTTCCAATTAAAGTAATATCATAAGTGATCCATTCATTTGGTTTTGCTATTAGGGGCTCACTTGGCTGTATAAAACCATACACTGAACCCAACACATCTTTAGGTGGAGTATCAGGATAATGATCTGTTATCTGTACTTCATAACGACCTCTTAGGTAGACACCGCTATTGCCATGAACCTGATAACGAAATTCAACATGCAATTTGAAATCAGTAAATGTTGCATCTGAGATAATATTTGATCCGGCCTTTGGACTTTTTAAGATCCCATTTTCAACCACCCATTGATTAATTTTACCCGATGGATGCCATCCATTGAGATCTTTTCCATTGAAAAGTTTTGTTGGTTGGCCCCAAACAGGTTTTGTAGTACGTGCCAGAGAAGGAGCTTTAACCGCGGAAAAAACACAATTCCTTCCATCCGGAAGAACAATTATTCCCACTAAGCTATCGCTCTGAAGTTTTGCTTCGAATTCGAGGTTTTTATCCTGTCGTTCCCATTGTTGAGGTATTGAAAAACTTAATTTACCATTTTCAAGACTGACTTTTGATATAGGTCTTGCGCTGCCGCCGGAGCCCACAAATTCACCCACCAGCATTTTAATTCCAGATTTGTGTATTTCGAGCCATGACGGAAATTCTCTTCCCGCAATATTCATTGTTATATCCCATCTGCCAAGAATAGAAGAAGTATCTGACTTATTTGCCGCCTTTACAAAGGACACGATCATGATAAACCCAAATAAATTTATAAAATGACGAAGCATATATTTTGTTTTATGAGTATCGAAGTTAATCAGAAAGTAATAAGGCGTAGATGTTTTAATGAGTAGCTGGTTTATGTTCTGATGAAGTAAAGATTTCAGATAAACCAAGGACAGCGAATACTAAGATTGTTTGCAGGATAAAATCCATATCAGACTTACACTTTTGTTTCATCAAAAGATAATTCTATCGAAGAAATGTGAGCATCTACTTTCCGGTATTTAATACCAGCTTTATCGAGCATGATCTTCGAAGCTTTGAAAATATCATTGCCATGATATTTATCAGACAAATAGATGACTTCGTTTATTCCAGACTGAATTATAGCTTTTGAACACTCATTACACGGAAATAATGCCGTATAAATTTTACAACCTTTCAGATCCATGCCGATATTGTTGAGTATTGCATTCAGCTCGGCATGACAGATATATGGGTATTTTGTATCGAGGAATTCGCCTTCTTTATACCATGGGAAGTCATCGTCACTGCACCCAATAGGCAGACCGTTGTAACCAGCCCCTACGATTTTATTTTTGTCATTGACAATACATGCACCTACTTGTGTGCTTGGGTCTTTGCTTCGTTTTGCAGACAACAATGCAACACCCATAAAATATTCATCCCAAGAAATATAATCCTGTCTTTTTTTCAATTGTTGATGTTTGGCTGCAAAGAAATATAATTTTCCGATACCTCAGGAGATATGCGAGTAACAATACTACTCAATGATTAGAAAAACTACGAAACTTCAAAAATCCCAGGGCAAACTTCAATGTTTTCATCTAAAACAATTATTATTTTACAAATCCCGAATCCAACCTTGAAAAACCATGGAGCTAAGTCACCAAAGGATACTGCGCCTACCGGGCAAAATAACCCTGCCCCCTATTAAAAGGCTTCCCATTTTTTTTGGAAAGTCTGTTCTGAATTTATTACGCTATGTTAAGTCATTGGGTTATACCAGTGCATTGGACGATTATGAACTGCTGAAATTAGGGATCTTCAATCAACTTAACTTTTTCCAATTGCTCGCAGGCATATTTATTTTCTTTACCTGTCTTTTTACCAAACAATTTCCCGCATGGACGGCAATGGTGGCAATCCTGCCTGCTTTAGTTAGTGTCTTTGTGTTATACCTGAATAAGCAGTACAGACATAACCTGGCACTGATCTCCTATTTTATTTTGCATCCTCTTGCCGCAAGTTTTATTTTCATGAATGGTATGCATCTTGGCCTTGATCTTTATTTCATTTTATATGGGATCCTTGCCGTTTTCTTTTTAAAGGATATCGGTTTCATGATCTTTACGATCAGTTTTTCCATGCTCAACTTTTTCCTGTTGTCTGTAGTGTTCAAAGAATTCCGTTACCAATTGGAGAACATTAATGATTTTCTTTATCTCGCTAACGAAGGCATTGCCATTGTATTTATTTTTTATGGTCTATACCTCATCAAAAATGAGAATACAATTTACCAATCAAAAATTTTATATAAAAACAATGCTTTACAGGAAAAAAATATACAGATACAATTGCAGGCAAATAAAATAAAAGAAAATGCGACGCTTCTTGAAAAGCAGACCAAAGAACTCACAGACCTAAATGCATTAAAGAATAAAATGTTTGGTATTATCTCGCATGATCTGAAAGCGCCAATGCATGCAATACGAAATTTATTTAATGATGTTGAGCAAAAGAAAATATCACCAGGAACCCTGCAAAAATTGATGCCGGAAGTGGTGAATGATTTGAATTATACTGTTGGGCTTATGGAGAATTTACTGCAATGGGTAAAAACACAAATGCATTCGGAAGTTGTATATCTGCAAAAAGTCGATATCGGGCAGTTGCTTGAGGAGACGGTTCAGCTAGTTCGGTTGCAGGCAGAAAGAAAACAAATTAAGATCGAGGTCACTATTCAGGAAGAAGTGTATGGCATCATGGACAGGGAAATGATAAGCCTTGTTTTGCGTAACCTTCTTTCCAACGCTATAAAGTTCACGCCTGAGAAAGGAACAATTTTAACGGGTGTAAAGGCTAACAAATCTTTACTTGACGTGTATGTGCAGGATACCGGCACTGGTATTAGCCATGAAGCATTACAGAAAATAAGAGGGAATGATTTTTATTCAACGAAGGGTACGGCTAATGAAGCAGGCACGGGCTTGGGCCTGATGCTTTGCAAAGAATACCTGAATAGAAATGATAGTCAACTTCTGATAGAAAGCCATATTGGAAAAGGAAGTATTTTCTCTTTCACACTCCAGCGATCAGTTGCCACCAGCAACAGCAAAAAAGTTGCATAAAATTGTTGCAGTGTGCTCCGAAGGATTTCCTTCGGAACGCCGCAATTCCAGTCTAACAGAAATACAAAAGCTCACGAATCATTCATGAGCTTTCAATATCATTAGCGTTTCATCATTTAAGATACAGATATTTTATACTAGAAGAAATAATGAAACAGGTCCACTTTATAAAACTTTGCAGGCACATTCGATTTTTTTTAAAAATTAGTTTCATCTGCGCTTGGCCCATAACTACCAGGAATAGGTACATTCAATAATCTTAAATACACACCCAGCTGAGCACGGTGGTGTATCTGCTGGCTCATTGACATCCTGAGCACATCGATCTTTGGATTGGTAGCATATATCGTTTCGCCATTTCGTAATGTCCATGGTTTATTCAGCTCCTTTTCATTTTCTGCAACCAATGCTGATAGTCCGTCGTTATATCTTTTTTCAAAATAGTCCAGCAACTCTTTTTTATTACTAATATCGGGTTGTTCATACCCTTTTTGAAAATCGAGTTCATCGGTTGTCAATGTAAAATGGATCCAACCGGGGAGGTCAGCCAGATGGGTTACCAGGGATTTCATCACCATCGATCTTTCGTGGGGCTTGTAATTGTACTGATCGTTTGGCACACGATCCAGCATTTTGCGGGTTGTAGCCGCTTCTTCGATAAATTGCTGCTTAAAGAATTCAATAAATGTCATAGTGTTTTGTTTTAATACTCAAAGAAACAACCCACCAGTGACAGCCCTATGTCAGCAGCAATTGAGTTTCTTCTATTTTTTTCAAGATACTTTCAGCGATCCTGACCACCATATCGTTTAGCTCCAGGGGTTCAACAATTTTTGCATGATCGCCATATAACATAAACCAGCGGGAAAAACCCATCAATGAACCCGTCAAAAAAGTCATCCGGACATAGTCACCGGCCTTTTCTTCTTTTACAAAACCGTTATAATATTTCTGCTCGCCAAGATATTTTGCAATACCCGGCTCAATATCTATCACCACTTTGTGCACTTCCCTTTCTGCAGACATTTGGTTGATGAAACTTTGGAGTGGTGGATGTGTTTTGGAATTTGATTTGTTTGTAATAAGTAATTGTGTGATCTTATCTGTACGAAAATTCCGATAATCATTTCTTAATTGACACCAGGCGATGAGATACCAATGGCTGCCGAGATAATAAATGCCGACAGGTTCTACCTTGCGTTTTGTAGCTTCATTTTTTTCAAGCGAAGTATACTGTATGTCAATTACCAAAGAACTACCGATCGCTTTCAGGATGGATTGTAAATGCAATTCTGATTGCGGTTGGTGAACGATTGCAGGATGCGTCATTACAGCGATGTGCTCATCTATTTCTTCGATATGATCTTTCTCCGAATGACGCAGTATGGCTCTTATCTTGTCCAATGCCGCGGTGTAATGTTTGGAAATGCCTGCATCAGTTTTTGATTGAACAAGTTTCAATGCCGTCAGTAAAGCCGTGGCTTCATCCATATTAAACATCACAGGAGGTAATTTATACCCTTCCATTAACCTGTATCCAGTTCCTGCTTCACCGATCACCGGCACACCAGCCTCTTCCAATGCTTTTACATCACGATATACTGTACGAAGACTAATAGAAAATTTTTCGGCAATATCCTGTGCTTTTACCAAAGACCGTGACTGAAGCTGTATAAGAATTGCTGCTAAGCGATCGATACGATTCATAGAGGATAAAGTTAGTGAATGTGAATGGTCTCCCGATAGCTATCGGGAGGTGACTGGTCAACAAGACCAATGACTACCAACTGGTTCTTCTGTCCTGAGGTAACTGAACAATTCTTCGCCTGAAGAATTTTACAAGTATCAACCCTGCAATAAAGCCGCCAATATGTGCAGCATAGGCCACACCTCCGGCTGTTTCATCGCCACCAAGCATTCCCATACCATTGATCAATTGAAAAACAAACCATATACCTACTACCAGTAATGCAGGCAATGAAGATATTCCAAATAAGATCCACACATGTACTGTACGACCGGGAAATAAAAGAAGATAACCACCAAGCACACCGGATATAGCACCAGAAGCACCAAGACTTGGCACCAGGGTACTTTGATTAAGGAAAGAGGCACTGAAAACATGAGCAAGTGATGCAAGAACTCCGCATAATAAGTAGAAAATCAAATAACGTCTGTGACCCATCGAGTTTTCTAAATTATCGCCAAAGATCCACAGGAACAACATGTTTCCTCCAAGATGTGCCCAGCCGCCATGCATGAACATGGATGTGATTAATGTAAGATACACGGGGATCGGAGTGGGTTGTAAGCCCGGCATAAGGATTTTCTCACCGGTAACAGGATTCTCGATGAATTTTGAAGCTGTTACTATATCATCTCCTAAAAGAATTTCTGCAGGTACGGTAGAATACCCAAAAGTCACAGGAATACTTTCTCCCATGTTTTGCCAAAAAACAAAAGCCAAAATATTCACGGCAATTAAAATATAATTTATGAACGGAGTAATGTGCCGGTCGCGGTTGTCATCACCTATTGGAAGAAGCATTTTTTTAAAATTCCAACAGCAAAACCCATACCCTCTATTTTTCTAAATATTGCATGAATGAAAACCTGGTAACTTTTCTTTTATTGCCGGTACATTGTTTGTAACGAAATCGAAAACATATACCATGAAATCAAGACTTCTTTGGGCTCCATTCGTTTCATTTTTATTTGCATGTACCAATGCACCGGAAAGCGATGAAGCAAAAACTACTGACGCAAAAGACGTAAACGAAAATAAAAGCGGGCAAAAATGGGATGTAAATGTTTCAGACAGTAAGATCGAATGGATCGGGACAAAGGTAAGCGGGTATCATACCGGTATTGTGCCGATAAAGAGTGGGGAAATTCAGGTAAATAATGGGGAAGTGACAGGAGGCAAATTTGTAATGGACATTGCTAATATGACTGTTTTGGGACCGAAAGGTTCTGACACAACCAAGAATAATAAATTACTTGGGCACTTAAAGTCAGCCGATTTTTTTGATGTGGCAAAACATCCTGAAGGTACTTTTGAACTAACGGGTGTTAAACCTTACTCTGGGGGAGTTCTAAAGGATACTACTGATCCGAGACAGGACGAAATAAATGAGTATAAAGTAACTAACCCAACACATATGGTCAGTGGGAACCTGACACTTAAAGGAGTTACTAAGAATATTGAATTCCCGGCAAGAATTATTGTTTCAGGTAACGCGGCTGATGCAATTGCAAAATTCAATATAGACCGTAAAGAATGGGGGATCGTTTATCCAGGTCAGCCGGATGATCTGATCAGGGATCAGATACATCTGGGCATATCAATTAAAGCATCCAAATAAAAAAATTAGAAAGCTTTATTGACTAAACTGTCAATAAAGCTTTCATATAATTGTTGGGTTTCTTTTTTACATATTTTCTTCTCTTTTTCTATCAGCTTCGTCTTTTGAAACCTTATCATTTTTATTGGCTTCTTCTTTAATATTTTGCATGGCTGATGAAAAAGGTCCTTTCATATGTTTCTGCGGATCGGTTGTATGCAAAGTTTCCGGATCCGGTGCAAGACCTGTATTCTTTTTGTCTTTTTTTTCATCTTTTTCCTTATTTGTGTTTGCCATAAAAAAAGATTTGATTAACTATAAAATGTCAAATATCAGGCCGGCAAATGTGGATTTATCTCCCCAGCAGTTTCGTATTTTTAATTTTAGTTTAAATTATTCTCGAAAATCTATGAATGAAACCCTATTTGATGCTATTGTTGTAGGAGCCGGCTATTCTGGTTTATCCGCCAGCTATCATTTAAGAAAATATGGCTTAAATCATATCGTTTTTGAAAGAGGAAAAATTGGTGAATCATGGCGTTCACAACGCTGGGACAGCTTTCGGTTTAATTCGACAAATAAATTAAATGTGCTGCCGGGTGAAGATTGCAAAACCGATCCTGACAGATTTGGTTTTGTAGGTGCTTTTATCTCGTCACTCGAAAAATATGTAGAGAAACACCAACTACCGGTTTTAGAAAATTCGAAAGTAATTGCTATTGACAAACCCGGTACGAATTTTAAGGTCATCGTTTTATCCGATGGAATCGAAAAAAATTATTACAGCAAACAAATTCTTATTGCATCTGGCGTCGCTAATGAAATAAAGATCCCATCACTTGCTAAAAATATTCCGCAACCCATAATGCAACTGCATACTGGCGAGTATAAAAATGCCGATCAATTACTCCCAGGAGCTGTGCTGGTAGTGGGTGGTGCACAATCGGGAATCCAGATCGCAGAAGATCTCGTTAATGCAGGAAGAAAAGTTTATTTGTCTACAAGTGAAGTAG
>Ga0075429_100002248_pt1 | contig 16164 bp, 10 predicted proteins | sample RhiMetdeltSRZDD3_FD_75295 | JGI IMG/M metagenome (GOLD analysis project Ga0075429, IMG submission 75295) | Populus rhizosphere microbial communities from Tennessee, USA - Rhizosphere MetaG P. deltoides SRZDD3 | ecosystem: Host-associated > Plants > Roots > Rhizosphere > Soil | place: USA... | reverse complement strand
TTTGGTTTCGTCGTGGATGAAGCTGCCAAGCGCGTGACCTTCCGCACCGATGACCATCTGCTGCATGTACGCGCGGAATGTGAAGACAGCCTGCGCCGGCTGAACACAGACGTCATCGATCTCTACCAGCTGCACGTCTGGGATTACCCGCTCGAGAAAGTGCCGGCGATGGTCGAGCTGCTTGAGTCGCTCGTCAGCGAAGGCAAGATCCGCTATTACGGCTGGAGCACAGATTCTGTGGAAGGCGCCCGCCTCTTCGCACAGGGCAAACACTGCGTTGCCATCCAGCACGACCTGAACGTGATCCTCGATGCGCCGGAAATGCTGGCGCTGTGCGAAGAGCTGAACCTCGCCAGCGTCAACCGCAGTGCACTGGCGCGCGGCGCCCTGAGCGGCAAGTACACCAAGGACACGGTCTTTCCGCAGAACGACGTCCGCACGGATTCGTGGTCGTACGATCATTTCTTTGCGCCCACGCTCAGCCAGCTCGACGCGCTCCGCGACATCCTCACCAGCAATGGTCGCACCCTGGTGCAGGGTGCCCTCGCCTGGATCTGGGCGAGAAGCGAAAAGACCATCCCGATCCCCGGCTTCAAGACCGTCGCCCAGGTGGAGGAAAATGCCAGAGCCATGGAGCTGGGCCCATTGACAACTGAGCAGATGCAGGAAATCGATACGCTTCTGGGAAGATAAAATCAGCGTTGATCATGACGGCGGCGTCTTTGCGGGCAGTCTGCAGACGCCGCCGCTGAGTATTTAGAGATAGTCGCTCTTGAATAGCTGCATGAACTGTTGATCCAGATAACCGTCTTCCACCTTGAAATAGTGTGGCTGAACCCCGAAGGATTTGAAACCAAGCTTCTCATAAAGTTTGATCGCGGTTTTATTACTGGCAATGACACTTAACTGGACTTGTTCGATCCCCTCCTGGCCAAAGGCATAGTCCAGCACATGCCTGAGCAGGTTTTCGCCAACGTTTTGACCCCGATAGCCAGGCTCCACATAGACTTGCACCAGTTCTCCGCGGTGACTCGCTCGCTTGCGTGCCATGCGGTTGAAACCTGTGATCCCGATCAAACGTCTGCCGTCGAATGCTCCGAACATTACATGATCCGGAGAATCGGTTTCGATGTAGGTCTCGAAGAAAAATTTGGGATTCAGGATTTCCTCTTCATAGGTGGAACCGAAAAATTGAGGCACATTTTTCAAACACGCCAAGCGCACCTCGCGATAGATGGTCGACTCGTGTGGCTGTAGCTTTCGGATGATGATACCCATAAGGAAATTGTAGCTGAAATCCAGAGGAGAGAAAAAGGAGAACAGGATGAAACTTCGTCCATTTGGAAGCACCGGCCTGAACGTCTCCGAGATTGGTCTCGGCGCGTGGCAGCTGGCAAACCCTGACTGGGGAATTGACGACAAAGGTGAAGCACTGCGCATCATTCAGAAATCGCTGGAGGCGGGCTGCAATTTCTTCGACACTGCGCCCGGCTACGGCGGCGGCAGGAGCGAGGAACTGCTGGGCGAGGGACTGAAGTCCGTGCGCAAGGATGTGATCCTCTGCACCAAGTTCAGCCACTACGGCGAGGACGGCACGCGCGACTTCGACGCGAAGAACATCCGCCCGGTGCTCGAAGGGAGCTTCCGTGCCCTACAAACAGACTACGTGGATATCCTTCTGCTTCACAATCCGCCGCGCGAATTAATGGACGGCAGGGTCGCTCCGGAGGTCTATGAGGAGATGGAAAAACTCAAAGCGGAGGGAAAGATCCGGGAGTACGGCGTCTCGCTTGACTGGCGCGAAGAAGTGGATATGGTCGTTGACACGACCAGGAGCAAGGCGTTGGAGGTCTTTTTCAACGCGTTGTACCAGGAGCCACTGCCCGCCTTCCAGAAGGCTTACGAGAATGGCGTGGGGATCATCGTCAAAGTACCGCTGGATTCGGGCTGGCTCTCGGGGCGTTACCGGAAAGGTCACAACTTCGACGATATCCGCAAACGCTGGCCCCCGGAGGTGGTTGCCCGCCGCAGCGAGCTGGTGGAACAGTTCTCCAAGCTGGTCCCCGAAGGGACGTCGATGGCGCATGCTGCGCTGCAGTTCGTCCTGGCACAGCCGCAGGTTTCCACGGTCATCCCCGGCGCCAAAACGGTGGAACAGGCACTCGATAATTTCGCGGCGGCAGACAAGCAGCTTAGCCCCGACGTGGTTCAGTCCATGATCCAGTTGTGGGAGCGTGAGATCATGAGCGATCCGCTGCCGTGGTAGAACTATAAGCGCTGCATCTCACACAGAAACCTTTTCATCGGCTGCGGTGTATATGCTGAAAACATCGTTCTGATGAAGAGGTTTTGTATTAATGAAGAAACAATCGTGGCATCTTGCTCTATTTGTCATTATGCTGTGGAACAGTGCCTGTAGCGCTGCTGAGCCAACAGATGTGGCAGTGACCTCCCTCCCATCGACCCCTACATCCCGAGTCATTCCGCCGCGTTCTTGCAAGCCCACGCTCGACGATGGAGTCAGCCCCTCCTATAAGCCGAATGCGCCGGAACGGGACGTGGTGGGACAGGGACATGTATTGACCGGAGTCCTGCTTTCCAGCGAGACCTGTGAGCCGATCGCGAATGCCAGACTGGAGTTCTGGCCCGAGGAGGCAGGGTTCGGGCATCCGGACTCCGCGCGGGCAACCCTCTTCACCGATCAAAACGGACGTTACCGCTTCGAATGCAATCCGCCCGAGCATATTCACATGCGGATCTCTGCGCCCGGGTATCGCACGATCGGGGTCAACAGCTATCACCCCGAGGGCAGCGCCGAGGGAGTTCTCGATATCGTGCTCATGCCGGAAAAATTTAGTAATACGTATTACTAAATCGTATTACTAAATCGCTTAGTGACTGAAGCCTGGGTAGAGACAAACTTATGAAACGGCGACCCGCCTGGGTCGCCGTTCTTATTTCGCTTCTGCCATTGCATCCTTGAATTCCACGAGGACTTGCACGAGTGTGGGATCCACGCCGTAGCCCATGGCTAGATAATAGGCGACGTAATCGCCAAAAAGGATCAACGTCCACATGTGGGCGAGGGGTGTATGTCCGCGCGCGTCGACGTGATCTGTGTTCATGCCTTCGAGCATGAAGGCTTTGCGCGTGAGGTCGGAGCGCAGGCGGTTACGAGGGTGATCGGAGGGCGCGCGCAGGAAGAGAGTCATGGTATGAGGGTTAAGCACTTCCTGGGGGTGCATCGTCCCGGCCAGGGCATTGTGATCGGCTTCGGGCAGAATCTCGAAGTTCGCGCCCGCCTTGGCAATCTCGTTGATCTGTCCCTTCCAGCGGTGGGCAACGGCGGTCATGAAGTCTGAGGCCACAATCGTGACCCAGCGCCCCATCAATTGACCGGCGTAGCGCTTTGCGGGATTCTTTACAGCAGGGATGTCCGCCTTGATCCGCTCCTGAGAGCGTTTCATGAAAGCCAGCGCATCGTCCAGAGCTTCCTTCTGATCAGGAAGGAACTCAAGTCGCTGGAACATTACGAGCAGCAGACCGAACGAAAATCCAACCGCGGCCCGCGGCTGACCAGAATGTTCAAAGGTCCACGCAGGAATATTATTTTCCCGGGCACGTTTGGCAAGCTCACCGCCCGTGCTGACCACGATGATCCTGCATTCTGCTTTGCGGGCGGCCTCGAAAGCATCCAGTGTTTCTTCAGTTTTTCCGGAATGAGAAGAGCAAATGACGAGGGTTTCCGCACCGCGGGCGAAGAGGGGGAGTCCGTAATCGCGGTGCACGAAAACAGGGATCGGGGCGAGAGAGGCGCAGTACGAGGCGAGCAAGTCCGCCCCGATGGCAGAGCCACCCATTCCCGCGATCACCACCCGCCGCACGTCCGTCCAATGGGGAAGATCAAGCTGCATCCCCAGCTGGTAGGCAGAGGCAAGCTGGTCGGGCAGGTTGTCGATTTCACGAAGCATATTAAGCGTGTCGAGTTGTTTGAAATAATCGATGTCATCCAGATTCATGCTACTTCTCCCAGAGAAATTTCCTACACGTCCTGACTATTCTACAGCAAGTTGTCCGGATTTTTGCATTGAAATTGTCAGGGAGAAAGAAGCGAGTCTGCGCGATGATTCGAGTGAGTCTCACATGTGATTCCATCGATAGACAGATTCGCGAACATTGAGGAACAACACTCATTTGCAGGGCGGATCTGAAGGAGGTTCCATGTTCAGGAAAAAATTCCTTGGCATGGTTTTGCTGGCGGGGATGCTAATTTCCCAATCTGTTCCAAGAGCGCTTGCGGCAACGTATTGTGATCAGGCACAATTCGTCTCTGATCTCACAGCCCCAGACGGTTCATCCTTCGCGCCGGGCGCGGGGTTTACCAAGAGCTGGCGGTTAATGAATCTCGGTACCTGCACCTGGAACACATCTTACACGCTGGTATGGGCCGGCGGCGATGCCGTTGGCGCACCGGCGCCCGTAAGGCTGCCCGCGAATGTGCCCCCCGGTCAGATGGTGGATATCTCCGTCAATCTGACCGCGCCCGCGACAGCCGGACATTACAAAGCCTTGTTTAAACTCAGTAATTCCTCTGGCGTTCAATTTGGGATTGGGGAGTCTGCCAGCGATCCATTCTGGGTAGATCTCAACGTTGTGCAGACGAACGCGGTGATTTACGATTTTCTTGCGAATGCGCCGTATGCACAGTGGAAAAGCGGTGCAGGGATCATCCCCTTCCCCGGTACCAGTGGAGACAGCCGCGGCTTTGGCTATCAGGTCAATAGCCCACACCTCGAAGATGATTCGCTTGATTCTGCGCCCGGCTTACTGGTGGTGCCGCAGAATAAATTCAATGGCTACATCCAGGCGACATATCCCGAGTTCCAGATCCAGCAGGGTGACCGTTTGCAGACGCTGGTCAACTGCGAGTTTGGTGCTACAAGTTGTTACGTCACCTTCCGTATCGATTACCTGTTACCGAATGGAGCCCAGAGGACGCTGTGGTCATGGAAGGAAGCCTACGATAGACGCTTTTATCGCGCAGACATCGATCTAAACGCACTGGCTGGACAAAAGGTCCGCTTTGTGTTCATGCTGCTTTCCAGCGGCTCCGCCGGCGGCGACCGCGCCATCTGGGGCTCGCCCCGCATCACGCGTACCGGGACGACACAGCCGCCCGCGCCCCCTCCCACCCTGACGCCTCTCCCGCCCCTGCCGCCGACCGCGACACCGATCGGTCAGCCACCGCCTACCGTCGTGCCTTCCGGCTGCGACAAGGCTGCGTTTGTTGCCGATGCGACCGTCCCGGACGGGACAGTCTTTTCGCCGGGCGCAGCCTTCACCAAGACCTGGCGCCTGCGAAATGTTGGTTCCTGCGCCTGGACGACCTCCTACAAACTGGTCTATTACAGCGGTGAGCTAATGAGCGCGCCGACGTCGGTCAACCTTCCATGGAATGTGGCATTCAACCAGACGGTTGACATCAGCGTCAATATGGTCGCTCCCACCACAGCAGGCAAATATCGCGGATTTTGGATTCTCGCCAATGCCAGTGGTCAGTTCTTCGGCATCGGCGCGGGTGCTTCGAACCCGGTCTGGGTGGAGATCAACGTGGCGGGCGAGGCGCCGGTCAACACAGGATATGACTTTACAGCCAACGTCTGCTCGGCAGAATGGCGCAGCACCGTAGGCGTATTGCCCTGCCCGGGCACAGATGGGAATGCAAATGGTTTTGTCATCCGCGTCGACGCGCCCAAGCAGGAAGATGGTACAACAGGAACGTCCGGTCTTTTGACAGTTCCCCAGAACCGATTCAATGGATACATCCAGGGCTTCTACCCAACCTTTACCGTCCAGCCTGGCGATAAATTCCAGGCGACGGTTGGCTGTGCATTCGGAGTTGCATGTAATCTAACCTACAGGCTCGATTACATGACCCCCTCCGGCTATATCGGTACATTCTGGACATGGCGTGAACAAAATGAAGGAAGAGTGTACAACGCCAATCTTGATCTGGGTCCACTGGCAGGGAGAAGCGTACGCTTCATTCTGACGATCCTTGCAACCGGGACCGCGACAAATGACCGCGCCCTCTGGGGATTCCCGCGCATCGTCCGCACCGGAGGCGGGTCCACGCCGACACCGACTCCCACCTCCACCGCACTTCCCAGTGACTGGCTGAAGTACACGAATCCGGTTTATGGCTTCGAGTTCAGATATCCGCCGCAGACGGTGATCTCCGGTCAAACGAACAACTCAGTAAGGATGGATCTGCCCTTTGTTACGCCAGGCACGAATCTGAGTGAGAAATATCTGCAAATGTCCGTCAATGAAAATGTCAACCCCTGCCAGAGTCCATTGTCCTACCTATCACGGCCCGGCTCTCCCACCGAAACTGTTGTGTTTAATGGAATTTCATTCCTCAAGCAGGTAGGAGGAGATGCTGGTATGAATCAGAAGCATGAGTGGGTCGGTTATTCCACACTCAAAGGCAATGCCTGCATCAGCATGGACTTTGTCCTCCATTCCATCGACCCAGGGGCTTCTGCCACCCCGCCGCCGGTCTTCGATCGGGCAGCTGAGTCGGCTGTGTTCGCGCAGATTATGGGGACATTTGGCTGGACACCTGCCACCGTTACACCTGTCCCGCCGACGGTGCCGCCGGTGCTGGTTCCCTCGCCGAATATCAGCAAACTGTTCATGTTCGATGCCTCAAATGGCTGGGCAATTGGCAACCCGTATATCCTGCGGACGTACGATGGCGGCGCCACGTGGTACAGCCTCACACCCACCGGAATCTCGTCGATCCGAAATGCTTTCTTCCAGAATGCCAGCAAGGGCTGGGTATTGAGCACGGATTCGATCTATCGCACGCTGGACGGTGGAGCGAGTTGGACCCAATACAACGTCCCGTTCAATGGCGGTTACCTCCAATTTCTGGATGACTCCAATGGCTTCGTACTCTCCGGGGAGGGCTCTGGGATGCATAAACATGCCGTCTACCTCTATCAGACCTCCGACGGCGGCGCGACCTGGATGCTCAAGTACGCCAACGATCCCAGTCAACCCAACAACACGCTGCCCTTCAGCGGGCTCAAATATGGCATGACGTTCCGCGATACATCTACAGGCTGGGTTGGTGGGTATGTCCCATCTCCCGGAGCTGTCTATCTCTATAAGACCACCAACGGCGGAACTTCGTGGGCACAGCAATCTTTGGCTCTGCCTGCGGGCTACGAATCAGCCGATATAACCATCACCTCACCCACTTTCTTTGGTTCGAACGATGGCATTCTTCCGGTGTGGGCAAGCGGAGGTGCTGGCAGCGCGTTGTTCATTTACGTCACCCATGATGGCGGCGGGACCTGGACACGCACCGGCAGTATTCCATCGCAAGGCAGTCGAGGAGTGGACTTTATTTCCATGAATGATGGCTTCGCCTGGAATGGCTCTCTGCAGGTGACGCATAATTCCGGTGCCACCTGGAGTCAGGTCACACCCAATGTTAGTTTAGGCGACTATGTCCCTTACATGGATTTTGTCTCCACGACAAATGGCTGGATCCTACTGAACTCGGTCAATGGGAGCACGCCTCTCTATCGAACCACAGATGGAGGAACCACATGGACCCCCGTCTCGGGCAGTGTCCCACCGACGACTCCGCCTACCCAGTTACCGGACCTGACGATCGCGCAGATGAAGATCGAATTGCAGAATACAAGCTGCCTTATGGCGGGTGACCCGACTGGCGTACGGATCTGGATCACAAACAGTGGTCAGGCCGCGGCCGGCAGCTTTGTGGTGCGGGTTAACGACGTGGATCAAACGGTGAATGCCCTGGGCGTCGGAGAGACAATCACGTTGTTCTTCGCCGGCTACAGCAACCCGGTCAACGCGCTTCTCGACCCCACAGGCATTGTGGCAGAAAGCGACGAGAACAATAACTCACGGTCAGAGACACTCCCGGTGCCGACTCCGCCGGTGCCCTGTAATACGGCTACTCCTCCTCCACCAGATCCATCGGCTGCCGAATTTGTGCAGACGATCGTAAACGCCTTGAATGCCAGAGACTTTGGTGCCGTGAGAACGTCCATGGACCAGTCGTTTAGCTTCGCCTACTGGCTATCCCAGGGTAACTCGTACCCGGCTGACCAGGCAGTTCAAAGCCTTGCGAGTAATCTCAGCGCGACCACCCCTCTCGTTTCCGATGCAAGCAGGGATTTGAGTATCCTGCTGGATGGGCTCAATCCATATTCCCTGATGGGCCTAGACCCCGCCAGGTCTCAGGCGCTATTCGTCTCGGGCTGGGGAACGGACGGCGCAGGGGAAGCCATTCTCTATGTTACGCGTCGGTCCGATGGAAGCCTGTACTTTTATGGCGTTCTCATCGCCCCCACCCGGTTCGTCTCCAGCTCCAGTCCTATCTCCCACGAAGCCTTCTGCGCGGATACGCGCATCCCGGGATTGATCGAGCAGTTGAGGGCAAGCATGAGCCAATCGAATGGTGACATGTTCGCCGCTCTGGTCAGCCCCTCACACGGAGTGAATGTACGCCTGTGGGCTTACTCCTCTGAAGTGAACTTGAGCCCGGCGACAGCAAGGAATATTTTCAGCAGCACAGATTCCTACAACTGGGGTGGCGGACCAAGTGGAGTTCCGGATGTCGGCTCATTCAAGGATCTCATCCAGCCAAAGCTGGTCGAGGTATTGAACGCGCCAAATAAGGAAACCTATTGCGACGAGCTGACAAAAGTATTCCCGCTGGCGATGCCGTGGCCCTATCCGAATATCCGCTACTACAATCTTTACAAACCTTCCACCACAGACATTTCGCTGGATTTCCGTACCTGGCTGATCGGGTTCGAATACATCAATAATCAGCCTTATTTGCATAGCATGGTCACGATTGTCTGGGAACCGTGAACATCATAAAGTAAGGGAAACAAAAAGAAGAGCGGGAGCAAGATCCCGCTCTTCTTTTTCTAAATCGGAGAAATCAATTTTCAGTTACGAAGAGATTCGTAATTACTGGCAGGCCACATTAAAGGTGAGCAGGTCAAAGGCGATATTGGGGTCGTAACCTGCCCCGAACTCCAGAGCAACTCTCACGATCCCGTTGCCGGAGACATTCCAGGTCCAGTTCCCGGGCTGACCGGGAGGTGCCGTTGAGGCATCCCCGTTGAGCCACAAATCTCCATACAAATCAGAACTATGTGGGAGACCTACCGCAGGCGTTGTATATCTCAACTCTTCTTTGGAAACAACATTTCCATTGGCGTCATAAGCAGTCAGGCTGGCATAATGAGCAGGGTCGGCAGGCTGGTTCAGATCTCCAAAATCGAGCATATGCAGCGAGAAGTTTGTAATTGTGACGCCCGAAGCAAAGGTAAAATCATATTGATGGGGCTCGAGCAGCCTCTTTGTCTCCAGATCACTGAAGCCTCCATCTGCAACAAGGGCACTGTTGACCAATCCGGAACCGTTGGGAGCCAGATACACCATTGGTTGTGTTGCCTGAGCTACCCGCACAGCCAGTCGTTTCGCCTTGATATCCAGGAATGGAGCAACCCTTCCCAATCCCTCCACCGACTGGCCCACCGGCACAGTACTCAGGTTCGTGGTATAGAAAGACTGACAGCTGGAACATTCTGTTGTGAAGGAAAGCAAATCAAACGCGACGTTCGGGTCATGCCCCTGGCTGAAGTCGAGCACCACTCTGACAATGCCGGCACCAGAGACGTTCCAGAGCCAGTTCCCAGGCTGCCCAAGCGGTGCCGTGGCAGCATCGCCATTGATCCATAGATCTCCGTACAAATTTGAAGTGTGCGGCAGAGTCTCCGCAAGCGTTGTATGGCTTAGCTCTTGTCTGGAGACAACATTTCCATTGGCATCATAGGCAGTCATGCTGACAAGATGAGATGTACTCAGGGTTGGATTCCAATCGGAATAGTCCAGCATATGCAGGGAGAAATTAGTGACCGATACACCCGGAGCAAAGCTAAAGGTGTATTGATGGGCCTCACGCAGTTCCTTGGTGGCCAGATCGCTGAAACCTCCACTCGAAACGAGAGCACTATTGACCAGCCCAGAACCGTTTGGAGCAAGGTAAACGGCTGGAGCTGTGGCCTGAGCTACTCGCACGGCCAGCCGTTTCGCCCGAATGTCCAGGAACGGAGCCACCGTTCCCAATCCCTCCACCGACTGGCCTATCCCTACACTATTAAAGTCTGCATAGATCACAGTGGCTGGGCAAACACGGGGCGGCGTCGTGGCGGTGGGCGTGGGGGTATGCGTAGCGGTCGGTGTGATACTCCCTGTGGGTGTAATACTTCCCGTGGGCGTAATACTTCCGGTGGCGGTACCCGTCATCGTTGGGGTGGCAGTTGGAGTGGAAGGTGTAAACGTGCCGGTTGTCACTACACGGTTGCGGAAGATGACGATGGTCTGCGAGATCGCCGTCCCCTCGACGATCCTGACATTAGCAGTGCCCGCGCCGAGATCCTTGCTGATCAAACGGTCGGCCGGGATGGTATAGATGTCAGCAACGCTGTATCCTGCCCGGGCATCCTCCGTAATTGTCAACGTGCCGGCATTTACTGCGATGAGACCGGCACACGCGCCAACCGGGACGCTCCTGGAACGTGTCTCAAATCTGAAGCTAAAGGAGCCACTCACCCCACTTCCCTCCGCTTCCTTGCAGATCTGCAGGCGGCCCATGGGGATGGGCGTCGGCGTCGCGGTACAGTTGTCGCCACAACCTGGCGGCGTATTCGTCGGGCGAGGCGTGGACGTATGAATGGAGGTCGGCGTCCGTGTCGGTGTTGGCGAACCAGCAACTTTGTTGGTAAAGATGGCCTCGATTACACCGCTCACAATCTGCACGGTGACCACGCCCCCTGGTGTATTTCTACTCACAGTACGGTCAGGTTTGACCTCAATCCGAGAGACGTAGTAGCCGTTGGGAATAATCTCTTCTATCGTAATTTCCGAATTTACCGGATACTGGCCTGCAAGAACGCAGTAACCATTTCGGTCAGCCGGCCCTGCCGGCACATTGTAATTGGTGCCGTTTATCCGGAACGTAAACAATGTCCCCTCCACGACCCCGGAACCAGCCACTTTACAAACCTTGAGCTGTCCAAGTTCCGGCGTCGGCGTAAGGAGGGCGGCTGGAGCGGCAGATACGGTTGTCGCCAGCAGCGATGCCATCATCAGTAAGGCAACCATAACAGATAATAACTTTTTCATTCTTGAATTCCTTCTTGTACAAAATAAACCCCTGAAGCGCACATTGCGCTCCCCTCGACCTAACAAAACTGCAAACTTCCACGCACATTATAAACAAATCTTGTCCAAATTCAATCAATTGGACATACGAAAAGGTTACAGAGCATGACTCCTTCAAGGCCCTAAGATAAGAGTTTTGGGAATATCAGACGCTGACAAGCTAACCCGGAGAAAGTATCTCAAAGAAGGAAATAACCTGGTATCGGAATACTGCCTGGCCCAAGTTGGCCGAAAGTCCGCCTCCCAGGCGCGCCTGAATTAAAGGGAGGAACGGCGTACCGCCTGTGCATAGTTCAGTGCAGGCAGGTACGCAAATATTACCTGTTGCGATGGTCGATCCTGTGCGGCGAATAGTCGTTTTCCGGAAAACCGGCCCTTTTCCATGCCCATCTGCATACGTTACCTTTTTTAGCGGGCAAATCGGCTGGCATATTTGCTTTTGGTTCGATGATATAATCTTCGCGCTCATTTCAAAATGACTGGTCCGCTAACCAGTTTGGACTATCTTAAAGTGATTTTCCTGGTTAGTTTGCCTGAAGATTGAAGGCAACTTTTTCCTACCAAGTAAGAAACCGATACACATGAATGCACATCAAGTTCCTTCCTCCACTCCTGCTGCCATGTTTACAAGTCTCTGGCGCAATCGCCAGCTCATCTGGCAAATGACTCAGCGCGAGATCGCCGCGCGTTATCGGGGCTCAATCATCGGCTTGGCGTGGTCGTTTATCAATCCGATCCTGATGCTGACCGTTTATACGTTTGTATTCTCGGTTGTTTTTAAGGCACGCTGGGGAAACACTGGAAATGAGAGCCGGGCAGATTTTGCCCTTATTCTTTTTGCGGGTCTGATCGTCTTTGGACTGTTTTCAGAGGTGGTTAACCATGCGCCCAGGCAGATTGTGTCCAATCCCAATTACGTAAAAAAGGTGGTGTTCCCACTGGAAATCCTGTCCTGGGTATCTCTGGGATCGGTCCTCTTTCAGAGCTTGGTAAGCCTGACGGTGCTGTTGCTCGCGCAACTGCTCATCAACCGGTCTCTCCCCTGGACGGTGGCTCTTTTTCCACTTGTGCTGCTGCCATTGATCTTTGCCAGCCTGGGGACCGCCTGGTTTTTGGCCGCGCTGGGTGTTTATGTACGCGATATTGGGCAGATCACGGCTGTCCTGACTACGGTGTTAATGTTTTTGTCCGCAATTTTCTACCCGTTGTCGGCGCTGCCGGAAAGCTATCAGGCATGGTTGCAGCTGAACCCGCTTGCGGTCATTATAGCCGAGAGTCGCAAGGTACTGATCTTTGGTCGTCTGCCAGATTGGTCCTGGTTGGGCATTGCAATGGTGATGGGGCTTTTCATTGCATTTGCCGGCTTTTGGTGGTTTCAGAAAACGCGCAAAGGGTTTGCGGATGTCCTCTAGCGATATTGCGATTCAAGTAAACAATCTCAGCAAGTGCTATCATGTCTACAAGCGCCCGCAGGATCGTCTCAAACAGTCTGTGATCCCGCGTCTCCAGCAGATTGTGGGCCGACCTGCGAATCGTTACTTTCGTGAATTCTGGGCACTGCGGAACGTTTCTTTCGAGGTCCGGAAAGGTGAAACTGTTGGCCTGATTGGCCGTAACGGGTCGGGGAAGTCCACACTCTTGCAGCTCATCTGTGGCACGCTCAGCCCCACGATCGGCACCCTGATGACACAGGGCCGCATTGCCGCGCTTTTGGAACTTGGCTCCGGTTTCAACCCGCAGTTCAGTGGACGGGAAAATGTTTACTTAAATGGGGCCATCCTGGGGCTCACAAAAGCGGAGATTGATGCCCGCTTCGATGCCATTGCGGGGTTTGCTGATATTGGCGATTTCATTGAGCAGCCTGTAAAGGTGTACTCGAGCGGAATGGTGGTGCGTCTGGCGTTTGCCGTTCAAGCCATGATAGATCCAGATATTTTAGTTGTGGATGAGGCCTTGGCTGTGGGCGATGAGAAGTTCCAGCGAAAGTGTTTTGCACGCATCCAGGATCTGAAAAACAAGGGCACATCCATCCTTTTTGTGTCTCATAACGCTCCTCAAATCGTGGAACTTTGCGATAGAGCCTTGCTCTTAGAACAGGGAGAACGACTTCTTTTGAAGCAGCCGCTGCAGGTTGTGCGTGCCTACCATAAATTGATTTATGCTCCCATGGATGAACGCAAGAAACTCGCGCAGGAATATAAAACAGCAGATCAATCCGATGAGGATGTTCTAATTCCTGAGCCAGAAGGATTGACCTCGCCGAATGGGAATACATCCGCGTCCTTTGACCCTGGGCTTACTCCAAAAACCACGGAAATTTACCCAATTCAGGGGGCTGAAATTCTTTCGTTCAAGATTTTTGACAACGACAGGCGCCCCGTCAATATACTGCAGCCCGGTGGGATCTATCAATTTGAGGTGTCAGGACGATTCTTAGCGGATGGCGAAGGCATTTACTTTGCCATTCATATCCGTACGGTCTCTGGCATCATGATCACCGGACAGCGCTATCCTGAAGTTGGAAACCTTGTAGGTCATGTCCAGGCAGGCGAAAGTTTCCGCATTAAATACGAATTCAACATGAACTTATTGCCAGGCGCATACTTCGTTGGGGGTGGCGTTTGGTCAAATCAGGAACCGACTTGTCTGCATCGGGTCATGGACGCTCTGATGTTCCGGGTTTCGCCAAACCAGAAGGTGCTGTCGTTTGGTTATGTTGACGCATCGGCTCGAGAACCTGTATTGGAAATTTTCTAATGTGTCGGGCCCTTTTAGAAGAGCGTTTTTTTTCCAGGCACCCTATCAGAAAGCAAACACAGCAAAGGTCCTGACACAGGAGTTCATGAAATGAAGGAAATCGTCATCATAGGCGCTGGTGGCTTCGGGCGCGAGGTGTTGGATATCATTGATGCATGTAACTTTGTTGAAAACACGTACGATCCTGTCGGATTTATTGTAGATCCTGAATTTGGCCAGCCTGGCACGCTGGTAAACGACAGGCCCATTTTGGGTGGTTTTGATTGGCTGGCAAAACATGCGGATGATCTATATGTGGTCTGCGGGGTTGGTCCATCTCATCAACGCTATCAATTGATCGAACGTGCCGAAAAGCTGGGTTGTCGCTTTATCAACTTGATTCACCCCTCTGCCATACTGACGCGCTGGGTTTCACTGGGAGAGGGAGTTGTTATTACGGCAGGTTGCATTTTGACAAATCAGATTCAAATTGGCAATCATGTTCATATTAATCTGGACTGCACAATTGGACATAATGTTATTCTGAAAGATTTTGTCACGTTGGCCCCGGGGGTGCATGTCTCAGGGAATGTCACAATGGAAATGGGAGTCTATATAGGCACAGGTGCAAATCTTATCGAAAAGTTGCTGGTTGGAGAATGGTCCACGGTAGGTGCAGGCAGCGTAGTAACCAGAGATATTCCCGCTAATACTACGGCTGTCGGAATTCCAGCAAAAGTGATCAAGGAAAAAGAGGTGGGATGGCACACAAAATAAGGCAGCTTCTTGCTCATATTGATCACTGGCCCTGGATTTTCAAACCTTTCTCTGATCAAAAGCAGTGGAAGGATGACCTCAACGATGAAGTCCATACATCTCGATAACCTTAACAATAGAACCCAACAATTCGCCAGGAATATTCAGCTGGAGGAATTGCTTAAGGAATTAAGTAGTTTATTGGGACCGGTCGACGAACAGGTTTCAGCCCAGTTTGAACGCCCAAAATGGCCACCCCTGTTCTTGGTGGGAAGCCCACGCAGTGGAACCACGTTCGTAATGCAGTTGCTCAATTCGACAGGTCAATTTGCCGTTCCCACAAATCTTTTGTCTCGCTTTTATTACGCGCCTTATTTAGGCGCGAAAATTCAACAATTGTTAACAGATAAGAATTTTGACTACAATAACGAGATGGGCGATTTTGCCTCCAAAGGAGAGTTCCATTCCAGTTTAGGAAAAACGACGAACGCACTCTCTCCAAGCGAGTTCACTTATTTTTGGCGCCGGTTTATCCCAAATTATGATCCTCAATATCTTTCCCCACTGGAGGAAGAGCAGATCGATGGTCGTGGTCTCGCTTCTGGCTTTGCCGCCGTAGAGGCAGTTCTCCAAAGACCCCTTGCGACAAAGGCGTTTATTATTCAATACAACCTGCCGAAACTGTATGAGCTGTTCAAAAACTGCATTTTTGTCCAGGTCAGGCGAAATTCATTGTATGTAATGCAATCGATCTATGAGGCGCGTAAATCTTTCTATAATACACTTGACATCTGGTGGTCGGTAAAACCCAAAGAATTTCCTGAATTGCAGCATTTAGATGTTTATAAACAGATAGCAGGGCAAATCTTTTATACCGAACGAGCGCTGGCAGATGGATTATCTCAAGTTCCAGAGCAGAGTCGGCTGGTTGTTGAATATGAAGAGATATGTGAAAATCCATCTGACTTTTATAGAAAGCTAAAAGATAAATACAAAGAAAATGACTATGAACTACCCGATGACGTGAAGCTCCCCAATGCTTTTTCGCCTTCCAACAAGATTCGCATCCCGGAAGCGGAAATCCAGAAGTTAACTGTTGCCTATGAGAGTTTCGCAAACGCCGAGTCAAACATCAAATAAGGTAGACATCTAGTCTTTGTCAACTGTTGTGGTATGAAATCAAGAAGGATAAAATTTTGTTCAAAACCAGTGTAAATGATCTAGCTCTCTTTGGTGGTCAGGTCGCCCTGGACGAAGCCCTGCACGTTGGGCGACCAAACATAGGGGATCGCGAACAATTCTTGGAACGCATTAACGAGATGTTCGATCAACGCCGATTAAGCAATAATGGACCTTTTGTCAGAGAGTTGGAAGAGAAACTTACGG
>Ga0075429_100002244_pt1 | contig 16168 bp, 8 predicted proteins | sample RhiMetdeltSRZDD3_FD_75295 | JGI IMG/M metagenome (GOLD analysis project Ga0075429, IMG submission 75295) | Populus rhizosphere microbial communities from Tennessee, USA - Rhizosphere MetaG P. deltoides SRZDD3 | ecosystem: Host-associated > Plants > Roots > Rhizosphere > Soil | place: USA... | reverse complement strand
GACGTCCGGTGCGGTGACCGTCGCGGTGATTTGGCGCCGCGCCAGTACCGGCGTTGTGAAACCGGCCGGCGTCCCGACGGCAATCGTCGTCGTGCCCTGGGCGACGGGATCGAACTGCGTGCCCGCATAGTATTCCGTGGCATTCGAGAAGGTCAGTGGACTGGTCGTGATCGTGCCAACACTCGTGTCGGAACTGGTGACTGGCACTTCCACTGTCACCCCGGGCCGCACCTTGTAGCCATAGGTGTAGTAGTCGAGTGTCGTGGGATTCAGAACGAGCGCATACACAGTGACGTTCGAGTTTGGCGAGAACGAGGTCGTCGCGAGCGTCGTCCCCTGCAAGTGCCCGAATCCGGTCGGGTAATGCGTGATCGCCGCCGTGTCCGGCTTATAGCCTGGCGCGGTGGCCGTGATGTCGGTCGTCCCAGAGGCGACAAGCGAGTGGACATAGTACGTCGGAATACTGGAGCTTCCGGCGTTCACCGTGACCGTGATGCTCGTCGATCCGGCACCCGTGCTCGTAGTCGAGAGCAGTACTCGCGCAGGATCCGCCGAGGTGACTGTTACGGTCAGATTGCCAGCCGGTGCGGGTGCGCCGAGGCTACCACTCAGCGGCAACACCAGGTCCTTGCCGATGATCCCACCGTTGATGTTGATCGGCGGCGCAGCGGTGACAGTGATCGCGGCAGTCGCCTCGGCGAGGCCGGTGCGATTGGCGCGCAGGGTCGTATTGCCGACCGCGACGCCGCTTACAGGAACGGTGGCGGACGTGGCGCCGGTCGTAAAGGTGACTGTCGCAGGGACCGTCGCTTTCGACGTGTCGTCAGTGCTCAGGTTCACGGTGAAGCCCGCTGGCGCCGGCGCCGAGATGTTGAGCGTGATGTTCCGGGTCGTCGTCTCGACCACCGACAGGCTCGAGGGAGTGAACGTCATCGTCAACGTCACGGCGACCGTGGTCGCGTCGGGCCCGTAACCCGGGGCTGTGGCCGAGATCTGCACGGAGCCGATATTGACGCCGGTCACCTGCGGGTTGGTGGCCGGAACCATCGCGCCACCAGGCACGAAGGCGGTCGGCGAGACCGTTGCGATCCCCGTATCTGCGCTCGTGAGGTTGACCGTGACACCACCGGCCGGAGCAGGCGACGTGAGGCTGAGGGCCAGGTCGAGCGTCTGACTTGGCGCCACAGACAGGCCGTCACTCAGGTTGATGACGGACGTGGTGACCGTCACCGGTTTCGTCGCATCCTCGAAGCCGGCTGCCGAGGCCGTGAGCGTCGGCGTGCCAGCCGCGTGCCCGCTGACCGTGAAGCTCGCCGTTGTGGCTGCTGCAGCAATAGACACGCTCGCCGGCGAAATCGTCGCGACGCTGTCATTACTGCTTGACAGGTTGACTGTCACGCCGCCGGCCGGGGCCGGCTGCGCCAGCGTCACGGTGCCGCCAATCGTGCGGCCGACGCCAACCAGCGGACTCTCCAGTGAGAGCGTCATGGTACGGCGGCTGACAGTCACGATCGTCGTGTCGCTGCCGTATCCCGGCGCCGAGGCGGTAATAGTGGCGTCGCCGTGCTGGGTGCCGGAAGTCACGGTGATGCTCGCCGTCGTCGCTCCTTCGGCAACCGTCACGTTGGCGGGCACGGACGCCCGCAACGGGTGGCTGGACGAAAGCGTCACGAGCACGCCGCCCGCAGGTGCCGCGCTCGACAGCGCGACCTGCAGCGTGCTGGTGGCCGAGGACAGCATGCCCAGGGTCGGAGGCGTAAGCGAGAGCGAGCTCGCCGGTGGATTCGCCGTCACATTGACAGAGTCGGTGTCGCTCGCCCCGTGCGTGTCGGTGACGGTAAGTTGCGCCGTGTAGCTTCCCGCCACATCCGCCGTGAACGACGGCGAGACCGTGTTGGCGCCCGAGAGGGTCGCGCCGCTGCCGGCCGGCTTGGTCAGCGTCCAGGCGTAGCTCGCGATGCTGTCGCCCGCGTCGGGATCCGACGATCCGCTCCCGTCAAGCACGACGACCGAACCGACGATCACCCCAGGTTGGTCTGGACCAGCATCGGCTATCGGGTCCGTATTGCCAGAAGGCGGAGTCGCCTCGATCGTGACGGTGACCGGAGCGCTGGCGACAGTGCCGTCGTGCACCGTCAACTGCACGGCATACGTGCCATCGAGATCGGCCTCGAAGGTTGGGGACGCCGCGGTCGCGCTCGACAGCGCGGCGGCGCTGCCGGCCGGTCGGGCGAGCATCGCCCAGGCATACGTCAGCGAGTCGCCGTCTGCATCGCTCGAGCCTGCAGCCGTCAGCGAGACCTCAGCCCCAGTCGCCACCTCCTGATCAGGCCCCGCATTCGCCACAGGGATCGCGTTCCCGGTCGTCACAACGATGGTGTCGGGTGCGCTCGAGAGCGTCCCGTCCGACACTCGCAGCTGGATGACATATGTTCCGGCGACATCGGCGGTGAACGAGGGACCTACGGTGCTTGGGCCGGACAACGTTGCAGCGCTGCCGGCCGGCTTGCTGATGAGCGTCCACGCAAACGTCAGCGTGTCGCCGTTGGCGTCGCTCGACGCGCCGCCGTCAAGGGTGACGGGATTGCCCGCGGATACGGCCTGATCGGGGCCGGCGTTGGCCACTGGCCGGACATTGCCGGTGGTCACCAGCACCGTATCGGCGAGGCTGTTGATGACGCCGTCATTCACAATCAGCTGGAACTGGTAGGTTCCCGCCACATCCGGCGTGAACCACGGATTGATCGTGGCAGGCTCAGGCAAGGTCGCCAGCGGCGTCTCGCCATCGGCGGTCAACAATGCCGTGCTTCCGGCCGGCGCGTGCAGCAGTGCCCAGCCGTAACCCAGTTCCTGGCCGTTGACGTCGGTCGAGCCGCTGCCGCGCAGGCGTACCGGGTCGCCAAGCGTGGCCTCCAGGTCCGCTCCGGCGTCGGCCACCGGCAGAACGTTGGCCGTCGTCAGCACGACTGTATCGGCAAGGCTGGCCTTGGGCGCAGGGTCCGTGACGATCAGGCTGGCGGTATAGGAGCCCGGAAGATCGGCGACAAACGACGGGCGAACGGCGGTCGCACTCGAGAGAACCGCAGCGCTGCCGGCCGGCTTCTTCGTCAGTGTCCAGGCAAAAGTGAGAGCCTGTCCGTTGGCATCGGTCGAACGGCTGCCATCGAGGTGAACCGTCTGGCCGGCGACGATGCGCTGATCGCGCCCGGCGTGGGCCACCGGCTGCGCGTTAGCCGCGCCGGCCACGATCACGACCTTGTCAGCCCTGCCGGCGATCGTGCCGTCGTGCGCGACCAGCGTAGCCGAATAGATGCCGGCCTTGTCGGCGGAGAACGTCGGCTGCAGCGCCGTGGCGTCCGAGAGCACGGCGGCGCTTCCCGCCGGTTTTGTCAGCGTCCAGGCGTACGACAGGGTGTCCTCATCGACATCACTCGAACCACCGGCGTCGAGCGTCACAGACGCCCCCACCGCAACCGCTTGATCCGGGCCCGCATTGCTCAGCGGCGCAGTGTTGACGTGGTTGATCTCGACGGTGTCCGTGTCGCTGGCGCCAAAGGGATCGGTAACCCGAAGCTCCGCCACGTAGGTGCCGGGCCGATCGAGCAGGAGCGTGGCCGACGACTTGGCGGTATTGGTAAGGATCCCGCGGCTCGCCTCAGGCTGCTCCAGGAGTGTCCACGCGAACGTCAATTTGTCGCCGTCCGGGTCGCTCGAGGTCACGCCGACCAACTTCACCTTCCTGCCCACCTTCGCGGCCACATCTACTCCCGCATTCGCCACCGGGGGGCGGTTGAGCGTCGTCACGGTCACGGTGTCGGTCGCTGTCTGGCCGCCGGCGGTGACGGTCAGCTGGATCTGGTAGCTGCCGTTGCGATCGGCAGTGAAGGTGGGCGTTGCCGAGGTCGGTGCGGTCAGGACGGCGGCGCTGCCGGCCGGCCGGACCAGGAACTTCCACGCGAAAGTCAGCGGATCGCCGTCCGGGTCACTCGAGCCACTGCCGTCGAGGCTCACAACACTGCCGAGTGGAACGTTGATCTGATCGGGGCCTGCAGCCGCGATCGGCGCCGCGGCACGCAGGACGGCCACAACGCACAGGAACACAACGCCAATCAGCAACGCGGACGATATGCGACTCCACCGGGCCATGGATCGACTCCCCCCGGCGGACGCCGGGCACAACGCTAGTAATTTTTACGGGTTGGACTGTTCGAGTTGACAGGGGTACAGCCAACGGCATTCCAACTCGTCAGTTCGGCGCGCAGGACAGAATTGCGCCTGAATTCTGGGATTAGGGTGTGCCCCCTCAGAATGAGTCTTCCGTCCGGGTGTCTTTAGTGTGCGGATTCGCACGCTCTCCCAAGCACCCTCGCCGCAAGATCCGCGGCTTCTTCGTTGCAATCGCCATCGACGTGCTTGAGCCGGTTGCGCGGCTGGGATATGTGTCCAAAGCCGTGATCTATGGAATCGTCGGCGTACTCGCGATCCTCGCGGCGCTCAATCGTGGCGGGCTGTTCACCGACCAGAGCGGCGCCCTCCGGATGGTGCTGACGCGCCCCTACGGACGGATGCTGTTGCTCGTGCTGGCCATCGGCCTGTGCGGCTACGCGGCGTGGCGGCTGCTGGACGCCGTCATGGATCCCGATCGCCACGGTACCTCACCCACGGGCTGGGTGACGCGAATCGGCAATGCGATCCGCGGCTGCATTTATGGCGCGCTCGGACTGGAGGCCTTCCGTCTGCTGCGCGGATTGCGCGGATCGAATCGCGATCAAGCGGAACTATGGACCGCCCGTATTTTTGACTGGCCGTTCGGGCAGTACCTCATCGCGATCGCGGGCGCCATCGTCGTGATCTACGGCGGCTCGCAATTCGTGCAGGCGGTCTGGGGTGAACATGGCGGCAAGCTCGACTGGTCTCCCATTCCGTCCGAGTTTCGGCCGCTGCTCAAGAAGATCAGCCGGTTCGGCGTCGCGGTTCGCGCATGCCTTCTCGTGACGCTCGGTGTGTTTCTCGTGCGCGCAGCGCTTAGCCACGATCCGAACCAGGCGGCCGGCCCCCGCGAGTCGATGCTCCGCCTCGGGAGCCTGTTTGAGGGACGGTGGTTCCTGGCGTTCGTTGCCGCGGGCGTCATCGCCTATGCGGTCGACCAGGCCATCCAGGCGCGCTGCCGTCGAATCCGGCCGGTGCTATGAGTTCTTCACCCAGCGTCGTAGTGTCCGCCTTCAGGCGGACCCGGCCAGGTCCGGCTAAAGCCGGACACTACGGATATCAGGATCAGCTAATCGCTACCCGGGCGATATCGGCGCACTGCGTTGCGTTCAACGTCTGCTCGCGTATACGCAACCGCCTTCATCTCGCCGCGCGCGAAGAGCGCCGCCTGATCGTCGTGGTGGGGTGAGTCCGTCTTGAGGCTCTCGCCATACGCGAGGATCGAGAACGCACGCGGTGGGCTGGTGAATTCCACAGCCAGCACCCACCCGTCTCCACCGGCCGCCGCGCGGCGGCCATCATCCGCAGGACTGAAGTTGAGCACGCGAAAACACCCGAGCGCGCCGGGACAGCCGCTCGCTGGTTCGTCGACGCTGCCACGCCGGACCCGGTGCACGTCGCCCCAGGCCACGTCGAAGGATCCGAAACGAGCCGCGGTCTGCCGCACGGTGTCGCCAAAACGCGCAGCGGCAAGGTCGGGGTGGGCCAGCCCTCTCGGCGTGCTGAGCGGCGCGTCCGCCCGCCACGGTTCGGCGAACGGTTCTTCCTCGACACCCTCTATATAAAGACGCCACCATTCGGCAAAGAGCACAGCGCCGCGGCTGGCCGCTGCGGCGGTGTTGTTCCAGCTTTCGATCAGGGCCACAGCGTTCGCGATCGTCACGCTATCGTCGCCCTCGAATTTTCCTGCGCGAAGCGCCGCGCGCACCGCGGCGGTGAGATCGTCCTTGACACGATCGGCCAGGAGCATACGGTCGCTATGCTTCAGCCGGACGACGTCTTCGAGAGAGAAGCGCGTGTCGTTGTCGATGAGGAGCGCCGAATGCTGGCTGCGCAGGCTCAGTGGGCCGTCCGGTTCGAAGTAGGGAGGAAAACCCGCCGCAGCGAGCGGCTGGCGCAGATTGGTCAGCCATGGCGGATCGTTCTCGTTGCGCACGTAGCCGCCCTGCGGGTTCAGGAGCTGCGGCAGGTCGCCGAGATCGTGAAGGTCGGTCCAGATGTCTTCGGCTCGCGCGGCCGGCACGGGATTGCCGAGGCCGGCCGGGTGGCGTCGCACGGGTATCGCCGCGTTCCAGAGGTAGAGGATGTTGCCGGCGGCGTCCGCGTAGATGAAGTTCGAACCCGGATGGGCGCGCAGCCGCATGGCGTCCTTCCATTCCGCCAGGCTCTGCGCCTGCATCATCCGCAGGAACTGATCGCCGCCGCGATACGCTCCATCTTCGGCGGCGCGGAGCACGTAGATCTTCGCGTCATCACGGTGCAGCACCGGACCGACGCGTGTGATCAGCCGCTCGCGCGTAGCAACCGCCTGGCTGTCGCCGTTGGCGTACGACAGCGTGATTGGCTCGCGCCGGATCGAGATGGAGGCCCCGTCGAACAGGTAGTGATCGGAACGCCGGGGATCCACGTCGAGCGCGTACACCTCCTCCGTGTTCACGTCGTTGTTCGTCGTCGCGAAGCCGAGATCCTGGTTGAATCCGCCGACGATGCCGATCGGTCCGCCGATGCGGAAGTCGCCGTAGAAGTCGAGGCGGCCGGCCACGACGACGTGGGCTTCCCAGTAGCCGGCGTTCCAGGAAAGATGCGGGTTGCGGAGGAGAATCGCGGCGCCGGACGAGGTGCGGCCCGGCGCCAGCGCCCAGGCGCTCGAGCCTTCTTCGAGGCGATCGGGCTCCTCGGGGTCGGCGATCGACGCAGGCCCGGCGTCCGTGAGGCGGCGCACCCAGCGGCGGATCGTGGCCTGGCTGGTGCGATAGACATACGCGGCCGCGACGTCGTGGCCTGTGAACTCGGGGCGCATCCACAGCGGGAACTCGCCCGGGTGGAGGGCGACGTAGCGGTTGACGCCCGCGGCAAAACCCTCGTAGACGTCGCGCGTGTCGCGGTCGATGCGCGTGTAGGTCTCGACCGCGCGCAGGTAATACGGCCGGTTGACGAAGTCCGCCTCCAGCGCGCTGGCGCCCTGATGTCGCGCCAGCTCGCCTCGCGCACTAAGAAGGATCAGCGGCACGCGGTCGCCATAGTCTTCGAGCTGGAGATAGCCGAGCGCGTAGCCGAGGGCCCTGAAGTTGTCGGCGTAGATGTGGGGCACGCCGTACGCCGTGCGGATGACTTCGACCTGCCTGGCTTCCGCCGGAGCGCCGCGTCCATCCAGCGAGCCTGTCGTTGCGCGAGCCGCGCACGCCCCCACCAGCACCAGCGACAGAAGAGCGCTGGGGACGACCAACAGGCGGCTGTCCATCAGCCACGATGTTGCATGCCCCGGCGACACAGCGCAAGGGCACGCTGGGTTGGAAACCAGTCAGCGTTGCAGCCAGAGCGTGAAGGCGTCGGTGTTTCCTCCGACGGCCTCGTCGGGGACGAGCAGCTGTCCCTCATCTGTGCCCAACGTCGTCGAAAGTATGAAGAGGTGTGACGTGTCGGGGATCACCAGATGCGCGTCGGGGGTTTTCGCGCTGTTGGATGCACGGCCAAATACATAAGGACCCGGTCCGGCGGAACCGGCTGTGACGACCAGGCCGCTCGCATCAACGACGACCGACTCCGCGCTTGCGCTGTCGTCCAGACTTCCGCCCCAGGTATTCGCTTTCTTCGCCTTGCCGCCGGAAGTGAACTCCGCGACGAACGCATGGCCGCCGAAGAAGTCAGGATCGTCTGAGAGAATGTTGCCGCTCACGAAGACGGTAGTGTCATCCGCCGAGACCGCCACGTCGAGACCGACTCCAAAACCCGGGCCGCCGGCCATTTCCCAGACCAGCTCTCCGGCCGCGCTGAATTTCACCAGGATGATGTTTTTGCGAAGACCGGAGTCGAACGTGTTCCCGGTGATGTAGACGTTGCCGTCACTGTCCGCGCCGGCGCCGAAGGCCCCGGTCAACCCTGTAAAGGGGGCCTGAACGCCGTCGACACCCCAGTCGCGTTCCCAGGCGACATCGCCGTCAAATTCAAATTTGACGACAAAGGCATCGTTGGCAAAGAAGCTGTTCGTCTCGCCCGCGACGTAGACGCCGTCTGTTCCAACGGCAATAGCGCGCGCCGCGTCGAAGCCGTCTCCGCCCCACGCCCTGGCCCACGCGAGGTTGCCGTCCGGCTCGAACTTCAGCACCAGAGCCTCTGTGTCGTTGGCGCCGCCGTTGATCACGAACGAGAGGCCGGACACATAGACATTTCCCTCCGAATCGATCGCCGCTCCGGTTCCGATCGTGCCGTTCTCCCCCCAGGTGCTGTCCCAGAGCAGCTCGCCCTCAGCACTGAATTTGGCGAGAAAGAGCACGCCGGTGCCGAATTGACCCGTCACGTAGACGGAATCGTCCGCGGCGACGGCAAGTCCGGCGGCAAATTCATCATCAAACCCGGTCTCCAGGTTCGACGGCGTTCCGTACGTGCGCTCCCACTGCAAGCTGCGGTCAGGCCCGTACTTGAGCAGGAACGCATCCCTGTCGCCGTCCGCCGTTTCGGTCGTGCCGGCGACGAACACACTTCCGTCCGAGGCGAACGCAACTTCGATGGCGTCGTCGTTATTGGCTCCTCCCCAGGTGCGCTCCTGAAGGAGGGTGAACGCGAGAAGCGAAGCCTGCACGAGTAGAAGAGCTGCACCGATCACAACCGTTTTACGCATGCCGATCGCCACCGCAAGACATATTCCGAACGGTATCGGCGTGATCGGCCTTGCAGTTGGATCGCTGACCGTCAGCGAACGTGCGGAAATCGAAAACGTTTACAGCGCTCGAAACGGCTCCATGAGCTACGGCTCACCGGCGACAGGCCCGAAGGCCGGCGGCGGCACGCGGTGCTTCGTCGCGGCTTCATACGCCGACGCCACTTTGAGCAGTGCCGGCTCGTCGCCTTGTCCGGCGAAGAACGTGATCGCAATCGGCATCGGGTGTGGCAGCTGAGATTGCGGCGTCCCTGGCGGCAGCACCGAGATGTAATTGGTCCTGTCCGGGTTGAGCGCGAACTGCGGCTCGTAGACGATTTGGTTGTAGCCGCCCGGCACGACGATGCGCGGAATCTGCAGGGCCGGCGTGATGCCCTCGAGACTATTCGTGCCGACATTGGGGCCGAGAATCTTCGGCGTCGGTACCGTGTTCTCCGCATGCACGAAGAGATCGATGCCGTTCTCCCGCATCACCTTGAGGAGGACCGTCCTCCCGACCTGTCCGACTGCCAGCCGTCCCGCCTTGCCCGCCGACATCGTCGTCTTCGTGTTGACCCAGTTCTCGGCCGCCGCCCGGGTCGCATCGTCGCGGAATCTCGCGTGCGACACCCATGCCGCCCAGTTGGTGATCGCGCGATCTCCCCTGGCAGCCAGGTAGCGGTCCATCTCGAACTTGAAATCGAGCGCGTTCGGCAGTCCGGCGATCGTGGCGATGGTGTCGAGCCGGATTTCGTTCGAGAGCGGCGCCTCGCGCCGGCTCAACTTCAGCAGGTAGTCGTACGAGTCCACCTGGTGTCCGGGCACGGCGAACACGAGCCCGCCGGAAGGCGTGCGCCGCGAAAAGATTTCCGGCATGAAGCGCGGCAGCGTTTCCGAGAATGCATCGGTAAACGTGTACTTCAGGTTCGGAACGTCGGGATCGTCGGGATACGCGGGCGTCACCGACTCGACGATCTCTGCCCCGAGCGCATCGCGCAGCACCTTTTTGATCTCCTGGTCGATCTGCGCGCTGATCGCCGCATGGTTGGGCGTTGGCGTCACCATGTGTTCTCGGAGGATGGCGATTCGCATCCCCTGAAGCGGCTTGCCGCCGCCCGCTGACACGTCGCTGATCAGATTCTGAAGATAGGGTTGGGCGCTGATCAGCGACTTCGGCAGGGCGGTAAACGGATCTCTCGAATCGAAGTACCCCGCGACCGGGTCCTTGATCGCATCGAGCACTCGCGCGCCGTCCTCGAGCGTGCGCGCAATGATTCCGGCGCGGTCGATCACCGACTGGTTGCCGATGCCGCCGCTGTCGGGCAGGAGGCCCTTGGTGGGGAGGATGAGCGTCGCGTTGTTCCTCGACGCAGGCCCCTGACAGGACGCATTCGTTTGTTCGCAGATCGCCACCGCGACGAGGTTGGTGGCCACAGCGACGCCCGACCCGGAACTGGACCCTCGCGGCACGCGCTCCGTGTCGTATGGATTGCAGGCCTGGCCCGACCAGCTGCTGATCGCCTGTCCCCCGGCCACGAAGTTCGTCTTCGGCTTCGCCGGTCCGCCCGGGTCGTTGGGACCGGCGTTGAACTCGTGCGACGTCGCCTTCGCGTAGATGATGGCGCCCTTCTCCCTGAGGCGTGCGGCAATAGTGGAATCGAACGGTGGCGCGTCCATGGCGAACGGGACGTCATTGCCAGACGTCGACCGCATGTCCTTCGTATCGTACGGATCCTTGAACGCCACCGTGACGCAGTACATTGGCAGGGCGGCCAGGTCAGGACTCCGACCGTAGCGAGCGTCGAGTTCCGCGGCCCGCTCGAGCGCGTCCGGCTGCTGGCGGAACGCCTCGCACTCCGGCGGCGCACCGGGCGGTAGTGGTCCTGTCGAGGGATGGGCATCGAAGGGCCCCTTGCACGTGACAGAGCGCTCGCCGCGGATGTTCAGGGTTTCAAGGGCGTTCACCTGGCCCGCGTTCGGGATGCCGACGCGCATGCCCGCCTGCTGCCGCACCGTGGGATCGGAGACGGTGGCTTCCATCCGGCCGAAGTCCAGTGGAGGTCCGGCGTACTTGTCGAGATCCGGAAAGAGCGTCGATGCCGCCACAGTCTGCGTCGGAAACACGATAGGGGCACCCGCACGAACGGCGCCGGTTGTCGCAGGAATCGGCGCGCCGTCCGCAGTCACCAGGCTCGTGCACACGCCGTTGTACGCCTTCGCCCGATTGATGTAGGCCTCAACGATGGCGCGGCACGACGTCTGGCCGGTCGTGATCGCCGTGTGAATGCCTGCGATCGTGGTTTCCTGGAGGTGGAACGGCGGCTGCGGCTCCTGGCGTGCGCAGCCGGCGACCATCGCGCACAAGATCAGTATGCAAGGTCTCATAAACACCTGCGGAGTTTGACGCACATTCTGCTGAATCCTATACTCCGCCGCATGATTCGCCCACTGCTCGCCGTCGCCATCGCCGTATCCACCGTCTCGGCCGCCGCCGCCCAAACGGCGCCACCGGAGCTTATGGTCTATCCCGAGCTCGTGCTGATCAACGGGCAGGTGCTGACCGTGGACGCGCAGTTCGCGGTCGCCGAGGCAGTTGCCGTGCGCGACGGCCGCATTCTCGCCGTCGGTTCGAGCGCCGAGATCCGGCGCCTCATCGGACCCCGGACGCGAACGATTGATCTGGCCGGCCGCAGCCTGGTCCCGGGGTTCATCGACAGCGATGGCGACAATGCATTCGCTGGAGGTGACCTTTACAAAGACACGATGATCAACGGGCGCATCCTTCCTCAGGTCCGCGCTGACAGCGTGCCGGCGATGCTCAATCAGGTTCGGGCGCTCGTCCGCGACGCCGCGCCCGGCAGCCTCGTGTACATCCGCATGGCCGATGAGTTCCTGAACGACCTGGCGAAGCTGACGGCCGCTGATCTGGATGCGATTGCGCCCAACAATCCCCTCATGCTTTGCCTGACCACCGACAGCGTCGTCAACACGCGGATGCTGGAGCTCGCGTTCGCGGCGGGCCTGCCGCGCGATCACTTCGGCGTCGTCAAGGACGCGAATGGAAAGCCGACCGGGCAGCTCTTCTCGTCGGCAAGCGGGATCGTGGGGTGGAACCTGCGCGACTGGCCCGAGCTGACCGACGCGATCTTCGCGGAGCAGGAAAAGATCAACGCTGGTTTTCTGCGAGCCGGCGTGACCACGGTCACCGGGCATGCGAGCGGCTACACGGTGACGATCATCAGCCAGTTGTTCCATCAGGGACGCCTGAAGCTGCGCATCCGCCCCGACCTCGACTTCGCACGGCAGAATCCGCTGGCCGACCAGTTCATCCGGCGCACGCCCAACCTGGTGAATTTCGGTCTCGGCGACGGCATGGTTCGCATCGTCGCGGCGGCCATCGGCCCGGTCGACGGCGCGTCCGACGATGGCAGCATCCTGACGAATGCGCCGAAGCTGCGAGTACATCCCGACGTCGGCGGAACCCCGTACGGCCGCAACAAGTGGACCGGAACGACCTTCAATGGCCGCCATTGGGCCGATCTGACCGACGCCCAGAAACAGCAGACAGAAGCCGGGACGATCATGATGTTGCGGAAGCACGGCTGGAACATCGGCGGCAACCACAACATGGGCAGCCAGGCAGCCACGATCGTGCTCGACACGCTCGCGGCAGCGGACCGGCAGCCCGATCTCAAGGTGAAGCGGCGCCTGGGGCGCGACGCCCTGGACCACAATCTCATCTGGGACGAGCGATCGATCGCGGCCGCGAAGGCGCGTGGCGACTCGATCGCGTTCGGCCTGAACTCCGAGCTGTGGAGCCCGCGCGTCGTGCGCGGTGAAGAAATGCTGTTCGCGCAGTACGGCGACCTTTCGAAGGTTCAGCCGGTCAAGGACCTGATCGCCGCCGGCTTGAACGTTCACTTCGAAGGAGGAAATGACAGCGAGCCGCCGCTCTGGCGCATTCAGCGGTTCGTCACCAGAAACGATCGGTTCGAGACGCGGAGCGAGCGGCGCCGCCGGGCCGCGACCGCATCGGCGCTGCGCACCTGGGGACCTGACCAGCGGATCGATCGGAAGGAGGCGCTGCGGAGGGTGACAATTGCCGCGGCGCGCTTCATCAGCGAAGAGCAGATGCTGGGATCGATTGAACGCGGCAAGTACGCCGATCTCGTCGTCCTGAACGGCGACTACCTGGGGGTGCCGGATGAGGAACTCGACCGCCTGCAGCCGGCCATCACCATCGTCGGTGGCGAGGTCGTCTTCGAGGATTCGCGCTCGACGAACTGAGACTCACATTACGCGCGCACGGCGCATGACGGCTTCCGCTTTCTTGCGGATTTCGCTGGCCACCGCAAACGGATCGCTCTGCTGAAATTTCGGCAGGAAGAGCTCGACCGACAGCGCACCCGCGTATCCCTTGTCGGCGAGCTTCCGAAGCATGGCGGTCACTGGCGCGACGCCGTCGCCCGGAATGATTCTGGTCGTGTTGTCCAGCAGCTCGCGCGGCATGTCGGGCACGTCCTGGAAATGCACGTGGCCAATTTCGCGCGGGCGAATCAGATCGAGATCCTCGAGCTTATTGAGCCCGGACCAGAAGTGGTAGAAATCGAGCAGCGGCGCCATGTTCGGATGCGCGGCGGCCCGAGTCATCCTTAGCAGCGTGGGCAGGCTCGAGATGAACGTGGACGTCCGCACCGCCTCGGCCATCATTGTCAGACCAAAGCCCCTCGCAATCTCGCCGAGCTCGCGCATGTTGTCGCCGCCGGCCTTGTAATCGTCTTCCGTGAACTTCTGGGTCGGCATGGTCGTCGTCGGCGAATAGATCCGCGTCAGCCCGAGCGCCACGAACTGCTCACAGCGCTTCTTGAACGCCTCGAGCGCCGCAGCGCGATCGGGATTGGGCTCAAAGATGCCGTTGACGCCGCAGGCGCCAGACACAGCCGTCAGCCCGTTATCGGTGAGCACGCGCTTGGCCGCCTGCAGCGAATCGCCTTTCAGAAATCCATCAAGCAGGGTGTTCGTGATCTCGACGTTCCTGATGCCGGCCTTCGCCCACCCTTCGAGCGAGCCGCGATAGCCCGCCCCGGCGGAGGTGTTCTGATGGATCGCGAGCATCATGCCCGCGGCAGACGCCTCGCGGGCGGCCAACAACGCCAGCGGCGTCAACAGCAACGATCGTCGTGACAGCATGGGCGCGATTCTATCCAAAACGAGCGTCGACGCGCGCGGAGTCGCCAACCTCCAACGTCCGGAAGCGCGAGGGCGGAACGTTGCGGGCGCGGCGTGCCTCGTCGAGAGCGCGCGCGGGCTCGTCAATGCCTTCCGTCGTCAACTGGAACGTCCCGAAGTGCATCGCAATGCTCTGGGCCGCGTCGAGATCCAGATGCGCCTGCACCGCCTCGGCTGGATTCATGTGGACCGCCTGCATGAACCAGCGCGGCTCGTAGGCGCCGATCGGCAAGAGCGCGAGAGCGATCGGGCCGAGCCGAGGTCGAATGTCGCGGAAGAAGCCCGCGTAGGCCGTGTCGCCGGCGAAGTAGATGCGGGCCTGGCCGGCCCTCACGGCAAAACCACCCCAAAGAGCCCGGTTTCTGTCGAATGGCGTCCGCGCCGAGAAATGATGCGCCGGCGTCACGGAAATCGGGACTGTGCCGATCGTCGTCTCCTGCCACCAATCGAGCTCCTCGACGCGCCGAATTCCGGCCGACCGCACGAGGCGTCCATTGCCGAGAGGCGTCACCACCGTTGGATCGAACCGCTTCGCAAGCCTCCGCAGCGTCGGCAGGTCGCAGTGATCGTAATGGTTGTGACTGAGCAGCACCGTTGACACCGGCGGCAGGTCGTCAAACCGCACGCCCGGCTGCCGTACTCGCCGCGGCCCAACCCAGGTCAGCGGACTGGCGCGCTGCGAATACATCGGATCGGTCAGAATGTTGGCGGCGGCGGTCTGGATCAGAAACGTCGCATGGCCAATGAACGTGACCACTGCGGCCGCGCCGGCGAGTGCAGGCGGTACCCGTGGTCGAACCTCGACGTATTTCGGCCACGGCGTGCGCGGCTCGCGCAGCATCCGTTGAACCTTGGACAATGGCTGCCCGGCAGAGCCGGTGGGATTGACAAATCTCCGTCCATCGAAATGATCGCTCACGTTCTGGGATTGTGCTGGATTAGCCGGGAAACCGGGACACCGATCAAGGAGCAACGCCGATGACGACAATCATTGTCAAGGACGGTACGCAGATCTACTACAAGGACTGGGGCAAGGGACAGCCGGTGGTCTTCAGCCACGGATGGCCGCTGAACTCCGACAGCTGGGAGTCGCAGATGCTGCATGTGGCGTCCAATGGCTTCCGCGCGATTGCGCACGACCGCCGGGGCCATGGACGATCCAGCCAGCCCTGGTCGGGCAATGACATGGACACCTACGCAGATGACCTCGCCGCGCTCATCGAGGCGCTGGATCTGAAGGATGCCGTGCTCGTCGGCTTCTCCACCGGCGGTGGCGAAGTGGCGCGTTACATCGGCCGCCATGGGACGAGCCGTGTCGCAAAGGCCGGGCTCATTGCCGCCGTGCCTCCTTTGATGCTCAAGACCGCCGCCAATCCAGGCGGCCTCCCGATGGACGTGTTCGATGGCATCCGTACGGCGTCCATCGCCAATCGTTCGCAGCTCTACCGGGATCTCGCAAGCGGGCCGTTCTTCGGATTTAACCGGCCCGGCGCCAAACCCTCGCAGGGTCTGATCGATTCGTTCTGGGCGCAGGGCATGCAGGCGGGTCACAAGAACACGTACGACTGCATCAAGGCGTTCTCCGAGACCGACTTCACTGAAGATCTGAAGAAGATCGACGTGCCGACCCTGATCGTGCACGGAGACGACGATCAGATCGTCCCGATCGATGCGTCGGGCCGCGCCTCAGCCCGGCTCGTCAAGAAGCCGACGCTGAAAGTGTATTCAGGCGCCCCGCATGGTCTCGCCGACACACACAAGGAGCAGCTCAACGCCGACCTGCTGGCCTTCCTGAAGGCATAAGGGGAAAACCCTGGCGCGGAGTTTGCGAAGCTCCGACCACGATGCGCCGTCAGCGCGCCAGCTCGACCGCTGTCTCCCCGTAGGGAACCGTGACTCAACAACGGCCCGACGAAGCGGCGCGGTTGGCGGCAATCGTGGAGTCCGCCGAGGACGCCATCATCAGCGCCGATCTCAACGGCATCATCACGTCCTGGAATCCCGCGGCCGAACGCCTGTACGGCTACCGCGCGTCCGAGATTCTCGGGCAGTCCAACCACCTGATTATTCCCGCCGAACGCCACCCGGAGGAAA
>Ga0075429_100002238_pt1 | contig 16181 bp, 14 predicted proteins | sample RhiMetdeltSRZDD3_FD_75295 | JGI IMG/M metagenome (GOLD analysis project Ga0075429, IMG submission 75295) | Populus rhizosphere microbial communities from Tennessee, USA - Rhizosphere MetaG P. deltoides SRZDD3 | ecosystem: Host-associated > Plants > Roots > Rhizosphere > Soil | place: USA... | reverse complement strand
GGCGACGAGTTGCAAGCGTCCGCGTTCTCGTTGCCGGCGGCGACCGCCATCACGACGCCGGAGTTGATGGCGTTGTTGACCGCGTCGTCGGTGGCGCGCGAGGCGCCGCCGCCGAGGCTCATGTTGGCGACCGACGGACCCTGGTGGTTCTGGGTCACGAAGTTGATGCCCTGGACGACGCCGGAGTTGGCGCCGCTGCCGTTGCAGTCGAGGACGCGGACGGCGACCAGGTTGACGTTCTTGGCGACGCCGAAGGTCTTGCCGCCGATGGTGCCGGCGACGTGGGTGCCGTGGCCGTTGCAGTCGTCGGTGCCGCGGCCGTCGTTGATGGCGGAGAAGCCGCTCCGGGCGCGGCCGCCGAACTCGGTGTGGGTGATGCGGATGCCGGTGTCGATGACGAACGCGGTCACGCCGCTGCCGTCGACGTCGAAGTTGTAGGTCCGGTTGAGCGGCAGCGCCTGCTGGTCGATGCGGTCGAGGCCGGGCACCGCGTTGTTCTGGGTCGCGTCGGCGTGGACGACGCCGTCCTCCTCGACGAACGCGACGTCCTCGTCGCCGGCGAGCGCCTGGGCGTCGCGCTCCGACATGCCGGCCGCGAAGCCGAGCACGGCGTCCTTCCAGGTCATGTCGACGGTGGCGTCGTAGCGGTCGGCAAGCTTGTCGGCCAGGGTGTCGATGTCGAGCAGCGAGCGCGCGCTGCGATCCTTGGGACCCTTGAGCACCACGATGTAGCGGTCGGAGATCGGCTCGTCCGAGCGGACGAACTTGGCCTCGTCGGTGCCGGAGTCGTCGACCTGGAGGCCGACGCTGACCTCGGTCGTGCAGGCCGAGGCGAGAGTCGCGACACCGATGCCGGCCGCCGCCAGCCAACCGTTCAACCCGTAGTTCTTGTTTGCCATGGTGAGTGTTCTCCTCAGGACCGGAATCGATTGCGAATCGGGGGCATCGTCGAGGGCGCGCTGAGCGCCTGGAGCGACGTCGCCGTGGAAGGGGTGGCCAGAAATCCAGCGCACGAGAGGATGTAGTTGCGGGCAGCGTGCCAGTCGCCACGATCGGGGGACGCAAACCGCGGCCTCGTACACCCATCGCGCACTTGCCCACAGCGCGGCGAAGGCGCGCCGATGCAAACGCGAGAAGCCTTACGTCGACTACCGCCACCTCGCTCATCGCGATCTCGCCGGTATGACGGCGTGTCGCGCGCCGTGGGGTGGAACGCCCCGGAACCTGGGTCCCCACCTGTCCGGACCACGGACAGAGGCGGGCTGTCAGGCGCTGACCGCGGTGATCACGGGGGCGAGCGCCCCCGCGCGACGCGGCGATCAGCGCGACGACGTGATCAATGTGAGCCGCGAGGCCGGCTCCCACTCGGCGCGGAAGCCGTCGAAGCTGTTCTGGCGCCACCCCTCGGCGGGATCGAGCGTGACCACGATTCGCTGCCCCAGGTGAACGGCGACCACCACCTCGTAGTGCGTGTAGACGCCCTTCCGCTGCGGCTTCACGAGGCCGACCAGCACCGGCCGGCCGTGCTCGAGCTCGTGGACGAGATCGTCGATCTGGCCCTGGATGAGGAAGGCGAGCAGGCCGTGGTCGCGCGCGAAGGCGCGCAGCCGGCCGGCCGTGATCCCGCGCGCCGGCGCCGGCCGCAGCGCCGCGGCGAGCGTGGGCGGCGCCGCGCCGGTCCAGTAGCCGACCACCATCGCGATCGCGGCGGCGCCACAATCGGACTCGGCGTCCTGGGGGAGAAAGTGCACCCCGCGGACGGCGATCCACCCGGGACTCTCGAGGGCGGCCGGCGAGAAGGCGCGGGCGCTCCCTCTATAGGAGGAGCAGGCCGTGGCCGCTCCGATCAGGACGGCCAGCGCGAGGGCACAGGCTCGCATGGTCGCCGGCGCTACACGATCAAGACGATCACGATCACGAGCAGGAGAACAATGATGATGGTGGTGGCCGGGATTCCGCCGCCGCGGCCGCCCTCGAACTTGTCGAGGCCCTGGACCTGCTTCTCGCGCTCGGCGTAGCGGTCGCGCTCCTCGGGGGTCACCGGCCGCTTCTCGGCCTTCTTCGCCTGCGGCTCGGCCGGTTTCGCCGGTGCCGCGGCGGCTGGACGTGGCGCCGGCTCCGCCTGCGCGGCGGCCTGGGTGGCGAACAGCGCAACGACGAACAGCCCGACGGCGGTCCTCTTCGATGGCATCACCGGCCTCCTTCCATCCTCAATCAGTATACGGTCAGCCGGCGGCCGTCACGATCCGGTCACGACCCGCTCGACCAGCTCGTAGTCGGCCTCGCCGACGCCGCCGGCGCGGACGCAGCGGGTGTGGCCGGACGGATCGACGAAGACGTGGATCGGGATCGGCGCGCCCTCGTCGAGGCCGAGGGCCTTCAGCCACGCCGGCAGCCCGGCCGGGTCGGCGAGCCGCGCGCTGTCGGGAGCCTCCGGGTGCGCCTTGCGGAAGGCGGCGACCACGTCATCGGACTCGTCGACCGAGACGAAGGCGAGGTCGAGCTTGCGGCCGGCGGCGGAGAGGCGGTCCTTCCAGCGGTGCAGGCGCGGTAGCTCCTCGAGGCACGGCTTGCACCAGGTAGCCCAGACGTTGATCCAGCGCCAGCCGGTCGCTGCCGGCGGCGCGGCGCCGGCGAGGGCCGGGAACTGGAAGGCGGGGGCGCGCTCGGCCGGGGCCCGGACGTCGCAGAAGCCCTCGGTCGACGGCCCCTGCTTCGGATCGGCGGCGACCGAGTCGACGCGCGACGCCGCCGGCGCCGCCGGCTTGTCGTTGCAGGCCGCCGCCGCGGCGACACCAAGGATGAGAGACGCCATCAGAGTCGGCAGTCGATCCATGCGATGAACGCGCTCCGGTTGATGTCCTCGGCCTTGCAAGCGCCGTCGGCGCTGCGCCGCCACTCGCAGAACTGGGTGTCGAGCTGGGCGAACTCCTCGCCGAGCCAGAGCAGGCCGACCTCCTTGTCGAGGTCGGGATCCTTGAAGGTGTCGCGCAGGTGGGTCATCACCGCCTCGGCGCGGCCCTTCGACAGCTCGCGGTTGTGCCCGGTAGCGCCCTCGGGCGAGGCGCGGGAGACGACGAAGAACCAGCTGGCGCCGCGCTGATCGGCGAAGACCTTGTCGACCAGCTGCAGGTCGGTGGCGTCGAGCTCGGTCTTGTCGAGGTCGAACTGCACGATGCCGCCGCGCTCCTTCATCGGCTGGAACAGCGCGTTGAAGTCGGGGCCGCTCAGGGTGGCCACGTTCTTGGCCTGGACCGGCTGGCAGCCGCGCGCGCCGCCGCCGCCCATGAGGCCGCAGCTGAGCAGCACGCGGCGCAGGATCCGCTTGAGCTCCGGGTTGCAGTAGCCCTCGTCGGAGGCGGCGGCGACCGCGGCGGCGCGCGGCGATCCGGGCGCCGCGGTCAGCTCGTCGAGGCGGGTGTCGGCGGAGCTGATCCAGGTGCCGATGCAGACGGCCGGGATCAGGAGGAGCAGGGACAGGACGGCCACGCGGACGAGGGTCATGGCGTACCTCCAGCGCTGGTCGGCGGAGTCGGCGGGGCCGGCTCCGGGGCCGCGGGCGCGGCGGGCGGTGTCGCGGGCGGCGCGGCGGGCTCCTCGGTGGGCGTCGGCGGTGCCGGCGGCTGCGCCGTGGGGGGCTCGGCCGCCGGCGGCGTCGCCGGCGCCACCTGGTCGGGGCTCGTCACCGGCCCCGGCGCCTGGTCCGGGTGCGCGGCCGGAGCGGCCGGCGCGCGCGCAGGCGCGGCCGGCGCAGGCCCAGGCCCAGTTGAAGGCGCCTCGGGCGCGGGCGGCCGCGCCGTCGGCTCGGGCGCCGGCGGCGGCGCCGCCTGCGGTGCGGGCGCAGCGGGGGGGGCCTCGGGCCGCGACGCCGTGAGCGCGCCGCGGGCGCGGCGCTCGAGCATGGCGCCCACCATGTACTCGACGCCGAGGTCGATGTCCTCGTCGCAGAGGCGGACGCCGTCGATGTAGAGCTGCGGGGTCAGGACGCGGATGCCGTTGGCGACCGCCCACCGCAGCGACTTGTTGAGCCGCGACTTCGCGGTCGCCGAGCCGATGCAGGAGGCGAGGTCGGGGAAGCGCTCCTTCGCGATGCGCTCGGCGGCGGCTGGATCCTTCTTCGCCGCGGCCTTGATCTGGTCCTGCGCCGAGAACGCCCATGTCACCACCTCGCCGGCGCGGTCGCCGGCGCACAGCACCGCCTCGCTGATCGCGCACGCGCCCGGGTGGACCGACTCCGGCACCATCCAGTTACAGCTGGCGTCGAGCGGGAACAGCACCGCCTTGCGGGCGAGCTTCGCCGCCAGGCCGGCGCCCTCGAGGCGCTCCTCGAAGGCGCGGCAGGTCGGGCACAGCGGATCGAGGATCTCGATCGCCGGCGCCGCGTCGGGCGCCGGCTTGCCCATCGGCACCATGATGCCGTAGGTGTCCTCCGGGTGGGCCAGCCCCTCGCAGGTGCCGATGAAGCGGGTGTGGTCGGGGGCGAGGATCGCGTAGAAGGCGACCGGCACCAGCACGAACAGCATGCCGACCGCGAAGGCGCCGGCGAGGTAGCCGTTCGAGGCCGGCTCGACCTGGCGCTCGAGGGCGGCGTTCGACGGCAGCGTCGTCGGCGTCGGCACGTCGCCGCCGGCGCGGGCGCCAGCCGGGCCGCCGGCCCAGGGCGGATCTTCGCTGCGCTCCGGCTTCGCGGGCGCGCGCCGCACGGCCGCGCGCGGCGCACCGCCGCGGCTCGCCTCGCGCCAGAGCGCGATGGCGCCGACCAGGCAGGCCGCGCTCGCCAGGTAGATGCCGACGCACAGCTTGCACACGGTGCCGAGCTGCGTGAGCGAGACGATCGCCATCGCGATCGACGCCAGCGCCGGCAGCCCGGTGGCCAGGGCGAGGAACGCGGTCGCCCGCGGATCGCCCTGGCGCCGCGACAGCACGAGGTCGATCGCGTAGAACAGCAGGAACCCGAACACCGCCATCGCCGGCAGCGAGATCGGGATGCCGCCCCAGATCGCGCCGCGGGCGACGGACGAGTAGCGGCTCATCATGGCCGCCGCACAGCCGGATTCGCCCGGCTTGCCATGCGAGCCGGGAATGAACGAGCAGTGCACATCGTGCATCTGCCGATCGAGGTGCTGCGTGAAGTCGTAGGTGGAGACCGCCGCGAAGGTCAGCCCCAGGCACGCTCCGACGAGCACCACAATGAGCCAAGGACGTGGCTTCACGGTGCTACCTCGTAGTAAGTGACAAGAGCATCGCACGCCGGCCGCGTGCGCCGGAACCACACATCGGCGCAGGGATCGCCGCGTGCCATTCCGGGCATCTATCTCGTTTCGGGGAGCGACTACGCCTCGGAAGCCCTCACTGGGGGTCGTTCGCCTGTCGCGACCGGATACGGTCGGACGTCGCCGACGATCTCCATCAGGGCGTCGCGGTCGAGGGTCTCCTCGGCGAGCAGCCGCTGCGCGATCACCTCGAGCATGTCGCGGCGATCGCGCAGGAGGGCGCGGGCGCGGCCGAGCTGATCCTCGAGCAGCTGGTGGACCTCGGCGTCGATGGCGCGCGCGGTCTCCTCGCTGTAGTTGCGGTCCTCGTGGGCCATGCGCGGATCGAGGAAGCGCGAGCCGAGCGAGCGGCCGAAGGTCTGGGCGCCGAGCTTCTCGCTCATGCCGAAGCGGGTGACCATCTGCCGGGCCAGCTCGGTGGCGCGGGCCAGGTCGTCGTGGGCGCCGGTCGAGATGTCGGCGCAGGCGATCTCCTCGGCGGCGCGGCCGCCCATGATCACCGCCAGGCGATCGAGCAGCTCGGGGCGGGTCAGCAGGTAGCGCTCGTCGGTCGGCAGCTGCAGGGTGTGGCCGAGGGCGCCGATCGAGCGCGGGATGATCGACACCCGGTGGACCGGATCGGCGTGGCTGACCGACAGCGCGACCAGGGCGTGGCCGCCCTCGTGATAGGCGACCCGCCGCTTCTCCTCGTCCAGCATGGCGCGGCCGCGCTGCTCGAGGCCGAGCTGGATGCGATCGATCGCCTCCTCGACGTCGCGCTGGTGGATCTCCTTGACGCCGCGGCGGGCGGCGGCCAGCGCGGCCTCGTTGAGGATGGCGGCGAGATCGGCGCCGACCATGCCGGGCGTGCGGCGGGCGATGACGTCGAGGTCGACGTTGGCCAGCTTCAGCTTGCGGGCGTGGACGGCGAGGATGGCGGCGCGGCCCTTGACGTCGGGGCGATCGACCAGGATGCGGCGATCGAAGCGGCCGGCGCGGACCAGCGCCGGATCGAGGACCTCGGGCTGGTTGGTGGCGGCCATGATGATGACGCCGGCGCCGGGGGCGAAGCCGTCCATCTCGGCGAGCAGCTGGTTGAGCGTCTGCTCGCGCTCGTCGTTGCCGGCCATGACGGCGGCGCCGGCGCGCGACTTGCCGATGGCGTCGATCTCGTCGATGAAGACGATGCACGGCGCCCGCGACTTGGCCTGCTCGAACAGGTCGCGGACGCGGGCGGCGCCGACGCCGACGAACATCTCGACGAAGTCGGAGCCGGAGATGGAGAAGAAGTGGACGCCGGCCTCGCCGGCGACGGCGCGGGCGAGCAGCGTCTTGCCGGTGCCGGGCGGGCCGACCAGGAGCACGCCCTTGGGGAAGCGCGCGCCGAGGGCCTGGTAGCGGGCCGGGTTGCGCAGGAAGTCGACGACCTCGACCAGCTCGGCCTCGGCCTCGTCGACGCCGGCGACGTCCTCGAAGGTGACCTTGTCGCTGCGGCTCTGGTCGTAGATCTTGACCTTCGACTTGCCGAAGCTGAGCGGCCCGCCGCGCTTGCCCATGCGGCGCATGAGCAGCCACCAGATGACGCCGATGAACGCCAGCGGCAGGACCCAGCCGAACAAGAGCGGCTGCCACCAGGCGGTCTCCTCGATCTGCCCCTCGTACTTGACCTTGTGCTGGTCGAGCTCCTTGAGGAGCTCGTTCTCCTCGACTCCCGGGATGCGGGTGGCGACCACGGTGTCGACCTTGTCGGCCTTCGCCTCGGGGCCGCCCGGTGGCTTGAGCTTGGCGACCACCTCGCTGGCCCGGATCTCGGCCTCGACGGCGCGGCCCTCGCGGATGGCGGCGATCAGCTCGCTGTACGGGACCTTGCGCGGCGCCTCGGCGCGGAACACGAGCGTCTGGATGCCCACGACCGCGATGACGGCGACGATGAGATAGATCCAGCGACGACCGATCGGCTCCATGCGACCTCCGATCTACGTCGTCAGAGCGTAGCTCAAGACCCTAGTCGACGCAGTCCTGCGCCGCGAAGGCGACCGCGCGGTCGTAGTGCAGGTTGACCGGCGCGGCGCTGACGATGCGGCGGACGACGAGGGCGCCGTAGACGTCGATCGGGCCCGACGACACCAGGTCGGCGCTGGGCGCGTACAGGTTGCCGGCGAGCTGCGAGCCGCCGGCCAGGGTGACGCTGCCGCCGGACGCGACGTAGACGCGCAGCGCGCGCGGTCGGTCGACGGCGCCGAGGGTGAGCGCGCTCGACGTCTGGATGACGCCGGCGACGAACAGGTCGAGCTCGGCGCCGGGGACGACGTCGACGATCAGGTTCTGCTGGAGCGTGATGTTGCCGCCGATGAAGAGGGCGGTGCGCCCGGTGGCGCGCAGGGTGACGGTGCCGTTGGCCTGGCCGCGGATCTCGGTCAGGTAAAAGCGGCCGCACGGGAGCTCGAGGGTGGCGTCGCCGGCGATCCCGGCGAGCGCGGTCGGCGCCAGGCCGATGTCGGCGTCGTGGTTGGCGGCCGCGTGGTTGGTGACCACCGCGCCGACGTCGAGGACGCCGTCGCACGGGCAGGGCGCCGGCACCGCCACCGTCGGCGCGGTCTGCCGGTTGCCGGCGGTGACGGCGCCGCTGACGGTTGCGGCGGTGGTCGTCGTCAGCGTGCCGCCGACGGTGAGCGTGCCGACGTCGACGTTGCCGCCGACCCGGGCCGAGCCGACCACGGCGATGGTGCTGGTGTTGCGGCCGAGGACGCCGCCGGAGTCGAGATCGCCGGCGACGTCGAGGCGGCCGCCGGAGCCGGCCTCGATCCCCTCGGCGCCGGCGATGGTGACCGAGCCGCCGATGCGCATGTTGCGGTTGGCCTTGAGGCCGGCGTTGCTGGCGACGTCGCCGCCGACGCCGCCGGGCGAGTAGGGGGCGACCCGGGAGTCGAAGGCGTCGGTGGTGAGCTGATCGAAGGCGAGGCTGGCGCAGCCGCAGACCGCGTCGCGGAAGAGCTCCTCGGCGATCTCGCCGGTGCAGGCGCCGCCGATCAGGACCGGCGGGCCGGAGCCCATGCAGTAGAGGTCGCGCGGCTCGGGGGTGCCGCCCAGGCGAGCGACAGTGTCGCGTGCGGTGCAGCCGGCGGCGGCGAGGGCCAGCGCTCCGATGACGACCGCGCGCCGGATCATCGGATCGGGTCGGCGGCGATCTCGCTGAGCCGGCGCCGCGCCGCGGTCGCGTTGGCGGAGTCGGCGTGGGCGCCGAGGAAGCTGCGCAGCGCTTCGGCCTCGGCGTCGACGTCGCCGAGCGCGCGCTGCGCCTCGGCCAGACCCCAGCGCGCCTCCTCGGCGAGCGGGCCGCTTGGCTGCAGGCGCAGCGAGCGCCGGTACAGGCGGAGCGCGCCGGCCGGATCGTCGAGGCGATCGAGGTGGAGCGCGGCCGACGCGACGTTGGCGACCACCGCGGCGTCGGTGTGGGCGTAGCGGGCCATGACCCGCTGGTAGAGCGCGTCGGCGTCGCGCCAGCGCTTCTCCTTGCGGCGCTGGTTGGCGAGGGCGAGGACGTCCTCGGCCGGCGCGTCGTCGGGCAGCTCGCGATCCACCGACGGCCGCGCGTGCGACGACCGCGGCGGCTGCACGACCTCGGCCGGCATGTCGATGGCCAGCTCCTCGGGCGGCAGCGGCTCGTCCTCGACGAGGGCGGGCGCCGGCGGAGGCGGCGGGGGCGGCTCGTGACGGACCTGGTGCGGGCGCGTCCGCGCCGGCGCGGGTGCCGCCGGCTGCACCGCCGGCTTCGGCGTCGCGACCCAGACCGCGACCGCGGCCGAGGCGCCGCCGACGGCGGCGACCACGAGGGCGGCGGCGAGGAGCGCGACCCGGCGCGAGCCGCGCATCGGCCGCGCCGGCGCCCGGCGGATCGGCGTCACCGCCGGATCCTCGGCGGCGCGCAGGTCGTCGCTGCGGTGCTCGTGAGTGCCGTCCGCGAAGCCAGGCAGCGGCAGCGTCGACGCCGGCACCTGCAGCGCGCGGTCGAGGACGTCGCGCACCATGGCCGCCGTGCGCAGCGACGGCAGGCGCCGCGCCGGACCGGGGCGATCGTCGAGGGTGCCGAGGACCTCGCCGACGTCGAAGTCGTCGTCGTCATGCGCGCGGCCGTGGCCCCGCACGTCGAGGACGCGGGTGGCGTCGTCGGTCGGGAACCGGTTGCGCCCGCCGCTCATCGCTCGCCTCCCGCGCTCGCCGCGCCGCCGCCGTGGAGCGCGCGCAGCTTGGCCATGCCGAGGCGGAGCCGGCTGCGCACGGTCTCGAACGGCGCGCCGACCTCGTCGGCGATCTCCGGCACCGACAGGCCGAGGACGTGATGGAGGACCACCACGTGGCGCTGGTCGTCGGGGAGGTCGTCGAGCAGCTTCACCGCGCGGCGGCGCTCGGCGTAGTCGTCGGGCGGGCCGTCCGGGTGCGGCACCGCCGACAGGTCGGCGCCGGCGTCGAGCTGGGCGCGCGCCTTGCGGACGCGGCGCAGGCACGCGAAGGTCTCGCGGACCGCGACCCGATCCGCCCACGACGCGATCTGGCCCTCGCCGCGGTAGCTGGGCAGGCCGCGCACGATCGCGACCATCGCCTCCTGGGCGATGTCGTCGGCGTCGCCGTCGCCGCGCACCAGGTAGCGGACCAGGTTGCGGATGCGCGGGAACAGCTCGCTCACCACCGACTCGAGCGCGCGCCGATCTCCGGCGCACGCGGCGGCGATGCGGGCGTCGACCGCGGTCACGGCGACCGCTCCAGGCGGAGCCGCGCGGCCAGCGGGCGAGGACAGAGGGCGCATCCAGTCCTGATCGAGGCCGGCGACCCCGGTTCCGGGTCACGGCGCAACGCTCGAGCTGGATGGCGGGCGATCTTCATGGCTTAGAACATGTCGAGGACGAACCCGAGGCCCGCTCGCGGCTGCGCCGGCCAGAGATGAGTGTGAACCGTGAACATACCTCCGGACTCGACGCCGAACTCCGGAGCCCCGGCGACGAGGTCGACGGCGACGGCGAGCTCGAGCCAGGCGCCGGGGCCGACCCGGCGCGCGAGCCGGGCCCCCGGCATGACCGCCGGCGCCCAGGTGGCGGTCGGCGCGGTCGGCTCGAGCGGCGCCGACGTCAGCACGGTCGTGCGGCTGTAGCGGATGGCGCCGACCTCGAGGTCACCCGACAGCCGCCACCGGGTCGCCGCGCCGGGGGCGCCGACGAGGTCGACGCCGAGCGCGACGCCGAGCACGGTACGCTCGACGTCGATGGTTGCGTCCGGCTGGCGGAACGACACCGCCGGATGGAAGGCGGCCGCGCCGGCGAGGCGCCAGCGCCCACCGGCGGCGCCGACGCGGGTGCCGACGCCGTGGTGACCGGCCTTGCTCTCGCCGTCGACGACGCCCTGCCACGCGATCTCGGCGTACGGGCGCAGCGGATCGATCGGGCCGCGCGGGGGCGGCGGCGGCGGTGGCGGCGCGACCACCGTCACCGGTGCGGGGGGCGGCGGCGGCGCGGGAGGTGGCGGCGCCGGCTCCTCGAAGGCGATGCTGCGGCCGGCGGCGGCGGCGCGCAGCGCGGTGCGCACGACCAGCGCGGCCGCCTCGGCGGCGGCGGAGCCGGCCATCTGGCCGCCGGCGACGACGCGGCGGACCAGCATGCGATCCGACTCCGGCTCGGCGACGTGAACGATCACGGCGTCGCCGTCGCGGCGAAACCAGACGACGATGCGGGCGTGGTGGCGATGGGCGAGCGCGCGGGCGGCGGCGAGCTGCGCGGTCATCGTCTCCTCGACGCCGGCGGCGCGGTCGGTGACCAGCTCGACGTCGAGATCCGAGGTCTGGCCCTCGATGCGGGCGAGCACCGCGGCGTCGTCGTCGGTGGCGACCCGGACCACCGCGACCAGCGCGTCGCTGGCGCGCGCGGCCCCTGGTGAGACCAGGAGCACCGTCGCGGCCACGAGCGTGCGCATCACCACCGGGGGCCACTGTACGCGATCGCGCACGGCCGACGCACGCTCTGCGTGCGCCGCCGCGCGGAGGTCCGGCGAGGGGGAGTCTCCCACCCTCGTGGAGACAAGATTCCCGTCGAGAAAACCGCGCTTCGAGCCGGGCGTGCGCGTCGCTCATCCCGCAGCGGCCGGTGGCGCCGACGCCGACCGCGCGCGTCCGGTCGCCGCGAGGCTGGCCGCGGCCATCGCGGCGATGGCGACGAGCAGCGCCGCGCCGAGGAGCGCGGGGCGCGCGCCGTCGCGGTGCGCCACGAGCTGCAGGTTGATGCCGGCGTGGGCGGCGACCGCCACCCATAGCTTTCGCCCGGCGCGCTCGTGCAGCCAGGCGAGGGCGATCGACACCGCGACCACCGACAGCGCGAAGGCGGGATAGCGGTCCCAGGCGCCGATCGCCGTCGGCGCGTGCCAGAACGCCCAGGCCAGGCCGACCAGCGCGCCGGCCGCGAGCGGCCCGTGGCGGTCGGCGAGGCGGTCGTGCAGGTAGCCGCGCCAGCCCAGCTCCTCGCCGAGCGGCGGCCACAGGACCGAACCGACGAACGGCATCGCCAGCGCCACGGCCGGTCCACCCAGCGCCAGGTCGAGCCCGGCCGCGGTCACGGCGACCAGGGGCGGCGCCACGAGCGCGACCAGGATCGCCCACGCGGGGGGAGCGTCGCCGAGGCGGCGCCAGATCCGCCCGCGCGTGAGGACGGTCGCCGCGAGCGTGGGGCCGGCCCCGGCCAGCGCGAGCAGCGGCAGCTCGGCCGCGGGCGGCAGCCAGCCGAGGAAGAGCGGGATCTGCAGCGGCCACGTGAACAGCAGGGCGAGGCCGAGGAAGGCGAGCATGCCGATCGGACACGGCGCCGGCGCGCGGGTTGCGCGGGTCGCGCGTTCGTCGAGGTGATGGACGGCTACACGCTCGCCGACCTGACCCGATCACGGACCCTGCGGCTGCGGCTGCTGTCGCGATCGCCGTGATCGGCAGACTTTGGCGGGAATAACGCCGGATCTGGCCGGCCCGGACGCCTCGGCTACCCTCTGGGGCGTGACGCTCTCGCCCCCGGGTCCCTCCTCGCCGCCGGCGCCTCGCTGGCTCGTCCTCGCCGCGCGCCTCGTCGCCGCCGTCGGCCTCGCCGCCAGCGTCGCGCTCCTCATCGACTACCTGCGGCCCGAGCCGGCCTTCTGCGACGCCGCCGGCGGCTGTGCCACCGTGCGGGCGTCGCCGCTGGCCTACCCGCTCGGCATCCCGATGCCGGTCTTCGGCGTCGCCTTCTTCGCCGTCGCGCTGGCGCTGACCGCGATCCCGTCGCCGCGGCTGCAGCGCCTGCTGCCGTGGCACGCCGCCGCCGGCGCCGCGGTGGCGGCCGCGCTCCTCATCGTGCAGGGCGCCGTCATCGGCACCTGGTGCAAGCTGTGCGTCACCACCGACACCAGCGCGTTGACCTTCGCCGCGCTCGTCGTCGGCGGCCGGGCGCGCCGCCTGGCGTGGCCGGCGCCGTCGCGCCGCGGCGCCGCCCTCGTCGGTGCGCTGGCGGCGGCCGCGATCGGCGCGCCGCTGGCGATCGGCCTCCTCGCGCCGCCGCCGCCGGCCCCGCAGCGGTCGGTGGCGCGGGCGACCGTGCCCGAGGTCATCGCCCGCGAGCAGCGCGCCGGCGTCGTCACCGTCGTCGACTTCATCGACTTCGAGTGCCCGTTCTGCCGGCGCGCCCACCCGAAGCTCGAGGCGGCGCTCGCCGCCGTCGGCGGCCCAGTGCGCGTCGTGCGCAAGATGAGCCCGCTCATCCAGATCCATCGCCACTCGCTGGTCGCCGCGGTCGCCTGGTGCTGCGCCGAGGAGCAGGGCAAGGGCGACGCCATGGCCGACGCACTGTTCAAGGCGCCGGTCGAGGAGCTGACGCAGCCCGGCTGCGAGCGGATCGCCCAGGGCGTCGGCCTCGACATGGCGAAGTACAACACGTGCATGGCGTCGCCGGAGACCCGCAAGCGGGTGGCGACCGACTACCAGGAGGCTCACCTCGCCGGCGTCACCGGGCTGCCGACGATCTACGTCGGCACCGAGATGCTGGCGGCCGGCGACGTGACGCAGGAGAAGATCGAGGCGGCGCTGCGCCGCGCGCTGGCGGCGATGCCGCGCGGGTAGCCGCTAGAAGCCGCGCTCGCTCTTGGGCAGCCCGTCGATGTTCATCACCCACGGCAGCGCCGACCGGACCCACTGCTGCTTCTTCGGTGCCAGCGCGGCGCGCTGGCGCAGCGTCCCGAGGCGCAGCGAGTAGGTCGGCGGATCGCTCACCGCCGACGCGTACACCGGCGTGCCGCAGGTCGGGCAGAAGCCGTGGGCGCGCTTGGTGCCGCTCTCGGCGGTCTTGACGTAGATCGTCGGCGCGCCGCGCAGGAGGCGGAACGTCGCGGCTGGCGCCTGCACGGTGGCGCGGAACGCCGAGCCGGTGAGCATCTGGCAGTCGGTGCAGTGGCAGAGGTTGACCCGGTCGGGATCGATCTCCGCCTCGAACGCGATCGCCCCGCAGTGACACGTGCCGTCGACCTTCATGGCGACAGCGTACAGCCAACGCGCTAGCGGGGTACGTTAGGCGCTCGCGCAGGCCCACACACTTCAGGACAACGCATGTTTGACCACGTCAAGTTCGGAGTCAGCGACTTTGCAGCGAGCAAGGCGTTCTTCCTCAAGGCACTCGAGCCGCTCGGCGTAGCTGTCGTCGCGGAGGGGCCGCCGACCTACGGCGTCGAGCTCAGCTCAAAGAGCCGGGCTTCATTGGTCCTGTGCCAGACCGAGGAGAAGCCGGCGCATCTTCACCTGGCGTTCGCGGCCGAGAATCGCCAGCAAGTCGAAGCGTTCTATCGCGCGGCTCTGGAGGCGGGTGGCAAGGACAATGGTGCGCCTGGTCTGCGCCCGCAGTACCACGCGAACTACTATGCAGCGTTCGTCATCGGTCCCGACGGGCACAACATCGAAGTGGTTTGCCACGAACCCGAGGCCTGACTAGCGCCGCCGCAGCCAGCCGGCGGCGAACCGCTCCGGCGCGACGGCGCCGGCGCGCTCGAGGGTCTGCCGCGCCTCGGCGATGAGCGCGGCGCCCTCGTCGCCGCCGACGAGGTAGCCGAGCTGCCAGCGGATCGCCGCCGGCAGGTTACCCTTGGCGGCCTCGCCGTCGCTGAGCGCCCGGCGCAGGCAGGCGACGGCGTGGTCGGCGTCGCCGCGGGCGTGGGCGATCGCCGCCTCGAGGTGCAGGACCGCCAGCTGGGTCACCGGCATGCGCAGGCGGCGCAGGTTGCGGAGGTCGCGCTCGGCGGCGGCGAGGAGCTCGGCGGCGCGCGCCGGCGCCTCCATCGCGCGGGCGACCCGCCACTGGCCGCGCCAGAGGCCGAGCTCGAGGGCGACCACCGGCACCCGGGTCAAGAGCGAGCCCTCGACCTGGCGCCACTGCGCCTCGAGGGCGTCGGCGTCGGCGGAGACGTCGCCGCGGTAGAGCGCGATCATCGTGCGCGACTTCACGGTCCAGTAGAACGGGTTGGCGGCCGGGTCGCGGTCGGGCGGCAGCTTCCACGACGCGTAGGCGTCCTCGACGTTGGCGGCCGCCTCGTCGGGGCGATCGAGCACGAGGTAGACCTGCGGGAACTGGCAGCGGAAGCCGAGCTCGCGGAAGCGGTTGCCGGTGCGCTGGGCGCTGCGCACGACGGCGAGGACGTGTCGGCGCAGGCGGCCGAGCTCGCCGGCGGCGGCCAGGCTCCAGGCGGTGAACATGTCGAAGGCGTCCGACTCCCAGCCCTGGCCCAGGCCGGCGGCACGCCACGCCGCGTGCGCCTCCTCGGCCTGCGCGGCGGCGCGCGGCCAGTCGTTGTCGAAGAAGAAGGCGCGCGCGATCGCGGCCAGCGCGTGGTAGCCGCGCACCTCCGGCGCCGCGGTCTCGTCGAGGGTGCGCGCGATCGCGGCCTCGACCCGCGCCAGGCGACTGCCCTGGCCGAGCCCGGCGGCGACGAACGCCGAGGCGGCCAGCGAGCGCGCGATCCGGGTCGGATCGCCGCTGGCGAGGCACCTGATCTGCAGCCGCGCCGCGTAGGCGGCGGCGCGCAGCGAGTCGACCAGGTGCAGACCGACCGCCGCCGACCAGCAGGCGTCCATGCGGACGCGCTCGATCGGCGGGATCTCGCTCGCCTCACGGTGCTTCCAGCGGTAGCGCGACAGGCGGAGGCGCAGGTCGTGCCAGCCGAGCCGCGCCAGCACCGCGCCGCGCGAGGCGGGCAGGACGAGGTCGAGCTCGGTCAGCAGCTCGTCGGCGAGGGCGGCGCCCTCGTCGAGGACGCCGCCCGCGAACAGGAGCTCGAGGGCGCGCCGCCGCAGCTCCTGCGCCTCGATCCGCTCGAGATCGCCGGTGGCGGCGGCGCCCAGGTACGCGTGCGCCGCCTGGTGCGGGCGGCCGGCGCGCGCGAGCATGTCGCCGCGAGCGACCAGGAGCGTCCGCCGGTGCGCGGGGGCGTGGTCGCCGAGGTCGAGCGCCATGCCGTACCACTCGGCGGCGCGCTCGAAGGCGAGGGCGTCGGCCGCGCGCTCGCCGGCGGCCTCGGCGTGGACCGCGGCCTCGGCGCGGCGGCCGGCGGCGGCGAGGTGGAAGGCGAGCGGCTCGGGGCCGGCGCCGCGGTCGGCGAGGGCGTCGGCGAGGCGGCCGTGCAGGCCGGTGCGCTCGCCGCGCGGCAGCCGGCTGGCGACCGCCTCGGCGACGCGGGCGTGGTACGGCTCGAGGATGTCGGCGTCGGCGCGGCGGTTGACGCGGACCAGGCGCGCCGCGCGCAGCTCGCCGACGACGCGGCCGGCGTCGTCGCGGCCGAGCTCGGCGGCGGCGGTGGCGGCGTCGAGATCGAGCGGCGCCACCGCGGTGACCACCGCCGACAGGAGGCGCCGCGCCGGCGCCGCCAGCTCGCAGGCGCGCGCCCACA
>Ga0075429_100002235_pt1 | contig 16187 bp, 11 predicted proteins | sample RhiMetdeltSRZDD3_FD_75295 | JGI IMG/M metagenome (GOLD analysis project Ga0075429, IMG submission 75295) | Populus rhizosphere microbial communities from Tennessee, USA - Rhizosphere MetaG P. deltoides SRZDD3 | ecosystem: Host-associated > Plants > Roots > Rhizosphere > Soil | place: USA... | reverse complement strand
TTGCGTATAAAACCAAATAAGAAAGTAAAAAGTATTGCAAATACTATTATTCCATTTTTAAATTTCATTGGCAATAACTATCTATTTTTTATACACTCTTTTCAGCCATTCTTCCGGAACAGGAATGATACAAATATTCATGCTTCTATTATCTGAAGATAACATTGCTGACTGAATCTGAATCTTTGTTCCGTCAGGACTCATCGTTGGATGCGGATGATCGGCTGCAGTTGTTTTATGACCTGCCGAAAGCAAAATCATTTCCTTTGTGCGGCGATCGATCAAATAAATATTTCTTGCAAAATCATCACCAACTGCCCAGCGTCCGTCAGATGAACCACTCACATGCCACAGACCGCTCCCGCTTTTTGTTTGTCCGATAATTTCCATTTCCCTTGTACGAAGATTAACTATTGCAAGACCGGTTGGTTTTTCTCTTGTACCAGACGGACCCCACGCAGTTTCTTGCCCTGGATTAGCACCGCTTACTGCCGTTCCTGTTTCAACATTTTTATTTGTGCCCGGAATTTTCCGATGACCCATAATTGCAATCGCTACTTCATCTTTACCAATAACTGCTTCATGTGTCACCCATTCATATTCTGATTCAGGATATAATGGGCGAAGACCTGTACCATCACTCATCACCGTCCATGTCCGTTGAGGTGACTTGCCACCAGTCTCCCAGCAAAATATAATTTCACCTGCTACCCATGGATTGGTTTGAATATGCCCGATCTGAAACGGAACAGACGACACATATTTTATTTCACCGGTTTTAATATTCATGCTTGCTATACCAGATGGGCCCTCGCCCATATTACGCGGACCAAAATTTTTTTCAAGTTTTGTTCCTGGCGCTAAATGTTTTGCTGCTTCCTGTACACCCACACGGAAATAAGCCCATTCTTCATCACCGTCCAATGCCATGTCACCACCGGCACCTAACTCTTTTGGTGTAGTTCCACAAATTCGCTGATATGCATTTTCTTTTTTTAATGTGCCTGCTTTACTATCTGCAAATAACTTTTCAAGATCGACTTCTATGATTTGTACAGGTTTTTGTACTCTGCGTCGGGCCGTATCTCCCGGAGTAGTGGGTACTGTGTCCGTTCTTTCATTCCGCATAAAATACAATTTCATTGATTTGCGTGCAACATTCAGCATACCTGTATAACCACCTTCTGTAACCTGTACAATATCGCCCGTCTTTTCATTTACAGCCATCGCTTCACCTCTTACACGATTGGAACGAAAAATGAGCCACTGACCATCGGATGTCCATTGATTATGCGTTTGATAAATCTTTGAATCGCCGCTTTGCGTACTTGTTAGAAATAAAAGTTTGGTGCCGGTAACCGGGTCAATAACCTCTTTACGTTCTGAGGGAAATCGTTTTCCAATTTGAGCATAGGAGTTTAATGCACCAATCATGAATATAAAAAACAAGTATTTCATGTCTTTGTATTTAAGGACTGGTTGTTACCAATCCAGTTTAAGCAACGAAACGCCCTGTCTTGGCAATTGAATCTTCAGTGTCATTTTATTATTTGCTTTCATCTTTACTGGCTTATTCATCATTTGTAGCTGCCCGGCTTTTTCCAATCTTGCTATTTGTTCTGGTGTCGGGTTTTGCGGCGAACCCATCTTCTTCCAGACTTCATAAGAGTTACTATGCTCATTATCTATCCGGTATTCGGTAACGGTGATTTCTTTAGCCGTTATTCCATTAAGAGTAATGTCGATTGCTTCTTCTGGATCCTGTTTATCTTCGTCATGATAATTCCACACCATGATAGTTGCAGAGTTATTATCTTTTGCCGCTATGGCACCAATATCTGTTTGCTTTCTTACACTACTATCAACAAATGTTTTTAAATCATACATACGGTTACCGGTTACATTAACACGTTTGCCTTTCATCATCCCAAACATTCGGAATACATTCAACACGGGTTTATCAACTCCATTGGTAGCCAAATCTCTGAAGCCGGCAAACCAGGGCTGGTTCTCAAATTCAAAAGCCCACGAAACAGCACCGATAAGATTTACTTTATATTCATCAGCGAGTAAATATTTTCTGGCAAAAGATGCAGCCGTATAGCTTGAGTACATCGTGCCATTACGGTAAGCATTCTCCGGGTTGGTGCTCATACCGCATGCCGCGCAGCCTTCGGGGTCGCTTTCGCCAATCACCAGCGGAATATTTTTTATGGAAGGAAAACTATTCACAGTAATAAAAGCATCGCGTATATTTCTCATTTGCGTACCGACATTCATGATCACCCTGCTATCAATAAACCTTGGTTGGCCTTTTGCATGAAATAAAACCATATCCAATGGTGATCCAATTTTCCCTGTCGCATAGTTAGTGTCATTTAAGCAGTGTGTAATAAATGCAGTTAAAAATTTTGAACCACCACCCGTTATATTACAACCCCCGATTTTTGCAGTTGGTAATGCCTTCAGCAAACCATCCGCGGCATAATCATACATTTTACAATATTCTTCCACTGTCCCTTGCCAGTAGCCGATGTTAGGTTCATTCCAAACTTCCCACCACCAGCTTTCCACGACTTTCTTTCCATAACGCTCCACACAATGTTTTGTCCATTGATAAACCAGCTCTCTCCATTTGTTATAGTCATTCGGCGGGTAAGCCCATCCTGTAAATACTTCTTTATAGGGCGCACCCGGTCTCCAGCTATGCTTGTATGGCTGTGGCTTGGAGGACAATGCTTCCGGCATAAAACCAATTTGCACCAATGGTTTCATTCCTCTATTTGTATAGGTATCGAAAATGCTGTCAATGATCTGCCAAGTGTAGATTGGATTGCCGCTTGCGTCTTCCGTATAAGCATTGGTTGAGCCCCATTTTAATGCGGGCGTTCCATCACCTGTCGTTAATAAATTATGTGTTCTGACAAAAACGGGAACAGGGCTTAATGCTGCAATCTCTGATAATAATTTTTTCCCGTCCTTCATATAGGTATAATTTGGTTCGTCATAACCAAACCATGCCCAAATGGGTGTCATTTCACCCAGTTCCTTTTTAAAATCAATATTGATAGTTGGCTGTTGTGATGTTGCAGTGATATCTACAAGCAGTACAAGCAAGAAACTGATACGAATATGAAGTTTGATTTTCGCCATTTTAATTACCGGCAGGTTTTACCGAAGTAGCCAATAAATTTTGCAGTCAGTGGAATTTGTCAAAAGCCAATGTTTGTTGTGGGTCATACTAGTTTATTCCTTTCAATCTTTTCATTTATTAACGAATGGGATTTTCAACACCGTAACAGAATATGGGAGCAGATCCTGACTAATCTTATTTGTCTTCACCGAAAATCTCTTTTCGTTGGGCTTTAATTTATCCAGTTCTGAAAGTTTATTATAGCTATATAGATCGTTTGCAGCAAGTGTTTGCAAAGCTGCATCTGTTTTCGCCAATTTAATGCCTGTCACATTCAATTCAACAGTTTGTGAAGCCGAAGCACTATTGACAATTTTAACAATCAACTCTTTTTTTTGGTTATCAATAACAGCACTACTGTATAAACTGTCCTTACCAGTCAGGGCTTTTTCTTTTTCAATTATTTTGACGACATCTGTTCCTTTGTTATTAGAAAATAATTTCTGTACATAATAATTAGGAGTAGCTACTGTATTTAAATTATCAAACCAGATGAGATCGGGTCGCCATTGCCAGGCATCCACGTGTGCAAATAATGGTGCATAGGAACACATTTGCACGATATCAGCATTTCTTTCCAACCCGGTCATGAAAGCAGCTTCTGCCAGTGCGCTTTCCCAATTATTTCGACTTTCCGCTTCATTGTTTTCTTTCGAATGCGCTGCATACTCCCCAGCAAAAACTTTAGGGCCCTTTCTTTCATAATTATCATACCGGCCCGCATTGTTAAAAAACCAAGAAGGTGGTTTGTAATAATGTTCATCGATCAATGTAGGTTGCAGTTGTCTTAATTCTTTCCAGGCATAATTAAAATATTCGCCTTCAGCGTAGGGACCGGATCCGGAAACAATTTTAATATTAGGATATTTTGCGAGAATGGCTTTCTCAAAGATTTTATACCGCTCAATGTATTGCGGTTCCCATTGTTCATTACCTACACCAAGAAATTTTAAATTGAAAGGAGCAGGATGTCCCATATCATTTCTTATTTTTCCCCACCTGGTGGTTACAGCACCATTTGCAAATTCAATTAAGTCGAGTGCATCATCAATATAAGGTTGCAACTCATCCATCGCCACCACTTCGCCGCTGTTGAACTGGCAGGCCATACCGCAATTCAGGATCGGCAGCGGTTCTGCACCCAAATCATCCGCCAATAAAAAGTATTCATAAAATCCTAAACCAAAAGTTTGGTAATAATCAGGAGCAGATCTTCTTGGGAACTCAACATTCCAGCGATTCATGATCAATTTTCTATCTGATGTGTTGCCTACTGTTGTCTTCCATTGGTAACGATTACTCAGATCTTTTCCTTCGACGATACAACCACCGGGAAACCGGATAAACCCGGGCTTTAGATCAGCGATCTTTTGCACCAGGTCATTTCTTAAACCACCCGGGCGATTTTTCCATGTGTGGTGCGGAAATAAGGAAACTACATCGATGTCAATTACACCCTCTCCTTCAAAAACTAAATTCAACTTTCCTCTTTGGGCAGTATCTGCTGTCGTAAAACTTGCAGTATATTTTTTCCACCCGATAGCTATCGGGTCGCTACTGAAATTTTCTATTGTAGTATTTCCAATTACACTACCAGCATAATTCAGCAATTGAACTTTTATCTTAATGTTCGCTGGCTTTTCTGTTCTTGCCATGATCGAAAAATCATACTGTTTGTCTTTGTGAACTCCGATTCCCCTAAAACCTTCATTGCTTAATGAATAATTTCCTTCCGGGTTGTTGATGGTTATCCTTGCAAATCTTGAATTGATTGAGTTATCAGATTTATTAATGATAAGAATTCGTCCTTTCTGATAATTTACCCTGCTCTCTCTCCATCCCATCATTGCTGTCGGAAATTCAAATGAGCGATTCTTCACCAATTCCGCATATAAACCTCCATCTGCACCAAAGTTGATGTCCTCAAAAAATACCCCCCACATCGTAGGAGCGATCGAAGCGATCGGCTTATCCGCAACTACAGTTAACTTTCTTTGGGAAAAAACATGTAGGCTCAAAAGCAAAGCCAGCAAACAAATTATCCTTGTCCTCATTTATTCTTTTCTTTTAACTGCAGTGAACTGTCATTGATATAAAATGAATAGTTATTTAAAAGCTCAATTATTTCTGCCGCTGCTAAAATTGCCGGCCCATAACCATGTGCAGCAAAGACATTTACCGGCCGGTGATAATAAAATGCAGGGTCAAATGCCATTCCAGTTCCGACACAAGTTCCTTCTACCTGTCCTTTATCATTTATCCTGGTGCTTACTGCGTTCCAGGCAAGTATACTCATAGGTGCATATGTCATTGGGTCGAGCCAGCCTTTATTACATGCATGCGCAATACAATAAGAATAAATAGCCGTCGCCGATGTTTCAAGATATGAATCTTCTCTATCTAGCAGCTGATGCCAGAAACCTGATCCACTCTGGTAATTAGCAAGTCCCTTTACATGGTCTCTAAACTGTCCCAGTACCGCCGCTCTTCCCGAATGATTCTCTGGCAAAACATCCAGCAATTCACTCATTGCCAACAAAGCCCAACCATTGGCTCTTGCCCAGCGAAACTCAGGATGTGTCTCCATACTTTCAACCCATCCATGCATGTACAATCCTTTTTCTTTATTAAACATCCTTTGGCTGTATAGCAAAACCTGTTTTACAGCATCATCAAAATATTTTTTATCACCGGTAAGTTTTCCCATTTGTACTATTGCGGGTATATACATATACAGATCATCGAGCCATAATGTATTTTTTTGCGGACGATTGCGACCTATTGTACCGTCTTTGAAGCGATATTCTTTTGTAAAAACATAGTTGATATAGTTATCAATCAAGGGGCGAAGATTACTATTCAAACCGCTGCGCTGTGCTTTTATCATTGACGCACATACAGCGCCAGCATCATCCAATGCATGCGGGTCGATGGGCTGATTAAACAATCTTTTCTTTTGAATGTATTCAAGTGGAAATTTTTGCTTTGCGGCTGGCACCCACTTAGCAAGAAAATCAAATCTTGTTTTTACATGATCTGCATATTTTTTGTCACCGCTGGTTTCAGCAGCACGTTGCAATGCGGAATAAGTAACGCCCCATTCATAACTCGTTAAACGAAAATCGCCGGCTTTAATGACCGAGTTCGTGTCCAGTTGGTTAATATCATTAAGTGTTTCTCCGGTTTGTTTATTTATCATTTGTGCCGGTGTTGTGGCATCGAGATAATTGAAGATTTTATCTAATACTGCTTTGACACTTTCTTTTGTTGGCGCGTCATAAGGAACAGGGTAGTTCACTTTCATAGCATGAAGCGGAACTGTTACATCATTTTTAGCCTGGGGGTTTTGTTGACCGTTTACCTTAAATAAAAATAAAACGGATAGAGCGATCGGTAAGCATATAGATTTTTTCATAACGCAAACAATTATAGACATCCGACAATAGCAGCTCTTAAAATTAGTGAAAACGGTTTCGTTATCATCCTGCGCTATCCTGTACACAAAAATGCTGTCAGGGTCGGGTCCCACTGTACAAAAAATTCCATCGAACGGTAATAAACAGAGTCAGATTAATTCTTGGGTTAAAATAATGTTTACTTTCCGATACAGAATTTACTAAAGATATAATCAAGTTGATCTTCATTTGTTATCTCCCCGGTGATCTCTCCCAAATAATGAAGTGCACGTCGTATATCCAATGCAAGAAGATCTCCGGTCAATTTGTTATCTAACCCATTTTTTATATCTGCTAACGACTTCGCTACTTCTTTTAACGCATGATAATGTCGTGCATTTGTAACGATGGTATCTTCTGCCTGTACTTGCCCCGAGATAACTTTATCAACCATTCTTTCTTTTAATACTTCAAGATGCTTATGGTTTTTGGCAGAAATGAAAACGATACTATCTAAAGAAGAAAAATTATCCCTGGCAACGGATTCTCCGGATAGATCAACCTTATTTCCCACCAACAGGTAATTTAATTGTTGTTTCTCCATTTCCGACTTCAAATGTCCGACTTCAGACTTCTCTTCATCAACGTCGAACAGGTACAACACAAGATCTGCTGACCTCATTTTATCAAGGCTTCTTTCCACACCGAGGCTTTCAATGATATCACTTGTATGCTGGCGAATACCTGCTGTATCAATTAACCGGAAAAGAATACCATCAATGTTGATCACTTCTTCGATCGTGTCTCTTGTTGTTCCGGGAATATCACTGACAATGGCACGGTCTTCCTGCAATAATGCATTTAGCAAAGTTGATTTCCCTGCATTGGGTTTGCCAACAATAGCAACACTAACACCATTTTTAATCACATTGCCCAACCGAAATGAATTGATCAACTGATTTGTTAACTGCGTCAATTCTTTTACCAGTTCATAAAACTGTCTTCTGTCTGCAAATTCAACATCTTCCTGGCTAAAATCTAATTCCAGTTCGATCAACGCCGAGAATTTTATCAATTGCTCTCTCAATTCTCTTAGCTTATTTGAAAAGCCACCTCGAATATTATGCAGTGCAGTTCTTTGAGATGCCGATGTATTAGATGCGATCAGGTCGGCCACTGCTTCAGCCTGGGCAAGATCAAGTTTTCCTTTCAGAAACGCACGCTGTGTAAACTCACCAGGTTTTGCCAATCTTGCGCCGCGTTGAATACATGCATTTATTATTTGTTGCAAAACAAATGGTGAACCGTGACCGCTTATTTCAACAACATCTTCGCCTGTATATGACTTTGGGGCCTTGTAAAGTGAAACAACCGCTTCATCCAGTTCCTTGTCAGTATCATGAACAATACCAACATGAATGGTGTGCGATGCTTGTTGCTTAAGATCTTTTGAAGGAAATATATCATTTACAATATCGATTGCTTTACTGCCGCTTAATCGAATAACTCCAATAGCCCCAACTCCCGGAGGTGTGGCCAATGCAACAATTGTATCATCCCAGCCTGTTAATTTTCCATGCATGATTTCCCAAAAATAAAATTCCCTCCCGACTTTGTCGGGAGGGAATTAATTATGTTTTATATCAGCTTATTCAGGAGCAACCACAAACGTGATCGGCTGCTTACGATAAGCTTTTACATTACGACCATTTTGAATAGCTGGCACCCAATCCGGACCTTTTTTAATAACTCTCATTGCTTCTTCTTCCATGCCATGCTGATGATTTGATAAAGCTTTTACATCACTTATTTTACCTTCTTTATCAACGATGAACTGGACAATAACTGTATAAGTTCCTTCATTTGCTCCATTCTCAACCGGAACGTTCGGATCAAGGTTTCTTTCAAGATATTTACGCCATTCTCTTTCACCACCCTTAAAGCTGGCTTCTACTTCTACTTTTTCAAACACCTTGTTCTCATCTTCTTCTTTCTTTTCTTCTACGACCGCCTTGCCTTCATCAACCACGGCAGGAGCAAGACCTTCGTCTTTAATACCTTCCTGGCTTACCACATCGATCTTAGTATCCTCAAGTTCTTTTACTTCAGGTGGAATTTCTTCTTTCTTTACTTCCTCATCCTTTACAATCTTGGGAGGAGTGAATTTTGTCATTTCCACTTTTGGAGGTTCCTGTTTTGGAGGCGGAGGCGGAGGAGGCTCAGGTTTTTTCTCTTCCTCCTGTTTCAACTCCTCAAGGGTTAACTCCCTAACTTGAACTTTACCTTCAGTCTTTTTCAATGAACTGGCAAGAAGCGAACCGCCCAAAGCAAGCAAAGCAACGACTGCTGTACAAACCAAAGCTATTGAAAGCCTTTTCTTATACGATTTACGCAGCTCATAGGCTCCGTAGGCTTTATTCCGGTCTTCAAAAAGAAGATCCAGAATATCGCTTGAAAGGATTTTATTTATTTCCATTGCAGTTTCTTTTATTGTTAGATGCGGAATTCAATGAATTCCACATTAATAGGATACATTAATTTCCCTCTGTTTTATTAATCAGTATCTTTTCTGCCTCAAAAAGGTCAACCATGGCATAACGTTTAATATTCGTAATGGTCATTTCATCAAGAATATCAACCGTATTTTTATAGGTTGCCAGCTCTCCGGGTTTAATTACTACCACCAAATCTTTATCAAGACAAGATTTTTTATCACCGCCATTTTTTGCCCATATTTTTTCACAACCTGCATCATGTTGGTGAGCTTCGATCACCGCTTTTTTCTTATCAATAATCACTTTTCTGATACCGGCAAAATTTGTTGACAGAAAATTAGATGCATCTTCTTTTAACTGACCTTCATAATAATAAACATGGTTGTCTTTGCTCAGCATAATGGTAAGTGCCCCCGATTCTTTCGCCTTATTCTGCTCATCGTCTTTATCTGTGTCTTTAGGCATATACAATTCCATAGTAGTCGGGCTGCTCATGGTTGTTGTAAAAATGAAAAAAGTAATGAGCAAAAAGCCAAGATCAACCATCGGTGTCATGTCAAGGTGAGTAGAGAGTTTTTTAGCTTTCTTTACTCCCGGTCCTTTTTTATGACCGCCACCACCATCACCACCTTCAATACTTGCCATAATTTAGAATTTAAAAATTAATAATTAATGTCCACCAGCTTTTTCCCTTTTTCTAATAATCTCAAGTTCCGAGCCAGCCGGTGCATCTTCAAGCGCGGTGATCATCTGGAATTTGAAAATCTCATTCTTTTTAAATGCGTTGAGCACCTGTTTAAACGCCGGATACTTTGCCTCGTTATCTCCTTTTATCAGATATTTTAACTGCTTGCCGGTAAAGGTTCCAACAGCGTCCCTGATCCAGTAAAATAATTCGCCACCAAGTGTATCCAAAGGAATTCCAGGCTGTTTATAATTTTTATGTTCCTCCGCAGGAACAGCTAATAAAGATTTCAAACCGCTAAAAGGAACTCCTATTGCCGGTGCCTTGACAAAATTCCTCATTTCCGCTTCCGTTAAACCCAGGCTTCTCGTATCATTCATGTGTTTTATAACATTATATTTCACCATGGGATCTTTTTCTGAGAGAACACTAAAAAAGACCCTGCCAGTACTGTCGAATGTTACCTGTAACGCGTCACTTTCCGGAAGCTCCTTCGTTGATACTGAATTAGGTGTCTTTATTTCAACAGGCTCCTCAGGTTTAAACTTAGTAGCCATGATGAAGAATGTAAGGATAAGAAAAGCAACGTCCACGAAAGGGGTCATATCCACAAATGTGCTCTTCTTTGGTATTTTAACACTGGGCATTTTTTCTTATTTAATTGTTGAGATTCAATGTTTCATATTTTCCATAAAAGCCAGTGTCTCTTATTTGTAAAGAGATGCAAAGCTTTGTGTGAGTGTGAAACCTGATTCATCAATGCCATATGTAATAGAGTCAATTTTTGTGGTAAAAACGTTATACATTATAAGCGCTATAGCCGAGGTTCCGATACCGAGCGCCGTATTATAAAGTGCTTCGGAGATACCGATCGCAAGTTCACCCGCAGCACCAGCACCACCACCTTCACCTAATGCCGAGAAGGAGCGGATCATTCCCATTACCGTACCAAGAAGGGCAACTAACGTACCAACAGACGTAATTGTTGAAAGGAACACCAGGTTTTTCTGAAGCATCGGTAATTCCAACGCGGTAGCTTCTTCAACTTCTTTTTGTATGGCTAAAACCTTCTGATCTGTATTAAGCTCATTATTTGTTGTCATTTCCTTATAACGGCGCAAACCTGCACGCATAACGTTGGCTACTGAGCCACGCTGCTTATCACATTCGGCCATTGCTGCATCCACATTTCTGTTTGCCAGGTGATATTGAACTTTACGAATAAAATCAGCTATTGAACCGCTACCCAGGGCCTTACTTATTGTAAGCAATCTCTCAATTGAGAAAGTAAGTACCATCAGGAACATGCCAAGAAGGATCGGAATGATAATTCCTCCCATGTATATACCACTCATCGCGCCTTTTGGCTTATCGTGTTTTGGCCAAAATCCACCAGCTTTATCCGGATCATTAAATCCACTTGGGTCTCCAAATATAAAACGCCAGATAAGATAACCGGCAATAAGACAAATAATAGGGGCAAGCCATGAGATGGCATTACTGCTTTTCTTCGCTTGTACTGAAGTTGCTTTCACACTTGATGGTGCAGTCGGTTTAGTTTCAGCCATGATCTTAGTTTTTAGTGTTTAAAATTTTAAAAAAAGAGTTTTGATTTTTTCAGGGACACAATTCTAAGGAAAAAAAGATTAGATATTCCAAATGCCCCAGCAAAAATTTTAATCAGGGTGATACAAGTTAAGGATTTTTTGTTCCTGAGCAAGACGTGTTCAATTTTACCCTTGTCCAAACAAGGGTTAGTGCCAGACTATCAATACCACCTAACTGCTGCTTAAATAATGATAGGATTATTCGTAACGAAGGGCCTCAATAGGATTTAATTTGCCTGCTTTCAGTGCCGGATATAAGCCTGCCAATAAACCGGTGATAGAGCAAATAACTACTGCCAGTATTACCCAATTCCACGGAACTACAAACCCGGTGTCAATTGCAATAGAAATAAGATTGCCGATCAAAATACCAAGAATAATACCCAGTAAAGCTCCAAGTACACTTATAATAACTGACTCCATAAGAAACTGCAGTCTTACAGTTTTACTTTTACCCCCAATTGCTTTTACCAACCCTACTTCTTTGGTTCTTTCAGTTACCGCGACAAGCATAATATTCATTAAACCGATAGCTGCGCCGATCAAAGTAATAAAACCTATTACAGCTGCTGATAAAGAGATCATGCTTAGGCTATTCATGGCTTTTTCCGCAACGCTATCATTTCGATCAAGAACAAAATTGCTTTCTTCAGTGGTCGCTAATTTTCTTACCGACCGAAAAACACCTTCGGCCTCACCCATGGCTACCTGCACTTTCTTTATATCATCGGTCATCACAGCGATTACATAACTCATACCAGAACTAAACTGCCGGTGAACATTCGTATAACTTGTAATGATCCTGTTATCCCAACTCATACCAAATGATGAACCGCGGCTATCAAGCACACCGGCCACACGATAAGGGATATTCTGTACACGGATAATCGTGTTTACTGCCTTGTCAGGATTATCGTTAAATAATTTTTTTGCAACATCATAACCGACAAGACAAACATTTCTTGCGGATTGTACATCGGCCTGGTTCAAATTTCTACCGGCCCTTATTTTAAATCCATTTAAGTTCACAAAATTTTCATCACTGCCAAATAAAAAAACATTGGGGCTCGTTTTTTTATTCTCATAAGAAACAAGAGCATTTCTCGTAGCAAAAACAGAAAGGCTTTTTGAAGACGGGAACTTGTAATTCTTTATAAATATTTCAGCTTCTTCTTTCCTTATTATTTTTCCGAGACTTGACTTCTTTTCTTTTTTACTTCCTTTCTTTTCTTTTTTAATTTCATCATTGCCTCCCCCGAACCTGATATTTCTCTCTTTATACCTCACGGTAAATCCACTGGCTCCCATTGTTGAAAAGCTATCCGTAAATTTTTGATTAATCGCTTTAATAGCAGTATACACTATTACAAGAGCTGTTATGCCTAGTGCAATAATGATTATCGTTAATACGCTCCGCAACATATTGCTGCGAACTGAGCGAAATGAAAGTGCTAAAATGTCGCGGAATCTCATTCTGTTGCCGAAAGTAATAAAGTCGGTCAATTCAAAGTTATAAAATTTGATAACTGGTCTGTCAAAATAAAAAGCCCCGATAAATCGGGGCCCTTTATAATCTCACCATAATTACTTATTAGGATTCAATGCATCATCGATCCTTTTCGAAACATCCTGTAAATGATACTTGCTCATTGGGTCTGTAATAACTGCCGCCGCCGCATTTATTTCTGCTCGTAATGATGCAAGATGTGCCCTTACGAGACTCTTGATATCTGATTTATCAGTATTAAGGGAAGGCATTATATTAGGACCTCCACCACCAATATTTATTGTTATTTCGGCAGGGTTCAACAAATTGCTTAAAACATTTACATAGGACTTTTGAAGATTCCTCCTGTATACATCGATCACTTTTCTTGTTGTTAACTCAGACCATATTCCCTTTTTCATATCACTGAAAAGGTCCGTCATTTTATAAGCATTGCTGCCTATTGCTGTTTCAGCATTTATTAATTTGTTAAGCGTATTTGCACTAAATAACCGGTTCAAAGAATTGTCCTGTATATTACCAATTATAGTAAGTGAATTACCACCTGTTTTTGCAAAAATATCATTACTGATCAACCATGTTGGTGTAGTAAATAATTGCTGGTGAAGAAATGCAACTGCTTCCGCCTGCTTTGACTTCGGGGTAAATTCATAAACAGGCTCCGCATCCTCCACTACTCTTGGCGTCTTATAAATGCCACCAACATTTCTTGCTACATGAGTAACATAACGATTGAATTGACCTGAGACCTGGTTATAAATATCAGAGAGGTTCGTGTAATCTTCATTATCCTGCCTGGTCCATTTTGTTAACTCCGGAACAATTCTTTTTAAATTCTTGATACCATATTCACTTGCCTTTATTGAATTATCACTTAGATCTTCCGATTGTGAACGGGGATCATCCTGGTTGGTTTCGCCATCACCCCACCACAAACGACGATCTTTTAATTTCTCTCTTGTCCATTGATTTAATTTTCCTTTTTCTGCTTCCGGTGATTTATATTCAGGAAAAAGACGATAAGCCCATTCAATTGCCCATTTATCATAATCACCGATGCGGGCCTGCAATTCTTCACCACTCAATCCATCTTCTGGTTGAGCTACATAATTGAAACGGGCATAATCCATGATCGAGGGAGTATGTCCATTCTTCGAAACCCATTCTTTGTTTCTTAAATTTTCGACCGGTACAGATGAGCTTGAACCGAAATTGTGACGAAGCCCTAAAGTATGACCGACTTCATGTGCCGATACAAAACGGACAAGACGACCCATCAGTTCATCAGGGAATACCATAGTTCTTGCACGAGCATCATTTGGCGCGGCCTGTATCAAATACCAGTTACGGATCAGCTCCATTACATTATGATACCAGTTGATATGGCTTTCCATTATTTCACCACTTCGCGGATCTGAAATGCTGGGGCCACTTGCATTTGAAATATCAGAGGGTTTATAAACGATTGCTGAATTCCTCGCATCTTCCAAACTCCATGTACTGTCTTCTTCCTTTGTAGGTGCCATCTTTCCAAATATCGCATTTTTGAAACCGGCTTTTTCGAAGGCAATCTGCCAGTCATTTACACCCTGTATCAAATAAGGCACCCATTTTTTTGGTGTGGCAGGATCAATATAAAATATGATTGGCTTTTTAGGTTCGATCAGTTCTCCCCTTTTATATTTTTCAAGGTCTTCATCATTCTTTGGCTCCAGTCTCCAGCGTTTTGCGATTGTAATATCTCTTACACCTTGCGGATTGGCATCATAATCCATATATCCTACGGTAAAGTAGCCCACTCTTGCATCAAAATGTCTGGCCTGCATGGGAACTTTTGGAAGTAACACCATCGAGCTATTCATTTCCACGGTAAGATTGCCACTGGGTGGTGTAGGGCCTAAAGTGTTTCCGATAAGTGGCGGTGGCGGTGCAGAAGTTCTTCCATAAGTTTTTACGGCTTTGATCTCGATATTGATTGGATAAGGATTTACACTCACGATATAAGATTTATCTGTTTGTAATGCGCCAAGCCTTCTGGAAGCTTTAGCGGCGTTACTAAAGAAAAGCACATCGTTATCACCATTCACAAAATCTGTTACTTCAATAACAGATGTAGCAGAGTCTTTTCCGAATGCTTTTATATCAAATGAAAAAGAAATGGGCTGAAGGTTTGAATTTGCGACGGAGGAGAACATCGGCGAAGTAGAATCTTTTGCATATACCGCATAAGATATTGTGCGAAGAAATATCCTGTTGTTTGGTCCTTTATCAAAGCGAATAACATTCTGGCCGACCTGGTCGCCACCATACCCTGTACCCGCTTGTGTTTTAGAAAGGCGATTTACGACAAGTATATCCCGCAAAAACATATCATTGGGAATTTCAAAATAATACTTGTCTTCAACTTTGTGAACCTTAAAAAATCCGTTTTTGGTGATCGCTTTATCTGTAATGATTTCTTTGTAAGGTCTTACGCCAGGTCTTAGTCCGGCACCGGTCGCTCTTGTTGAATCGCCCGAAGGTTGTGGCCGTTGTGCAAATGAAAGAATGCTGAGGCAAAGCATTGTGAAGCCGATGAAGACCCGGCCGGTAGTTTTTCTCATGTGATGATTTTTTTAACCCCGATCACTGTCGGGAAAACAAAGATATGGGCGAAATGTTTTCAGGCAAATCAAATAAACAGTTAGACGAGTTATTGAAAACAATTTACCCCTCAGAATAAAAATGTGAATTAAAAATAAAACCAGCTAAACAGAAGTTGCGGATAAACTCCGAGTAAGATGACCAAGGCAGCAACAGCACCGATTACCCATTTAAAGGTTAAACTCACTTCAATAGCCTGTGCTTCTCCTTCTTTAAAATACATTGCCTGTATAACACGGAAATAATAATAAACACTGATAGCAGCCATTAGCATGGCAAGTATTACAAGCCACAGAAATCCTCCCTTAACTATAACAGCATTGATCATATAAAATTTAGCAAGAAAGCCAGCCGTTAATGGAATGCCAGCAAGAGATAAAAGAAATATTACAGCCACGGCGGCAAGTAAGGGCTGATGTTTTGCAAAACCATTAAATCCTTCGAATGTATAGTCTTTCATTTTTACCAGGATAGCAAAGAGACCAATGGTGGAAAGACAATATGCAGTTGTATAAAGCAATATTCCTTCTGAAGCAATACTGTTCAGCGCAAGTATTGCCATTAACATAAAACCTGCTTGCGCAATGCTTGAATAAGCCAGCATTCTTTTTACGCTTTGTTGAAATACTGCCGTGATATTGCCAATAAACAATGTAAGAGCG
>Ga0075429_100002229_pt1 | contig 16208 bp, 20 predicted proteins | sample RhiMetdeltSRZDD3_FD_75295 | JGI IMG/M metagenome (GOLD analysis project Ga0075429, IMG submission 75295) | Populus rhizosphere microbial communities from Tennessee, USA - Rhizosphere MetaG P. deltoides SRZDD3 | ecosystem: Host-associated > Plants > Roots > Rhizosphere > Soil | place: USA... | reverse complement strand
CGCAGAAGACGATCGGCATCATCTGGATGCTGCTCATCGCGAACGGCTTCGCGCAGGCGGGCGACAGGCTGCCGCCGGGCTGGGTGATCTGGTCCTGCTACATCGCCATCGGCCTGGGCACCATGTTCGGCGGCTGGCGCATCGTGAAGACGATGGGACAGAGGATCACGAAGCTGAAGCCGGTGGGCGGCTTCTGCGCCGAGACCGGGGGCGCCATCACGCTGTTCCTGGCCACGGGCCTGGGCGTGCCGGTCTCGACCACGCACACCATCACGGGCGCCATCGTGGGCGTCGGCACGGCGCGCCGCGCCGCGGCGGTGCGCTGGGGGCTGGCGGGCAACATCGTGTGGGCGTGGATCTTCACGATTCCCGCGTCGGCCTTCGTCGCGGCGATCGCCTACGCGCTCAGCCTGGCGCTGTTCCCCTGACGCGCACCGGGCACGCGCACCGGGCGGCCGGCTGCCCGCCCGGCCCCGGGCGCGACCGCAGGCCCTGTGCCCCGGGCGCGACCGGCGGCCCGGCGCCCCGGCGCTACCGGCTGATCTTGCGCGCCTCTTCCACCTGGTACTCGAAGTACCGCTGCCCGCTGAAGGCGATCGTCGCCATCAGCACGCCGGCGCCGAGCATCAGCGCGAGGATCACGCCGATCACCGCGCCCCAGCCGCTGCGGCTGCCGGCCTGCGCGAAGCGACGGTCCCAGCGCTCGTCGGGCGTGAGGCCGTAGAGGATGGCGTTCAGCATGGCCACGGCCACGATCACGCCGCCGATCGGGATCAACACCCAGGCGGCGTGATCGTCCTGGCCGAACTCGCGCACCCGGTGCAGGCCGTACAGCCCGAGCGCGGCCGGCACGGGATGCAGCCAGCCCCACACGTCGCGCCAGCCGAACAGGTAGAAGCGATGCAGCCCGAGGCTGCCGCCGACCAGCGCGATCCAGGTGGCGAGCGTCTTGGACTTCATGCCGGCGGCTTGTCGTCGCCCGGCCCCAGCGCGCGCTGCATGACCACGACGTCGAGCCACCGGCCGAACTTCCAGCCGGCCGAGCGCAGCAGCCCGGCGTGCTCGAAGCCGAGCGCGCGGTGCACGCCGACGGACGCGGCATTCGCCGAGTCCCCGATCACCGCCAGCATCTGACGCGCGCCGCGCGCCTCGCACTGCGCGAGCAGCTCGGCCAGCAGCAGGCGGCCCACGCCCTGGCCCTGCGCCTGGGGGTCGAGGTAGATCGAGTCCTCGAGGCAGAAGCGGTATGCGGGCCGCGGCCGGAACTCGTTCGCGTAGGCGTAGCCGACGATGCGGCCGTCACGCTCGGCCACCAGCCAGGGCCAGCCCTTGGCCAGCACGTCGGCGCGCCGGCGCGCCATCTCGGGCTCGCCGGGCGCCTCGAGCTCGAAGGTGCCGGTGCCGTGGACCACGTTCCAGGCGTAGATGGCCGTGACGGCCGGCACGTCGGCCGCGGTGCTGGGGCGCAGGTGCAAGGGGGTGGCGGTCATGGCGTCATCGGCAGTCAGCGCCGGAGTTTATAATGCGCGGTTTCGGTGACGGCCGGCTTCTTGGAGCTGGCGTATCTACGGCACCGGAGGCGGTGCGGCGCCTGGGTTCGTTCACCCGGCGAGAGCCGGCGAAAGCGGCGCCGCCATATCCCGATCTGCTCGCCCTGCGTGTCTCCTGGTGCGGTGGACGTCTCGAAAAGTCTGAGGAATACAGCATGGTCGTGATCCGACTCGCACGTGGTGGCGCCAAGAAGCGTCCGTTCTACAACATCGTCGTCGCCGACTCGCGCACCCGCCGCGACGGCCGCTTCATCGAGCGCGTGGGCTTCTACAACCCGGTCGCCTCGGGCGGGGACCAGCCGCTGCGCGTCGCCTTCGACCGCCTCGACTACTGGGCCGGCCAGGGCGCGCAGCTCTCGCCGACGGTCGCGCGCCTGGTGGAGCAGGCCAAGGCCGCCACGGCCTGACGCCGCCCGGCCCATGGCGTCGACAGGCGCGCCGGACGACGCACCGGCCTGGCCGGACGACGCCGTCGAGGTCGGCCGCATCGCCGACGCGTGGGGCGTGAAGGGCTGGATCAAGGTGCAGCCCTTCGCGGCCGACCCGCAGGCCCTCGTCTCCTCGCGGCGCTGGTTCCTGAAGCCGGCCGAAGGCCCCGGCCCGCGCCGGCCCGCGCCGGCCGGCGGCTCCGTCCTCCCGCCCGTGCTGCGCATCGCGCAGGTCCGGCGGCACGGCGACGGCGTGGTCGCGCAGGCGCGCGACGTCGACGACCGCAGCGCGGCCGAGGCGTTGCGGGGCGCGCGCGTGTTCGTCTCGCGCGCGAGCTTCCCCAGTGCCGAACCCGACGAGTACTACTGGGTGGACCTCATCGGCCTGGCCGTGGTCAACGTGCAGGGCGAGGCGCTCGGCACGGTGACCGGCCTGCTGGACACCGGCCCGCACAGCGTGCTGCGCATCGCGCCCGAGGGCGCGGCGCCGGGCGACGAGTCCGCCGAGCGGCTGGTGCCGTTCGTGGCCGCGTACGTCGTGGAGGTGCGGTTGCCCGAGAAGCGCATCGTCGTCGACTGGGGGCTCGACTACTGAGCCGACGGAGCGAAGCACCTATGAAATTGTGCAGCGTCGTCGGCTCGCTCAGAGCCGCGCCGACCGTCCACCAGCGAATCGTTCACTGGCTCTGAGCCGACGGAGCGAAGCACCTATGAAATTGTGCAGCGTCGTCGGCTCGCTCAGAGCCGCGCCGACCGTCCACCAGCGAATCGTTCACTGGCTCTGAGCCCGGCCCCGATGCGCTTCGACGTCATCACGCTGTTCCCCGAGCTGTTCGGGCCGCACCTCGCGCAGGGCGTCACGCGGCGCGCGTTCGAGTCCCGGCGGGTCGACGTTCGGCTGTGGCCGCTGCGCGACTTCGCGAGCGACAACTACCGCCGCGTCGACGACCGTCCCTACGGCGGCGGCCCCGGCATGGTGATGCTGGTCGAGCCGCTCGAGCGCGCGTGGCAGGCGATCCGCGCCGATCGCGCCGACGCCGCGCCGCTGATCCACTTCACGCCCACCGGCCGGCGCATCGACCAGCCGCTGGTGGAGGCGATGGCGCAGGGCCCCGGGGCCGTGCTGCTGTGCGGGCGCTACGAGGGCGTCGACCAGCGCTTCGTCGACCGCCACGTGGATCTCGAGCTGAGCCTGGGCGACTTCGTGCTGTCCGGGGGCGAGCTGCCCGCGCTGGCGCTGCTCGACGCCGTCGCGCGGCTGCAGGAGGGCGTGCTCGGCGATGCCGAGTCGCACCGGCAGGACAGCTTTTCCGACGGCCTGCTGGAAGGCCCGCACTACAGCCGCCCCGAGGTGTTGCACACGTCGCAGGGGGACGATCCGGTGCCGCCGGTGCTCCTGTCGGGCCACCACGCGGACATCGCGCGCTGGCGGCGCGAGCAGGCGCTGGCGGTGACCGCGCGCCGGCGCCCGGACCTGATCGCCGCCGCGCGCGCCGCGGGCAAGCTCACGGCGGCCGACGAGCGGTTCCTCGCCGGGCTCGGGCTATAATTGCCGGCTTTTCGATCCTCTGCCGGGACCGGGTGCCTCGCAGCGCCCCATGCTTCGCGCCTTGCGAAGCGCATTCCAACCACGCCGGCACGATCGCACGGAGAACCCATGGACCTGATCCGCACCCTCGAGCAGGAAGAGATTTCCCGGCTCAACAAGACCATCCCGGCCTTCGCGCCCGGCGACACGGTCATCGTCAACGTCAACGTGGTCGAAGGCACGCGCAAGCGCGTGCAGGCCTACGAAGGCGTCGTGATCGCCAAGCGCAACCGCGGCCTCAATTCCAGCTTCATCGTCCGCAAGATCAGCAGCGGCGAAGGCGTGGAGCGCACGTTCCAGGTGTACAGCCCGCTGATCGCCTCCATCGAGGTGAAGCGCCGCGGCGACGTGCGCCGCGCCAAGCTGTACTACCTGCGCCAGCGTTCGGGCAAGTCGGCGCGCATCAAGGAGAAGCTCGCCTGAGCGGCCGGTTTCGTCTCTTACGCCACGAGGCCGCCTCCACCGGGCGGCCGTTTTCATTCCAGAATGCGCGCATGGCGCTTTCGTTCAAGCCCCACGAGATGCCCGTGCTCGGCATCGACGACCACCTGCCCGCGATCCCCGCGGACCGGCTGCTCGCGCACGCCCTGCGCCAGCGCTTCGCCGCCCCGCCCGACTGGTCGCCCGAGATCGCGGTGGAGCGTCGCTTCGCGGAGCGCGAGCCCACCCATGCCTCGGTGCTCGTCCCCCTCGTGCAGCGCGACGAGGTCACGGTGCTGCTCACGCAGCGCACCGACCACCTGAACGACCATCCGGGCCAGATCAGCTTCCCGGGCGGCCGCGCCGAGCCCGAGGACGCGGACGCCATCGCCACCGCCTTGCGCGAGGCCGAGGAAGAGGTCGGCCTGCATGCGCGCCACATCGAGGTGCTGGGCAGCCTGCCCACCTACACGACGGGCACGGGCTTCATCGTCACGCCGGTGGTCGCGCTCATCGAGCCGCCGTTCAGCATCGACCCGGACCCGTTCGAGGTGGCCGAGGTGTTCGAGGTGCCGCTCGCCTTCCTGATGGCGCCCGCCAACCACCGGCGCCACGGCGTGGACGTGAACGGCGTGCGCCGCGAGTTCCTGTCGATGCCGTGGCAGAGCGAGACGCCCGGGCGGCAGTACTTCATCTGGGGCGCGACGGCGGCGATGCTGCGCAACTTCTACCGCTTCCTGGCCGCATGAGCACGCCGGGCCGCCCCAAGTGCGAATTCCGGAGTGCGCAGCACGGAGGTTGCCTTATGAGCACGCCGGGCCGCCCCAAGTGCGAATTCCGGAGTGCGCAGCACGGAGGTTGCCTTATGAGCGCGCACGGCCGCTCCGAAGCGCTCATCCCGGAGCGCGCAGCGCGGAGGGTCGTCCGATGAGCGCCATCGCACGGCCGCTCCGAAGGTGGCGCTTCATCCCGCGCGGAGGGACCGCGCGCAGCGCGAGGGCGTTCCGGTGAGCTTCTTCTCCGTCCTGTTCGCGCTGCTGATCGAACAGCTGAAGCCGCTGCCGCGCGGCAACCCCGTGCACGACGCGCTCACGCAGTGGATGCGCTGGACCGGCCGCAACTTCGACGCCGGCCGCCCCCACCACGCGTGGGTCGTGTGGTGCGTGACGGTGATCGCGCCCGCCCTGGTCGCCTGGCTGGCGTACGTGCTGCTCGCCCGCATGAACGCGGTGCTCGGCATGGCCTGGGACGTGGCGGTGCTCTACGTCACGCTGGGCTTCCGCCAGTTCAGCCATCACTTCACCGACCTGCGCGACGCGCTCGAGCGCGGCGACGAAGCGCAGGCGCGGCAGCTGCTGTCCGAATGGCGGCACCTGGACGCGAGCGAGCTGCCGCGCACCGAGCTGCTGCGCCACATCGTCGAGCATTCGCTGCTCGCCGCGCACCGCCACGTGTTCGGGGTGTTCTTCTGGTTCGTCGTGCTGTCCACCGTCGGGCTCGGCCCCGCCGGCGCGGTGCTGTACCGCATGGCGGAGTTCGCGAGCCGCTACTGGGCGTACAAGAGCCGCACCGTGGGCGAGCCCACCAACGAGCGCCTCATGGCGCTGTCGCAGCGCCTGTTCAGCCTGATCGACCACCTGCCGGCCCGCCTCACGGCGTTCGGCTTCGCCGTGGTGGGCAACTTCGAGGAAGCGGTGAACTGCTGGCGCCGCGACGCCGGACTGTGGAAGCACCCCAACGAAGGGATCATCCTCGCCGCTGCCGCCGGGGCGGTGGGCGTGCGCCTGGGCGGCAGCGCCGCGCCGGGCGTCACGCCGGACCGGTCGAAGACCTTCGACCGCGGCGCCGCTTCGGACGAGATGGACGCCGAAGGCTCCACGCCCGGGGCGTGGCCGGTGCTGGGCCACCTGCGCAGCGTCGTGGGGCTGGTGTGGCGGTCCGTCGTGCTGTGGATGCTGCTGCTGGCGCTGCTGTCGCTCGCGAACCTGGTGGGCTAGCGCCTACCACCGCGTCTGCGCCAGCTCCTTCAGGATCTCGCCGTAGATCCGGTAGCGCGTCTCGCTCACCTCGCCGCGCTCCAGCGCCGCCCGCACGCCGCAGCCCGGCTCGTGCAGGTGCGTGCAGTTGTAGAACCGGCAGTCCGGCACGTGCGGGCGCAGGTCGGGCATCAGCAGCGGCAGGTCCTTCGGCGCCACCTGGCGCAGGCCGAACTCCTGGAAGCCGGGCGAATCGATCAGCGCACACGTGCGCTCGGCGTCGAGCCAGTACCACCGCGTGGCCGTCGTGGTGTGGCGCCCGGTGTTGAGGGCCTGCGAGATCTCGCCCACCTCGGCCTTCGCGTGGGGCGCGAGCAGGTTGATGAGCGTGCTCTTGCCGGCGCCGCTCGGCCCGAGGACCAGCGTGGCGCGCTGCTCGAGCAACGGGGCGAGCGCCCGGCGCGACGCGTCGGGCTGCGCCTTCAGCGCCACCTCGTGCACGGCGCAGCCCATCGCGGCATACGGCGCGAGCCGCTCGCGCGCCGACGCGATCGCCGGCAGGTCGGACTTGTTGAGCAGCACGGAGGCCGCGATGCCCGCGCTCTCGGCGGCGATGAGCGCGCGCGCCAGCTGCGACTCGCTGAACACCGGCTCGCTGGCCACCATGACGAGGATCTGGTCGAGGTTGGCGGCGAATGCCTTGGTCTTCCATTCGTCCTGCCGGAACAGCAGGTTGCGGCGCGGCTCGACGTGCTCGATGACGCCTTCGTCGCCGCCCGCGTTCGTGGCCATCCAGCGCACGCGGTCGCCGACCACCGCATCGCTCTTCTTGCCGCGCGGATGGCAGACCAGCCTTCGCCCCTCGGGCGTTTCCACGACGTAGTGGCGGCCGTGGCCCGCCACCACCAGGCCGACATCGAGGCCGTCGTCCGGCCCGGCGGCCTTGCTCAAGGCCCGACCTTCACGTCACGCCACGAAGGCCACCAGCGCGTTGGCCTTGGCCGCGCAGATGAAGTCGTTGATCGACACGCCGTTCACGGCGTGCGTGTTGAAGCGCACGACGCAGCGGTCGTAGGCGACCGCGAGCTCCGGATGATGGTCCTCGGTGTGGCAGATCCAGGCGAGCGCGTTGACGAACGCCAGCGTCTCGAGCCAGTTGCGGAACACGAAGGTCTTCTCGATCGAGCCGTTCGCGGTGTGCCAGCCGGGGACCTCGGCGAGATGGCTGCGGATCTCCGGCTCGCGCATCGGCGCGACGTCGTGCGTCTGGCATTGGCGGTGCAGCAGGTGGGTCATCGTGGTCACCCCGTGGCGGGTTGGATGGGGGCCCGCGACAGTGCCGCCAGCCGCTCGCCGGCCGGGGGATGCGAGTAGTAGAAGCGCACGTACAGCGGGTCGGGCGTCAGCGTGGAGGCATTGTCCTCGTGCAGCTTGAGCAGCGCGGCGGCGAGGTCCCGCCCGCTCGCCTGCGCGCACGCATACGCGTCGGCCTCGAACTCGTGGCGCCGCGAGAGCTGTGCGAAGACCGGGGCCACGAAGAAGCCGAACACCGGCACGACCAGCAGGAACAGCAGCAGGGCGAGCGCGTCGTTCGGCGCCCCGGCCGAGGGGCGCACGCCGAAGGCGGTGTAGAACCCGCTCCAGCCGGCGAGCCAGCCGAGCAGCGCGAAGCCCGCGAGGCTCAGCGCGAACATCGCCGCCATGCGCTTGAGCACGTGGCGGTGCTTGAAGTGGCCCAGCTCGTGCGCGAGCACCGCCTCCACCTCGGCCGGCGTCAGCTTGCCGATGAGGGTGTCGAAGAAGACGACGCGCTTGGCGGTCCCGAACCCCGTGAAGTAGGCGTTGGCATGGGCCGAGCGCTTGCTGCCGTCCATCACGAACAGGCCCTTGGCGGCGAAGCCGCAGCGCGCCATCAGCGCCTGCACGCGCGCCTTCAGCGACTCGTCGGCGAGCGGCTCGAAGCGGTTGAACAGCGGCGCGATGACGGTGGGATAGAGCACCAGGATGAGCACGTTGAAGCCCATCCACGCGCCCCACGCCCACACCCACCAGAAGCGCCCGGCGGCGCCCATGAGCCAGAGGATGAGCGCGGCGATGGGGGCGCCGATCACGACCCCCACCGCGAGGCCCTTGGCCAGGTCCGCCACGACCAGCTTCCACGTCATGCGGTTGAAGCCGAAGCGCTGCTCGATGCGGAACGTGCTGTAGAGCTCGAACGGCAGGTCCAGCAGGCCGCTCGCGAGCGCGAAGGCGCCGAGCAGCGCGAGCTGGTACGCCATGTCGCCGAAGCGCGGATGGACGGTGTCGCGCACCGCGGTGTTGAGCGCGTCCAGGCCGCCGAGCAGCGTCCAGCCGACGAGCACCACCGTGCCGAAGGCGGAGGCGAGCAGGCCGAAGCGCGCCTTCGCGAGCGTGTAGTCGGCCGCCTTCTGGTGCGCCTCGAGCGTGATGGTGCCGGCGAAGGCAGGGGGCACCGCGTCGCGGTGTCGCGCGACATGGCGGATCTGGCGCGTGGCCAGCCACAGCTTGATGGCCAGCGATGCGAGCAGCGCCGCGGCGAACAGCAGGGTCAGCACGTGGGGCGTCATCGCGCGAAGTGTAGGTCGAAGGTCATCGCCGCGCTCGCGGGTCGCGCCCCGGGGCCGCCTGCGAGAATGGGCCGCAAGGAGAGATGCCCATGACCGACACCGCGCTTGCCGCCAGCGACCAGAACCTCGTGTGGATCGACCTCGAGATGACCGGGCTCTATCCCGACCGCGACCGCATCATCGAGATCGCCGTCGTGGTGACCGATCCCCAGCTGACCGTGCGCGTGGAAGGGCCGGTGTTCGCGGTCCACCAGAGCGACGCCACGCTCGACGCGATGGACGCCTGGAACAAGGGCACGCACGGGCGCAGCGGGCTCGTCGACCGCGTCAAGGCGTCGCGCGTGGACGAGGCGCAGGCGCAGGCAGAGGTGATCGACTTCCTGAAGCGCTACGTGCCGGCGGGCAAGTCGCCGATGTGCGGCAACAGCATCTGCCAGGACCGGCGCTTCCTCGCGAAGGACATGCCCGCGCTGGAGGCGTTCTTCCACTACCGCAACCTCGACGTGAGCTCGCTGAAGGAGCTGGCCCGGCGCTGGAAGCCCGACATCATGGCCGGCTTCAAGAAGGCGCAGGCGCACACCGCGCTGGCGGACATCCACGAGTCGATCGACGAGCTGGTGTATTACCGGCAGCACCTGCTGGCGCTCTGAGGAGAAACCCCATACAATCTCGCCTTCGCGCCCGGAAGACCGGGCGCGTTTCATTCATCCCCTCTGACCTTTCACGAGTCCAGGCCCCCCGGGCCACGCGGTTTACGGACTCGAACTTCCTGCAGGCTCCTTCCTCCCCGGAGGCAAGGCCGCCCAGGCGGATGGTCGGCGGCGATGCCGTCGCCTGACTGTTCCCCCGAACGTTCTCCCGCGACTCCACCCGGGCCGGCGCGCTGATCCGCAGCGAAGCCGGCGGATGCCCGTTGCGCGCTCGCACGCGCCGGGCATCGCTTGTGAAAAGAGAAGACATGAGTTTCGATACCCTCGGCCTTTCGCCCTTCCTGACCCGCGCCGTGGCCGACGCCGGCTACGACAGCGCCACCGACGTGCAGGCGCGCGCCATCCCGCCCGCGCTCTCCGGCCGCGACCTGAGGGTCTCGTCCAGCACCGGCAGCGGCAAGACGGCGTCGTTCATCCTGCCCGCGCTGCAGCGCGTGCTGGCCGCGCGCGACGCCGGCGTGCGCCGCGAGAAGGGCACGGTCTACGGCCCGCGCGTCCTGGTGCTCACGCCCACGCGCGAGCTCGCCCTGCAGGTGGCCAAGGCCGCCACGGTCTACGGCCGTCACGTGCAGGGCCTGCGCGTCGCCACCGTGGTGGGCGGCGTGCCGTACCCCGCGCAGATCAAGGCGCTGCGCGGCCCGCTGGACATCCTGATCTCCACGCCCGGCCGCCTGCTGGACCACCTGCAGACCGGCAAGGCGGTGCTGGAGCACGTCGAGGTGCTGGTGCTCGACGAGGCCGATCGCATGCTCGACATGGGCTTCATCGACGACATCCAGACCATCGCCGACCACGTCCCCGCCGCGCGCCAGACGCTCATGTACAGCGCGACCTTCGCCGGCCACGTCGGCCGCCTCGCGCAGAACCTGCTGAAGGACGCCGAGCACATCGACGTCGCCTCGCACACCGACACGCACGAGAACATCGAGCAGCGGCTGCACTGGGCCGACAACGCCTCGCACAAGAACGCGCTGCTCGACCACATCCTGACCGAGCGCAGCGTCGAGCAGGCGCTCGTGTTCACCAGCACGCAGCGCGACGCCGACTGGCTCGCCGACCGCCTGGCCGAGTTGGGCCACGCGGTGGCGTCGCTGCACGGCGGCATGCCGCAGGGCCGCCGCAACCGCGTGCTGCAGGGCCTGCGCATGCGCCAGCTGCGCGTGCTGGTGGCCACCGACGTGGCCGCGCGCGGCATCGACGTGCCGACGATCAGCCACGTCATCAACTACGGTCTGCCGATGAAGGCGGAGGACTACGTGCACCGCATCGGCCGCACGGGGCGCGCCGGCCGCAACGGCCTGGCCGTCACGCTGGCCGAGCGCATGGACGCCGGCATGATCCGCCGCATCCAGCACTTCACCACGCAGGACATCCCGGTGGCCACCGTGGCCGGCCTGGAGCCCAAGAGCCCTGCGCCCAAGCTCTTCCCGCCGCGTCGCGAAGGCGGCTTCGCCGGCCATCCCGCCGGCCGCGCGGACGGCGGCAAGCGCCCCGGTCCGGGCCGTGCGTTCGCGCCGGGCGGCGCGCGCAAGGCCTTCGACCGCAAGGCGCCGCGCGCCCGCCCCGGCGGCTACGCGCGCTGAGCCGACGGAGCGGACCGGTACCTCACCGGCGCCGGGTCCTCACATGCCGCCGACGAAGTCGCGCACCGCGGCTTCGTCGCGCATGCGCGACCCCTCGGCTTCCTGGCGCACCTCCTCGCGCGCGCGGCTGGACATCGGCACGACGGCCGGCCCGGCCGCGTCGTAGCGCGGCGCCTTCGCCTGCCTGGCGGCCAGCGCTTCGGCGCGCACGGCCTCGCGCGACACGGTCGACGCGCGCTCCTGCGGGAACTCGGTGATCTCGACGGCGCTCGCGAGGCCGGCCGTGCAAAGCGCAAGGGCGGCGGTCAGGGTGCGGATCGTGTTCATGCGGCGGTCTCCTCGATGCCGGGGCGGGTCCGGACCCCCCGGACGCTGCGCCTTCGGCGCCGGCGCGTGTCGTGCCGGCATGCAGGCTCTTACGCAGGCAATCGCCCATCGGATGCAGCCGCGTCGCACGAAAGCGCCGCGGCCCGCGTGTCCTCGAGGGACACGCGGGCCGCGGCGGCCGTGAACGGCAGCAGGCGCGTTACGGCTTGACGGTGATCGAGTTCTTCACGGACTTCACGCCCTTGGTATCGCGGGCGATGCGCTCGGCGGTCTGGCGCTCGGTCTCGTTCTTCGCGAACCCCGACAGCATGACGGTGCCGTTCAGCGTCTCGACCTTGATGGCGGCGGCGTCGACGTCCTTGTTGTCGACCATCTTCGCCTTCACCGCGGTGGTGATGGTCGCGTCGTCGACGTAGGCGCCGACGCTTTCCTGGCCGCGCACGACGGCGCAGCCGGGCAGGGTCACGAGCGCGGCGGCGGACAGGGTGGCGGCCAGCGCGGCGGCGAGCGTGGTACGTGCAAGCATGGTGTTCTCCTTCGGTTGTGAATCGGTCGATTGAACTGCAGTCGGGCGGTCGAACGGTGGCTTGAGCCAGCCCCACCACCCGAGGGGGGCCGAGCCGGACGGGGCGCTACTCCTCGAGCAGATCCTTCATGTCGTCGACGTGCTCCTCCTCGTCCTCGAGCACCTCCTCGATGAGGCGGCGCGTCGTCGGGTCCTTGTCGCCGATGAGGTGGATCATCTGCCGGTAGGCCTCCACGGCCACGCGCTCGGCCACCAGGTTGGCGCGGATCATGTCGCGCAGGTCGCTCGACGCGTCGTAGTCCGCGTGGCTGCGGCGCGTGAGCGAGTCGGGCGCGAAGTCCGGGTCGCCGCCCAGCTGCACGATGCGCTGGGCGATGCGGTCCGAATGCGCGGCCTCGGCATTCGCGTGCTCGAGGAACTCCGCCGCGACGTGCGGCGCCGACATGCCGTGCGCCGTGTGGTAGTGGCGCTTGTAGCGCAGCACGCAGACGAGCTCGGTGGCAAGCGCGTCGTTGAGCAGCTTCACGATGTCGTCGCGCCACGGCCCGTAGCTCGGGGTGACCACGCCGTCGTCGAGGCTGCGCTTGGCCGCCTCGAGGGCCGCGTCGTCCAGCGCCAGTCTGGTCTTGTCGTCCATGTATCGAAATCTCCTGGAATCGGCACGAGCGCGCCGCGCGTCGGCCTTCGCGCCTCGTTGTCACAAACTCTAGGGGCAGCCCCTTGCGGGAGCCATCGGAACGCGGCTTCTGCCCATGTAGGACGAAACCGCGTTGGCGGCGATCCGTCAGGGCGTGACGGTCTCGGCCTCGACCGCGGCGCGCGGAACCGGCGGCGACGATGCGCCCGGCGCGGCCCCGCCGGAGGGCGTCGCCCCGCCGGTCGACGGCGCCGTGCCGGGCGGCGCCGCGGCGGCGGCGGCCGCCGCCTGCGCAGACAGGTCGGGATCGGTCAGCTTCGGCTCGCCGCCGCTTGCCGCCTGGAATCCCGCCAGGGCGCCGAGCGCCGCCAGCACCTTGTCCATCGGCACGGCGGACACGACGCGCGAGACGAGCTGCGAGCCCAGCCCGGCGAACAGCGCCGGCTTGGCGATCCAGCGCCACGGGCGCAGGCGCACCAGCAGCACGCCCACCAGGAAGGCGCCCAGCAGGATCGGGACCGGATGGCGCCGCACGACCGGCGTGATGCGCCGGTTGACGACGCCCTGCGCGATCACCACGGCGGGCTGCAGCGGATGGTCGGCCCACCAGGCGCCGAGCGCGTCGATCAGCACGCCGATGACCGGCGCATGACGCAGCCGGTCGGCCAGCGCGGGCTGCTCGCCGGCCGCCATCGCCGCCTCCATGCGCTCGCGCGAGGCGCCGCGCCGGTCGGTCTGCATCATCCACTGGCGCATGCGCTCGCGCGAGGCGGCGAGCCGCTCGGCGGCGGACCCCCGTTCCTCGGGGGCTTCGGCTTCGGCGGCCGCCTGCGCCTCGGCCCCGTCGGCCGGGACGGACGAGTCGGGAACGAAGGCGCTCATCGCCCGGCCTCCGTGGCGCGAACGCCGGCGCCGGTGCGGCCACGCGCCCGGCTCACGATGCGGCCCTCACGCTGCGCAGCATCGCCAGGTCCTCGGCGAACTGCTGCTTGATGGCCTGCACGCCGTGCGCCCCTTCGTCCTTCTTCCTCGCCATGAGCAGGCACGCGGCGCCGATCGCCAGCGGCACGCCCGGCACCACCCACAGCACCCACGGCGCCCGCATGGCGCCGTCCGGCGCCGAACCCCACAGCATCAGCGCGATGGCCGCGAACAGCAGCGCGAGCAGCAGGCACACGCCGCCTGCGGCCGTCAGCAGCGCGCGTCGCTTCATCTGTGCGGCGACGGTGCCGACCTCTTCGGTCACCAGTTCCGCATAGGCCTCCACGTGGTCGGCCAGCATCTGGGGTTCGGAAACGAGCAGGCGAAAGAGCGGGTGGATCATGGCAGGGGCTCCGCAAACGGAAAGGGAGCCTCGGGGTCGCGCACCGGGCGACCCCGTGGCGGCGGCGGCGACGCGGATCAGTGGTCGCGCGTGCGCAGCAGCTGCAGCAGCGCCATCAGCGCGGCGCCGGCGGCCGCGGCCATCAGGATCGACTTGAGCGGCTCGTCCTTGATGTAGCCGACCGTCATGTCCTGGGCCCGGTACGCCTGCTCCTTGATCAGCTGCGAGCGGTCGCGCATCGCGTCGGCGCTGCGGCGTGCCAGCTCCTCCGCCTTGGCCGCGACGCGGTTGATCACCGGGGCGGCCTGGCCGCGCATGTCATGGACCTTGTCCGACAGGCTGGACAGCGCTTCGTCGGCCATCTGCTGGGTCCGGCCGATGGCACTGTCCGCGCCCTGCGCGGCCTGGTCGGCGATGCTGGATTGGCCAAACGGCTTGGTGGACATCATGTTCATCCTTTCGGTGGGGCGGTGGGTGGTGTGGTGGGTGGACGGCGCACGGCGATCGGCGCGATCGCGAAGACGGCGACGAAGTGCTCTCTGTGGGTCACGTCTCCTCGTGCGTGCCCGCCGGCCGGAACGGGCGGCCGCGGTCGCGACGCGCCATTTCGCGCCGCGATGAGCAAGCTTATGGAGGGGGCGTATCCAAGTTGGTGGGAGGGTCGCCCGCGGCGGTGTCGGTGCAGCGAGCGATGTCGTGTAGGACCGCGCCCACGCGGCGGGCGCGTTCACGCGGCCTCCTGTTGCGCCTGCTCCAGCGGCGCGCGCAGCAGCGGCAGCGTGGCGCGGATGCGCGTGCCGCCGCCGGGTGCCGACTCGAGCTCGAAGCGACCGCCTTCGGCGGCCACGCGGTAGCGCATGCCGAGCAGCCCGTGCGCGGACGGGCGGCGCAGGTGCGGGTCGAACCCCACGCCGTCGTCGCCCACCGAGATCTCGGCGCAGCCGTCCACGGGCAGCAGCGACACCTGCACGCGCTTCGCCTGCGCGTACTTGGCGATGTTGGTGAACGCTTCCTGCACCAGCCGGTAGGCCGTGAGCTCGGCCGAAGGCTTCAGCGGCACGGGCTCGAGCCGGCAATCGATCTCCAGGCCCGTGCGCTCGGCGAATTCACGCGCCTGGATCTCGAGCGCCGCGATGAGCCCGAGGTTTGCCAGCGACGAGGGGCGCAGGTCCTCGATGATGCGGCGCTTGAGCGCGATGCCGTTATTCAGCGTCTCGTTGAGGTGGTTGAGCCGCTCCACCGCTTCGGGTGCGTTCTGGCCGAGGCGCGACTTGATGCGCGCGGCGTCGAGCTTGGCCGCCGTGAGCAGCGCGCCCAGCTCGTCGTGCAGCTCGCGCGCGAGGCGGCTGCGCTCGTCCTCGCGCGCGGTCTGCAGGTGCTGCGCCAGCTCGGTGAGCTGCTGCGCGAGCTCGGTGAGCTGCGCGGTGCGGCGGGCCACTTCCACCTCGAGCTGGTCGCGCTCGGCCTCGATCGCCTGCTGGCGCTCGCGGCGGTGCGCATCGAGGGCGGCGGCCTGGCGCAGGTACATCGCCAGCGCGAGCAGGCTCATCGCCGTCATCGCCGCGACGCCGATGCGGTTGAGCAGCAGCGTGCGGTCCACCTTGCTGCGCCCGGCCGCCTCCTTGCGGCCTTCCTCGCTCAGGAGCTGCTCCGAGATGTTGCGGATCTCCTGCATCTGCTCCTTGCCGATGTCGGTGAGCAGCACCGCGCGCCACGCTTCGGTCTTGCCTTCGTCGTGCAGTCGCATGGTGGCGTCGAGCTCCGACAGCTTGCGCTGCACGAGCGTCTCGAGCTTGGCCATCGCCTGCGCATGGTCGGGGTTGCGCGCGTAGTAGCCGCGCAGCCACACGAGCGCCTGGTCGATGTCGGCGAACGCGCCGCGGTAGGGCTGCAGGTACTCGGTGCGGCCGGTGAGGAGATACCCGCGCTGGCCGCTCTCGGCGTCGGCCACGCGGCGCGACAGGTTGGTGAGCTGCAGGCGGGCGGCGCCCATGTCGCCCAGCTCGCGCATCGAGCGCGTCGACTGCCAGTACGCGCCCTCGCTGATGAAGATCATCGCGAGTGCGGCGAGCGTCGCCAGGGGAAACGCGAACGGGCTGCGCTTGAGGCGGCGGAGGATGTTCACGGCTTGGTCTTGCATCTAAACTCGCTCATCGACTTCACGCGTGGACCCCATGATCCGTGTAGCCATCGTCGACGACCATGCCATTGTCCGGGCGGGCCTGCGGCAGTACTTCCAGGACCAGGTCGACCTGAAGGTGACCGGCGAGGCGGCGAACGGCCGCGAGGCGCTGGACCTCGTCCGCAAGGGCGAGGTGGACGTGCTGGTGATGGACCTGTCCATGCCGGACCAGAGCGGGGTGGATGCCCTGGCGGCCATCAAGGCCCGCGCCCCGGAGCTTCCCGTGCTGATCCTTTCGGGCTTTCCCGAAGAGCACTACGCGACGACGCTGCTGCGGCAGGGCGCGGCCGGCTACCTCAACAAGGAATGCGACCCGGAAGAGATCGTCAAGGCGATCCGCACCGTGCACCGCGGCCGCAAGTACATCAC
>Ga0075429_100002227_pt1 | contig 16224 bp, 15 predicted proteins | sample RhiMetdeltSRZDD3_FD_75295 | JGI IMG/M metagenome (GOLD analysis project Ga0075429, IMG submission 75295) | Populus rhizosphere microbial communities from Tennessee, USA - Rhizosphere MetaG P. deltoides SRZDD3 | ecosystem: Host-associated > Plants > Roots > Rhizosphere > Soil | place: USA... | reverse complement strand
CCGTAGTTGAAGGCGTACTTGGGCGTGGTCGCGGTGCACGCCGCGACCAGCCACACCACCGCGAGCGACGCCGCGGCAAGCACCACCGCGCCGATCAGGCGCCGGGAACCCTGCTTCATGCGCGCGATTGTTCCCAACTGCCGACGCAATGCAAGAGCTACGGCACCTGACGCTGGACCCACGCCCAGGTCGCGTCCGGCATGACGACCAGGCCATTGGGATCGCGCGGATGGAGGCCGCGCGGCGGCGCCAGCGCCGACTCGGCCCGGGCCCGGGTCAGCGCGCGGTCGAGGCGGCTGCCATCGCCGATCGCGGCCAGGGTCAACAGCCACCACCGGCGCGCCGGCGGCACCGGCTCCGGGCCTGAGCGGACCGGGACCCGGACGTACCAGGCGACCTGGAAGGCGACCTGGCGGTCGCGCGTGATGACGACATCACCGGCGGGGACGACGCCGCGCAGCGCCTGCACCGCCGCCACCATCGCCGGGTGGGCGCGGACCACGCCGGCCGGCGACGGGCGGAGGTGGGTCGCGGTCCAGGCCGCCGCCACGGCGAGGAGGGCCGCGGCCCGGAACCGGGGCCGGCGGATGGCCGCGCCGCCGGCGGTCGCGATCCCGAGCGCCAGCGGCACGAAGGCGAGCGCGCGCAGCCGGTAGCCGAGGCCGTCGGGATCGGCGACGTCGAGCCACGGCAGCGCGATCGCGACGCCGAGCGCCGCCAGCGCCGCGGCCAGCGCCCGGTCGGCGGGCCGCGACGACGCGTCGCGGCGCCCCGTCGCCAGGAGGACGAGCACCGCCGCACCGATCGCGCCGGCGAGGAGCGCCTCGACGCCGACCCAGCGCGCCTCGCCGACGAGGCCGGCGACCAGCGCCAGGTCGCGGGCGCCGACGAAGCGGGCCGGGGCGAGCACGCCGGCGACGGCCGCCAGCCCGATGACGACCGCCGCGGCGATCGCGGCCCGGGCGCCGAGGCGGCGGCGCGCCCGCAGCTCGACGAGCAGCGCCGGCGCCGCGGCGAGCGCGACGAGGACCGCGGCGGTCTTGTGGGTCAGCGCGGCCGCGAGGACGCCGGCGCCGGCCGCCGCGATCCGCCCCGCCGACGGCCGCTCGAGGGCGCGCGCGATCGCCCACAACGCCGCGAGCCCGACGCTGACGCCGAGGCCCTGCTTCACGAACTCGAGGGACAGGTAGACGGAGCCGGCACTGGTCGCGGCCACCGCCGCGGCGGCGACGCCGCCGCTGGCGCCGCCGCCGAGCCGGCGCCCGAGCCCGAACGCCGGCACCGCGACCAGGGCGCCGCCCAGGGCCGCCCCGAGCTTGGCGCCGGTGATCGGGTCGGTGGCGGCGGCGAGCGGGGCCATCAGCCAGAACCCCAGCGGCGACGCCGGGTAGGCCAGCTGCCCGCTCTCGAGCAGGCCGCGCAGCTGGACCGCGTAGTAGTAGCCGTCGACCCCGACCGGATACGGCGACGACGCCAGCGCGCGCCAGCGCGCCCACGCCGACAGGGCGACCAGCGCGGCGACCGCGGCCGCCGCCGCCACCTGCGCCCACCGCGGAGCGGACATCGCACCGAGACTACCGTATAAGGCCGGCATGCCCGCCGCCGTCATCCTCCTGTCGGGAGGCCTCGACTCGACGACCGCCCTGGCGATCGCCCGCTCGCAGGGCTTCGCGTGCCACGCCCTCACCGTGCGCTACGGCCAGCTCCACGCCGTCGAGCTCGAGGCGGCGCGCCGGGTCGCCGCGGCGCTCGGCGCCGTCGACCACCGGGTGATCGAGCTCGACCTCGGCCCGCTCGCGCGGTCGGCGCTGACGACCCCCGGCATCGCGGTGCCGAAAGATCGTTCGCTGTCCGACATCGGCGCTCCTGGCGACGTCCCTCCCACCTACGTCCCGGCCCGCAACACGATCCTCCTCGGCCTCGCCCTGGCGTGGGCCGAGACCCTCGGCGCCGCCGACATCTTCCTCGGCGTCAACGTCCTCGACGCCTCCGGCTACCCCGACTGCCGGCCCGAGTTCGTGAAGGCGTTCGAGGCGCTGGCCCAGGTCGCGACCCGGGCCGGCGGCTTCCGCGTCCACGCGCCGCTGATCGCGATGACGAAGGCGGACATCATCCGGACCGGCCAGGCGCTGGGGGTCGACTACGCGATCACGCACTCCTGTTACGACCCGGGGGCCGACGGCGGGGCGTGCGGGCGCTGCGATGCGTGTCTCCTGCGGCGCAAGGGATTCGCCGAGGCCGGGATTTCGGACCCCACGCGCTACAGCTGACCCGGGCGCGGTGACGGGGCGCTGAGGTATCCTGTCGCTCGGGGGACACGAAGTGAAGCTAGGCACGCTGCTCCTGCGCAACGCCGCCGTCACGCTGACGCAGCTCGAGGCGGCGCTGCGGGCGCAGGTGCTCTACGGCGGCCGCATGGGCACCAACCTGGTCGAGCTCGGCTTCCTCGATCTCGACGGGCTGTCGGCCTACCTCGGCGAGCTGTACGGGCTGCCGGTGGCGACGCCGCAGCTGCTCGACAGCGCGCCGCGCAAGGTGCTCGACCTGATGGGCCCCGACATCTGCGACCTGTACGGCCTCCTCCCGCTCGGCTTCCTCCCGCCGTTCCCCGACGCCCTCGCCATCGCGATGGTCGACCCGCGCGACGACATTGCCCTCGATGCGGCGCACCGCAAGTGCGGCTACGCGATCGCGCCGTACGTGATCCCGGAGCTGCGCGCGCTCTACTACCTCGAGAAGCACTTCGGCATCGCGCGCAAGGCGCGCTTCATCCGCGCCGGCACGCGCCGGGTGCTGACCATCGCCGACGAGCGCCGCAAGACGCAGCCGCCCGGCGGTCTGGTCATGCCGCCCAAGGTGCGGCTCGAGCCGCGCCGGCGCCGGACCTCGATCAGCGAGCTGACCTCGGCGCTGGCGTCGGAGCCGCCGCTGTCGTACCCGGCCGCCTGCGATCGCCTCGACAACGCGATCCACCGCGACCAGATCGCGACCGCGCTGGTCGAGTTCGCCGCCGGCCGCTTCGACGCGCTGGTCCTCTTCCTCATCCGCGACGGCAACGCCCTCGGCTGGCGCGGCCACATCGCGACGCCGCTGGGCGCGTCGATCCCGCTCGAGGAGCTGTCGCTGCCGCTCGGCGGCGCGTCGGCCCTGCAGAGCGCGCACGACGCCGCCCGCCCGTTCCGCGGCGCGCCGCCGAGCGCGGCCCACCCGGTCGAGAGCCGGCTCTGGCAGGCGATCGGCGCCGAGCCGCCGCCGAGCGAGATGATGGTGACTCCCATCATCGTCAAGCAGCGCGTGGTCAACCTGATCTACGTGCAGGCGGTGGGCGGCGGCATCCTGCCCGAGATCTGGTGCGACGAGCTGTGCGAGCTGGCGCTGCGCGCCACCGCCGCCTACGTGCGGCTCATCAGCAGTCGCAAGCTGCGGGTCGAGACACAGTGACCAACAGCGGCTGTCAGCAGTGGCGTGACATCATTACTCACGCACACTCAGTGTTACCGAACTACCCAATATTGCGCTGCTGAGCAAAAATCCGAGGCGGACGCAAGTCCCTGCTTGCCAGTTCGTCCCCATGGGTGGTATTCGGTCGGTCCAGATAGCGGAGTAGTGGCCTGCTCGCCGCGCCCCGCCCGTTCCTCGGAGCCCCGACGCGCCACGGCGCGGTCCTGCCTGTCGAGTGAGCGTCGGTATTGCTCGCGCGCGCGAGTGAGCCGGTGCGCCCGACTCGTGTGCAGACTGCCGTGCTCGGCGGGAGTCCCGAATGGAGGACTTATGACTGATCGTTCGATTCGTCTGTACGGCATCGGCCGTGCCTGGGCGGTCGCCGCGGCGTTGGCCGCGGTCGCCGCCGGCTGTGTCGCCGAGGACCTCGACGGCACCTGGATCCCCGACGAGAGCGACGAGAGCACGTGGGACGACGGCGCGGCCGACGTCGGCGCCGACGAGGGCGCTCCCGACGACTCCGCGACCGACGACGACACCAGCGTGATCGCCGCGCCGGCGCAGTTCCGCCACCCCGGCGTGCTGGTCAATCGCGGACAGCTCGACTTCGTGCGCGCCAAGATCGCCGCCGGCGAGGAGCCGTGGAAGACCGCGTACGCCAACCTGCGCGCCAGCAACTACGCCAAGCTGTCCTGGCAGGCCAAGCCGCGCGAGAGCGTCAACTGCGGCCCGCGCTCCAATCCGAACGAGGGCTGCTCCGACGAGCGCAGCGACGCGGTCGCCGCCTACACCCACGCCCTCATGTGGTACGTCGATCGCGACCGCGCCCACGCCGACAAGGCGATCGAGATCCTCGACGCCTGGGCCAAGAAGATCCGCCGCCACACCGGCCACAACACGCCGCTGCAGACCGGCTGGTCGGCGTCGATGTTTCCGGCCGCCGGCGAGCTCATCCGCTACACGTACGACGGCTGGAGCGCCGACAAGCGCGAGCGCTTCACCACCATGCTGCGCGACGTCTACCTGCCGGTGCTCCGGAAGGGCAACGAGGGCGCCAACGGCAACTGGGAGCTGATCATGACCGAGGCGCTGTTCGCGACCGCGGTCTTCCTCGACGACCGCGCCGCCTTCGACAAGGCGGTCCAGCTGTGGCGGCGCCGGGTGCCGGCCTACATCTACCTGTCGAGCGACGGCCCCTACCCGAAGGCGGCCGGGACGAAGCACAACACCAAGGCCAAGATCATCAAGTACTGGCAGAAGCAGAGCACCTTCGTCGACGGCCTGGCCCAGGAGACCTGCCGCGACTTCGGCCATACCCAGTGGGGCATCGCCGCGGCGCTGAACGGCGCCGAGACCGCGTACCAGCAGGGCGTCGATCTCTACGGCGAGCAGAGCGAGCGCCTGCGCAAGGGCCTCGAGTTCCACTCCGATTACATCCTGGGCAAGCCGGCGCCGTCGTGGCTGTGCGGCGGCGACATCTCGCTGTCCGGGATCCCGACCTGGGAGATCGGCTTCAACCACTTCCGCAACCGCACCGACAAGGCGCTGCCGCTGACCCAGCGCTACGTGCGCGAGAAGGTGCGAAGCAACCGGACGCCGGTCAACTACTTCATCGCGTGGGAGACCCTGACCCACGCCATGGTCGGCAAGGCCGGGCTCTAGTACAACCGGCTCGGTGCCCCGCGTCTCGGTCGTCGTCCGGTCGTACAACCGGCTGCCCGCCCTGTGCGAGCTGCTCGAGGTCCTGCTCGGCCAGGATCACGACTCGTTCGAGGTGGTGGTGGTCGATCAGTCGACCGACGTCCCGGCCGCCGCGGGCGCCCGCCTGGCCGAGCTCGAGCGCGACCCGCGCCTGCGGGTCCTGCGCTTCCCGCCGCTGGGCGGCGCCCGGGCCCGCAACGCCGGGGTCACCGCCGCCCGCGGCGCCGTCATCGTCCTCGTCGACGACGACGATCTGCCGATCGGCGCCGACTTCCTGCGCCTCATGGAGCAGCCGTTCCGCGACGACCCCGGCGTGGTCGGCCTGACCTGCCGGCACTACTGGGACGACGTCGAGACCATCTCGCTGCCGTACCGCCTGCTGGCGGCACGGCGCTGCATGCGCTTCTCGCCGCTGCTCAAGCTGCCGTTCACCTATCCGCGCTACGACCGCCCGGTCGCGCGCGTCGACTACGTCCACGGCACCGGCGGCGCCTACCGGCGCAGCGCCCTCGAGCGCTTCGGCGGCTGGGACGACGACACCCCGATCGAGGACGAGACCTCGCTCGGCATCCGGGTCCGGCGCGGCCTCGCCGACGGCGAGCGGATCGCCTTCGACCCGCGGCCGCGCCTGCGCCGCCGCATGGACCTCGACGGCGGCCTCGCCAAGCGCCGCCTGACCAGCGCCCGCTTCTACCAGCGCTTCATGACCTTCGTGCACCACATCCTCGGCCGCTACTACCCGGTGCGCGTCCGCGTCCTCTACCCGCTCTACGTCCTCGCCGGCCTGCAGTGGACCGTGTCCTGGATGTGGGCCGACTCGCAGGCGCACGACACCGTGGCCAGAAAGCTGGCCGGGACGATCGCCTTCGCCGCGGCCCTGCCCTATCACGCGGTGCGCATGCTGAAGGAGCCGCTCGGACGGCGGCCGGGGTCGGGCGAGGCGGTGGCGGAGCAGCTGCGCGCCAGCTGAGGCGGTCAGGACAGCCCGACCCCGACCAGCTGCCCGACCACCCACGTCACGCCGCCGGCGATCGCGCCCACCGCGAGCATGCGCAGGCCGCCGCGCCAGGCGCTCTTGCCGGAGAACAGGCTGAGCGCGGCCCCGACCGCGGCGAGGCCGGTGGCGGCGAGGCCGACCGCGAATGGCAGGGCGGCGGCGCCGGCGCCGAGGGCGAACGGCGCCAGCGGCAGGATGGCGCCGCCGGCGAACGCCGCGAACGACGACGCGGCGGCGCCCCACGGCGAGCCGAGATCGTCGGGGTTGAGGCCGAGCTCCTCGCGGGCGAGGGTCGCCAGCGCCTTGTCGCGATCGCGGACGAGGGCGCGGGTCATGGCGCGCGCCTGATCGAGCGGCACGCCGCGCGCCTCGTAGATCAGGGCCAGCTCCTCGGCCTCGGCGTCGGGGTAGCGCTCGAGCTCGTGACGCTCCTCGGCGATCTGGTGCTCGAACAGCTCGCGCTGCGACTGCATCGAGATGTATTCGCCGGCCGCCATCGAGCACGCGCCGGCGAGCAGTCCAGCCACGCCGGCGAGCACGATGCCGGACTGACCGGTGCCGGCGCCGGCGACGCCGAGGATGAGGCTGGTATTCGAGACCAGGCCGTCGTTGACGCCGAACACCGCCGCCCGCAGCGTGCCGCCGGCGCCGCCGCGCCGGTGGCGAGCGCCGATGCCCTCGACCGAGGTCGGCATAGCATGCCCATCCATCGGACCGTCGTACATCGACAGGCCGCGGACCTTCATGGCGCGCAGCAGCGCGCGCGCGCGGCGCGGTCCGACGCGGCGCACCACGCGCGCGACGAGGCGGGCCCGCACCGACGGCGCGAAGGGCGGCGCCGCGCCGAGGTCCCCGGCGAGGATCGCCGCCTGCTCCTCGGCGGCCAGACCGAGCTTGCGAAACGCGGTGCGACGCGCCGCGTCGGGCTCGACGGCCGCGACCACGTCGTAGAGCCACGCGGACTCCTTCTCACTGCGCCAGCGTTGCTCGGTCGTCTCCTCGATCGTCACGCACACAAGTTGAGCACGAACCGAGCGCGCGCGCGCCGGTCGCGGTATAGACGCTCAGCCCATGCCCGGCATCACCATCATCGGCACCGGCAGCTACGTCCCCGGCGAGCCGGTGACGAACGACGCGCTGTCGCGCGTCATGGACACCAGCGACGAGTGGATCCGACAGCGCACCGGCATCTCGCAGCGCCACTTCGCCCCCGAGGGCGTCGGCGCCAGCGATCTCGGCGTCGAGGCCGCCCGCCGCGCCATCGCGTCGGCCGGGCTCGAGCCGGGCGACATCGACTACGTCGTCTTCGCGACCATGACGCCGGACTTTCCGTTCCCGGGGCCCGGCGGCCTGCTCGGCGCCAAGCTCGGCATCCCCGGCGTGCCGGCGCTCGACATCCGCCAGCAGTGCTGCGCGATGCCGTTCGCTCTTCAAGTTTCCGACGGTCTCATCGCCACCGGCGCCGCGCAGACCGTGCTCGTCGTCGGCGCCGAGGCCCACGCCGGCTTCATGCCGTGGGAGGACTGGGACGTCCTCTACGGCGAGAGCGACGCCGAGGTCGACACCGAAGCGCGCGCCCGCGCGACCCGGCACCGCGGCCTCGCCATCCTCTTCGGCGACGGCGCCGGCGCGCTGGTCCTGCGCCGCCACGCCGACGCCGAGACCGGCGCCGGCCTGATCGGCACGCTGACCCGGTCCGACGGCCGCTACGCCAAGCAGATCTACATCGACGGCGGCGGCTTCACCCGTCGCCCGCACTGGGCGCCGTGGATGCTCGACGAGGAGCTGCACATCCCGCGCATGGAGGGCCGCGATCTGTTCAAGAACGCGGTGACCAAGCTGCCCGAGGTCGTGCGCGATCTGTGCGCGCGCCACGGCGTCGCCCTCGCCGACGTCGACTGGTTCCTCGCCCACCAGGCCAACGACCGGATCAACGGCGCCGTCCGCGACGCCCTCGGCCTGCCCACGGCCAAGGTGCCGTCGAACATCGCGAAGTACGGCAACACGTCGGCGGCGACCATCCCGATCCTCGTCGACGAGATGACCCGCGACGGCCGGCTCCAGCCCGGCCAGCTGGTCTGCTTCCTCGCCCTCGGCGCCGGCCTGCACTGGGGCGCCGCGCTGATGCGCCTGTAGAAGAAACCGTCGCACTGCCGCGCTGTCGCGGCGCTCTAGCCAGTCCGTCACCGACCAGGCCTACGGTCGGGCCATGCGGAGGCACGCGCCCGAGGTGGCGATCGTCGCGACGTTCCTGATCGTCGCGCTCGCCGGTTGCAAGGAGAAGACGTTCGAGGAGCCGCGCCCGCCGCCGGTCCGGATCAGCGTCGACGGCTCGTCGACGGTGCTGCCGATCACCGACGCCATCGTCCGCCGCTACGCCGAGAAGTCGCCGACGCTGGTGGTGACCAACGCGTCCGGCACCGGCGGCGGCTTCAAGAAGTTCTGCATCGGCAAGGCGGCCATCGTCGGCGCCTCGCGCCCGATCCTGTCCGCCGAGAGCAAGACCTGCGAGCAGAACGGCATCAAGTACATCGAGATGCCGATCGCGTTCGACGGCATCTCGGTGGTCGTCCACCCCGACAACACCTGGGCGACGTCCTTGACCGTCGCCGAGCTGAAGAAGCTGTGGGAGCCGGCGGCGCAGGGCGTCGTCGTGACCTGGGCCGATCTGCGCCCGGGCTGGCCGGCGGAGAAGATCGAGCTGTACGGTCCCGGCCTCGACTCCGGCACCTTCGACTACTTCACCAAGGCGATCGTCGGCGAGGAGAAGGCGTGCCGCGGCGACTTCCACTCCGCCGAGGACGACGACGTGCTGGTCGCCGGCGTCGCCTCCAGCAAGTACGCCCTCGGCTACTTCGGCTACGCCTACTACGTGAAGAACAAGGATCGCCTGAAGCTGGTCGCCATCGACGACGGCAACCCGGTCAACGGCGCCGGCGCCATCACGCCCAGCGCCGAGACCATCGCGAGCGGCGCCTACGCGCCGCTGTCGCGGCCGCTGTTCCTGTACGTGAGCCAGATCGCCGCCGGCCACAAGCAGACCCAGAACTTCATCACCTACTACCTCGACCAGGTCAGCGCCGCCGCCCACGAGGTCGGCTACGTGGCGCTGCCGCCCAACCTGCTGGCCCTGGCCCGGCGCCGCTTCCAGCACCGCCAGCCCGGCACCGCCTTCGACGGCGGCGGCATCGAGGTCGGCCTCAACCTGGCCGAGCTCCTCGAGGCGGAGACCCAGGCGGTGGTCGCCAGGCCGAACTGATCAGGCGCGGCCAGCGCGGGTCCGCTCGTCGTAGTGGGCCCAGCAGACCGGCACGTACTGCTCGTCGGCGCCGAGCAGGATCTGCGGTCCATCGACGGCGGCGACGCCGTCGACCAGGCGCAGGTTGCAGGTCGCCTTCTTCGCGCAGTACTGGCAGGTGACCTTGACCTCCTCGATGGCGTCGGCGAGCTCCATCAGCCGCTGCGCGCCCGGGAACAGGCGGGTCCGGAAGTCGGTGCGCAGCCCGTAGCAGATGACCGGCACCCCGGGCCGGATCGTGATCCGGCGCAGATCGTCGATGACCGCCGGCGCCAGGAACTGCGCCTCGTCGACGAGGACGCAGTCGAGGCCGGCGAAGTCGGCCGGATCGAGCGCCGTGTCGTCGTCGATCAGCAGATCGGCCTCGGCGTCGATCCCGCAGCGCGACGCGATCCGGGTGGCGCCGAAGCGATGGTCGAGGCGCGGCTTGACCAGGAGGACCCGCTTGCCCTGCTTGCGATAGTTGTGGGCCACCGCGAGCAGATTCATCGTCTTCGCGCTGTCCATCGTGCCGTAGCGGAAATAGAGCTTCGCCACGGCCGGACCCTACGATCGCCGGCTGACGCGCGCCACGGCGCGCTGCCGCGGTTTGCCAGCGCGGCGCGGAAACCGCCCGGGCGCCCACCCGATAGCGGCGGGTGAATTCGGAGGAGAATCATGAACCGCTTCGTTTCCCTCGCGGCCGCGGCGTCCCTGGCGCTCGCCGGCTGCGCGCAGGTCAAGGCCGTGCTCCCGCTCGCCGGGCTCGGGTCGAGCTCGAGCTCGGAGGACTCCAACCCAGACCTCGCCGCCCAGGTCGGTGCCGTCGAGCCGATGCCGGACGACGTCATCTACGTCGTCGAGCCCGCGCCCGGCCACGAGCGCGCGCATCCGGTCAAGCCGACCTGGTGCAAGCCCGAGGACCTCGGCGGCCGGCCGCGCGCCTTCGCGGCCGTCGTGCAGCGCTTCATCGAGGGGCCTGACGCGGCCGTCGACGGCGCGGCTCGCCGCGCGTGCATGAACCCGGACGACCCGGGCTTCCAGAAGCAGCTGGGCTACCTGGTCCAGTACTGGATCAACGTGACGCACCTCGGCGCCGCCGACGCCTTCGCGTCGCTGACGGCGCGCGTCGACGTCGACGGCTGGAACGCGGCGCAGAAGGCGCACTGCAAGCGCTTCGCGAAGAAGGCCGAGGAGTCGCCCAACGACATCATGATCCGGAACGCCTACGCCACGTTCTTCGGCTGCCCCACGGACACCCGGTACGACGGCCTCGACTGGTACCTAGACGCCACCGGCGCAGCGCCGAGCGAGGTGCTGCGCGCGCAGTACCTGCTCGATCACCTCCCGAAGGCGCCGGGCACGTTCGACCTCGCCGACCCGTACGCGGGCGACGGCCTCGGCCGGTATCTCTCGTACAGCTACGACGCCGTGCGGTTCGACGCCGGCAAGCTCCTCCAGCAGATCCAGACCGCGAAGTGGAACGCGTACGGCGCGTGGATCGCGAAGGAGAAGCTCGCCGACGTGCAGCATCGCAGGGCCGCCTGGAAGCGGATCCTCGACGGCGTGATCGCCGAGGAGAAGCTCTACGGCGAGCTCCCGGCGGCGATGGCCCGGGCGTGGACCGACTGGGACGGCACCTACCAGGCGCGCAAGGCGATCTTCGACGAAGTGATCGCGTTCGAGCGCAGCGCGGCCGACGTCGGCGGCGACGGCTTCAAGGGCTGCGGCGAGAAGCTGCGGCCGCACCTGGCCGCGATCCTGACCGCCGCCCGGCCCAAGACCCTCGCCGAGGCGAAGGCGGCGCTGACCGGCCCGGTCGCTGCCCCGCTCGTCCGCGCCCTCGGCGCCTGCGAGATCCTCGAGGGGCGATCGATCCAGGGCGCCACGCTCCTGGGCGCCGCCGCCGACGGCGTGAGCCGCGGGCCCCGCGCCGCCGGCCAGATCGCGCTCCGCGTCGCCGTCGAGCGGATCGTGCAGAAGCGCAAGACCTTCCCGATCAAGCCCGACGCGATCGCGACCCCGCCCGGCGGCAACTGGATGGACGACCTCGTCGAGGAGGAGCTGAAGAAGACCGACTGGAAGGCGACCGAGCCCGTGAAGGCGGAGGTCGCGTCGGTGAAGAAGATCGACGGCGGAGTCAGCGTCCAGTTCCGCAAGCGCATCGACCGCCGGCAGGACTACGACTGCCAGCCCACCGGTCGCATCGAGGCGGTCGCCACCAACGGCACGATCCAGTGGGAGCAGGACTGCAAGAAGGCCGGGATCCTGAAGGTCGATCTGACGCCGAAGCCGATCTTCGTGCAGACCCCGTTCGCCGCGCGCGTGGCGCCGGGGATGGTCCTCGAGGTCAAATCGTCGCTGCTGGGCGGCGTGCTCCCCACCGGCGAGCACGAGGCCGGGCTCCAGGCCGTGTACGACAAGAAGGGCAAGCTGATCGCGGCGTACGGCGTCGAGCTGTGAGCCCCGGCGCCCCGGGAGTCCGGGGTCGGCGCCCAGAAAGAGCGGATCCGGCCACTTTCGGTTGGTATCGGTAAGTTGCGTACGGACGCGCCAGCTCGGTAGCGTCGCCCCGATGAGACCCCTCGCCGTCATCCTGGTGGCGGTCGCCGGCTGCGCGACCGCGAGTGGCGACGGCTCCGGCGACAATCCGGCGGGCGGCGACGCCGCCGCGACGCCCGACGCCATCAAGCCGGACGCGTTCGTGCCGGCCGATGGTCCGGCGCCCGGCATCGACGCCCCCCCGCCGCCGGTCGACGCCCCCCCGCCGCCGGTCGACGCCCACCTGCCGCCGGACGCCGGCCCGCCGCCGGTCCAGGACGGCGAGAGCTGCGCCGGCGCCATCGACCTGACGGCGATCGCGACCGCCCCGGGCGGCGCCCGGGTCAACGGCACCACGCGCCAACACAGCGACGACGCCCACCCCGCCGCCACCTGCACCGGCTACGCGACGGTCGGCCCCGACCTGATCTACAAGGTCACCGCGGCCGCCGGCCAGTCCATCAGCGCGACCGCGTCGTCCGGGTTCCTCGGCTGGGACCTCGCGGTCTACATCACCACCGACTGCGCCGCCACCACCTGCGTCGCCGGCGCCGATCGCGGCGGCCTCATCATGAACGAGACCGCGGTCGGCACCGCGCCGGCGGCCGGCACCTACTACATCGTCGTCGACAGCTGGAACCCCGGCGTCGCCGGCGACTTCACGCTCGACCTGACCGTCCACTAGCGTCACGCTTCGGCCGTGAGCTGGCCGGCCTACCTCGACACCCACGCCAGCGGCGAGCTCGCGCGGCGCGCCGAGGCGGCAGTGGCCGCGCTGGCGTCGTGCAAGGTCTGCCCGCGCGACTGCGAGGTCGACCGGCTGCACGGCGACACCGCCGTCTGCAAGGTCGGCCGCAAGGCGCGGGTGTCGACCTGGTTCGCGCATTTCGGCGAGGAGGATTGCCTGCGCGGCTGGAACGGCTCGGGGACGATCTTCTTCTCGTGGTGCAACCTCAAGTGCGTCTTCTGCCAGAACTGGGAGACCTCGAACGAGGGCCACGGCGAGGAGGTCGACGCTGCCCAGCTCGCCGAGCTGATGCTCGACCTGCAGCGCCAGGGCTGCCACAACATCAACTTCGTCACCCCCGAGCACGTCGTGCCGCAGGTGCTCGAGGCGCTGCCGATCGCCATCGACCGCGGGCTGCGGCTGCCGATCGTCTACAACACCAGCGCCTACGACTCGCTCGAGTCGCTCCGGCTGATGGACGGCATCGTCGACATCTACATGCCGGACTTCAAGTACTGGACCGAGGCCGCGTCGCTGCGCTACCTGCGCGCCAAGGATTACCCGGCGCGGGCGCGGGCGGCGATCGAGGAGATGCACCGGCAGGTCGGTGATCTCGAGGTCGGCGCGGACCGGCTGGCGCGGCGCGGGCTCCTGGTGCGCCACCTGGTGATGCCAGGGGCGCTCGACGAGACGGCGGCGATCCTCGAGTGGCTGGCGACCGCGATCGGCGCGCGCACCTACGTCAACGTGATGGACCAGTATCACGTCGACGGGCTGGCCGCCCGGAAGCCGGACAAGTTCCCCGAGCTGCAGCGCGGGGTCACGGCGGCGGAGCTCACGCAGGCGTGGGAGCTGGCCCGCGCGGCCGGGCTCGAGCGGCTCGACACGCGCGCGCCGCATCCGCTGCTGCGGCAGCGCTTTCGGTTCCTGCCGGTGGTCTAGGGTGGGGGGCTCGGCTCCTCGGGCGGCATCGGGAATGCGTCGGGAGACGGAGGCGGAGACGGAGGCGGAGGCGGAGGCGGAGGCGGAGACGGAGGCGGAGACGGAGACGGAGGCGGAGACGGAGACGGAGGCGGCGCCGCCTCGTCGACGTCCGCGTCGGTCTCGGGCACGTCCTTCGGCGCCACGCCCAGCTCGACCAGGCCGGCCTTGACGCCGGCCTCGTCGAGGGCGCCGACGGTCCGCAGGTTGCGCAGGACGCGAGCGGCCTTGCGGTCGAGCTCGCGCGAGCGCACCGACGGGGCCCGCTTGAAGGGGTTCGGCAGCGCGATGGCGAGGCGGGCGGCCTGCGCCGGCGTCAGGTCCGCGGCCGAGCGGTGGAAGTAGTGGCGCGCGGCCGCCTCGGCGCCGAAGACGCCGTCGCCCCACTCGACGACGTTCAGGTAGAGCTCGAGGATGCGATCCTTGCCGAGGTCGTCCTCGAGCCGGAACGCGATCAGCATCTCGCGCAGCTTGCGCACCAGGCTGCGCTGCGGCGACAGGTACAGGTTCTTGGCCAGCTGCTGCGTGATCGTGCTGCCGCCGCGGCCGAGCCGACCCTCGTCGACGCTGGTCTCGACCGCCTTCTGCACCGCGTTCCAGTCGACGCCGTCGTGGCGCCAGAAGTTCCAGTCCTCGCTGACCACGACCGCGTGGCGCAGGTACGGCGAGATCCGCGCCAGCGGCCGCCACGTCCACTCGACGGCGAGCTTGCGGTGCTCGTCGGCCGCCTCGCGCCGGCGCAGGTCGATGAAGGCGGTCGTCGCCGGGTTCGACCGCCGCAGCGACGCCACGTCCGGGATCGAGCACCAGACCAGCAGGGCGCCGACCGCGGCGAGCACCACCGCCACCTCCGCCGCGAGGCGCGCGATGCGGAGCAGGCGCCGGAAGCCGGGGGGCCGCGTCGCCGGCCGCGCCGTGGCCGGGCGCCCGGTGCCCGGGCGGCCGCTGCCCGACGCGCTGCCGGGGCGCCCGGTGGTCGGGCGCCGCGTGGCGGCCCGTCCGGTGCCCGGACGTCCGGTGCCAGGCCTCGCGGTCCGCGGCCTCATCGGCGCCGGAGCATAGCGCCCCGGTGGCGGGGCTCAACAAAACGGCAGTCAGGCGCCTGGGGCGAGGCGCAGCCGGGCCGCCACCGTGAACGGCCCGTCGGGATCCCGCCGCAGGAGCGCCACCTCCACCAGCGGGAACCGCAGCGGCGCCCACCCGGCCGCGATCTCGGCGATCAACGCGTCGCGCCGCGCCGCCCCCAACACCTGGCCGACGCTCAGGTGCGGCGTGAAGCCGTGGGCGAACCGCGCGGTGGCGTCGCAGTCCGGCGCCGCCGCCAGCAGGGCCGCGTGCACCGCCTTCCACGCCGCCTCCGGCTCCGGCGCGAGCCACAGCGTGAAGTGCTGATCGCGGTGCTCGAACCAGCGCAGCGTCGCCAGCTCGGCGTCGAAGGCCGGCACCGCCGCCAGCGCCGGCGCCAGCGCGGCGACCGCCTCCGCCAGGCGCTCCTCCGGCCAGAACGGATAGAGCAGCGTCACGTGCGGCATCCAGCGCGCCGCGTGGCGGTCGTGGCGGCGCCGGATGGCCTGGATCGGCTCCCACACCGCCTCCGGCGGGATGGCGACGACGGCGGTGCGGTGGCTGCGGTCCGGCGTCACAAGGTCGGCAGCCCGCGCCAGAGCCCGCGCGGGAAGGCGCGATCGATGCGCGCGATCGCCATCTCGTCGAGGACGAGCTCGCCGGCGCCCGCGTTCTCGCCGACGTGCTCGACCCGGCTCGCCTTCGGGATCGCGAGCAGCGACGGCCGGCGCACCAGGAACGCGAGCGCGACCTGCCGCGGCGTCGCGCCCAGCGTCGCGCCGACCTCGGCCAGCACCCGCAGCCCGTTGTTCGAGCGCGGCGGCGGGAACTCGCCCGAGCCGAACGGGCTGTAGCCGACCGCGGCGACGTCGTTGCGCTCGCACCACGGCAGCACCTCGTGCTCGATCGTGCGATCGCCCAGGTGATAGAGCACCTGGTTGCACGCGATCTTGCCCGGCCCGACGATCGCCAGCGCCTGCTCGAGATCGTCGACGTCGAAGTTGCTGACCCCCCACGCCCGGATCTTGCCCTTCGCGACCAGATCGTCGAACGCCCGGAACGTCTCCTCCAGCGGATGGTCGCCGCGCCAGTGCAGGAGGTACAGGTCGAGGTGATCGGTGCCCAGCCGCCGCAGGCTGCGCTCGCACGCCCGCAGCGTCGCCGCGTACGACGCGTTCCGCGGCAGCACCTTCGAGACCAGGAAGACCCGCTCGCGAACCCCGACCAGCGCCTTGCCCAGGATCTCCTCGACCCGACCCGAGCCGTACATCTCCGCCGTGTCGATGTGGGTCATCCCGACGTCGACCGCCTTGCGCACCGCCGCGATCGCCTGCCCCTCGTCGTCCCCTTCCATCTTCCAGGTGCCGAGCCCGATGACCGGGACCTCCACCGACAGCGGGCCGAGGCGGTGGGTGCGCATCGGCGCATCCTACTGCGCGGCGGGGCGGGCCGGGAGTCAGCGTGTCGGGGCGTTTGGCGCCGGCGGAGGCGGCG
>Ga0075429_100002225_pt1 | contig 16238 bp, 15 predicted proteins | sample RhiMetdeltSRZDD3_FD_75295 | JGI IMG/M metagenome (GOLD analysis project Ga0075429, IMG submission 75295) | Populus rhizosphere microbial communities from Tennessee, USA - Rhizosphere MetaG P. deltoides SRZDD3 | ecosystem: Host-associated > Plants > Roots > Rhizosphere > Soil | place: USA... | reverse complement strand
CGCTTCGATGCGCCACAGGATGATCTGCGAGCCGATCCGGGTCAGGGCGTCGTCCCAGACCTCGAGCTGGTCGCCGCTCCCGCCGCGTTCCCCAAGGGACTTGAGCAGGGCGTTGCGCTGGGTGAGGGCCTGGTTGTATTCGCTCAAGACTCGCGCATACGCCGGCGTGGACTGCGCCAGAGCAAGATTGAGATAACGCCGACGGTCCTCCGGCGCGCCTTCGATGATCTGTGACATCTGGGGGACAAAGATGACCGCGTTGAAATGGCCGATCACATCGCTGATGGGTTTCTTCACGCCGTCGAGCAGGACTTCCTTGCGCAGACGCTGGCTGTTAACCACGCCCGTCGGCTCGAGGATGAGGCGCGCTTCAAGACGGTGTTTCGTCCGCGCCCGCTGGTACTCCGCCACGAGCCGCGTGACCGTCAGCGAATTATTTTTCGCCTCTGTAAAATTGACAATCTGACGGTCTGCATGGGTTTGAAACGAGGTAAATGCTGCAAGAAAGTAGATTGCCTCAAGGATACTGGTCTTGCCCTGCGCGTTGGCTCCCACCAACAGGACCACCCGCTGCGGGAAGTCAACATCCAGGCGGGTGAAGTTACGAAAGTTGGTCAGGGAGAGGTGTTTGAGGTACATGTAATTTATGTCGTTGCGAGGCAATCTCCTCGTTATGTAGGTTTCCTATCTAACGGGAGATTGCTTCCCACAGGGACGCTTCACAGTCGTCGGAGCTACGCGCCTCCTCGCAACGGCATCTCTAACTCGATCTCATCGCGCAGAGGGATATTGTTATATCCAACCAGGGGAATGCTCGGTTTTCTCTTTCGCGATTCGTTCACGGCTCCGCGATGAATCGCGACAATTTCAAATCCGCGTTTTTGATAAAAGCCGAGGGCGTTTAGGTTATCGTTCGTCGTGATCAGAAAGAGACGTTTGCAGCCCTGTGTGCGTGCTTCGTCAGTGATTTGATCGATCAGCTTCGAGCCAATCCCCTGTCCCTCGCGGAGGCTGTCCAGTGACATGACCTCACATTCATCAGCCTGGATAACGAAAGTGAGAAGTCCCACCCACTCCTCGCCATCTTCGACGACAAACCCTTCAAGCTGTTCCGGGCGATAGATAGTCCCGCGTGAGATCATCTCCTCACCGCCCCAATGTTCGATCCAGAATTGGCGAAGACGAGGCAAGTCATCCTGGGTCAAACACCGGAGAGCAGACATTACACTTCCTGCTCGGGTTCCACTTCATCCTGCGGCTTCCAGACACGCGTGGCCCGGTCTGGGAAGAGAACTCCATTCAGGTGGTCGATCTCGTGCTGGAAGATGCGCGCCAGCCAGCCCTCCGCCTTGATCTTCATTGGCTTGCCATGCCGGTTCAATCCCTTGACCTGAATCGTGGCATGACGCTCCACTTCCCCCACCAGCCCCGGGATGGAGAGACAGCCTTCCACGCCCATCAATTTCTCTTCGGAGGCCTTGATGATCTCAGGATTCAAAACTGCCCATACTTTTTTGGGAGCCTCTTCGTTTTCTTCATCCTCGGCGCGCTCAAAATATTCGACCACGATGAGACGCTCGGAGAGACCGATCTGCGGCGCGGCGAGTCCAACGCCCGGCGCGTCGCGCATGGTCTCGACCATGTCGTCAATCAGAATTTGCAGGTTCTTGTCGACTTTCGTGATGGTATGCGCCTTGCGGCGCAGGACAGGTTCAGGAAGTGTAACGATTTTACGAAGGGCCATGATTGAGGATTACCTTTTTATGAATCACGCGCCTCCATTGCATTCGGCGCGAATCGTTTTGGAGAATTCCCGATTTTACTCTGGTTTTTGATTCTTCTTTCGTTCTTCTTCAGCTCTTAAGCCTTCGGCACTGAGATGATAGGTTGCCAGCCACTCCGCCATGCGTTCACGATCCTTGGCGATTTGTTGCTGCTCGTTCCTGGCTTTGCGCGCTGCATAGCGGCGGTTAATGTCAGATTGCACGGCCGCGGGATCCAGCACATTTTCGAACGCCAGCTTGGTCCCGCCGACTGTGATATAGACCGTCCCGAAGTTGAAGATATTTCCCAGAATGCCGATCCGCTGGTATTCCGTCCCCAGAATATTCTCGAGCTGCGCCGCATTTCGTTTCTCGGTGCCAAAGGGCTCGCGGTCGATATCAATGATTTGTTCGGCATTGACGATGAACTGGTCGTTGCTCCAATCCATCACGCGATAGGCAAACCATCCGGCGAACACCAGCATGATCATCAATATGGCGCTGGCCCATACATCGATGGTAAGACCACCATTGAAGGAGATGAATGCCTCTGTCGGAGAGAGCGCCAGTTGAATCAGCCGTCGGATGAATAAAATGAGACTTCCGATGATCCCCAGCACCGGCATCCACGCCTCGAGGACGAGCACCACCCAATGCTTCCGGTAGATGACGGTGTCGCCACTCTCGTAGCGGAGCTTTAGGGTATTTGCCCCAAGCAGACGCAGGAAGCTGCTGCGTTTGGGAGGTAAGGGAGGCGGTGCGGGGGCGTCCGATTTCGGCTTGGGAGGAATGGGAATGCCAAGCTTCTTACGGATCTCGTCCTTCATCGCTTCCTTTTCCGTCATCACTGCTGCGGCGCGCGTACGCATCCAGTATTCCTCGATCATGCGCGCCGCCTGATTGGGATGGTCCACATGACTGAACGGGATCTTCCCGACAAACGTCCGCACAATTACATCGCCATAATCCAGAATGCGTCCCAGCGGATTCGCTTCCACACCCACCGAGAGGACGGTGCCCAGCGCCGACTCCTGGCGGCTGTCATAGATACCGACCACTTTCTCCAGCCACACCACGCGCTGGTTGGTCACGATGTAATAATCGTTTCCCCAATCCACCACCAGCCAGGCGATCCAGCCGGCCAGAAAGATCAATGAAACGAAGGCTGCGATCACCACCACCAGGGAAGGAACAAAGGCAAACCAGGCATAAAACAGGAACAAAGGCACGAGCAGGAAAGTGACAGGCAAGACAAGGGTCTGGAGCAGGATGACAACATGCTTACGCGCCAGGAAGTAGACCACCTCATCGGACCTTAACCATTTAAAGCGGAGTCGCTGCGCCAGTTCACGGCTGCGGATGGCGACTGCCATATTCAAAGCCGCCTGAGGATGTTTCTTGAAAAGTTTCTCGAAATCGGCGCGTGATAGAACCAGTAACAACGTATCGGTCAGCGCGCTGGCCGTTGCCGACCGCGGCCGATTGGCCACGAGCGCCATTTCTCCAAAATAGTCCTCCCTTACCAACCGCGCCAGTTGATACTCCTTCTTATTCTGTGTCCTCACAATGCGAACACTTCCACCATAAATCAAATAAAAACTATCGGCTTTTGCACCTTGTTGGAAAATCACGGCACCCTTTGGGTAGGGGACCTCATCCAGCTCGGCAGCGATCGCCGCCAGTTCATCCTCCCCCAGGCCATGGAAGAGGTGGATTTTCTTGAGAAACGCGCTCTTTGCAGGGAGTTCGAGGGGCACGAATTACCGCTTTTCTTAGTAGGAATTACTTTGTGATTCTATCAAATTTCACGGACAATGGCACAGCCATATGCGGGGGTTTCGCTCAACTGCGGCATCTGCCCCTGGCGCAAGGCTTCTACTGCATCCTGCAGAAAGAACTGGGTGGCTTCCCGGCGACGAAAGGTGATATTGTCCACGGCGCCGCAATAACGCAGCATGCCTTCATGGTCAACCAGGAATACATGCGGCGTCGTAACGGCTTCGTAAAGGTCGGCGACGACATGTTCCGAATCGATCAGGACTCTGGGAATGCGCCGCCTCGCAGCGGCCTCTGCCACCATTTGAGCGGACTCGTTCCGATTCGAGGCAACGGACAGCATAACCACCTCCTCATTCCACTTCTCGAGTAACGTGAGCACATAGCGGTCCGTACGCTCCGAGTGAGGACATTCCGCCGACCAAAAGTTGACCACGACGACCTTCCCGCGAAAATCGCTCAATCGATGACAACCACCCTGGAGATCTAACAGCTCAAAGTCTGGCGCAGGTTCGTTTAATTGCATGCTGAGATTATATCGGTCAAATGTCGTTGCGAGGACGGTGATTTTCGGCAGCGCGATATGGCTCTGGTACAATCCTGCCCATGAAAAAATGGCAATTCTGGCTTGGGGTACTCATCAGCATCTTCTTTATCTGGCTGGCATTACGCGGCCTTCGACTTGAAGAATTTTGGGGTTCTGTCAAAGGAGCGAATTACATCTGGCTCCTGCCGGGGATTGGCGTGTACTTCGTCGGCGTGAGGGTCCGTTCCTGGCGCTGGCATTATTTGCTCGGTCCGATCAAAAAGATCCCGACGAAAACCATATTTCCCATCACGGTCATCGGGTACATGGGCAATAACATTTATCCGGCGCGGGCTGGCGAGGTGCTACGAGCGGTGATCCTCAAACGCAAGCAAGGGGTGTCCGTCCCGGCATCGCTGGCGACGATCATCGTGGAGCGCATCTTTGACGGCGTGGTGATGCTGGCATTTGTGTTCCTCAACCTGCCCGAGCTCGCCAAGCTGACAGGGGGATCCGGCTTCGTCGGGAATATCCAGGGCGTAGCGATTTGGGGGACGGCTGCCTTCCTCGGCGCTCTGGTTGTTTTTCTACTCGCAGCCATGTTCCCGCAATTCACGGCAAAAGTGGGATTCTGGTTCATTTTTCGTCTCGTCCCTAAGAGACTGCACGAGCGAATTATTGGCATGATGACCAAGTTTCTGGATGGCCTGGCGTCCCTGCGATCCCCTCTCAATGTGCTGATGGTATTCTTCACGTCTGTCATCATCTGGCTTTTGGAGACGGGCAAATACTGGTTTGTGATGCATGCCTTCAACTTCAGTGTTTCCTTCTTTGCGTTGATGCTCATGAACGGCATCGTCAACCTGGCGACGACCATTCCCTCGGCGCCAGGCTACATTGGCACCTTCGACGCGCCCGGGATCGCCGTGCTCACCGCCTATGGCGTGGAACATTCCGCGGCGGCGGGATACACACTTGTGCTGCATGTTGCCCTGTGGCTGCCAATCACCCTGCTCGGCGCGTATTACCTGGCCCGTGAGGGAATACATTGGAGCGATTCGCTGCGAGCAGAGACAAAAAGCATCTAGCTGACGGCGATCCCAGGCAGGTATTGAAAAAAAGTGAATCTAGAATCTGAAGAGGGCGGCGCCTCGCTCCTCTTCCGTTTAACCTGCAATCAGAACGAGGAGGAGAATTCCATGCGTTATACTTGGCTTGCAACGCCCTTTTACCGGTCACAGCCAAGGAATCGACAATGGTTCAGCACAGCGTATCCCCAAAGAAGAAGTTGCGGGTACTGATCGCAGATGATGTCCAGGAAACCCGCCGTAACACGCGACTCATGTTAGCCACGATCGACGATGTGGAAGTGGTCGCGATCGCCGCGAACGGAATCCAGGCCGTCGAGCTGACAGAGGCGCAACAGCCCGATATCCTCCTGCTCGACATCAACATGCCTGAAATGGATGGGTTGACCGCTTACCGCAAGATCGCGCAAAAGCACCCGGATATTGGCTGTATCATTGTCTCCGCGGAAAAGGATACGACCACCCTGCGCACCGCCATGTCAATCGGCGTGCAAGAATATCTGATCAAGCCCTTTACCATCGAAGAGTTGGAAACCGCCATTGCCCGCGTCTACCCGCGCGTGGAGGAAATACGCCGAAAACTCATACAGGCGGAACAATTACGCAGGAGAAACGAAGCGTATTTGCTGCAGCTGGCGAACGAATATGCAAAGACCCGGCGCACCGACGATAAGGCTGTTGAGGTCTTTGAACGGCTTGCTGAAAACCCGCAGTGCGAGGCGCGCTGGCTGCAAAACCTGGCAATGATCTATGTGATCCGCCAGATGTGGGGCAGGCTGAGAGTCCTGGCGGAAAAAATAGAACAACGGACAAAAAAATAAATCATTGTTATTGCGAGGGCGCTCGTTTTCGACCGAAGCAATTTTCACCAAACAGAAGATTGCTTCCCGCAGGCTGGCAATGACAGAAACACTGGGAGAATAGATGAGAATCGCGATGATTGGAGCGGGGTTTGGCGGCATGGCAGCCGCCTATGATTTAAGAAAAGCAGGACATGAAGTAACCATCTACGAATCTGCCAATTATGTTGGCGGACTCGCTTCGGGTTTCAAGGAACCGCACTGGGATTGGTCGGTCGAGAAGTTCTACCATCACTGGTTCCAGTCAGATAATCATATGCTGAAACTGATCTCGGAATTAGGGTGGCAGGACAAGGTCATCTTTCCACGTCCTCTCACAGTGATGTATCACAAGGGAAAATTCTATCCGTTCGACTCGATCCTGCGGGCACTGCTCTTTCCGGGGCTTGGCTTTGGCCTCGATAAAATCCGGTTTGGCTTCGTCGGCTTATTCCTCCGGTTAACGAATAACTGGAGAGCCCTCGAAAAAGTGACGGCCGACTCGTGGATGACGAAGTGGGCGGGAAAAAACGTCTACGAAAAGATGTGGAAGCCGCTGCTGGTCGGGAAGTTCGGCCCGTTCTACCGGGACGTCAACATGGCGTGGATGTGGGCGCGCATTAAGGCACGCACCACGCGACTCGGCACATTCGAGGGCGGCTTTCAAAATTTTGCCAATCTGTTTGCAGAGAAACTGCGCGGGATGGGAGTCGAGATCCGCCTGGGGGCCAAAGTGGAGTCTGTGAAACGGGAGCAGGCTCAGTTGTCGGTCCGGGCGGATGGGCAATCTGTATCGTTCGATAAAGTGCTGGTCACCACGTCGCCAAACTTAATGGCAAAGTTAGCTCCTGACCTCCCGCAAAGCTATTTGAAGGGCCTGCTCGAGCTCAAGTCCATGGGCGCGGTGGTGATGGTGTTGTCGCTTAAGCACCAGCTGTCGAAAGAGGGATACTACTGGTTCAACCTGCCGAAGGAGGCAGGCTTTCCGATGCTGGCGCTGGTAGAGCATACGAATTTCGTGTCGAAGGCACATTTCGGCGATGATCATATCCTGTACGCCGGCGATTACCTGGAAGTGGGCCATGAATATTTCTCGATGAGCGACGAAGCGCTTTTGGAGCGATTCATCCCTGCCCTGAAAAAAATCAATCCCGAATTCGAACGAGATTGGGTAAATAAGGTTTGGGTGAACAAGACAAATTACGCGCAGCCCGTGCCGCTGGTGAATCATTCAAAGAACATTCCCGCTATCCAGACTCCAATTGAGGGACTGTATTTCGCTTCGATGAGCCAGGTCTATCCGTGGGACCGGGGGACGAACTTTGCTGTGGAGATCGGAAGGCGCGCGGCGAGGATGATGCTGGGGAAGTAGTAGTTGTTAATGCCTGCCGGTGAACTGGAATATGATTCACCCCAAACTTAAGGAATCAGCCACCGATTTACACAGATTGTCACGGATTTTGAACGGATGGCTCTGACAGGAGCAAACGAAGAGCCGATCCTCTGAAATGGGTCGGCTGATTTCACGCAAATTCGCGAACTTCGCGGCGAAAAGCTCGCAAGCTTAATCCCGGGGTGCGTCATGTTTACTCTTATAGAGGCATATGGAAAAAATTTAGCAGTGCTAAGTTTTTTGGCTCCGGGCCCACTTGCATTCGGGGCGGGCAGGTGTATGACTAAGCCCATGGAATGGGAGGCTCCTCTTTTCTGCCAATCCGACAACCGGCCGTTTCAACTATGTATAATCAGACAATGACCAAACTGAATCCAACGTTCATTAAGCCTCGATATGACGAGGGCGGATTCGCAGGAATACCAGATCGGATCAAAGCTGCGTTCTCATCAACCAATTACGATGCTGTGGTCCTCTTATTGGTGGATGGTTTTGGCTGGCGGTTCTTCGAACGTTTTCAGGATGCGCCGTTTCTGAAGCGGCTTGCAACACAGGGACGGGTCGAAAAGCTGATCTCACAATTCCCTTCTACAACCGCGGCCCACCTGACGACGATCCATACGGGCTGGAACGTCGGTCAGAGCGGTGTCCATGAATGGATCTATTATGAACCCCTGGTGGACGCGGTGATCGCGCCTCTGCTGTTTTCCTATTCGGGTTTGTGGGAACGCGATCTTCTAAAAGCGACGGGGATCGAGCCTTCATTTTTTTACCCGCGCGGCATGTTCTACCCGGAATTAAGAAAGATGGGTGTGCAGCCTTTTGCATTTGGAAGCAAGGAATATACACCTTCAACCTATTCGAAGACCGTGATGAATGGTGCAGACCTGCAGGCATTCAAGACTTTCTCAGAGGCTCTGATGAATGTGCAGCTGCTTTTGGAAAAACAAAAGCAGCCTGCTTATGTTTATCTCTATTTCGATAAGATCGATACCCTCGCCCATGAGTACGGTCCCACTGCCCCGCAGACCGAAGCTGAGATCGAGACCCTGCTGCTGATGATGGAATATTATTTCGAGCGCCTGTTCAAAGGGAAGAAACGAATCCTGTTCCTGATGACCGCCGACCATGGTCAGATGGAAGTGGATCCCAAGACGACAATCTTTCTGAACACGAATTCACTGTTTGCAGGAATTGAGCGATTCCTGAAATCGAACCTCAGAGGACAATTGCTTGTCCCGGCCGGGTCGCCGCGGGATATGTTCCTTTACATCAAAGAGGATCTGCTGGACGAAGCGCAGTCCTTTCTCGCATCGCGACTGGAAGGGAACGCGGATGTGGTAAAAACGGAATTTCTTATCGAAAACGGATATTTTGGTCCCGACGTTTCATCACGTTTGCGCGAACGCGTCGGGAATCTGGTGATCCTGCCTTACCGCCATGAGTCCGTGTGGTGGTATGAGAAGGGTAAGTTCGAGCAGCGATTTTACGGACATCATGGCGGACTGACACCGCAGGAGATGGAGACGGTCCTTTACTCATACGAGATATGAGCAATACCTCTACTTTTTACTTCTCTCCCCAGTGGATAGCGATTGTCCCGAACATAAATCGCTGGTAATCGATCTTCTTGAAGCGAACTGCCGCCATGCGAGCTGCTAGATTCTCGGCAGTTACGAATCCTTCGGTGGTTTCCGGCAGGTAACGATAAGCGTCGCTGCTGCCTGTCAGGATTCTGCCTAGCGCGGGAATAACCACGTGCATGTGCAGCCAGATGAACGGTGAGAGAATGTTTTTCTTCGGGCGCGTAGTATCGAGAATGACCATGCGCCCGCCTTTTCTGAGCACGCGATATTGTTCCTGCAGCGCCTTTTGCAGGTCGATCACATTGCGCATGAGAAACCCCGAAACCACAGCGTCAAAGGAGGAATCAGGAAAAGGCAGGCGAAGCGCGTCGGCGGAGGAAAAGTTCAGCGAGCCGCGTTTTTGCCCGACGCGCATCATTTCGAGGGTGAAATCCGCGGCGACGACCCTGGCTCGCGGGACCTGTGCAAGAGCTTCACGCGCCAGGTCTCCTGTCCCGGTCCCCAGATCCAGCAGACGTGAGTTATGCCGCAGGCGCGCCAGTTGGATGACCTGCCTCCTCCAGCGGATATCCTGTCCGCCCGTCATCAACCGGTTCATAAGATCGTAGCGCCCAGCAATGCGAGTAAACATATTTTGAACATAGCTGGCGCGTTCCTGTCCTGTCAGTCGTGTCATGGATTCTCCTGTAACACATCAGTTATACTGCGCAACATAAATGTAGTAGCGACTTTAGTCACTCTTAATTTTGAAAATCAACGGCTGAAGCCGTTACTACGGTACACAAGATCTAAAAAGCTCACCAGGAATCGGAGTATAGATTTGAGCGAAACTTTATTCAACTGGAGTGCATGGATGCTGGCGATCCGTCCGCGCACGCTGCCTGCAGCGGCTGCGGGTGTGGTGATGGGAAGCGCCCTCGCCTGGCGTGACGGATCCTTCCGTCTTGATGCCGCGCTCGCCTGTCTGCTCACGGCCTTGCTTTTACAGATCGGCAGCAATCTGGCGAATGATGTCTTCGACTTCGAGCGCGGCACCGATACGCCCGAGCGACTGGGGCCGGTGCGTGTCACCCAGGCGGGATTGCTCACGCCCTCACAGGTCAAGTACGGGATGGGGGTTGTCTTCGGGCTGGCAGCCCTGTTCGGATTGTACCTCGCCTGGCTGGGCGGCTGGTTGGTCATTATTATCGGGCTGGCAGCGATGCTTTCCGCCATCGCCTACACAGGCGGACCCTTCCCTCTTGGCTATTACGGACTCGGCGATCTCTTTGTATTTATCTTCTTCGGTCTGGCTTCCGTGGCCGGCACTTATTACGTACAGACGGGTTCCGTCTCCCCTGCCGCGTGGTGGATGACGATCCCGCCGGGATTGATCATCACCGCAATATTAGTTGTGAATAACCTGCGTGACCTTGAAAACGATAGAAAAGCAGGCAAGCGCACGCTGGCAGTCATCCTGGGGGAGCCAGCGACGAAGATCGAATATTTATTTTGCATGATCGCTGCTTATCTTGTTCTACCTCTCGCTGCGTCAATGGGAGTCATCCCCTGGTCAGCGCTGCTGGCATGGCTCTCTTTGCCGCTGGCCCTGCGCGCAACGCGTCTCGTTTTCACCCAGCGCGGCCGCCCGCTGAATGCGGCACTGGCAGGGACGGGTCAGACTGCGCTGCTGTTTAGCGTCCTATTTTGGTTGGGCCTGATAATCAACTGACAAACTTCCACTTGCACCATTTCCGTTCCAGCCAGTCCACGCTGAAATACATGCCGAGCCCAAGCAAGCTCATAGCAATCACGCCTGCATACATTGCGGGATAATCCAGGAGTGTGCTGCCGTTATAGTAAATGTAATAACCCAGTCCATATTTTGTGGCCGATAACTCTGTAATGTACAAGACCGCGACCGCGGTCCCGATCGATTGGCGGAGGGCCGTCAATATGGCGGGCAGACTCGCAGGGAGATACACAAAACGGAACAGGGCGCGCCGCCCCGCTCCCAGGCTGTGCAGGCTTTGGATCAGCTGCGGGGGCAGCCCGGCCGCCTGATCGCGCACGAGCACTAGGATCTGAAAGAACAGGATCAGGAACATGATGGCGATCTTTGCGGTATCGCCAATACCTAGAAACAGGATCACGACCGGTACGAAGACAACCTTCGGGATGGGATACAGGAGATAGATCAGCGGCGAAATCATGCGATTCAACGTTTTGGAACCGCCAATCGCCAGCCCAACGGGAGCCGCTACCAGCACCGACAGTGCCATCCCTGCGAAGACTCTCCACAGGCTGAAGACAAAATGATTCGGCAGGTCATTTTGGATTTCACGAATAAAGACGGCGAATACTTTGAAGGGATCAGGCAGAATCGGCAGTTTCACTGCCATTGCGAGGATCTGCCAGGCAAGGAGTAATCCCAGCCCGGCAAGGATCGCATCACGCCGCTTCATACCCCATCTCCTTCCAGAGCAGATCACACAGCTCGTGGTACGCAGTGCTGCTTCGATATCCATTCCGACCCGCATCCGGATTCTCAAAGATTCGCGCCGTCTGATTTGGCGCCGCGCCCAGCAGGAGAATCTTTTTCCCGAGCGCGGCAGCCTCTTCAATGGCATGAGTCACGATGATCAGAGTCAGATTCTGCTCGGTGCATAGACTTAACGTCAATTGTTGCAGATCGCCGCGGGTGATGGCATCCAGCGAGGAGAATGGTTCGTCCATCAGCAGCAGGTCCGGCTCGAGGGCGAGGGTACGCGCAATCGCCGTCCGCTGGCGCTGCCCCCCTGAGACTAGAGAAGGAAATTTATCTGCCACTTCATCGATCCCCAGGCGCTGCAGCCAGTAAGGCACATCATTTCCGGGTTGAAAATCGATGGGCGTATGCCTGCCATCCTCCCCGTAGAATTTGCGCACGCGCAGACCCAGCTCCACATTCTCGCGCACGGTGGACCAGGGGAGCAAACCGTAATCCTGCAGGATCAAGCCACTGCGCGGACGGGGGCGAGTGAGACGTTCCCCCTCAATCCAGATTTGTCCCGCCGTGGGCTGGCGCAAACCGGCCAGGAGATAGAGCAGAGTCGTCTTGCCGCAGCCCGAGGGACCAAGGATCGCCCAGGTCTCGCCGCGCGAAATCGAGAGGGAGAACTCCTCGAACAGAGCTGAGGCGTGAGGGTAGGCAAACGTAACGGACTGAAGGTCGATCATGTCATCAGGGCAGCAGCGAAGCGTTTACGGAATCCTCATAGGCGATATCGGTCGCCAATATGCCTTTTTCCTTCAACCAGCTCAGTGCATCTGTCCATTCTTGCGCCGTGGGCACGCCTGCGGTTGGGAAGACGGGCACCTGGTATGATTCCATCAAAGGCGGCGGCACAAGTTTTTGTTCGCTCAACAGATTTTTGTATTTTGCCGGATCGGCGTTAAGTAACCCGGTGGCTTCTTCAATTGCCTTCAGAAAACCTTTGACGGCCTCGGGATTGGCATCGATCACAGGCTTGCGGAAGGAGATCACACTGAAGCCATATTCGGGATGGCTGGAATCATCCGCGACGACCACGCCGCCCTGACTCACTACCAGCGAAGCCAGCGGATCGGGCATCACACCCGCGGGCAACTCGCCCGAGGCAAGCAGCGCCATGCGGTCCGGGATCTTCGGGACGGCAATCGTCTTGATCTCCTCGGAGGAGAATCCGTCAGCTTGCAGGAGGCGCTCGGTAACGTACTCGATCACGGTTCCCTGCGACACGCCGATCTCCACCCCCTTGAGTCCATCCACGGAAGAGATCCCGCTTTTAGCAGACGCCAGGATAAAGAAATGTCCATTGCCTTCCGTGGGGCGCAGCGCATACCGGACAACCTGCATCTGCACATTCTCTTTATTGAAGAGCATGACGGCGAGCGTCTCGTTGATCGTGCCATCAGCCCCGCCCGCAGCAATTAATTGATCGCGTTCGGGCGCGGATGCCACAGGAATGAACTCCACGTGGACTCCGTGTTTTGCAAACAGGCCTTCCTGCTGGGCAACATACATGGGAAGGGTATCGATGATCGGCAGGACGGCGATCTTTAACGTTTCCGGTGCCCGGGGCGTGCAGGCAGAGAGAACCAGTAGGAGGCTGAACAAAGCCAGAACAATTCGTCGTTTCATCGGGGCTGGGTTCCTTTCTTGCGGCTGGATAGTAGGATATTATGCGGGCATCACATATTATTAGCCAGTGAAGATTGTCAGTTTTTTGGCGCTAATTCTCATAATTTTTGTCTGAATAACCCACATTCTGAATTGCATCGCACTATACGGGTGGATCTATCCAAAAAAGCAGACGAACCTCATCCTTGAACCTGCCCCTTAATACAGAGGTGCGACGCACCTTTGGCACATAAGAAAAGAGCGACCGCTGGGGTCGCTCTTCTTATTCTTAATTTGGTTATTGTCCACGTCCGTGTCCGTATGGGCTCCAATCGCAGAGGTTGATGCTGGCTGTGGTCTGCCCGCCACTGACGAGGAAGGTCTTCATCATTCCGTTTGCGTCGGTATACGCACCTTCCAGGTTGTAGCCGGGTGCCCAGGCATAGGCATAGTATCGTCCGTTCGGAAGCAGCACGCTGTAAAAATTCTGATCCTCAGGGATGGAAAACTGGATGGTTTCGCCTGTACCTGCTTTTTCGAAGTAGAGGGTCATCGGCGGGTTGAACTCGCTTGGGTAGCACAGAGCGCCTGAGACAGTTCCATGGGGCAGTTCCAATCTGGTTTTGATCTCCACGTAGAAGGCTTCGTTTGCCTGGTTCCCGGAGCCGAACAACGCGCCGGAGGGATTCCGCAGCATCCAGTAACTTCTCTGAAAACCATTCACGTTAGGAGCTGTGAGTGTCACCGATACATCCACAGTCTGGCCTGGGGCCACGTTTCCAGGCAAACGGACCGCCGTTGTGGAACCCATCTGATCGCCGCTGGTGTATACCAGCATGTAGTCAGATGTCCAGGTGCAGGTGCCGCGGTTTTGCAGACGCCAGGTCTTGGTAAAGACCTCACCCGCAGAAAACTGAGTCCCATCGGGGATAGTCACATCTTTGACGAACGCCACCCAGTCACAATAAGAGACAGCGGTATTCGTCGGTTGGATGGGCGTGCTGGTCGCAGGGACGGGCGTCGCTGTGGCAGGGATCGCCGTCGGCGCGGCCGACATGGTCTGCGTTACGATAGCCTGGATCGTTGCCATCGAGTCAACCGAATTGGGTTGAGCCGGCTGCAGCAGCGGCATAGCGATCAGGGTGACAGGAAAGCATGCCATGATCACCAGGGCAATAATGCCAAAGAAAATAAGGATTGAGTTGGTCGTGAGTTTCATCTTGCATCTCCAAGTTGTACTGCTCATGGACGGCGCCCTTAATATGAAAGTTCCCCATTTGACCTGCTGTTACAGAACTGTAACAGCGAACAGGAGAAAGCCTGTAGAATAGACTGCGAAAAGGCAGCATGAAATTTTTTACGAGCAGTGTTTTACTCCTGGCTCTGTGCCTCATCACTTTGGGCGGATGCAATTCACAGGGCAGCCCGGCGCCGAGGGCCCGACTCGAGCTTCTTGCAGAGGGGTTTACGTCGCCGGTCGCGTTGATGCCTGCCGGCGATGGCAGCGGGCGTCTCTTTGTGGTGGACCAAATCGGCCTGATCTGGATTCTTTTGGAAGGTCAGCGGCTGGAGCAGCCTTTCCTCGATCTGCGTGAACGCGTGGTGGATCTAAACTCTTTCTACGATGAGCGCGGACTGCTGGGGCTGGCCTTCCACCCGGACTTCTCTATGAACGGTCGCTTCTACGTGTCGTACAGCGCGCAGCTCCAGGCGGGCGTATCACTGGAGGAATGGGATCACACCACCTACATCTCTGAGTTCACGGTTTCCACTGAGAACCCTGACCGAGCCGAGCCGACTTCGGAACGGATACTACTGTCGATCGACAAGCCCGGCTACAACTATGAAGCAGGGCAACTGGCTTTTGGTCCAGACGGATATTTATACATCGCCACCGGGGATAGCGTCCGCGACCCGGCGACGGAAGCAGGAAAATATGCGCAGGACACTTCATCTCTGCTCGGGAAAATCCTGCGGGTCGATGTGAACGGGACGGCAGATACCGGACAAAATTACCTGATCCCCCGCGACAACCCTTTCGTGTCCGGAGAAGGTTTGCCAGAGATCTTTGCCTACGGGTTCCGCAATCCCTATCGCTTTTCGTTCGATGTATCAAACTCCGGGAAGCCGCGCCTTTTTGTGTCCGACGTGGGGCAGGCGCGCATGGAGGAGGTCAGCCTGGTCGAGCCGGGCGGGAACTATGGCTGGCCCATCCATGAGGGGACGACCTGCTTTAATTCGCAAGACTGGAGTCAGCCGCTGGAAACCTGTTCCACGAATGGTCTGTCTGAGCCGATACTTGCATACGCACACGAAGGCGATCTCTCCGCGATCATAGGTGGGATGGTGTATCAGGGCAGCGTCATCCCTGCGTGGAAGGGCGGATATGTTTTTGGCGATTGGGGACGCGGGGACGGTCATCTGTTTATCGCCCGGCCGCCGGCCGTCGGAACCGGACTATGGGGCATCACCGAAATCCAATTGGAGGATTCCGACAGCCAAACCAAAATCGGACAACTGCTCGGCATCGGGCAGGATGAAGATGGCGAGCTGTACCTGCTTACGAAAGCCCCTGGCATTGGAGCCAGCGGCACGAGCGGTCAAATTCATAGGGTCAGGCCAGTAAGGTAACGGGAAACAATCTCTTCTATAGGAGTAGAATCTTTACAAATGTCACCAGGTTGGTGGCAATACGATTTCAGGAAAAGGAGTTTTTAGGAATGAATAGAACGATCCGATTCATTGTGTTTCTCCTTCCCATCGTAGCATTGTTATTATTGTCCACATCTGTGGTCTTCGCGAAGGAGCTGAGTCTGCTGACCATCAGCGGGCCGGGCGTCAGAGGCGAGGTGGCATTGAAGGATGCGCAGCTCATGACAAACCTGGAGAAATCCGGTTTCTTCGATCAGACCGAATTTGTCCAGCCGCCGCAGAATCTGAACACAGAAGCAGGGTACGTGATCACGGCCTACCTCAACCTGGACGGTCAAGTCCTCCCCTATGCACAAATGACCTATTATGCCGCCGATCAGGGACAACCCGGCTACGTCCACTATACCGGTCGTTTTGAAGGGCAGGGTCTTCAGCCTGTGGATCAATGGCAGATCCTGAGCCGCAACGCGGATAATACCTTCCGCGGCCTAATGA
>Ga0075429_100002221_pt1 | contig 16248 bp, 14 predicted proteins | sample RhiMetdeltSRZDD3_FD_75295 | JGI IMG/M metagenome (GOLD analysis project Ga0075429, IMG submission 75295) | Populus rhizosphere microbial communities from Tennessee, USA - Rhizosphere MetaG P. deltoides SRZDD3 | ecosystem: Host-associated > Plants > Roots > Rhizosphere > Soil | place: USA... | reverse complement strand
CGGAGACGGAGGCGGAGACGGAGGCGGAGGCGGAGACGGAGACGGAGACGGAGGCGGAGACGGCTCCGGAGACGGCGTCGGAGGCGGAGGCGGAGACGGCGTCGGCTGCGGCGTCGGCGTCGGCGTCGGCTCCGCCGGCTGCGCCTGGGCCATCCCGCCTCCGACGAGGCAGCCGACCAGCGCCCAGCCGGCGACGCCGCGAGTCACTGCGTGGCTCCGCCGACCACGACGGTGTTCTTCTCGGTGATCGTCCCCATCCTCCCGAGCTGCCAGACGCCGATGTAGTAGGGCGGCGTGAGCTCGCCGCTGGTCGGATCGAGATCGACGTCGCCGGAGGCGCCGAGGTAGTCGACGGTCCCCTCGATCGCGATCTCGGTCGAGATCTTGCTCCAGTCGCCGGCCTCGAGCATGCGGCCCGAGCGGGTCTTGGCCATGGCGTCGCGCACCTCTTCCTGGGTGGCGTCCTCGCCGGCGGCGGCGAGGGCGATCGCGGCCAGGTAGACGGCGTCGTAGTTGGTCTCGGTGTGGACGCCGGCCGGCCGCTGGTACTTCGTCTCGAAGCGGCCGCGGAAGGCGGCCAGGCGCTGCCCGGCCGGGGACTCGGGCTCGGGGCCGGTCGGCGCGGTGCCGAGGGCGCCCTCGAACGCCGCCTGGTCGGGCAGCGCCATGTAGAGCCGCGACGCCTTGTTGCCGTCGACGAGGAAGACGCTGGAGTCGGCGCTGACCCGCCAGCCGCGGGTGATCGCGCGCGACATCAGCACCGAGCCGTCGCCCTCGAAGGTGACGAAGACGATGCCGCGCTGCGGGGCCGAGACCAGCGGCTGGCACGCCTCGAGCACGGCATCGGACGGCGTCGAGGTGATCGGATAGCCGGTCGGCACGATGGTCCGCGTCCCGTCGGTGAGCCGGTCCGAGAGGGCGGCGGCCAGGCCGTTGCCATACGGATCGTCGCGGTGGACGATGCACAGGTTCTGGACGCCCTTCTCCTTGATGAGATCGGCGAGGACCTGGCCCTGGACGACGTCGCTCGGGACGGTGCGGAAGAAGTAGCCGTCGTCGTCGAGTTGGCCCAGGTCGGGCGCGGTGGTCGAGCCGGAGATGGTCAGCGTGTGGCCCGAGCGCAGCGCGTTGGCGATGGCGAAGGCGCCGCCCGAGAAGCCAGGACCGACCACGGCGACCACGCGCTCGGTCAGGAGCGCGCTGTACGCGGTGCGCGCGCCGACGGCGGTGGTGCCGTCGTCCTCCATGACCAGCGACAGCAGCCGGCCGCGGATGCCGCCGGCGTCGTTGATCTCGGAGATCGCGAGCAGCGCGCCGCGATGGATGTCGGCGCCGTAGGCGGCGAGATCGCCGGTCCGGCTGGCCAGGAGGCCGAACGGGATCGGGATCGGCTCGACGGTCTCGCCGCCGCAGGCGGCCAGCGCGACGGCCGCGACCGCGGCCAGGGAGGTGGGGGGGAGGATCATCCGCATGGGGCTCGATCAGCGATTGATGGTGACGGTCGAGGTGTCGACCACGTGGCCGGCCTCGTCGACCGTCCACAGGGTGACGTAGTAGGGCGGCCGCAGCTCGCCATTGACGTCGAGGTCGACCGGTCCCGACGCGCCCTGGTAGTTGCACTGCCGGTAGGTGTCGATCGTGGCCGCGATCGCCGCCCAGTCGCCGGCCTCGACGTCGGCGCCGGTCGCGGTCGAGGCCATCGCCCGCGCGATCGCCGGCCGGTCGTCGAGGCTGCCTGCGCTCTGGATGGCGGCGGCGGCCAGGTACAGGGCGTCGTAGTGGTTGGGCGCGTCGACCACCGAGACGTAGCCGTACTTGTCCTTGAAGCGGGTCTCGAAGGCGGCGCGCGGCTCGTAGCGCGCCGCATCGGCGCCGGTCGAGGCGGTGCCGATCGCCGACACGAACGCCGCCCGCTGCGCCGGCGACATCGCCTGGAACAGCTGATCGGCCTTGTTGGCGTCGACCAGGAAGATCTGCTTCTTGCCGTCGGGCGCCACCGCGGTCCAGCCGAGGTCGGCCGCGGTCTGCATGATGTAGCGGCCATCGTCGAGATACGTGATGAAGACGACGGCCGGGTTCGCCTCGCCGCGCATCGGCTCGCACGGGTCCATCACCGCCGGCAGATCCGCCGCCGGCAGCGCCGGGTCGTAGCCGGACGGGGTGACGACGACCGTCTCGGGCAGGTTGGCGACCACCGCCTGGTAGAGGCCCTGGCCGTACGACTCCTCGCGGTAGACGATGCAGACGTGCTCACGGCCCTGCTCGACGATCTGGTCGGCGAGGACGATGCCCTGGACGGTGTCGGAGGGGACCGTGCGGAAGAAGTAGCCGTCGTCGTCCATGGTGGCGATCTCCGGCGACGTCACCGTCCCCGACAGCGTGATGGTCTGGCCGTTGCGGATCTGCCCGGCGAGCGCGATCACGCCGGCCGAGTGGATCGGCCCGATGACGGCGGCGACGTCGCCGGCGATCAGCGTCGTGTAGGCGCGGACCGCGCCGGCCGGGGTGCCGCCGTCGTTCTCGATCTGCAGGGTCAGCTCGCGGCCGAGGAGGCCGCCGCCGCGGTTGATCTCCTCGGCGGCCAGGACCAGGGCGTCGGCCATGTCGCGCGAGAAGTCGGCGAGACCGCCGTGCTGGTCGAGCAGCACGCCGAACCGCATCGGCGGCTGGGCGGACTCGCCGCCGCAGCCCACCGCGGCGCCGGCGACGAGGCCGGCGAGGCAACGACCGACGATCCGGTGCCACATGGCATTCCTCCAGGGCGCTACTCCGCTGGGGCCGACGGGATCGCGCGCAGGCGCAGGAAGCCGGTGCCCTCGCCGGCGGCGACGACCAGGAAGGTCGCGTAGGCCAGCTCCTGCGACATGCACGTGACGCTGGGGGTGAAGTGGTTGTCCTCGATCTCGCTGTTGACCAGGCGCGACGCGCCGGTCGGTCGGCCGTCGGGGTCGAGGTCGCGCGCGCGCAGATCGATGGCGCCGGTGCCGTCGTCGCGCTCCTCCGGCCACACCACCGCGCACGGCCCGAGCGCCAGGTGATCGAAGAAGCCCAGCGAGGCGGTGGCGGCGAACGGCTCGGGGTCGGCCGGGTCCGGCTCCAGGGTGCCGGCCTTGTGCGGCTGCACGACCATGGTGTCGCCTCGCACCTGCACGGTCAGGACCCGCTCCTGATCGGCGGCGAGGGCGACCGCGCGGACCCGGTCGACCGGGATCGGCTCGGGCTGCGACGCGGCGCCGGGGGTGAAGCGCAGGAGCGACGAGCCGACGATGGTCTGGACCGCGGCGACCACGGTGGCGGTGCTGACGACGAGGCCGTTGATGCTGGTGACGTTGGCGCCGGTGGGCAGCTTGGCCTCGCCGCGGCGGGTGCCGTCGGCGTCGTGCCACGAGAGCCAGAGCTCGTCGGGTTCGTCGACGCGGTCGACCTGGACCAGCGCCGCGATCGCGAACGGCATGTTCGCCGGCGCCACCGCGACCCACACGTCCTTGGCGCTGGGGCGGATGTCGATCGGCGCGCCGGGCGCGCCGTTGTTGTCGAGGATCGTCATGCGCGCGGTTTTCTGGTCGTCGCCGCCGACCCAGGCGGCGACCACGATCTCGGGTCCCGTCGACTCGGTGGTCGGCTGCGACGCCAGGCGCAGCTTGCTCGCCGCGGGATCGTCGGCGGCCAGCATCTCGCTGCCGAGCGGCTCGTCGATGACGCGCTCGGTCCGGATCGCGACGCCTGCGGTCGTCAGCCAGCCCATGGCGACGCCACCGTGGAAGCGGCTGGCGCTGACCAGGTCGCCGTCGTCCTGGCGGGCGCTGCCGATCTGGATCTCGCCGGTCGACAGCAGGATCGGCAGCACCTGGCCGCCGCCCGGCGGCTGCAGCAGGCGATCGCCGCTCCACCGGCTGGGCGCGTCCCACACCGCGACCCGGAGGTCGATCCGGTCGGGGGCGGTGTCGCCGAGGACGAGGTTGAAGTCGGTGCGGTAAAACCGGTCCTTGAGCGAGAACTCGCTCGCGAAGTCGCGCTCGGTGTGCTGACCGGCGCCGTAGACGCGCACCGAGACGGTCCACGGCACACCGACCAGCTCGCTGCTGGAGGTCTCGACCAGCACGTGGACGTAGTCGGGCTGGCACGCGAACGCCAGCACTCCGAGGCCCATCACGAGCGAGCGCGCGTACATGGTCCCCCTTCCACGATCAGGGTACCAGAAGCCGATCGCGCTAGCGCCGTGTGCGGCGCACACCCGCGCGGCCTCGGAGCCCCACCGACCGCCGCGCCGGGCGCCCTGAAACCGAGTACGATCGCCGCCATGCCGGGTCGGCTCGGGCTCGCGATCCTGGCCCTCGCGGCCCTCGCGGCACCGGCGCACGCCAGCACCGACGACGACGCCCGCGATGCGATGGCGCGCGGCGTGGCCGCGCTGGGGACCGGCGACCCGGCGCGCGCCCTCATCGAGTTCACGTTGGCGATCCAGCTGGTGCCGGACGCGCCGGTGCCGTACCGCTACGCCGGTGAGGCGCTCGAGCAGCTCGGCCGCTGGGACGAGGCGCTGGCGCGCTACGACCAGTACCTGCGGATCCGGCCCGACGGCCGCGACGCCGACGACGTGCGGGCCCGGATGGCCCGGATCCGGACCGAGCACCTCGAGGGGCGGGTCGCGATCCGGTGCGTGCCCGACGGCGCGCGCGTCGCGATCGACGGCGTCGAGGTCGGCGTGACGCCGCTGGTCGGCCTGCGGATCGGCCGCGGCGCCCACACCGTCGAGGTCGTGGCGAGCGACCATGTGCCAAAGCGGCTCTCGATCACGGTGACGCCCGGGACCGAGGTGCTGGTGCCGTGCAAGCTCGACCGGCTGCCGCCACGGGGGCCCTCGACCGTCGCCCCGGCGCGCGCGGTCGTCCGCAAGGTCGCCCCGGCGCCGGCGAAGCCCTGGTACCGCCGCCCGTGGGTGTGGGCGGTCGCAGGCGCCGTCGTCATCGGCGGCGGAGTCGCGACCTACGTGGCCTGGCCGTCGCTGCCGAGGACGGCAGGGGGCGACATCGGCTTCTAGGGAGGGGCGTCGACGGTCTCGACCCGCTGCTCGTCGATCCCGCCGTCGTGGTTCAGCTTCCAGACCAGGATGTAGAAGGGCGGATCGAGCTCGCCGGTGGTCGGGTCGAGGTCGACGGTGCCCGACGCGCCCAGGTAGTCGACCGTGCCGTCGGCGTCGAGGGCGTGGGCGAGGGCGGCCCAGTCGCCGGCCTCCGCCTCGCTGCCGCTGCGCGTCCTCGCCATGGCGTCGCGGACGCCGTCGCGATCGCCGCCGGCGGCGGCGACCGCGATCGCCGCCAGGTACATCGCGTCGTAGTTGTGCTCGGAGTGGACGCCGGCCGGGCGCCGGTAGCGGGCCTGGAACCGCTGGCGGAACGCGGCGAGGCGCTGGCCGGCGCGGGTGTCCTGCTCGGGGCCGCCGGGCGCGGTGCCGACGGCGCCGGCGAAGGCGCTGCCGCGCGCGGGGAGGCCCTGGTAGAGGCGCTCCGACTTGTTGCCGTCGACGAGGAACACCTGGTGGCCGCGCTCGGTGCTCCAGCCGAGGCCGATCGCGTCGCTCATGAGGACCTGGCCGTCGCCCTCGAAGGTGACGAAGACGATGCCCGGGTGCGCCGCCGCGAGCGCCGGCGCGCAGCCGGCGACCACCCCGTCGAACGACGCCGCGCTCGGCGTGTACGGGGCGTCGATCACCGGGTGGGTCTCGTCCTGGTAGCCGGCGCGGACCACCGCGAGCAGGCCGTTGCCGTAGGCGTCGTCGCGGTGGATGACGCAGAGGTGGTCGACGCCGCCGCGGCGGATCTCCTGGGCGAGCACGGTGCCCTGGACCTGGTCGCCGGGCACGGTGCGGAAGTAGTAGCCGTCGTCGTCGAGGTCGCGCAGCCCGGGCGCCGTGGTCGAGCCCGAGATCGTCAGGGTGTGGCCGCTGCGCAGCTGGTCGGCGAGGGCGAACGCGCCGGCCGAGTGGCCGGGGCCGATCACGGCGAGCACGCCGTCGCGCAGGAGCTCGCCGTACGCCAGCTGGGTGCCGGTCGCCATGGTCTGGTCGTCGACGGTCTCGAGCACGACCGGCCGGCCGAGGAGGCCGCCGCCGAGGTTGATCTCGTCGACGGCGAGGAGGGCGGCGGCGTTGACGTCGCGCGCCTTGGCGGCGAGGTCGCCGCTCAGGCTGGCGATCATGCCGACGGCGATCGGCGCAGGGGGCTCGCCGCCGCAAGCGACGCCGGTTGCCCCGGCGGCCGCGATGGCGACCGCGCGCCTCATCGCTCGGTCACGGTCAGGACCTCGAGATCGGTGATCTGGCCGTCGCGGATCGTCCACAGCTGGACGTAGTACGGCGGCAGCAGCTCGCCGGAGGCGATGTCGAAGTTGAGCTCGCCGGAGGCGCCCTGGTAGTCGACCTGGCCCTGGGTCGCGACGGCGGCGCGCAGCGCGGCCCAGTCGCCGGCGCCGATCGCCGAGCCGGCGCCGGTCGAGCCGACGGCGTCGCGGATCGCCTCGGTGGAGTCGGCGCCGCCGGCGAGCTCGATGGCGAGCGCGGCCAGGTAGGCGGCGTCGTAGTGGTTCTCGGCGTTGGTCGACGGCGGGCGGCGATACTTGTTGTTGAAGCGGCTCAGGAACGCGGCCAGGCGCGGCCCCGCCGAGCTGCGCGGATCCGGTCCCGACGGCGCGGTGCCGAGGGCGCCCTCGAAGGCGGCGACCCGGGCGCCGAGGGCCGAGAACAGGTTGGCGCTGCGGTTGCCGTCGACGAGGAAGATGCCGTGGCGGGCGGCGTCCCACTGCAGCGCCGCCTGCTCGAGGATCGCCTGGCCGTCGCCCTCGAAGGTGACGAACACGGCGCCCGGCTTGGTCCCCTCGAGGGCCGGCGCGCACACGTCCATCACCGCCGCCGCGTCGAGGGTGGTGGGATCGTAGGGCGACTCGAGCACCATCACCGACTCGGGCAGCCGCGCCTTGATCACCGTCGACAGGCCGGTGCCGTAGGCGTCGTTGCGGTGGACGATGCAGAGGCGATCGATGCCGGCCGACACGATGCGCGGCCCGAGCACGATCGCCTGCACCGCGTCCGACGGCACCGTGCGGAAGAAGAAGCCGCCGTCGTCGATGTCGGCGAGCGCCGGCGAGGTGGCGCCGCCGGAGATGGTGAGGGTGCGGCCGCCGCGGATCGCGTCGACGCTGGCGAGGACGCCGGCCGAGTGGATCGGGCCCAGGATCACCGGCACGCCTTCGTCGAACAGCTCGGCGAAGGCGGCGGCGGTGCCGGGGCCGGTGGTGGCGTCGTCGCGGGTCTCCAGCGTCAGCGGGCGGCCGAGCACGCCGCCGGCGCGGTTGATCTCGTCGATGGCGAGCAGCAGCGCCTCCTGCTGGTTGTGGCCGGACATCACCAGATCGCCGGTGAGCGGCGTGATGGCGCCGAGCGCGATCGGCTCGCCGCCGCCGCCGCCCCCGCCGCCGCAGCCGACGGCGAGCGCGCCCGCCACCGCCGCCCCCCGCGCCGTCACGGCGCCCTCCGCAGCGACGGCGGCCGGGTGGTCACCGTCTCGATCGACTGGCTGGTGACCCGGCCTTCGACGATCGACCAGATCTGGATGTAGTAGGGCGGCTCGAGCTCGCCGGTGGCCGCATCGAGCGTCACGTCGCCGGACGCGCCCTGGTAGTCGATCTCGCCGCTGGCGGCGATGGTCGCCCGCATCCGGTTCCAGTCGCCGGCGTCGACCGCCGTCCCGGTCGACGACCGGGCGATGGCGTCGCGCACGGCGGCGCGGTCGTCGAGCGCGCCGGCGAGCTCGATCGCGATCGCGGCCAGGTAGGTGGCGTCGTAGTGGCTCTCCGAGAACGTGCTGGCCGCGTGGTCGTAGGCGGCCATGTAGCGCTCCTGGAACGCCTGGTCGCGGGCGCCGGCCGGCGTGCTCGGGTCGGGGCCCGACGGTGCGGTCCCGATCGCACCCTCGAGCTCGTCGAGGGAGCCGCGCTCGGCGAGGGCGTCGTAGAGGCCCTGGCGGCGGTTGCCGTCGGCGAGGAAGATGTGGTGCTGGGTGGTGTTCCAGCCCAGCTTCACCGCCTGGTCGAGGAGGTCGCGGCCATCGCCCTGGTAGGTGATGAAGAGGGCGCCGGCGGCCTCGACGCCGCGGATCGACTCGCAGCCGGCGACGACGCCGTCGAGCGACATCGCCGGATCGTAGCCGGCGTCGATGATCTCCGGGTTGCTGCCGGCGGTCAGCGCCGCCACCACCGCGTCGGAGAGGCTGTCGCCGTAGGCGTCGCGGCGGTGGACCAGGCAGATGTGCTGGCAGCCCTGCTCCATGATCTTGGCGGCCAGCACCGTCGACTGCACGGTGTCGGAGGGGACGGTGCGGAAGAAGTAGCCGTCGTCGTCGAGGGCGCCCAGGCCCGAGGCGGTGGCGGAGCCGGAGATGGTGAGGGTGCGGCTCGCCTTGATCGTCGCCTCCAGGGCGCGCACCCCCGGCGAGTGCGACGGGCCGATCACGGCGGCGACCCCGCCGGCGAGCAGCCGGGTGTAGCCGCTGACCGCGCCGTTCGGCGACGACGCGTCGTCCTCGACGTCGAGCACGGCGTCGCGGCCGAGCAGGCCGCCGCTGGCGTTGATCTCGTCGATGGCGAGCTGGGCGGTGTCGCGCAGGTCGCGCCCGCTCAGGGCGAGGTCGCCGCTCAGCGGCGCGAGCAGGCCGATGCGGACCTGGCCGGAGTCGTCGCCGGAGCCGCCACACGCGGCGAGGGAGGCGGCGAGCACGAGCGCGGTGGGCAGCTTCATGGCGGCTCCTGGCGTGGCGATCCGGACGGGGCGTTGGGCGCGGACGGGACCTTGCGCAGCTGGATGTCGCCGAGGTCGGCGGTGCCGTCGGCGACCAGGAAGGTGGCGAACGGCTGCGCCGACGACATGCAGGCGAGGGTCGGCGCGAAGTGGTTGCCGGCGATGCCGGCGTGGGCGAGCCGCTCGCCGCGCTCGGGGGCGCCGCCGGCGCCGAGGTCCTGGACCCGCAGATCGACGCTGGCCTCGGCCGCGCCGTCGTCGCGGATCTGCGGCCAGGCGACCGCGCACGACGCGAGCGACACCGCGTCGAAGGGGGCGGCGGCGAGCAGGCTGGTCGCGACGATCCGTTGCCGGTCGCCGGCCGGGCCCAGGGTGGCGGCGTCGTAGGCCTGGATGAACAGATCGTGCTCGTCGCGCTGCGCGGTGACGAGCAGGCGCAGATCGGCGCTGAGCGCGATCGCGGCGACGCGGCCGACGCGGCGGCTGACGTCGTCGGCACCGGCGCGCCGGATCAGCGACGTCGCGCCGGACCGGTCCTCGACCGCGATGATCAGGGCGCCGCCGTCGACGGCGACCAGGCCGCGGACCCGGCCAAGCCCGCCGGCGACCGCGAGCGGGTCGGCGCCCAGCGGCGCGCCGTCGGCGTCGTAGCGGGCCAGCTCGAGCGCGTCGCCGTCGACGCCGGCGGTGGCGATCGCGAACGGGCTGCCCTCGGGGGCGATCGCCACCCAGAGGTCGTCGGCCGGCAGCAGGCGCGTGACCGGGCGCCGCACCGGATCGTCCTCGTACTGCAGGAACAGGCGCCCCACCTGGTCGCCGCCGATCCAGGTGATGGCGAACAGGTCGGGGCCGAAGACGTTGGTGGTCGGCCGCGACGCCATCCGCAGCTGGTGGGCGCCGGTGTCGGTCGTGTCGAGGTTGACGGCGCGTCCGCCCGCCTCGTCCGGCACGCGCTGGATGCGGAGCGCGGCGCCGTTGAGGCCGGGCCACGCGATGGCGAGCCCGCTCGAGAAGCGGGCCAGGCTGACCAGATCGCGATCGTTGGTTCGCGCGGCGTCGAGGCGCGCCTCGCCGGCGTAGAGCAGCATGTGCAGGTCGCGGCCGTCGCCGGGCGGGATGACGGTCTGATCACCGGCCCACGTGGTGGCGGTCTCGCGCACCGCGACGCGCAGGTCGATCTGCGCGGGAGCGTCGTCGAGCAACAGGTTGAAGTCGGTGAAGAAGAGCGGACCGCTGCCGCCGGGCCCGGAGCCGCGGAAGACGCTGCGGTAGTCCCTGCCGGTCGAGCGGCCGTCACCGAACGCGCGCACCTCGACGGTCCACGGCGCGCCGACGAGCTCGCCGCTCGAGCTCTCCGCGATCACGTGGACATAGTCCGGTTCGCAGGCCGTTGCGGCGGCTGCGACCCCGAGCCCGAGCCACGCGGGTGCACGCGCGTCCATGGGGTCCCGGCGGGAGGGTATCAGAGCCGTGGGGGCCCGAAAAGTGCGGCGCGGATGGCGCTGCGGTCGTCGCGGTCCCGGTTCAGGTCGGAATGCCAGTGATCGGAGCCGTGAGTGCGGAGACAGCGGCGTCCGAGTCGTACCGACGTCGTCGCGGCGGCACGGTTGCGCGCCGGTGGTGGTAGGCTTCGAAGCCGTGGGGGCAATGGACGCCGACAACGTCTCGGTGACCCGGACCGCAGGCTCCGGGGTGCGTCCGGCCGTCAGCGCCGAGCCGCCGCCGCCCGACGTGATCGCCGAGCGCTACAAGATCGTCCGGCGCCTCGGTGAGGGCGGCTTCGGCGTCGTCTACGAGGCGGTCGACGAGCGGATCCACAAGCGGGTCGCGGTGAAGGTGCTGCGCCGCTTCTACGCCGAGAGCTCGCGCTACGTCGATCGCTTCCACCAGGAGGCGGTGGCGGCGGCGCAGCTGCGCCACCCCAACATCGTCCAGGTCAGCGACTTCTCCACGCTCGACGACGGCCGGCCGTACCTGGTCATGGAGTTCCTCGAGGGCGAGACCCTCGACACGCTGCTCGACCGGATGACCAAGTTGTCGCCGGCGACGGCGGTCCGGCTGGCCCGCCATCTGTGCCTCGGCCTCGCTGAGGCGCACAAGCGCGGCATCATCCACCGCGATCTCAAGCCGTCGAACGTGATCGTCAACGACCTCGACGGGCCGACGCCGATGATCAAGATCGTCGACTTCGGCATCGCCAAGCTGACCGACGACGCGTTGACGCCGAGCGGCGTCACCACCAGCGCGGTCATGGGCACGCCGACGTACATGGCGCCGGAGCAGATCCGGCAGCGCGAGCCGCTCGACGGCCGCGCCGACATCTACGCGGTCGGCGTCATCCTGTACGAGCTGCTCACCGGCATCACGCCGTTCCACGGCCGCACCGGCGGCGACGTCATGGTGTCGAAGGTGACCGAGGAGCCGCGTTCGCCGGCGGCGATCGATCCGACCGTCTCGGCCCAGCTCGTCAAGGTCGTGATGACCGCGCTCCGGATCGAGCGCGACAAGCGGTTCCCGGACGCGACGGCGATGGTGGAGGCGCTCGAGCACATCGGCGATCCGGCGGGCCGGCCGCGGCGGCGCAGCGCGCTCTGGGCCTCGCTCTCGGTCGGCGTCGTCGTGATCGGCGCTGCGGCGGCGGTCGCGCTGCCGCGGTGGGCGAGCAAGGCGAGGCCGGCGGCGTCGACCAACGCGCCGCCCGCGCTGGCGCCGGTTTCGACACCGCCGGCGATCACGCCGGCGGCGCCGATCACGCCCGCGGCGCCGATCACGCCCGCGGCGCCCGGCGCGCAGGAGCCGGCGCCCGCGGCGCCGACGACGCCCGCGGCGGCGGCGGCGCGCGATCGCCGCAAGCCGACCAAGCCGAAGCTGCCGGCCGACAAGACCGGCAAGCCGGACGCCCCGAAGACGCCGAGCGATCAGGACAAGCCGAAGGACCTGCTCTTCGGGGAGTAGCTGAGCTACCGCGCGCGGCTGGCCAGCCACGCCCGCGCGGCGGGGCCGACCTCGGTGAAGGCGACCTCGAGGCCGGCCGGCGCCGCCGGGTTGCCGGTCGCGCGCACCGCCTTCACCACGCCGCGCACGACCAGCGCCGACTCGCCGTCGGCGAGGATCGTGATCTCGCACTCGGTCCCCTCTGGATCGAGGAGCTCGGTCGGCACGAACAGGCCGTGGCCCCGGATCTCGCGGGCGACCGCGTCGATCGTCATCGCCTCGCTGGCGTAGACCACCGGCACGTCGGCGGCCGGCACCGGCTGTGGGGTGAGGTGGCGAACGGTGACCCGGTGGGTCAGCACGCTGGGGCCGAAGGCCTCCCATGTGTGTCCGCACACCGGACACGTCGTGGTATCGAACGACACCCGCGCCCGGCAGCGCGGGCAGGTGTGGAACTCGATGTGCGGCGGCGAGGCCACCACCGCGGCCAGGTCACCGGGCCGCGTGTGCTCCTCCTCGTCCTCGGCGAAGGAGCCGACATCCGACTGGGTGCCCAGCGTCGTCGGCACCGAGCGCGCGATCTCGGCGCGATCCTCGGCGACCAGCTCCACCGACAGCTCGCGCGGCCCCAGCGACAGGCGATCGCCGTGTCGCACCGGCGTCAGCCGGGTCAGGGGTTTTCCGTTGAGCAGCGTGCCGGTGGTGCTGCTCAGGTTCTCGGCGCGGAGGATGCCGTCGACCAGCTCGAGGCGGAGGTGCCGCCGCGACACGGTCGCGGCGTTGAAGCGCACGTGACACTCCATCGCCCGACCCACGAAGATCTCGCCCTCCGGAAGGACGACCCGGTGGTTCTGATACACGAGGATGTAGGTCTGGCCCAAGGCGAGCGGCCTCCGCTGTCTTCTTCTTCGCCCATGCTACCATCGACTGTCTTGGGCGCGGAGAAGGTGCACGACACCGTCTTGTTCGAGAACGTGATCGCCCTCGAGCATGTCGAGGGGGTCTACCCGCTGCTCGACCAGCAGCAGGTCGGCTACCTGCTCCTGGACCCGTCGGGGCAGGTCCGGCATGCCAGCTTTCTGGCCGCCCGGCTGTTCGGTCGGCGGCTGTCGGCGCAGCGCTTGCGCGACCTGCTCCGCGACGACTGGAAGCCGCTGTGCGAGGAGGTCCTGGCCGGCCGCTCCGCCGGCGAACGCTGGCGCGAGGTCGCGGTCGACAGCCGCGACGGCGGCTCCTTGCACGTGGCGGTCCGCAGCACCGCGGTGCGCTTCCCGGGTGGCGCGACCGGCGTGCTCCTGTCGATCAACGACATGAGCGACGTCGTCCAGATCCACGAGCGCTACAAGGAGCTGCTCGGCCGCCTGCAGGCGGCCAACCAGGAGCTGCGCCGGCAGATCGACGTCGCCCTGCGCGAGCACGAGGACGACCTCGCCCAGTTCAACGAGATCCTGCAGGTCGCGCCGTCGATCTTCGCCAGCTTCCTCGGCGAAGGCGAGGAGGCGGTCGCGCTGGTCAGGTCACTGCTCGAGCTGCCGCGCCTCGACTCCGACCACATCGACGCCGCCCTGCGCGCCGCCCACACGGTCAAGGGCAACGCCCGCGCCCTCGGCCTCAACTTCATCGCCGGCCGCGCCCACGCCGTCGAGGAGCTCGTCCGCGCCGCCCGCACCAGCGGCCGCTTCGGCGACGACCGCGAGGCCGCCGTCCTCATCGACGACCTCGGCCGCGCCGTCGAGCGCGCGCTGTCGCTGCGCCGCCGCCTCGGCGGCGCCGGCGAGCCGGAGGCGGCGTCGGCGGCGACTCCCGCCGCGGCCGCCCTCGATCTCCTGGCGTCGGCGCGCGCCAGCCTCGAGCCCGGCCACCCGGCCCACGCGCTCCTCGCCGAGGCCGAGACCGCGCTGGCGCCGCTCGGCCGGGTCGCCCTCGGCCAGCTGTTCGAGTACCTGCGGGCGACGGCGACCGCGGTCGCCGTCGAGCGCGGCCTCGACTCCCCGGTCGTCGACGTCGACGGCGGCGACCTCGACGTGCCGATGGCGATCCACCGCGCCCTGCAGCAGGCGCTGCCCCACCTGGTCCGCAACGCGGTCTGGCACGGCCTCGAGCCGGGCGCGGCCCGTCGCGCCGCCGGCAAGGCGGCCGCCGGCCGGATCGGCATCGCCGCCCGCGAGACCGCCGACGAGCTGACGATCGAGATCCGCGACGACGGCCGCGGCATCGACCGAACCCGCCTGCGGGAGCGCGCCGCCGAGCTCGGCCTGGTCATCGCCGGCGACGACACCGTCGACGACCTGATCTTCCACCCCGGCCTCAGCACCGCCGGCGGCCTCAGCCTCGACGCCGGCCGCGGCTACGGCACCGCGGCGGCGCGGGCGGCGATCGAGGGCCTGAGCGGTCGGATCGAGGTCCGGTCGGCGCCCACGCGGGGGACGACGTTCACGATCGTCGTGCCGCGTCCTTCGACACGGTCGAATCCCTCGCTGCGCGAGGAGATTCGACCGGCTCAGGACAAACCGGGCCGCTAGGCCGGTCGCTCGCCGAGGACGCGCGACACCGTCGCCGCCAGGTCCGGGCCGCGCACCGGCTTGGTCACGTACGCGACCGCGCCCAGCGACATGGCGCGGTCGATGTCGTCGCGGGCGCTCTCGGTCGAGATGATGATGACCGGCGGCCGCGTCTTCATCTGCGCCAGCTGCTCGAGGAAGGCGAAGCCGTTCATCACCGGCATGTTGATGTCGAGCAGGATGACGTCGAACGAGCGGCTGCCGAGCAGCGACAGCGCCTCGGCGCCGTTGGCCGCCTCGGCGAAGCCCAGGGCGGGGATTCGCCGCAGGGCCAGGGCGATCAGCTGGCGCATGGTCGGCGAGTCCTCGACGACGAGCGCGGAGCGTTCACTCATGGTGCCTCCTGGAGGGCAGGGACCAGGCCGCGCACCCCGGCCCAGGCAGCGGCGCCGCCGCCGGCGCGCAGCGCGGTCAGGCACAGGCTCGGCGCGACCCGCTCCGAGAGCAGGCGCAGCAGATCGTCCTGGAGCCGGCCGAGGTGGCCGACCTGCGGGACCAGCCGGACGATCAGCATCGCGCCGACCGGGTTGCCGTCGAGCAGGATCGGCACCGCGACCGGCACCGCGTCCTGCGCGACCCCCGGCGGCCGCGACCAGCTCCCGGTGGCGAGGGTCTGCGTCACCAGGTCCTTGTGCAGCCCCGGCTCCGAGCGCCACCGCGGCAGGGGCGGCGCCGACAGCACTGGGGGCGCGCCCTGCCACTGCAGCCAGACCGCGAAGCGGTCGGCGCCGATCAGGTTGGCGAGCACCTCGTCCGCGATCTCCACCACCTCCGAGGCGGCGCGCGCGCGCGCCAGCCGGTCGCTGGTGACGAAGAGGTGGGCGAAGGTGTTCTGCTCCTCGATCAGCTCCTCGAGCTGTTGCGGGTCGATGCCCGGGATGCCCTCGCGCAGGCGCTGCCGCAGCTGCGACGTCTCGCCCTCGAGGAAGGCGACGCGCTGCCGCGCGCTGAGCAGCTCGTGCTCAACGGAGCGGATGTGCTCGGCCTGGACCGCCGTGGTCTGGAGCAGCTCCTGCACCAGCTCCACGGACCGTCGCATGGCGGCGAGCACGGCCTCGGCTGACCCTACGCGGGGCCGGTCGTCGTCCGCGCCCATGGATCCACGATACTCGCCTGCAAGCCGGTGCGGAAGGGTGCGATCCCCTCTCCGTACCCGACCTCACCCGAGCGCTACCGATCGAGGTCGCGGTGGCGCTCGAGCAGGTCGACCTCGACCAGCCGCCCGGCCGGAACCCTGGCCACGATGGCGGCGAACAGCTGGTCGCGACCTTCGATCGCGTACGGCGCGGGCGCGCCGTCGCCGGGGACCAGCAGGCTGCGGTCCGGAGCGCCGCCATCGACGAAGCAGGTGTGCGTCGACGGCGACGCGATGACCCGGACCACGTCGGCCCACGGCAGCCGGAACCTGCGCTCCCCGGCGCGCGCGACCTCGAGCGCGTCGTCGTCGACCGCGACGGTCATCCGCCAGGTCGGGCTGAGCAGGTAGAGGATGCCGAGGGCGACCCCGGCCGCGCCCGACGCCCAGACCAGGCCGGTGGCGCCCACGATGGCGGCGCGGACCAAGACGGCGGCGCCGATGGCGATCGCGACCCAGGCGACGCCGCGGTAGCGCGGCCGGAAGCGGAAGTGGAGGGCGGGCACGCCGCAGTCTACTAGCGGCTGACCAGGCGGGCGATCGCGTTGCGCACGTCGAGCGGGACCGCCTCGAACAGGACGCCGATGCCCCGGGGCAAGAAGATCGGCTTGCCGTCCGCGCCCGGGACCTCGCAGTCGGCGGAGCGCTGCCAGAGGACCCAGCCGATCGCCTCGACCGCGCCGACCCCCTCGAGGTCGAAGCGGACCGACACCCTCGACAGGAGCGGCAGCGGATCCCCCGCGATGAAGGCGCCGTTGGTCGACAGGTCGCGCACCACGCCGGGGAAGCGGACGCCGGACTGGGCGCTGCTGGCGCCGACGCGGCTG
>Ga0075429_100002220_pt1 | contig 16257 bp, 18 predicted proteins | sample RhiMetdeltSRZDD3_FD_75295 | JGI IMG/M metagenome (GOLD analysis project Ga0075429, IMG submission 75295) | Populus rhizosphere microbial communities from Tennessee, USA - Rhizosphere MetaG P. deltoides SRZDD3 | ecosystem: Host-associated > Plants > Roots > Rhizosphere > Soil | place: USA... | reverse complement strand
CCGCTCGCGGCGAGCCGCGTGCTCCCAGCAGACGAGAAGGCGGCCTGAGCCGCCTTCTCGGTTGATTGAGGTCTAGGCCGCCTTGAGGCGGTGCGAGTCGCGCTCGAGGCGCTCCTCTTTCCGCGCACGCGCGCGGATGGCGTCGGACGGGCCGAAGGTGGAGTGCGCCTTGAGGGCGCGTGCCTCCGCCCAGAGCTCGTCGATCTTCTGCGAGAGCTCGGCGGCCTCGGCCGACTTGGCCGGGTTGACGCCTTCACCGAGCTCGTGCCAGAGCTCGGCGCGCCGATCGACGGCACGCTCGAGCTCATCCCGGATATCACGCATGGTTCGCATATCACTGTGTTAAACGACCCGCGTCGGGTCGTCATTCCGACGCGAGCCTAGGTTTTCCGGGCGTCGAGCCAGATCGTCCAGGGCTCGATCGAGGCGATCTCGAGGATGCCCGCCGGCAGCCACGGATCCCGCGCGAACCGCCGCCGGACCTCGTCTTCGTCCTCGGCCTCGACCACGAGCATGACCCGCTCGCCGTCCCCGATCGGCCCGCCGAGGACGACGAAGCCGTCGTCGACCAGGGCATCCATGAAGGCCGCGTGCTCGTCCCAGCCGTCCTGCTCCCGGCGGGCGCGCGACGCGTCCCAGCTCGGGCCCGAAACCTCGGTGACGACGAAGGCCGCCACTAGAGCCCCTTCCCGAGCAGGATCTCCCACGGCTCGACGCTCGCAACCGTGAGCAGGCCGAGGGGCGCCCACGGATCCTCGTCGAAGCGGCGACGGATGTCGTCCTCGCTCTGCGCCTCCACCATGAGCAGTGTCTTCGGGCCGCCGCCGACCGGTCCGCCGAGGACGACGAAGCCCTCGGCGTCGAGCGCGTTCATGAAGTCGGCGTGCTCGGGCCACGCTTCCTGCTCGCGCAGAGGCTTCGCCGAGTCCCACCCCGGCCCGGCCTCGCGGATGACGGCGAACCTGCCCATTTGCAGGTGGAATCCTACCGCTTGACATATTCCTATATAGGCATATATAGTCACCGCCATGGCACGAGCAGCGACGACCGCAGACGCGTTCAACGCGGTGGCAGAGCCCCGGCGGCGGCAGATCCTGGACGTCCTCGCCGGCGGGGAGCGACCCGTAAACGACCTCGTCGGCCTGCTCGGCATGGCCCAACCACAGGTGTCCAAGCACCTCAGGGTGCTGCGAGAGGTGGGAGTGGTCGACGTGCGCAACGACGGACGGCAGCGGGTGTACCGGCTCAACGGCCGCGCGCTCAAGCCCATCCACGACTGGGTACGGGCCTACGAGCGCACCTGGTCGGAGCGGTTCGACCAGCTGGATGTCGTGTTGAAGGAGCTCAAGGAGAAGGAGGAAGACGATGGTGGCAAGTAGCGGAACTGCGAAGGTCACGCTCCCGGCGGACAAGCAGATCCTGATCACGCGGGAGTTCGACGCCCCGAAGGAGCTCATCTGGAAGGCGTGGACGACCCCGGAGCTCGTCAAGCAGTGGTGGCACGCCAACCGCGGCGAGATGAAGGTCGCGGAGATCGACTTGCGGGTCGGAGGGACGTGGCGCTACGTCAGCGTCACGGACGACGGCTTCGAGGTCGCGTTCCACGGCGAGTACCGCGAGATCGAGCCGTACGACCGGATCGTCTCGACCGAGGCCTACGAGGGCATCCCGAACCCGGACGAGAACGCCACGGTCAACACGGTGACGCTCGAGGAGACCGACGGGCGCACGATCGTCAAGGTGCTCGTCGACGCCCCGAGCAGGGAGATTCGCGACGCGATCATGGAGTCGGGGATGGAGGCGGGCATGCAGGACGCCTACGACCTCATGGAGCAGGTCGCGATCTCGCTCCGCTAGAGCAATTGCGCATCCGACGGGCCGCCGGCGACGACCGGCGGCCTGTCTCGTTCTACAGTGGCCACATGGCCGTGACCGTGGAGGACGTGCGGCACTACGTGCAGACGCTGCCGCGCGCCTACGAGGTCTTCGTCCGCGGGCGGATCAAGTTCCGGGTCAAGCAGATCGTCTTCGTCGCCTTCTCCAAGGACGAGCGGGACATGGGCTTCGCCTTCCCCAAGGACTGGCGGCAGGCGCTCGTCGAGAACGAGCCCGACAAGTTCTTCCTGCCGGGCAAGACCGACATGCGCTTCCACTGGGTCTGCGTCCACCTGGACGCGATCGACGAGGAGGAGATGCAGGAGCTCGTCCTCAACGCCTGGGCGATGGTCGTGCCCAAGTACGTCTCGGAGCCGTTCAGTCGTCGCGCGTGACGTCTTCGAGCAGGCGCTCGAAGTCGGGACCGTCGAACTCGGCGACGGCGCGCACGTACTTCTCCATCCCCCACTCCCAGAAGTCGAAGTCGATCTCGGAGACGCTGTCCTGGATCGAGGCCCAGAGCGTCCAGCCGTACTTCGACATCAGCCCCCACAGGCGCGCCCGGGCGACCTTGTTGCGGAGCTGCCGGCCGTAGTAGTGGCCGACGAGCTCGTCGAGCTGCTCGAGCGCGAGGTTCGACTCGCTCCAGACGTTGCCGAGCTCGAAGCAGGCGTCGTTGTTGCCCGAGTACTCGTAGTCGATCAGCCTGAACTCGCCGCCGACGTCGATAAAGTTCTCGGCCAGGAGATCGTTGTTGCACGGGACCGTCCCCTCGTCGCGGACGGCCATGGCCGCCTCGATCGCGCGCACCTGCGGCTCGAACTCGAGGTAGCGCTCGGGGAGCCGGAAGCCGCGCTCTTGGACGAGCTTCAGGTAGCGCGCCTGGATGCGGAACATGTTGAAGTCGTCGCGGAAGCGCCGCGCGCCGTGGAGCTTCCGGCAGGCGGCGGCGACCTGGTCGAGCTTGTCGCCGCGACGCAGCCCCTCCGGGCTCTGCGTCTGCCCCTGGATGAACTCGAGCACGAGCACGTTCAACTCGGGGAGGTACGCGGTCACGGCCGCCCCGACGCCGGCGTCCGCGGCGGCCACCGTGTTCAGGTACTCGTTCTCGCGGTCGATCGCGAGCAGGCCCGCGTCCTTGGCCGAGACGCGGACGACGTAGGCGCCTGACGCGGTTGTGACCTTGTAGTTCGTGTTCGTGAGCCCGCCGGGGAGCTCGGCCACGTCGTCAGCCCCGGAAAGCTCCGGGACCTTGGCCAGGACGAGCTCGAGAGTTCCGTCTACGCTCACGCGTCCAGGTTTCTATCGCAGAGAGGGGTGCGGCGTGAAATGAGCGAACGGGCCGCGATCGTCGTCATCGGGGGCGGGATCACCGGCTGTAGCGTCGCATACCACCTCGCGAAGGCCGGGCGGCACGACGTGCTCCTGCTCGAGAAGGCCGAGCTGACCAGCGGCTCGACCTGCCACGCGGCCGGCCTCGTCACCCAGTTCAACCCCTCCCCCACGATGATGCGCTTCCGCCGCTACAGCGTGGAGCTCTACCGCGAGCTCGGCGTCTTCGACAGCGTCGGCAGCCTCCGCATCGCCTCGAGCCCCGAGAGCCTGGAGGAGCTCGAGCGCGGCGCCAGCCGGGCGCGCGGGATCGGCCTCGACGTCGAGGTGCTCTCGCCGGACGAGGTCGTACGCCTCCTGCCGGCCGCCACGCGCGAGTCGCTCCACGGGGCGATCTGGATCGAGGACGACGGGTCGGTCGACCCGCACATCGCGACCCACGCACTCGCGAGCGCGGCCCGCGAGCTCGGCGCACGGATCGAGACCGGGCGGCGCGTAACGGGGATCCGGCTCGGGCCGTCAGGCGAGGTCACGGCCGTCGAGACCGACGCCGGGCCGATCGAGACCGAGCTTGTCGTCAACGCCTGCGGGATGTGGGCGCCGCAGGTCTCCGCGATGGTCGGCGCGTTCACGCCGTCGGTGCCGGTCGACCACCAGCACATCGCCCTCGCCGCCGTGGACCGCCACGAGCTGCCGCGGGAGATGCCCTGCTTCCGCGACCTCGACAACCTCGTCTACGGGAAGTCGGAGGCCGGCGGGATCCTCTTCGGCGGCTACGAGCCCAACCCGGTCGCGCGCTGGGTCGACGGCGTGCCCTGGGAGCACGCGGGCACGCCGGTCCCGCCGGACCACGAGCGCTTCGCCCAGCTCATGGACGGGGCCGTGCGTCGCTTCCCCTTCCTGCGCGACGCGGGCGTCGTCGCCCTCATCTGCCATCCCGACGCGATGACCCCGGACGGCAATCCTCTCCTCGGGCCGACGCCCGGCGTGCCCGGCTTCTGGACGGCCGCCGGGCTCTCGCTCAACGGGTTCGGCGGCGCGGGCGGCCTCGGGAAGACGGTGGCCGAGTGGATCACCGAGGGCGAGACCGAGCTCGACGTGACCGGCTACCGCGCCTGGCGCTTCGGCGCCGCCTACCGGGATCCCGGCTTCGCGCGGGAGACCGCACGCGAGGTCTACCGCTACTACTACCGCCTCCGCTATCCCTTCGACGTCGACGAGTGGGGCAGGCCGAAACGGCTTTCACCGCTGAACGGGCGGCTGGAAGACCTCGGTGCCGTCTTCGGGACGAAGAACGGGTGGGAGCGCGCGGACTTCTTCGAGCCGGGACAGCCGAGCCGCAGGGCCGGCGCCGACCAGCGCGCGTTCGGGTTCACGAAGCCGCCCTGGTTCGGGCGGCTCCGGGTGGAGCACGAGGCCTTCCGCGAGCGGGTGGGGATCATCGACATGACCTCGTTCGGGAAGATCGAGGTCTCCGGACCGGGCGCTCTGCCCCTGCTCGAGCGCGTTGCCGACAACCGCATCGACCGCCCGGTCGGAAGCGTCGTCTACACGCAGTTCCTGAACGACCGCGGCGGGATCGTGGCCGACGTGACCGTCACCCGGCTCGGCGACTCGCGCTTCCGCGTGGTCACCGGGGCGGGGACGATCGACTCGGACCTCGGGTGGCTGCGGCTCAACTACCGCGAGGAAGACGGCGAGGTCGAGCTCCGCGACGTCTCGGAGGAGCTCGCCGTCCTCGGGCTCTGGGGCCCCCGGACGCGAGATGTGCTCGCGGCCGTCACCGAGGACGAGGTCGGAAACGACGCGTTGCCGTTCCGCGCCGCGCGGACGATCCGGGTCGGCGACGCGCAGGTGCTCGCCCAGCGGATCACGTACGTCGGCGAGCTCGGGTTCGAGCTCTACGTGGCGCCCGATGCGGCCGTGCAGGTGTGGGACCGGCTGCTCGAAGCAGGCGAGTCACACGGGATCGAGCCCGGCGGCTACCGCGTGCTCGACTCGCTCCGGCTCGAGAAGGGCTACCGCTACTTCGGCAACGACCTGACCGCCGGGGACACGCCCTACGAGGCCGGGCTCGGCTTCTGCGTCGCGCTCGACAAGGGCGAGTTCAACGGTCGGGATGCGCTCGACGACCGGCCGTCCCGGCGACTCCGGACGCTGCTCGTCGGCGGCGAGGAGTACCTACCGGTCTACGGCGGCGAGGCCGTGCGAGCGGGCGGCGAGATCGTCGGCAGACTGCGGAGCGCGGGCTACGGGTTCACCGTCGCGCGCAACATCGGGCTTGCGTATCTGCCTGCGGGCTTCGAGCCCGGCGCGAAAGTCGAGGTAGAGGCACTGGGAGAGCCGGTCGACGCCGTCGTGGCCGAGGACGCGCCGGTCGACCCGGATAACGAGCGGATCCAGGGCTAGCCCGGTCCTGACCCGGCCCGCGTCAGCCCGCTTTCGTAGGCGAAGATCACCGCCTGCACGCGGTCGCGCAGGTGCAGCTTCATGAGGATCCGTTTGACGTGGGTCTTCACGGTGGACTCCTCGATCACGAGCTCTTCGGCGATCTCGCCGTTCGAGAGGCCGCGCGCCAGCTGCGCCAGCACCTCGCGCTCCCGCGGCGTGAGGTCGTCGAGCCGCTCGTCGTAGGGCCTCTCTGCACCCGGCTGGTTCGCCATGCGGTCGATCACGCGGCGGGTGACCGAGGGCGACAGGAGCGAGTCGCCGACCGCGACCGTGTGGATGCCCGCGATCAAATCCTCAGGGCTCGTCCGCTTGAGCAGGAAGCCGGACGCGCCGGCGTTGAGCGCCCCGAAGATGTAGTCGTCCTGCTCGAAGGTCGTGAGGATCATGACCTTGACCTCGGGCGAGGTCCCGAGCATCTCCCGGGTCGCCGAGATGCCGTCGAGATCGGGCATGCGAACGTCCATCAGCACGACGGCCGGCTCGAGCTCGCGCACCTGCTCGACCGCGGCGCGGCCGTCGGAGGCCTCGCCCACGACGTCGATGGCGTCGTCGCTCGACAGGACGGCCTTGAGCCCGGCGCGCATGAGGTCGTCGTCGTCCACGAGGAGCACGCGGATGGGCATGTCCGTCACAACCCACCCTCGTACGGGAGCTGCGCGTGGACGCGGAACGAGCCGTTGTCCGCCCCGGCCTCGAGCGTCCCTCCGAGCAGCTGCGCGCGCTCGCGCATGCCGACGATCCCGTGCCCGCCGCGATCGGGCGCAGCCTCGCCCGCCTCCGCCCGGTTCGTGACGGCGATCTCCAGCGAGGCGGGCGCGAACGCGATCTCGACCTGCGCGCTCCCGCGTCCGTGCCAGGCCGCGTTCGTGAGCGCCTCCTGGAGGATCCGGTACGCCGCCTGGTCGACCGCCGGGCTGAGCGTCCTCCGCGAACCGTCGACCGTGACGGTCACGGCGAGGCCCGAACCGCGGTAGCGCTCGGCCAGCGCATCCAGCGCGGCCAGCCCCGGCGGCGGCTCGACCTCGCCGGCAGGCAGGTCCTCGCGCAGCGCGCGGACGAGCTGGTCGATCTCGCCGAGCGTGTCGCGCGCGACCTCCTCGACCGTTTCGAGCGCGGCGCGGGCACCGGCCGGGTCCCGCTCCTGGAGCAGGCGGGCGGCGCCCGCCTGAACGAGGATGACGCTGATCGCGTGGCCGGCCGAGTCGTGCAGGTCGCGGGCGATGCGCATGCGCTCCTCCGCGGCCGCGAGGCGCCGCTCGCGCTCGGCCTCGCGCTCGGCGCGCTGCGCGCGCTCCTCCAGCTCGGCGATCCGCTCCTGCCGCAGACGCGAGCGGTCGCCGGCGAACCAGGCCGCCAGCCACACGACCGCGCCGAGCAGGAGCTCAGGCGCGAACCCGTCGCGGATCAGGTGAGGCGCGAGGAGGACGACGATGCTGGCGACCAGGAAGCCGAGCCGCAACCGAGGGCGCTCGACCTCCGGCTGCTCGGCGACCGTGTAGAGGGCGATGGCGAAGCCGATCGGCGGGCCGAGCCCGTAGCGAAGGCCGTACAGGGTCGCCGTCGCAGCGGTCACGAGGGCGAAGACGGGAAGTGGCGCGAGGCGCCGCGCCGCGAGCGGCAGCGCGGTCAGCGCGGCCAGGACGCCGCCGACCACGTCGAGGCCCTTGTCGCTCTCGTCGAAGCCGCCGTGCGAGATCGCGCCGAGGGCGGCAGCCAGCACGGCGCCCGCGATGGCGGCGTCGATCAGGAGACTTCGGCTGCTCAGCTTGCGCACTGCTCCAGAAAGTACCCAGGAAGCGCCTTCGCCGAGTCGCCCCCGGGGAGGATCTGCGTCCTCCCTGAGGGGGACGCCGAAGTTCCTTCCTGAGGGCGTTGTGGCTGCGGGTGGGGCCTTCCTACCGTGGAGGCATGACTGAGAACACCACCCAACTCGTTGTGGAAACGCACGAGCTCGGCAAGCGCTACGGCGACCGGATTCAGGCCGTCGACGGGCTGAGCCTCAACGTGCGCCGGGGCGAGGTCTACGGATTTCTCGGCCCCAACGGCGCCGGCAAGACGACGACGCTGCGAATGCTTCTCGGGCTGATCCGGCCCACGACGGGCAGCGCGCTCGTCCTCGGCGCCAAGCCGGGGACGTCCAGGGCGCTCGCCCGCCTCGGCTCGCTGATCGAGACGCCCACGTTCTACCCGTATCTCTCCGGGCGCGACAACCTGCGGGTCCTCGCCCGCTACGCGCGGGTCCCGGAGTCGCGCATCGCGACCGTCCTCGCGGACGTCGACCTGGCCGGCAGGGCCGGGGATCGCTTCCGCACCTACTCGCTCGGGATGAAGCAGCGGCTCGGGATCGCCGCGGCGCTGCTCAAGGATCCCGAGCTCCTGATCCTCGACGAGCCGACCAACGGCATGGACCCCGCCGGCATGGCCGAGATGCGCCCGTTCATCCGCAGCCTCGGCCGCGGCGACCGCACCGTCCTGCTCTCCAGCCATCTCATGGGCGAGGTCGAGCAGGTCTGCGACCGCGTGGGCGTGATCAGCCAGGGCAGCCTCGTCGGCGAGGGAACCGTGGACGAGCTCCGCGGCCGCGAGGGCCTGTGGCTCCGCGCCGAGCCCCTCGGCGAAGCACAGCGGCTACTCGCCGACTTCCGCGGTGTCGAGGAGGTCGAGCGCGATGACGACGGCCTCCGCATCGCGGCCGAGCCTGCCGCGGCCGTCGAGATCAACCGCGCGCTGGTCGAGGCCGGGATCGCCGTGAGCGAGCTCCGCCCCGAGCGCCCGTCCCTCGAGAAGGTCTTTCTCGAGCTCACCAACGCAGAGGAGGAAGCATGATCCGCATCGTCAGCGCCGAGCTTCTCTTGCTCGGCAAGCGCGCGAGCACCTGGATCCTGCTCGGGATCTGGGCTGCGCTCGCGCTCACGTTCGCCTACGTAGTCCCGTACGTCCAGTACACGAACGACCCATCGCGCGCCTCGCTCGCCGAGCTGCTGCCGGAGAGCCTCGTCGGAACGCTGATGGCCGGCTTCCCGTTCTTCGGCGGGGTGCTGGCCCTGATGCTCGGCGTGCTCACGATCGGAAGCGAGTACGGCTGGGGGACGCTCAGGACCCTCTTCACGCAGGGGCCCGGCCGTCTGCAGGTCTTCGGCGCCAAGCTGATCGCGATCGCGGCCACGCTCGGCATGTTCGTGCTCGTCGCCTACGCGCTCGGCGTCGTCTCGAGCCTGGCGATCGCGGCAGCCGAGGGGGCCAACGTGACGTGGCCCTCCGCATGGCTCCTCTTCCGCGGGCTTGCCGGCGGCTGGTTGATCTTCGCGGCCTGGGCGGCGCTCGGGATGCTGCTGGCGATCCTCACGCGCGGGACAGCCCTGGCGACCGGGATCGGCATCCTCTACGCGTTCGTCATCGAAGGGCTGTTCAGCGCGCTGGCCGGCGAGATCAGCGTCCTCGACCGCCTCGTGGAGTTCTTCGTGCGCGCGAACGGCTACTCGTTGGTCGCCGTGCTCGGAGTCTCGCCGGATGACGTCGGCGACCGAGGCCCCGGCTCCTTCTCCGGCCCGTTCGTCGGCGGAAGCCAGGCGACGCTCGTGCTGGCGGCTTACACGGCGGTGTTCGTCGTCGTCGCCGCGTGGCTCCTCCGCCGTCGGGACGTGGTGTGATCGCGCTCATGGGCGACCATCCTCCTGTGACACGATCTCGCCCCTGGAGACCGTTGCCGTCGCCGGATTCGTCGCTTCCGGCTTTGAACGGGTCCGGCACGAGTTCGAGCGGAACTTAGAGCGGTCCCTTCACGCGCAGGCCCGCGTCGAGCTGCCGCTGCTGGTCGGCCGTGAACGGCCGAGCCTGCAGCGCTTCGTCCAGCTGGCGCGACCGAAACAGGTCGACGATGTATCGCATCCGGTCGGCGAGCTTCGTCCAGTTGACCGCGCCGCCCAGGGGCGCCGGGTGGTCGGCGTCCTGCCGGCGCAGGAAGTCCAGCGTCTCGGGGTCGTCGATCGGATCGAGCAGCGCGGGGTAGAGCGGCTGCCCCTTCGGAGCTGGGAGCTGCCGGCCGAGGACGAGCGTCTCGCCCGGCAACTGGAGCGTCATGAGCTCGCGCGTGCACAGCTCCTCCCAGTGGCGCTCGGCGGCCCTGGACGCGTCGCGGAGGGCGACCCGCAGAGCGCCACGGCAGAGCGTCCGCAGCCCTCGGGGAAGCCTGCGGGCGGCCTCGTCCGCCGGATCGAGCAGAGCGAGGCGGATCGGCGCCTCGATCGAGCCGGCGATGTAGGGCTGGAGCCGGATCTGCTCGTGGCGGCCGATGCGTGCGTTCGCCAGAAGCGTGAGCTCCGCCTGCCGGTGCGGGTCCGGCTCGGAGCGCGCCCGCGCGTACCCGTTGAGGGCGAGGCGAAGGCGCGTCTGGCCGCCACGTTCGCTGGGGCCCTCGATCAGGGTCTCGCCGAGTCGCCGCACCGCAGCACCGTCCCCGTCCTCGTCGAGCGCGGCGATCGCGCGCGCGAAGACCGGCCCGAGCTCGCTGAAGACGGCAAGGTTCCCCCGCGTTATCAGCTCGCCGACTTCGTGGACGATGCGACGGGCTATGTCGAGGACGACGTCCTTGGGGATCGCCGCGTCGGCGTGGACTCGGCCGAGCGCCCGATTGGCCCGCTCGATCCCGCGGTCGAGGTGCGCCGAGCCGGTGAGCACGTCGCGGAAGGCCGCGGGCACCTCCTCGTCGCGGATGAAGCGTCCGGCGGTGCGTGAGGCCCACGTGGCGAACGTGCACCAGTTCGCGTGCTTCGCGCCGAGGCGCTTCCCTAGCGCCGTCGCAAGGTCGTGGTAGCACTGGGTGATCAGGAGGTTGCGCCGAACCGGATCGCTTTCGAGGCCGACGATCCAGGCCACGCGCTCCGGGGAGGCCGGCTCGCCGGGGGGCCGCTGGAGCTCCAGCCCCGCCCGCTCCCTCGGCGTGGGCACACGCCCCTCGCCTTCCATCGGCCCGATGATAGGGCGTAAGGCTCCCCCGGCGAAAGAGGCACGTCGAAGGCCGGCGTCCAAGGGGAGATGACGCGGACACCTAAGGGGAGAGCATCCGCGCCTGAAGCGGACTTCTTCATGCGCCGCCGCGCAGGCAGATGACCGCCAGGTCGACGACCTCCAAGCCGGAGGAGGGACTCGAACCCACGACCTACCGCTTACAAGGCGGTTGCTCTACCAGCTGAGCTACTCCGGCGGCAGGTCGAATCGTAGCGGGCTACGAGTCGATGACCTGGCGCTCGCTCTGGTGCTGGAGCACCTTGCGCTTCACGCGCTGGAGCGCGTTGTCGATCGTCTTCGTGTCGCACCCCAACAGCTCGGCCATTTCCTCGTAGGAATTTCCCTCGAGGTAGTAGCGCAGCGCGTCCGACTCGAGCGGCGAGAGTCCGGTGCCGAGGCAGAAGACGAGGCTCTGGAGCTCCTGCGTGGAGATGACGCAGACCGCCGGGTCGTCGACGCCCGGGCCGGGCAGCGCATCGCCCAGCGTGCACTCGCCGTCGTCCTGGCCGGCCGGGGTCTGGCTGAAGGAGACGTACGTGTTGAGCGGCGCGTGCTTGAAGCGCGTCGCGGTCTTGATCGCCGTGATGATCTGGCGCGTGATGCAGAGCTCGGCGAAGCTCCGGAACGAGGTTTCCTTGTCGGCCCGGAAGTCGCGCACGGCCTTGTAGAGGCCGATCAGCCCTTCCTGGATCAGATCGTCGGACTCGCCGCCGGCGAGGAAGTACGAGCTCGCCTTGAGGCGCACGAAGCCGGTGTAGCGGCGGATGAGCGTGTCCAGGGCGACCTGGTCGCCGTTGCGCGCCCGGACGACGAGCTGCAGGTCTTCGAGCTCTCGCCTGCTTCGTTCTTCCGGGGTCCGAGCTGTTGCGAGCTGACGGCGGGCCACGGTGATCCTCCTGTCGGCGGTTTCGGGGAGCCGTGGAGGCCTCTCCGCAAACCCTAACCCTCAAGTTGAGGTCTCGATCGTAGCAGGGACCTACCGAAAATTCAACGACCGCGGCGGAAGCGCTCGAGGCGCTCTCGCGTCTCGTCGTCGAGGGCTCCTTCGATCTGGGAGCGCCCCGGGCCTGCGGCCGTCGCGGGCTTGCCTTTCCGCTCGGTGGCGAGCTCGCGCACGAACGTGTTCGACGACAGGCGCCGTGTCTCCTGCCCGGCGGTGCCGCGAACGGCCTGATCCGAGGAGATGACCCAGACCTCCTCGCTGCGGCGGTTGTCGGCGGCCAGGCGCTCGATCACCGGGTCGGCCGGTGTGGCGAAGCGCACCTCCAGGGCACCGTAAGACGCGTCCTCGCCGACGCCGTCGAAGACGACGATCCCACGGGCGCCCTTGAGGGCGACGAAGCTCGCCAGGGCGTCGACCAGCTCGCGCCGGTCGGCGAAGTCACCCGCGTGCAGGATGTTGTAGCCGTCGAACAGATAGAGCATCGCCTCCGAATGATGCCGCTGCGACCGACAGGAGCACGGCGATGCCGGCCAGGAGGCCGAGTCCGGCACGGAGGTGGAAGGCCCCGGAGACGGCGCCGACGAGCGGCGGCCCCACCAGGAAGCCCAGGTAGGAAATGGTCGTGACAGAGGCCACGGCGCTTCCCCGGTCCTTGTCGTCCGCGTCCCGCCCCGCCGCCCCGAAGGCGATCGGCGCGGCGACGGAGATGCCCGCGCCACCCAGTACGAAGCCCACGAGCGCAAGAGGCAGCGCCGGTGCGAGGGCGGCGAGCACGAGCCCTCCTCCGGCGGTCGCCGTTCCGGTCACGAAGAGCAGCCGGTCGCCGAGCAGCACCTCGAGCCACTGACCGGCCAGCCGTCCCGCCACCATCGCGGCCGCGAAGAGGCCAGGTCCCAGCGCCGCCAGGGCCGGGGAGGCGTCCAGCTCCGTCTCCAGGAAGAGCGCGCTCCAGTTCTCGATGCCCCCTTCGACCACGAACGCGACCCCGCAGAGCACCCCCAGCACGATCAGGCGCCTGGAGAAGGCAAACCGGCGCTCCCTGACCCTCCGGGGCACCGCGGGGAACCCCCGATTGACCCCTGCCGTGGCCACTGCCAGAGCCGCAACCCCGGCCAGAACCGGCAACGGCCCCGCCCCGAGGCCCCTGGCGATGCCCGCCCCGATCGCGGCAGCGAGAAAGCCCCCGGAGAAGAGCGCGTGCGCAATCTGGATGATCCTGCGGCCCGTCGCGACCTCGACCGTCGTCGCCGCCGAGTTGATGACCACGTCGAGCGCTCCCGTGGCCGCGCCGAGGAAGAGGAGCGTGGGGACGAGCGCCGCGATCGAGTCGGCGAACGCGGGCAGGACTCCGGCGACGGCGAAAAGGAGAAGCGCCGCGGGTGTCGCGCGCGGGCCGACACGGTCGACGATCCGCCCGGTGAGCAGCATCGCGGGCAGGGCAGCGAAACCGACCGCGAAAAGGGCGAGGCCCAACTCGGAGACCGACGCGCCGACGTTCTCCTTCACGTCCGGCAGGAGCACGCCCCAGGCGCCCCAGAAGGCGCCGAACGCGAAGAACGCGAGGAGCGGGCCCCGCGCCCTCACGCGGAGCGACGCTGCCTGGCTGCCTCGAAGAGCGCGACGCCGGCGGCGACGCTGACGTTCAGGGACTCGACGCTCCCGCCGAGCGGGATCGTGAACGCGTCGTCGCACGAGCGCCGGACGCCCGGCCGCAGCCCCTTGCCCTCCGCGCCGAAGACCAGCGCGGCGCCCGTCTGCAGGTCGGCCGACCACACGGGAGTCTGGGCATCGCTCGTCGCCGCCCACGTCCAGAGCGCCGGCCCCTTGATCTCCTCGAGGTAGCGACCGAGGTTGACGACCACCGCGACCGGGACGTGCTCGACGGCCCCGGCGGACGCCTTGACCACTGCGGCCGTCACGCGCGCGGCATTCCGCTCGGTGATGACGACGCCACTCGCCCCGGCGCCCTCGGCGCTCCGCACGACCGCGCCCAGGTTGTGCGGGTCCGTGACCTGGTCGAGGCAGACGATCAGCGGCCGGTCGCCCTCGGCGAGCGAATGGGCGTCCGCGTAGCGGTACGGCTCGGTGAATGCGACCACTCCCTGGTGGTCGCGCGAGTCGGCCGCGTCGTTGAGCCGCCGCTCGGGCACGACCTGGAGGCGCAGGCCGGGAACCTCGCGCAGCCACGGCTCCGCGGAGAGCGCCCGCTCGGTGACGAGCAGCTCGAGGATCTGGCGCTTGCCGGCGCGGTGCAGTTCTCGCACCGGCCGGCGCCCGTAAACGAGGTCGCGGTTCACGCCTTGGGGATCAGCCGGAAGCCTCCGGGAACGTCCTGGACCTCCCAGCCGAGCGCGTCGATCTCCGCACGCAGCTCATCTGCGCGCGCGTAGTCCCCCGACGCCCGGGCGTCCCGGCGCGCCTCGGCGAGCGCGGTGACCTCGGGCGGCGCTGCACCGGCTTCCTCGACGCCCAGGCCGAAGATCGCCAGTCCGCGCGCCAGCAGCTCGAGCTCGCCGGCCGAGCGCCAGGCGTGGAGGATCGAGAGGGCGAGCGGTGTGTTGAAGTCGTCGTCGAGCGCGGCCGCGAAGTCGTCCCATGTCGGCGCGTCGCCCGTCTTCTCGACGACGCGGAACGCCGTGCGGAAGTCGTCTGCCTGCGTCCTCGCCGCCGCCATTGCCTCGTCCGAGTACTCGACCGGGCTGCGGTAGTGCGCGCCGAGGAAGAGCAGGAGGAGCGGCTCCGGGCCCCACTCGTCGAGCGAGTCGCGCAGCGAGACGATGTTGCCCAGCGACTTGGACATCTTCTCCTGCGCCAGCTCGAGCATCCCGTTGTGCGCCCACAGCTGGGCGAAGCCGCGCCCCGCCCCGCGCGACTGGGCGAGCTCGTTCTCGTGGTGCGGGAAGCGGAGGTCGATCCCGCCGCCGTGGATCTCGAAGACAGGCCCGAGGAGCTTCTCCGCCATGGCCGAGCACTCGATGTGCCAGCCCGGGCGGCCGAGCCCCCACGGTGAGTCCCAGGACGTGTCCTCGTGCGGCTTCGTCGCCTTCCAGAGGGCGAAGTCGCGCTGGTCCTCCTTCAGGTCGCTCGGCTCCTGGGCGACCATGTCCTCGAGCTTGGCGCCCGAGAGCTGGCCGTAGTCGCCGTAGTCCGCGACGCGGAAGTAGACGTCTCCCTGCGACTCGTAGGCGAGGTCACGCTCGACCAGCTCCTCGATCAGCGCGACGATCTCGGGGATCGTCTCGCTCGCGAGCGGCTCGTGGTCGGGCCGGCCGATGCCCAGGCCGTCCGTGTCGTCGAAGTACCACCGGGTGGCCTGCGCCGCAAGCTCCTCGCTCCCGATCCCCTGCTTCGCCGCCGCGTCGTAGATCTTGTCGTTGACGTCCGTGACGTTCTCGACGAGCGTGACCTCGTAGCCCTGGTGCTCGAGCCAGCGCTTCAGCCAGAGAAAGACGACGTAGGGCCGCGCGTTGCCGACGTGTATCCGCTGGTAGACGGTCGGCCCGCACACGTACATGCGGATCGGGCCGGGCGCGGCGGGCAGCTCGCGCTTCGCGCGCGTCAGCGAGTCGTAGAGGAGCACCCGGGCGTTATAGCCGCTCGGGCGCTCACCCACCGCCGTTATCTAGCCGTGAAACTGCGCCTCTTCGGTCGAGCCCTTGAGCGCGAGGGTCGAGCTCTCGCCGCCCGAGACGGCTTCCGCGACGAGGTCGAAGTAGCCCGCGCCGACCTCGCGCTGGTGGCGCGTGGCCGTGTAGCCGACCTCCTCGAGGCCGAACTCGCGCTGCTGGAGCTCGACGTACGCCGTCATGCCCTCGCGGGAGTAGCCGCGCGCCAGCTCGAACATGGACTCGTTGAGGGCATGGAAGCCCGCCAGCGTGATGAACTGGAACCGGTAGCCCATCTCGCCCAGGTCGGTCTGGAAGCGCGCGATGCCCTCCTCGTCGAGCTTTCGCCGCCAGTTGAACGAGGGCGAGCAGTTATAGGCGAGGAGCTTGCTCGGGAACCGCTCGTGGATGGCGGCCGCGAACTCGCGCGCCTCACCGAGGTCCGGCGTCGAGGTCTCGCACCAGATCAGGTCGGCGTAGGGCGCGTAGGCGAGGCCGCGCGCGATCGCGGACTCGATGCCGCCGCCGACGCGGAAGTAGCCCTCGGGCGTCCGCTCGCCGGTCAGGAACTGGTGGTCGCGCTCGTCGACGTCGCTCGTCATGAGCGTCGCGCTCAACGCGTCCGTCCGTGCGACGAGCACCGTGGGGACGTTGCAGACGTCCGCCGCGAGGCGGGCCGCCGCCAGCGTGCGGATGAACTGCGCCGTGGGGACGAGCACCTTGCCGCCCAGGTGGCCGCACTTCTTCTCGGAGGCGAGCTGGTCCTCGAAGTGGACGCCTGCGGCGCCGGCCTCGATCATCGTCTTCATCAGCTCGAACGCGTTGAGGGCGCCGCCGAAGCCGGCCTCGGCGTCGGCGACGATCGGCGCGAGCCAGTGGCGGCCGGTGCCGTTGCCCTCCGAGTGCTCGATCTGATCGGCGCGCAGGAGCGCCTGGTTGAGCCGGCGCACGAGCGACGGGGCGCTGTTCGACGGGTAGAGGCTCTGGTCGGGATAGGTCGCGCCCGCGACGTTCGCGTCGGCGGCGACCTGCCAGCCGGAGAGG
>Ga0075429_100002218_pt1 | contig 16266 bp, 15 predicted proteins | sample RhiMetdeltSRZDD3_FD_75295 | JGI IMG/M metagenome (GOLD analysis project Ga0075429, IMG submission 75295) | Populus rhizosphere microbial communities from Tennessee, USA - Rhizosphere MetaG P. deltoides SRZDD3 | ecosystem: Host-associated > Plants > Roots > Rhizosphere > Soil | place: USA... | reverse complement strand
CGAGGCCCCACTCGGCGATGGGGCCGAGCTTGGGGCTGAGGCCGAAGAACACCAGCAGCATGTCGAGCGGCACGAGCCGCGTCACGCCGTCGCTGCCGGTCACCTTCACCTGTGTCAGCTTGCCGCCCGCGGCTTCGAAGCCGGTGACCTGGCCGACGATGAACTGCATCTCGAACGCGTCGCAGAGCTCGCGCATCCTCGCCACGCTGGCCGGCGCGGCCTTGAAACCGTCGCGACGGTGCACGAGGATCACGCTCTCGGCCTTGTGGGGGCCGTCCTGCACGAAGTTGAGCGTCCAGTCGAGCGCCGAGTCGCCGCCGCCCACGATCACCAGGTTCTTGCCGGCGAACTGCGACGGGTCCTTCACGCGGTAGAACAGCTGCCGGTCGTCGAACTGCTCGAGTCCCTCCACCCGCAGCGTGCGCGGCTGGAACGAGCCGACGCCGCCCGCGATGAACACCGTGCGGGTGAGCAGGCGCGTGCCCCTGGCGGTCTCGACGAGGAAGCGGCCGTCGGCCTGCTTCTCGACCGCGGTCACTTCCTGTCCCAGGTGGAAGGTGGCGCCGAACGGCTCGATCTGCTTGAGCAGGTTGTCGGTGAGCTCCTTGCCGGTGCACACGGGCACGGCCGGGATGTCGTAGATCGGCTTGTCGGGATACAGCTCGATGCACTGCCCGCCGGGATAGGCGAGCGAGTCGACGATGTGCGCCTTGATCTCCAGCAGGCCCAGCTCGAACACCTGGAAGAGGCCGACCGGGCCGGCGCCGACGATGACGGCGTCGGTCTCGATCACTTGGCCAACTCGTTCAGCTTGCCAGTGCGGTCCTTCCACTCGTCCGCGTCGGGCAGCGCCGGCTTGCGCTTGGTGATGCTGGGCCACTTCTTGGACAGCTCGGCATTCAGCTTGATCATGTGCTGCTGGTCTCCCGGCACGTCCTCCTCCGGCATGATGGCGTTGACCGGGCACTCGGGAATGCACACCGCGCAATCGATGCACTCGTCCGGGTCGATGCTGAGGAAGTTGGGGCCTTCGCGGAAGCAGTCGACGGGACACACATCCACACAGTCGGTGTACTTGCAGCGGATGCAGGCTTCGGTGACGACGTGGGTCATAAGCGGGCTCGTTGGAAGGTTGGGTTCGCCGGGTCGGCAAACCGCGCATTTTAGAGGCTGCCGATGCCCACACCGGCCGCGGCGGACTCGTGCGCGGGCCGGTCCCGCGACGAGCCGCCCACGGCCCGCGCACCGGCGCCCACCGTCACGACGGTGGGCCGGCCCGCATGCAGCAGGCTCGCACGCGGCAGCGTCACGACGGTGTGGTCGCTGGACACGCTGTCGGGCCATCCGGCGCGCGACACGACGATCACCGGCGTGTCGGTCGGCCAGCCCGCCTCGACGAGGCGGCGCGACAGCGCGGCGAGCTGCCGGCCGGCCATGTAGAAGACCTCGGTGTCCGCGGTGCGGCTGGCCCGCAGCGCGCCCGTTCGGGTCATCGCGGTGGTGAGGCTCACGCTGCGCCCGCTGCCGCGTCGGGTGAGCGGGCGCCGCACGTCGGCGGCCGCGGCGATCGCCGCGGTGACGCCCGGCACCACCTCGCACTCGATGCCGGCGGCCTGCAGCGCCTCGAGCTCCTCCTCGAGCCGGCCGAACACGCTCGGATCGCCGCCCTTCAGCCGGACGACGCGCCGGCCCTCGCCGGCATGCTTGACCAGCAGCGCGTCGATGCGCGCCTGCCCGGTGCTGTCGCAGAAGCCGCGCTTGCCCACGTCGATCCAGCGCGCCTGCGGCGCGAAGCGGCGCAGCGCCGGGTCGGTGAGCGCGTCGAACAGCACGACGTCGGCCGCGCGCAGGCGCTCGGCGCCGCGCAGGGTGACGAGGTCCGCCGCACCGGGGCCCGCGCCGACGAAGACGACGTGCCCTGGCATCAGGCCGCCTCCTTCACCAGCAGCGCGCCGCTGGTGCGGTTGCTCGCCGGGTCCACGACGATCAGCGAGCCGCCGACGCGATTGGACGCGTAGGCCTCGACCGGCAGCGGCTGCTGCGTCTCGACGACCACGCGGCCGATCTCGTTGACCGCGAGCTGGTGCGCGTCGTGCTCCTCGAGCGTGTGGATGTCGAGCGTGTGCTCGATGCTCGCGATGCGTGCCTGCACCCAGCGGTTGCCGTGGCGCACCCAGTACTTGCGGCCCACCACCGCGGGCTCGGTGTCCAGCCACGCCAGCGTGGCGGTGAAGCGGCGCGATTCGCGCACGGTCTTCGGGCTGGCGATCCAGTCGCCACGCGACACGTCGAGCTGGCGGTCCAGCACCACGCCCGCGGACTGGCCCGCTTCGACGACGTCGACCACCGCGCCCGCCAGCCGCACTTCGGCGACCACCGCGCTCTGGCCGCTCGGGAACAGCTGCACCGCGTCGCCGGCCTTCACGCGGCCGTGCGCGATGCGCCCCCACAGCGTGCGCGGCTGGTTGCCGGTGCCTTCGCCTTCGCGCGCGACGTACTGCACCGGGATCAGCAGGTCGCCGTCCTTGCGTTCCTGCGTGGGCGGCAGGCTCTCCAGCAGCTGCAGCAGCGACGGGCCGTCGTACCAGTCGGCCCATGCGCGCAGCGTCTCGGAGGCGCCGGGGTTCTGCGTGACGTTGTCGCCGCGCAGCGCCGACACGGGGATGATCTCGGCCACGGTGAAGCCGGCCTGCTCGGCGAAGTCGAGCAGCGCGTCGCGCACCGCGGCGTAGGCCTCGCCCGGGCGCTCGACGGCGTCCAGCTTGTTGACCGCGAACACGATGCTCGGCACGCGCAGCAGGTGCGCGAGCAGGGCGTGGCGGCGCGTCTGCGGCAGCAGCGTCACCGGCCGCGCCGCGGTGTCGAGCTTGGTGATGTCGACCAGCACGACCGCCGCGTCGCTGCCCGCGGCCGCCGTCACCATGTTGCGCGTGTACTGCTCGTGCCCGGGAGCGTCGGCGATGATGAACTTGCGCTGCTTGGTGGCGAAGTAGCGGTAGGCCACGTCGATGGTGATGCCCTGCTCGCGCTCGGCCTCGAGGCCGTCGGTGAGCAGCGACAGGTCGATGGGCGCGCCGGCCGCCTTCTTCTCGAGCGTGTCGAGCTGGTCGGCGAGGATGGCGCGGCTGTCGTAGAGCAGGCGGCCGATCAGCGTGCTCTTGCCGTCGTCCACGCTGCCGGCGGTGAGGAAGCGCAGGGCGCGGTGGTCCTTGTGCGCCACGTCGGGGTGCGAGAGGCTCATGTCAGAAATACCCTTCCTTCTTGCGCCGTTCCATCGAGGCGTCCGACGTGCGGTCGTCCATGCGCGTGGCGCCGCGCTCGCTGATCGTGACCTTGAGCGTCTCGGCGACGATGTCGGTGGCCGACGCGGCCGGGCTTTCCACGGGGCACGTGCAGGTCATGTCGCCCACGGTGCGGAAGCGCACCTGCGCCGTCTCCACCGTCTCGCCCGGCTCGGGCGGCGTGACGTCGGTGAGCGGCACCAGCAGGCCCTTGCGGCGGATCACCTGGCGCGCGTGCGCGTAGTACAGGCTCGGCAGCGGGATGGCCTCGCGCGCGATGTAGAGCCACACGTCGAGCTCGGTCCAGTTGCTGATCGGGAAGGCGCGCATGTGCTCGCCCGGCTTGATGCGCGTGTTGAACAGCGTCCAGAGCTCGGGGCGCTGCTCCTTCGGCTGCCACTGCCCGAAGCTGTCGCGGTGCGAGAAGATGCGCTCCTTCGCGCGCGCCTTCTCCTCGTCGCGCCGCGCGCCGCCCATCAGCACGTCGAAGCGGTGCTCCTCGATCGCCTCGAGCAGCGTGACGGTCTGGTGGCCGTTGCGCGACTCCAGCGGATGCGACAGGCGCACGGTGCCGCGCTTGATCGAGTCTTCCAGGTGGCCCACCACCAGGCGGTCGCCCATCTCGCCCACGCGGCGGTCGCGGAACTCGATCACCTCGGGGAAGTTGTGGCCGGTGTCCACGTGCAGCAGCGGAAACGGCAGGCGGCCCTTGTAGGAGCCGTCGGGCTGGCGGCTCTTGAAGGCCTTCTCGGCCAGGCGCAGCACGACGCACGAGTCCTTGCCGCCGGAGAACAGCAGGGCAGGGCGCTCGAAGGCGGCCACGGTCTCGCGCAGGATGAAGATGGCTTCCTCTTCCAGCCAGTCGAGGTGGGTGTGGTCCAGCTCGGGCAGCAGCTGGTGCAGGCTCAGCGGGGCATTCATGAACGGGCTCCGATCGTCGACACGGCAGGTTCTTCCTTCACATGGAGGCCGCACTCCTTGGCCTTCTCGTCCTCCCACCACCAGCGGCCGGCGCGGAAGTCCTCGCCGACGGCGATGGCGCGCGTGCACGGCGCGCAGCCGATGCTCGGCATGAACTCGTCGTGCAGCGGGTTGTAGGGCACGCCGTTCGTCGCGATGTAGTGCCACACGTCGTTCCACGTCCAGTCCGCGAGCGGGTTGACCTTGGCGCGCCCGTTGTCGTCGGTCTCGCTGAACGGCACGACCCCGCGATTGGCGGACTGCTCGCGGCGCAGCCCGGTGATCCAGGCGGTGCGGCCGGCCAGCATGCGCGAGAGCGGCTCGAGCTTGCGGATGCCGCAGCAGGCCTTGCGCAGCTCGATGCTCCGGTACATCGCCTGGTCGCCGTTCGTCTTGACGAACTGCACCACCGACTCGGCGGCCGGCTTGTAGACCTCGACGCGCAGGCCGTAGCGCGACTCGATGCGCCCGATGAGCTCGACGGTCTGCGGATGCAGCACGCCGGTCTCCAGGGTCCCGAGGGCGACCGGCAGCCGGTGGCGCGCGATGAGGTCGGTGATGACCATGTCCTCGGCGCCGAGGCTCGTGGCCTGCACGATGCGGCCGGGGTGCGCGGCGGCGGCGTCGCGCAGCACGCCGAGCGCGTGGGCCACGCGGGACTCGTACCCGTCGGTGCGGCGGGCATACAGGGAGATCGCGCTCATATGGCCGATCCCGCCTGCAGGAACTCGTCCGCGTACGTGCAGGCCTCGCCCGCGGGACGCGCGAACAGCGGCCGGTGCTCGATGGCGTCGCCCTGGTAGTGCCCCGGGAAGAAGCGCAGCGCGCGCTCGGCCGCCTCGAGCGACTGGTCGGCGCGCAGCGCCGCGGTGTCGAAGCCGGTGCGCTTGAGCAGCGGCAGCATGTCGACCAGCACTTCGCCCGTGGCCCGTACCTCGCCGGCAAAGCGGAAGCGCGACCTCAGCAGGTGCGCCTGCGTGTAGGCGCGGCCGTCCACCCACTTGGGGAACTGCAGGGCGACGAGGGCGAGGCGGGGCAGGTCCTCGGCGAGGTCTTCCACGTCGGCGTCGTTGGGAAACAGCACGCCCGCCGGCAGGTCGGCCGGCCATTGCGACTTCACGCCGTTCCATTGCTGCAGCGTGAGCAGGCGGTGCGCGGCGGGCGTGAGCGTGACGAGCGGGCCGTCCTCGCCGCTCACGGTGCGCCAGCGGTCGTGGACAGGGTCGATGAATCTCATGGCGTCAGGCGGCGTGGGCGGCGGTGGTGCGGCGTTGCGCGTTGGCGGCGGCCTTGAAAGGCTCCAGGCCGACGCGCTGGACGGTGTCGATGAAGCGTTCCTCGGCGGCGCGCTCGCGGCGGTAGGTGTCGATCACCGCTTCCACCACGTCGGCCACTTCCTCGGCCGCGAACGAGGGGCCGATGACCTTGCCGGGCTGCGACGCGTGGCCGCTCAGCGCCGAGCCGTCGAGCCCGCCGAGCGTCACCTGGTACCACTCGCTGCCGTCCTTGTCGACGCCGAGGATGCCGATGTGGCCGCTGTGGTGGTGGCCGCAGGAGTTGATGCATCCGCTGATGTGCAGGTCGATGTCGCCGATGTCGTAGAGCTCGTCGAGGTCGTCGAAGCGCTCGGTGATGGCGGCGGCGATCGGGATCGAGCGCGCGTTGGCCAGCGCGCAGAAGTCGCCGCCGGGGCAGGCGATCATGTCGGTGAGCAGGCCGATGTTGGGGGTCGCGAAGCTCGCCTCGCGCGCGGCTTCCCACACGGCGAGAAGGTCCGACTCGCGCACCCAGGGCAGCACCAGGTTCTGGTCGTGCGACACGCGCAGCTCGCCGCTGCTGTAGCGGTCGGCCAGGTCCGCGGCGCGCTCCATCTGCTCGTCGGTGACGTCGCCGGGGGCCTGGCCCGGGCGCTTGAGCGACAGCGTGACCGCGCGGTAGCCGGGGATGCGGTGGCCGTGCACGTTGCGTTCGAGCCAGCGGCGCAAGGCCGGCGGCGCGTCGGACGGCACGCCGTGGCGGCCGGCGGGGCGCGGCTGCACGCCGGCCGGCGCCCGGAAGCACGCGGCGACGCGGTCGAACTCCGCCGGGGTCAGCAGGTGGGCCGCGCCGTCGGCGTCGCGCTCGAGGATCGCGCCGAACTCCTGCTGCACGTCCTCGACGAACTTGGCGCCCTCGGCCTTGACCAGGATCTTGATGCGCGCCTTGAAGAGGTTGTCGCGCCGGCCGTAACGGTTGTAGACGCGCACGATCGCCTCGATGAACACGAGGATCTGCTGCCACGGAACGAACTCGCTCATCACCTGGCCGGTGATCGGCGTGCGGCCCATGCCGCCGCCGGCGAGCACCTTGAAGCCCACCTCGCCCGCCTCGTTCCTCAGCAGCTGCAGGCCGATGTCGTGCCAGGCGATGGCCGCGCGGTCCTCGCGGGCGCCGCTCACGGCGATCTTGAACTTGCGGGGCAGGAACGCGAACTCGGGATGCAGCGTGCTCCACTGCCGCAGCATCTCGCAGTAGGGGCGGGGGTCGACGATCTCGTCGGGCGCGATGCCGGCGAAACAATCGCTCGTGATGTTGCGGATGCAGTTGCCGCTGGTCTGGATGCCGTGCATGTCGACAGAGGCGAGGCGCTCCATCACCTCGGCGGCCTTGACCAGCGGGATCCAGTTGAACTGGCAGTTCTGGCGCGTGGTGAAGTGGGCGTAGCCGCGGTCGAACTCGCGGGCGATCTTCGCCAGCATGCGCAGCTGCGTCGTCGAGAGCTCGCCGTACGGCACGGCGATGCGCGCCATCGGCGCATGGCGCTGGATGTACCAGCCGTTCTGCAGGCGCAGCGGGCGGAACTCGTCGTCGCTCAGCGTGCCGGCCAGGTTGCGCTCCAGCTGGTCGCGGAATTGGGCGGCGCGCTGGCGGACGAACTGCTTGTCGAAGTCGGTGTAGACGTACATGTCAGTGGGTGGGCCGGGCGGACGGGACACAGGCGCGGTGGCGCCCGCGGAAGCCGAGGGGTGAACTGTAGGGATCAACCATATAGAGAAGAACGACAGTTTTCACGGATGCTTATTCTGCGCGAGCATGAAGACGCGGTCCGGCAGGGGGTCACTCCTACAATCGGGCCGATGTCCCTTTTCTCCGAGCTACAGCCAGGCCGCCTGCTGGGCGTCGCGGCCGCGGTGGCCCTGGCGGCCTGCCAGACGGCGCCCATGGCGCCCGCCGTCCCGCCCGCCGGGCCGGCGAACCCCCCGCCCGTGGTCGCACCCCCGGTGGCCGAGGCGCCCAAGCCGCTGCCGCAGCCGCCGCGCATCGGGCTGGCGCTGGGCGGCGGCGCCGCCCGCGGGTTCGCGCACATCGGCGTCATCCAGGTGCTGGAAGAGAACGGCATCCGCCCGGACCTGGTCGTCGGCACGTCCGCCGGCAGCCTGGTGGCGGCGCTGTACGCCTCGGGCAAGAACGGGGCGGCGCTGATGCAGCTCGCCGACGGCATGGACGAGACGACGCTCACCGACTGGTCCTTTCCCGGTCGCGCGCTGCTGCGCGGCGACGCGCTCGCGCGGTACGTGCGGGACCAGACCGGCGGCCGGATGATCGAGCAGATGAGACTGCCGCTCGGCATCGTGGCCACCGACCTGGACAACGGCCAGCCGATCCTCTTCCAGCTCGGCGATGCCGGCCTGGCGGTGCGCGCCTCCAGCGCGGTGCCGGCGGTGTTCCAGCCGGTGCGCATCGGCAAGCGCGAGTACGTCGACGGCGGGCTGGTGTCGCCCGTGCCCGTGCGCTTCGCGCGGCAGATGGGCGCCGAGCTGGTGATCGCCGTCGACATCTCGGCCGCACCGGAGGGCAACCCGACCGGCGACCCGATGCGCATGCTGCTGCAGACCTTCGCGATCATGGGCCGCAGCATCAACAACTTCGAGCTGCGCGAGGCGGACGTCGTCCTGCGGCCGCGCCTGCCGGGCGTCGGCGGCGCCGATTTCACCGCCCGCAAGCGCTCGATCCAGGCCGGCCGCGAGGCCGCGCTGGCGCAGCTCGCCGATCTCAGGTCGCGCATCGCCGCCAAGACGCGCTGAGCGCGCGCACAAAAAAAAACGGCCCGGCGAGTGCCGGGCCGCAAGGTACCTGGGGAATGGAGGGGATTCGGAAGGTACCGAGGAGACAACCTTTCAGGGACGTCGCGAGCAGGGCTCACGACACCCCTGTGACGGCCTTGCGGCCTGGAAGTTCAGCCCCGGCACAAAAATTTACCGGTCCCCCTTGTCATTCTTGCCTCGCCTCTCAGGCGGCGCGCTTGGCCTTGGCGGCGCTGGTGGCCTTCACGGCGGTCTGGGTGACGGCCTGGAAGTTGGCTTCAGCGGCTTCGGCGGCCTGCTTGGCGGCCTTGTTCACGCTCTCGTAGGCGTTGTTCGCGGCGGCGACGGCCGACTTGACCAGGGCCACGGCGTTCTCGGTGCCGGCGGGCGCGTTCTTCATGGCCGTGTCGACGACCGACATGAACTTGCGCTGGGCTTCGGCGGCCGTTTCTTCGGCGACCTTGCTCACTTCGGCGTTCGTGGCGGCGGCGATGTCGTACACGTGACGGCCGTAGGAGGCGGCCTTCTCGGCGGCGGGCTGGAGCAGGCCGGCTTGCAGGGCCAGCAGTTCCTGGGCGTCCTTGACCGCCAGGGCGGCGCGGGTCGTCTCGGCGGCTTCGCCGAGGGCGGCCTTGGCCGTCTGCAGGTTCAGCTCGACGAGCTTCTCGACGCCTTCGAAGGCCTTGTTGGTCAGGCCGAAGAAGGTTTCGACGTTGGCGCGCTGGGCAGCGGCGATTTGTTCAGCGGTCAGCATGCGGAATCTCCCTTGAGGATTGGGTTTGACAACCTGACGCAGCACGTATGTTGCGCTGCACCATGAACGGAGTATAAGGCCCCTCCTCGCCGATTCAAGCCCGAATTGTTGCGACGCAACAAGAATTTGTCACCGCGAGAATGTCGGATGCGCGCTTTCGCCTCCGATCGCTTCCTGTTGCCGCTGCCCGAAGGCCACCGCTTTCCGATCGGCAAGTACCGCCTGCTGCGCGAGGCGGTGCGCGAGCGCCTGCCGGAACTGCGCGTGGAGGAGGCGCCGGCGGCGACCGACGGCGAGCTGGCGCTGGCGCATGCGCCGGCGTACGTCGCTGCCGTGGCCGAGGGCCTGCTGACGCCGGCCGAGCAGCGGGAGATCGGCTTCCCGTGGAGCGAGCGCATGGTCGAGCGCTCACGGCGCTCCGTGGGCGCGACGATCCAGGCGGCGCGTTGCGCGCTGGAGGAGGGCGTGGCCGCCAATCTGGCCGGCGGCACCCACCACGCCCACGCCGACCGGGGCAGCGGCTACTGCGTGTTCAACGACGTGGCGGTGGCCGCGCGACTCATGCAGGCCGAATGGCATCGGCGCCACCGCGCCCTGCTGCGCGTGGCGGTGGTCGACCTCGACGTCCACCAGGGCAATGGCACGGCGGCCATCTTCCGCGACGACCCCACGGTGTTCACGCTCTCCCTGCACGGCGCGAAGAACTTCCCGTTCCGCAAGGCGGCGAGCGACCTGGACGTGGAGCTGCCCGACGGCTGCGGCGACCGCGAGTACCTGCAGGCGCTGGACGCTGCGCTGGGCGCGCTGTGGCAGCGCCACGGCGACCGCCCGCCGGGGCTCGTGTTCTATCTCGCGGGCGCCGACCCGCACGAGGGCGACCGGCTCGGCCGCCTCGCGCTCAGCGCGGCCGGCCTGGCCGAGCGCGACCGCCGCGTGCTCGGGGCCGCGCGCGAGCGCCGCATCCCCGTCGCGCTGTCGATGGCGGGCGGCTACGGCCGCGTCATCGAGGACACCGTCGCGGTGCAGGTGGCGACGCTGCGGCTCGCGCTGGAGAGCTGGCGCCAATGGAACAATAGCCCGCCATGACCGACCGACCCTCGCCGCAGCCCCGCGACGCCTATCGGCGCTTCATGCGCCTCGGCACCCGCTGGATGGACAACGACGTGTACGGACACGTCAACAACGTCGTCTACTACAGCCTGTTCGACACCGTGGTGAACGGCACGCTGATCGAGCTGGGCGCGCTGGACATCCAGCGCAGCGAGGTGATCGGCCTGGTGGTCGAGACGCAGTGCAACTACTTCGCGCCGATCGAGTTCCCTGCCGCGGTGGACGCGGGACTGCGCGTGGCGCACATCGGCCGCTCCAGCGTGCGCTACGGCATCGGCCTGTTCGCCGAGGGCGAGCCGCTGAGCGCCGCCGCCGGGCACTTCGTGCACGTGTACGTGGACCGCGCGACGCGCCGCCCGGTGGCGCTGCCGGCCGTGCTGCGCCGGGCGCTCGAAGGGCTGTCGTGAGCCGCCGGGCCGGCGCCGGGCGAACGACGCCCATCGAAAACACCCTGGTCACCGGGCGCGAAGCTGTTGCAGCATGCACCCGCTTCCCCGAATGAAGCGGGCCCGGCGCGCGGCCGGCCTCCACAACGACAAGCACGCCATCCGATGACTCCACTGCCCTCGGTCGCCGGCATCCCGGTCGACTTCATCCTCTTCGCGCTCGTGCTGGCCGGCGTGGCCATCTTCCACCACCATACGCTGCGCGTCGCGGTGATCGGGCTGGCCGTGATCGCCCTGTACAAGCTGGCCTTCACCGACTTCGCAGGCGTGCCGGGCTTCGCGGGGCTGGGCCGCCACCTCGTGCACGAGTGGGTCACGATCGCCAACCTGTTCCTGCTGCTGGTGGGCTTCGCGCTGCTGTCCAAGCACTTCGAGGACAGCCAGGTGCCGGCGATCCTGCCGAAGTTCCTGCCCGACGACTGGAAGGGCGGCTTCGTCATGCTGTTGCTGGTGTTCGTGCTGTCGAGCTTCCTCGACAACATCGCCGCCGCGATGATCGGCGGCACGATGGCCATGGGCCTGTTCCGCGGCAAGGTGCACGTGGGGTTCCTCGCGGCAATCGTCGCGGCCTCGAACGCCGGCGGGTCGGGCAGCGTGGTGGGCGACACCACCACCACGATGATGTGGATCGACGGCGTGCCGCCCGCGAAGGTGTTCGACGCGTATGTCGCCGCGCTGCCCGCGCTGCTGTTCTTCGCGGTGATCGCCGCGCGCCAGCAGGACGCGCTGCAGCGCATCGTCAAGGACGCGCCGGCCGGCGTGCGCGTGGAGTGGCCGCGGCTGGCGATCGTCGTCGTCATCCTCGGCTGCGCGATCGGCTCGAACGTCTTCTTCAACCTGCGCCATCCCGAGGTGCTGGCCCACGTGCCCGTCATCGGGATCGCGGTGTGGGTCGCGATCGCGCTCACCGCGGCGTGGCGCCGGCCGGACTGGTCGCTCGTCCCGCCCGCGGTGCTCGGCAGCATCTTCCTGCTGTCGCTGGTGCTGTGCGCCTCGATGATGCCGGTGCAGCACCTGCCGGCGGCCTCGTGGCAGACGGCGTTCGGCCTCGGCTTCGTCTCGGCGGTGTTCGACAACATCCCGCTCACCGCGCTGGCGCTGCGCCAGGGCGGCTACGACTGGGGCTTCCTCGCCTACGCCGTCGGCTTCGGCGGCTCGATGATCTGGTTCGGCTCCTCGGCAGGGGTGGCGCTGGCCAGCATGTATCCGCAGGCGCGCTCGGTGGCCTCCTGGGTGCGCCACGGCTGGCACATCGCCGTCGGCTACGTGCTCGGCTTCGGCGTCATGCTGGCCCTGCTGGGCTGGCATCCGGACCCCGCGCACCAGCGCGCCCGCCCCGCGTCGCCGGCCGCCGGCGCCGTCCCCGTGCAACCCGCGTCCCAGGGAGTGACCCGATGAAACCTGCCGTGCTCGTCACCCGCGCCATCTTCCCCGAGGTGGTGGAGCGCCTGCGACAGCACTTCGACGTCGAGGACAACCCCGACGACCGCCTGTGGGACAAGGCCGAGCTGATCCGCCGGCTCGCCGGCAAGCAGGGCGCGATGGTGATCGGCGGGCTGCCGATCGACGCCGAGGTGCTCGACGCCAACCCGCAGCTGAAGGTGGTGGCCAACATGGCCGTCGGCTACAACAACCTCGACGTTCCGGCCTGCAGCGCGCGCGGCGTGCTGTGCACCAACACGCCCGACGTGCTGACCGAGACCACCGCCGACCTCGGCTTCGCGCTGATGATGGCCGCGGCGCGGCGCCTCGCGGAATCCGAGCGCTCCCTGCGGCGCGGCGAATGGACGGGCTGGTTCTACGACCAGTTCGTCGGCAGCGACATCCACCATGCGAGCCTCGGCATCCTCGGCATGGGACGCATCGGGCAGGCCATCGCGCGCCGCGGCGCGCTCGGCTTCGGCATGCGGGTGCTCTACCACAACCGCTCGCGGCTCGACCCCGCGCTCGAGGGCGCCTGCAACGCCACCTACGTGACCAAGGATCGGCTGCTGCGCGAGTCGGACCATCTCGTGGTCGTCATGCCGTACTCGAAGGAATCGCACCACGCCATCGGCGCGGCCGAGCTCGCGCTGATGAAGCCCACGGCCACGCTCACCAACATCGCGCGCGGCGGCATCGTCGACGACGCCGCCCTCGCGCAGGCGCTCGCCGAGCGGCGCATCGGCGCCGCGGGGCTCGACGTGTTCGAGGGCGAGCCCGAGGTGCACCCGAAGCTGCTGGAGGTACCGAACGTGGTGCTGACGCCGCACATCGGCAGCGCCACCGTGGCGACGCGCCGCGCCATGGCGGACCTCGCCGCCGACAACCTCGTCGCGGGCCTGGGCTTCGGCCCTGCGGCCGGCCGCCCCCCGAGCCCGATCAATCCGGACGTGCTGAAGCGCGCCTGAGCGCGAGGGCCGCCCGTCGTGCGCGCCGTGCGAACGCTGGCCGCGCTGCTGGTCCTCGGCGCGGCGTGCGGCCTGTCGTGCGCGGCCGAGGCGGTGGTGGTGGGCTCCAAGCGCTTCACCGAGTCGTACATCCTCGGCGAGATCGTGCGCCTCACGCTGCAGCGCGCCGGCGTGCCGGCCGAGCACAAGGCGGGCCTCGGCAACACGGGGATCCTGGAACAGGCGCTCGCGACCGGCGCGGTCGACGTGTACCCCGAGTACACCGGGACGATCGTGCGCGAGTTGCTGAAGCGCGAAGGCAACCCGGCGCTCGACGAGCTGAACACGTGGCTCGCGCCGCGCGGCCTGAAGGCGGCGGTGCCGCTCGGCTTCGACAACACGTACGCGCTGGCGCTGCGCGAGGCGGATGCGGCCCGCCTGGACCTGCGCACGTTGTCCGACCTGGCGACGCCGCGCGCCGCGGGCCTGCGCCTCGGCCTGTCGCACGAGTTCCTCGCGCGCGCCGACGGCTGGCCGGCGCTGAAGTCGGCGTACGCGCTGCCCTTCGCCACGCCCGCCGGCCTGGACCACGGCCTCGCGTACGAGGCGATCGCCGCCGGGCGCGTCGACGTGATCGACGTCTATTCCACCGACGCGAAGGTCGGGCGCTACCGCCTGCGCGTGCTGCGCGACGACCGCGCGTTCTTTCCGCGCTACGACGCCGTGCTGCTGATGCGCGCGGGCCTGGACCCCGCGCCGCTCGCGGGGCTGGCCGGCCGCATCGACGCGGCGGCGATGATCGCGCTCAACGCCCAGGTGGAGCTCGACGGCGCGACCTTCGCCGACGCGGCGCGGCGCTTCGTGGAGGGCACGCCGGGCCCGCACGCGGCGCCGCGCACCGGCTTCGCCGAGCGCCTGTTCGGCGACGACTTCGCGCGCCTCGCCGGGCAGCATCTCGCGCTGGTGTTCGGCTCGCTGCTGCTCGCGGTGGCGGTGGGCGTGCCGCTCGGGCTGGCCGCGTGGCGCTGGCCGCCGAGCTCGCCGGTGCTGCTGGGCGCGGTGGGCGTGCTGCAGACCGTGCCTTCGATCGCGCTGCTCGCCTTCCTCATCGCGCTGGTGGGCAGCATCGGGCTCGTGCCGGCGGTGATCGCGCTGTTCCTCTACGCGCTGCTGCCGATCGTGCGCAACACCCACACGGGCCTGGCCGGCGTGCCCGCGGGCCTCGCGTCCGCGGCGCTGTCGCTCGGCATGACGCCGCGCCAATGCCTGCGCCACGTGCAGCTGCCGCTGGCGATGCCGTCGGTGCTCGCGGGCGTGAAGACGGCCGCGGTGATCAACGTCGGCACCGCGACCGTGGCGGCCTTCGTCGGCGCAGGCGGCTTCGGCGAGCGCATCGTCGCGGGCCTCGCGGTCAACGACACGGGCGTGATGCTGGCCGGCGCGTTGCCCGCGGCCGCACTGGCGCTCGCCGTGCAGGGGCTGTTCGATGCGCTCGAGCGCGCATGGCGGCGCGGCCGCCCGCCCGGCTGACACGCCGCTGCGACAATGGCCCGATGGATCTCGCCGCCGGTCTCACCGTCCTGCTCGTCGCCGTCAATCTCGCGCTGCTGCTGTGGCTCGCGCTGCGACCCGCCGCCGATGCGGCCGTGCCCGCCGCGCTCGAGCGCCTCGAGCGCGAGCTGCGCGAAGAGGTCGGCCGCAGCGCGCAGGGCACGCGCGTGGAGCTGCAGCACGCGCTGGGCGTGTTCCAGCAGTCGCTGCTCGCGCAGCAGGGGGACGTGTCGCGCACGCTCGGCGACCAGTTGCGCGCGCTGTCGGAGGACAACGAGCGGCGGCTCGCCGAGGTGCGCGCCATCGTCGAGCAGCGCCTCGCCACGCTGCAGCAGGGCAACGAGCAGAAGCTCGAGCAGATGCGCGCCACCGTCGACGAGAAGCTGCACGCCACGCTCGAGCAGCGGCTCGGCGAGAGCTTCCGGCAGGTGGCCGAGCGGCTGGAACAGGTGCACCGCGGCCTCGGCGAGATGAAGCTGCTGGCGAAGGACGTCGGCGCGCTGAACCGCGTGCTGACGAACGTGAAGACGCGCGGCATCTTCGGCGAGGTGCAGCTCTCCGCGCTGCTCGAGCAGGTGTTCACCGCGGACCAGTACGCGCTCAACGTGGAGACGGTGCCGGGCTCGGGCGCGCGCGTCGAGTTCGCCATCCGGCTGCCGGGGCGCCGCCAGGACAACGAGCCGCTCTGGCTGCCGATCGACTGCAAGTTCCCGCGCGAGGACTACGAGCGGCTGCTCGAGGCGCAGGAGCGCGCCGACGCCGCGGGCCTGGAGGCGGCGGGCCGCGCCATCGAGGCGAGGCTGCGCACCGAGGCGAAGACGATCCGCGAGAAGTATCTGGCGCCGCCGCACACCACCGACTTCGGCATCATGTTCGTTCCCACCGAGGGCCTGTACGCCGAGGCCCTGCGCCGCCCCGGGCTGGTGGAAAGCATGCAGCGCGACCACAAGGTGATGCTCACCGGGCCCACCACGCTGCTCGCCACGCTGTCGAGCCTGCAGATGGGCTTTCGCACGCTGGCGCTGGAGAAGCGCTCGGCCGAGGTGTGGGAGGTGCTGGGCGCGGTGAAGACCGAGTTCGGCAAGTTCGGCGACGTGCTGGCCAAGACCAAGAAGAAGCTCGAGGAAGCGAGCGACACCATCGACGCCGCGCAGCGGCGCACGCGCGCGATGACGCGCAGCCTCAAGTCCGTCGAGGCCGTGCCCGATGCGCGCGTGCAGGCGCTCATCCCCGGCCTCGCGGACGACCTCACCGAAGACACCGAAGCGGCCTGACGCGCGCCCGTGGCGAGCTTCTCGCGGGCCCCTTGCTCGCGCGACCCGTCGGCGTCTGGCGCGGCCTAGAAACGGATCCCGTTGCTCGCGGCCGGCAACTGCTCGGCGCCCGCCGCGGGGGCGGCCGCCGGCGCCGGCCGCGCCACCGGTGCGGTCACCGCCACCGGCGGTTGCGTGAGAGGCGTGGCCGCGGGATGCTGGTAGCTGGCCGGCAGGCGCGACTCGCGCGGATAGCCGGCCGTGTCGAGCGTGCCGGTCCAGGCGTCGGCCGAGTAGCCGCGCAGCACCTGCGCGCCGACCGTGGCGGCGGGCATGTCGAGGCCGCCGGACACGCGCGAGAGCGCTTCGGCGTCCTCGCCGGTGATCACGAGCTTCTCGCTGAACGGCACGCCCCGCTGGCGCAGCAGGGTGCGCGCCGCGTCGCAGGGCTCGCAGACCTTCATCGTGTAGAGCGTCA
>Ga0075429_100002217_pt1 | contig 16266 bp, 14 predicted proteins | sample RhiMetdeltSRZDD3_FD_75295 | JGI IMG/M metagenome (GOLD analysis project Ga0075429, IMG submission 75295) | Populus rhizosphere microbial communities from Tennessee, USA - Rhizosphere MetaG P. deltoides SRZDD3 | ecosystem: Host-associated > Plants > Roots > Rhizosphere > Soil | place: USA... | reverse complement strand
TGCGGGCGCCGCCCACCGAGCGCCGCGAAGTGGACTACGGCGCGTCCGAGGGCAACGACAACGAACGAGTGGAGCGCACGCGCTGCGATGTGCGCGCGATGCGACCGGAAGACCTTGCGCAGATCCTTCGCATCGACCGCGGCATCACGGGCCGCGACCGTGCGGCCTACATCGAGGACAAGCTGGAGGAGGCCATGGAAGACTCGGCCATCCGCATCTCGCTCACGGCACGCATGGACGGTGCCATCGTCGGCTTTGCGATGGCGCGCGCCGACCTCGGCGACTTTGGCCGGCTCGAGCCGGCGGCCGTGCTCGACACGATCGGCGTCGATCCGGCCTACGCGCATCGCGGCGTGGGCCACGCGCTGGTGTCACAGCTCTTCGCCACCTGCGGCGCGCTGCACATCGATCGGGTCGAGACGGCGGTGCGGCTGGCCGAGTTGCCGCTGCTCGGCCTGCTGAAGAACGTCGGCTTCGATCGTTCACAGCGGCTGGCCTTCGTTCGTCCCGTGTCCGTGCGCGCCTGAAGCGGGCGAACCGACGACAGGCGTGGCCGAACGCCATTTTCGCGACGGCGCGGGCGCACGCGGCAACAGCGACCGCGCCGGCGCGACGAGGAGACTTCGATGACGTCCATATCCCCCGTGCCGGCCCCCGGCCCGCGATTCAACTTTGCGCATCACCTCATCGAGCGCAACCGCGGCCGCGCCGACAAGGCCGCGTTCGTCGACGACCGCCGCACGCTTGGCTACGGCGAGCTGGACGAGCGCATCCGCCGCCTCGCCTCGGCGCTGCTCGCCGCCGGCGTGCGGCGCGAGGAGCGGGTGCTGCTGCTGATGCACGACAACGCCGACTGGCCGGTGAGCTTCCTCGGCGCGATGTACGCGGGTATCGTGCCGGTGGCGGTCAACACGCTGCTCGCGGCCGACGACTATGCGTACATGCTGCAGCACTGCCGCGCGCAGGCGGCGCTGGTTTCGTCTGCGCTGTGGCCCACGTTGCAGGCGGCGATGGCCTGCGGCGGCCACGAGGTGAAGACCGTCGTGGTGTCCGGAGACGCCCTGCCCGGCGCGATTGCATTCGAGGCGTTCCTCGAGGCGCACGTGCCGCTCGCCGCGCCCGCCGCGACCGGTCCCGACGATCCGGCCTTCTGGCTGTATTCGTCGGGATCCACCGGCCGGCCCAAGGGCGCGGTGCATGTGCATGCCGACCCGTACTGGACCGCCGAGCTGTACGGCACGCGGGTGCTGGGACTGACCGCCGACGACGTGTGCTTCTCGGCGGCCAAGCTGTTCTTCGCGTACGGCCTGGGCAATGCGCTCAGCTTTCCGCTGAGCGTCGGCGCCACCACCGTGCTGATGGCCGAGCGGGCCACGCCCGACGCGACCTTCAAGCGCCTGCGCGGCGAGGTCCCCGGCGCGCCGGCCGGCACGCCGGTCAAGCCGACGGTCTTCTTCGGCGCGCCGACGGGCTATGCGGGCATGCTGGCGTCCGCCGCGCTGCCGCCGCGCTCGGACGTGGCGCTGCGCTTGGCATCGTCGGCCGGCGAGGCGCTGCCGGCCGACGTGGGCAAGCGCTTCGCCGCGCATTTCGGCACCGACATCGTAGACGGCATCGGATCGACCGAGATGCTCCACATCTTCCTGTCGAACCGGCCCGACGACGTGCGCTACGGCAGCACCGGGCGGCCCGTGCCGGGCTACGAGGTGCAGTTGCGCGACGAGGACGGCCGCCCGGTCGCCCCGAATCCCGATGGCTCTTGCGACATCGGCGACCTGTACATCCGGGGCCCGAGCGCGGCGCTCATGTATTGGGGCAACCGCGAGAAGTCGCTCGAGACGTTCCAGGGAGCGTGGACCCGCAGCGGCGACAAGTACCTTCGCAACGCCGACGGCACCTACGCGTACGCCGGCCGCAGCGACGATATGCTGAAGGTGAGCGGCATCTACGTGTCGCCGTTCGAGGTCGAGGCCACGCTCGTGCAGCACGCGGCGGTGCTCGAGGCGGCGGTCGTCGGCGTGGAGGACGCCGAGGGCCTCACCAAGACCAAGGCCTTCGTGGTGCTGCGGTCCGGCGCCACGGTGAGCGAGGCGGAGCTGAAGGCGTTCGTCAAGGAGCGCCTGGCGGCGTACAAGTACCCGCGGCTGATCGAGTTCGTCGACGAGCTGCCGAAGACGGCCACGGGCAAGATCCAACGCTTCAAGTTGCGCGAGCGCCATCTGCAATCGATCTGACCCTGATGGTGCCGATTTTCGAGTTCGGCAACGAAGCGACGAAGCGGAAATGCTTCTGAAGTTGAGCCGGCCATCACCTGATGGTGGCGACGGGCTGCTCCCTGACATCCTATCCCGTCGACCTCTGCGGTTGCATGGCCTCGACGTACACCAAGCGTTTGTCCGGCAACACGGTCTACATCGACGGCGGCGCCAACGTCATGGCTTGAGGATCAAGCCGCAGCGGAGAACAGCTCGGGCAGGGACTTCAAACGGTGCCCGGCGGCGAGCAGGCCATCGCGCACTGCGGTGGCAGTGGCCACTGCGTCGGGCGAATCGCCGTGCACGCAGATGCTGTGGAACTGGCACGGCAGCAGCTTGCCGGTCAGCGTAACGATGCCGCCGCGCTCGAGCATTCGCAGCACATGCGCCAGGCATTCGGTGCTGTCGTGCAGCACCGCGCCGGGCACGCTGCGCGGGACCAGGTTGCCGTCTTCGGTGTAGGCGCGGTCGGCGAAGACCTCGTCGGCCACCCGCAGACCGGCGGCACGGCCGGCGGCGGCCAGTTGCGACAGCGCCGGGGCCATCAGGATCAGCTGCGGGTCGATCGCCTTTATCGCGGCAACGATCGTGGCCGCCATCGCGGCATCCTCGCAAGCCATGTTGTTCATCGCGCCATGCGGCTTGACATGGGTGACCCGCTGGCCCTGCGCCATCGCGATGCCGATCAGCGCGCCGACTTGATAGGTGACCACTGCCGCCAGTTCGCGCGGCGACAGTTGCATCTCGCGCCGGCCGAAGCCCTGCAGGTCGGGGAACGCCGGGTGCGCGCCCAGGCTGACGCCGGCCTCGCGAGCCAACCGCACCGTGTCGGTGATCACCAGCGGGTCGCCGCCGTGGAAGCCGCAGGCCACGTTGGCCGAGCCGACGATGCCGAGCAGCGCGCGGTCGTCGCCCATGCGCCAGGCGCCGAAACCTTCGCCGAGGTCGGCGTTCAGGTTGATGTCCATGCAGCGGCTCCTTTCAACCCAGCGCGTCGATCATGCCGCTGACGAGATTGGCGGCGTAGATCGCAGTGAGGTCGATGTCGCCATCCATCGCCAGCGGTTCGATCGTCGCGAGCAAGCGGCGCATTTCAGCCTCGCGCTCGCGGGCCAGGGTTTCGGCCTGGGCCACGTCGACGGCCTCGAAACGGACCGACGCTCCGACCGGCGCCAGCGCCAGCCGCGGCAGGTCGGCCGAGATCACCGTGGCGACCTTCGGGTAGCCACCAGCCGTCTGGCCGTCGGCCAGCAACACGATGGGCTGGCCGTTGCCGGGCACCTGGATCGAGCCCGGCACGGTGGCGTCGGACACGATCTCGGCGCCCCTGGCGTTGTGCACCAGCGCCGGGCCCTGCAGCCGCACGCCCATGCGGTCGGCATCGGTCGAGACCCGGTAGTCAGCGGCGAAGAAGGCCGCCAGCGTCGCCGCGTCGAAATGGTCGGCCTGTGGGCCGGACACGACACGGATCGGGCGGCGGTCGGCCGCCGGCGGCCGGGGCAGCCGGCGGTCGGCCGGCGCCGCGCAGCCGTGCAGCGGCAGCGAAGCCGCTGCCAGCTTGTCGCCCGCCGCCAGCGCCCTCCCGCCCTGCCCGCCCAGCCGAGCCCGGGTGTACGTGGCGGTGCTGCCCAGCACCGCGGGGATGATCAGCCCGCGTACGGCAACGATGCCGCCACGCGCCGTGCGCGATGACCCGATGCGCAGCGTCTCGCCCGGCTGCAGCGTGACGCTGCGCCAGGCGTCGAGCTGCTTGCGCTCACCGTTGGCGCGCTGCAGCGTGATCGGGAAATCGCCCGCGAAGCCCAGCTGCACCGGCTCGTCGGCCGCCTTCAGCGTCGGCCCGGCGGCGAAGAACTCGATCGCCGCGGCGCCGTCGGCATTGCCGACCAGCGCGTTGGCGATGCGTAGCAGCGCCGGATCCAGCGCGCCGGCGCGCGGCACGCCGAAACGGCGCCAGCCGATGCGGCCCGGGTCCTGGATCGTCGCCAATGCGCCGGGCGACACGATCTCCAGCGTCGCGGTCACTGGAGCACCTTCGTGCTGCGCACTCCGGTATGAGCCCTTCGGGCGGCCGGGCGGGCTCATGGCCGGACCTCCTGCCAGGCGATCGGTGTCAGCTCGCCGGCGGCGATCGCCGCTTCCAGCTCGGCCAGGCGCGCTGGCGTCACCGCGTCGAAGCGCACCGTGTCGCCGGGCGCCAGCAGCGACGGCTCCGGCGCCGCGGCATCGAACAGCGGCACCGGGCAGCGCCCGATCAGGTGCCAGCCGCCTGGGCTCTGCCAGGGGTAGATGGCGGTCAGGCTGCCGGTGATCGCCACCGACCCGGCCGGCACGCGCAGCCGCGGCTCACGACGGCGCGGCATGCTCAAGGCCGGTGGCAGGTCGCCCATGAACGGGAAGCCGGGCATGAAACCGATCATGTAGACGTCGACCTCGGTGTCCGCATGCAGCTGCGCCACCGCTTCGGGCGTCAGGCCGCTGGCCGCCGCCACGTCAGCCAGGTCGGCGCCGAACTCGCCGCCGTAGCAGACCGGCAGGCGCCAGCGGCGCCCCTTGGCCAGCGGCGGATGATCGGCCTGCCGCAGCAGGGCGGACAAGGCCGGATCGAGCGCCGAACGGCTCGTCTGCAGCGGGTCGTACAGCACGGTCAGCGAGCGAAAGGTCGGCATCGTCTCGATCACGCCCGGCAGCTCGCCGCGCGCCATCGCGGCCTCCAGCACCTGATCGAGCGCACGCACGCGGGCCACCAGATCCTGCGCGATGCGGTCGCCGAATTCGATCGTCACCGCGCCGTCGCCGGCATCGAGCAGGCGGGTGGTCATGCGGGCTCCTGGTCGAGCGACGTGAACATCGCCGCCGCGGCGGCCCGCGCGGCCTGGTCGTAGCGACCCGACAGCATGCGCAGCAGGCTGGCGGCGTCGCCGAGGCGGGCGTTCTCCTCGGGCGTGCCGGAAAAACCGGGCATCAGGCAAGTCTCCCGCACTTGGCGGTAGCGCCTGCAGGCGTCGCGGCCGGGCTCGGTGGTGCGGAAGAGCACCTCCTTGCCGCGCTTGCTGCCTTCGAGCAGGCCCATGCCGACGAGCTTCTTCAGCGCGTACGAGACCACGTGCGTGTCCTCGACGTTCAGCACGAAGCAGATGTCGGCCAGCTTCTTCTCCTGGTCCTGGCTGTTGACATGGTGCAGCACCAGCACGTCCAACGCCGCCATGTCGGGGAAGCCGGCGGCCGTCATGCAGCGCAGCAGCCAGCGCGAGTAGGCGTTGAAGGCGATCGCGAGGCCGAACTCGACCTCCGACAGTTCAGGTGACTTGGCCGAGACGAGGTGTTGCGAGGTCACGATGCGATGCGCTGGCGCCGCCGGTGCGGGCGAGGTTGACGGAAGGTTGGAAGGACGGCTCTTCATCGTCGGTCCTTTGCTGTTGTCGACTGGCTGATGAGATCATGTAGATAAATTATCTACGTTTTCTTGACGACACGTCAACATGGTTGTAGAGTTCAGTCCTCGTCCAGCGTGGCCGAGCCTGCTGCCGCCGCGGCCCACTCCTTCAACTTGCCGGGAACGCCCTATGACCCATGCCCTCGCCCCATTTATTGCCGCTTCAGTGCTCGCGGCCGGCGCGCTGCCGGCACACGCCGCCGACTACCCGACCAAGGCGATCCGCATCGTCGTGCCGTACGCGTCCGGCGGCTCGACCGACGCGTTGGCACGCATGGTCGGCGAGCAACTGGGCAAGCGCCTGGGCCAGGCGGCCATCGTCGAGAACAAGCCCGGCGCCAGCGAGCAGATTGCGATCACCAGCGTCACCAAGGCCACGCCGGACGGCTACACGATCCTGCTGTCCACGCTCAGCGGGCTGGCGGTCAACCCCGGCCTGTACGGCACCAAGCTGCCCTATGACCCTCTGAAGGACCTGGCGCCGGTGCTGCTGGCCGCCACGGTGCCCAGCGTGGTGGTCGTGCACCCATCGGTGCCGGCGAAGACGATGGCCGAGCTCGGCAGTTACCTGAAGGCCAACCAGGGCAAGGTCAGCTACGCCTCGGCCGGCAACGGCACGCCCAGCCACCTGGGCATGGAGTACTACAAGAAGGCCAACGGCGTCGACCCGGTGCACGTGCCTTACAAGGGCGGCGCGCCGGCGCTGCAGGAACTGATGGGCGGCCAGGTGCAGATGATGATGGCGCTGGTGCCCGAGGCGATGCCGATGGTCAAGAGCGGGCGGCTGCGCGCGCTAGCGATGACCTCGCCGAAGCGCCTGCCGGCCCACCCGGAGGTGCCCACCGTCGCCGAGTCCGGCGGCAAGGACTTCGACATGACCTTCTGGTACGCCTTCATGGTGCCGGCCGGCACGCCGCCGGAGATCGTCGGCAAGCTCAACCGCACGATCGACGCGATCCTGCAGGACAAGGACCTGCGCGCCCGCATGGCCGAGATGAGCCTGGACGTGGCCGGCGGGGAGCCGGCGCGCGTGACCGAGCTGATCAGGAGCGATTCCGCGCGCTGGAAGAAGGTGATCGACGAGGCCGGGATCCGTGCCGAGTGAATCCGGCTTGCCGTCAGCGCACACTGCCAGGGCCAGCGCGCCATGGGGCCCTGCTGCGTTGTGGCTGTCGGCCTGAGCGCAGTTGACCACCACGTCCAGCACATCGAAGCCGCCGACCAGGCCCTTGACCGCCTCGCCGTCGCACACATCCAGTGGGCGCAGAGTCAGCCCGGTCATCGCCCGCTACTGCCGGGCCACGTGACGTTTGGGCCACGCGCCGGCCAAGAGGTGCTGACGCTGCAACGTGCAATGCCGAGGGAGACGGGCTTCGAACGGGCTCTGTGCGCCGACAGCGAAGGCTTCAGCCCGCACGCAGCAGTACGCTGCGGCGCCAATGAGCGTCGGGTGTGGAACAACCGTGCCGCTACATCACCCGCCGGTTGCTAGCCGACCAACCGCGCAGTGCAACGCCGCGGGCAAGTCGCAATGAACCTGAAGACTCCCTGGAGCGACGCATGACGTGCCTGGCGATGACGCCGCCTTGTCCATGAACTGCGCCTGCGAAAGACTGCTTTGTGGAAGTCCGATCCTCAGGCGCTATGTCAACAACGGGTCGCGGGCCGTACTTGAAGGGCGGCTTCGGAGCGCGACACTGGATGTCGGCAACGAGCCGACTCCGCACCTTCCGGCACGACGCGGGACTGCCCTTCAAGGCCCTGGCGTCGATCTCGAGGAGCGGACGGCGGACCGCGCGCGCTACGGCGCCGCTTCCACCGGCTCCGGCACGATGCCGGCATCCGCCGCGAGAGGAATGCGCGCGGCGAGCAGCGCCCGTGCGTGCTCGGCCAGCAAGGACGGCCCCCCGGCGGCCAAGCGATCGAGAACGGCGGCAATGTCGTGCTCGCTCGCCTCCGGATGTGCCACGAACGAGTCCAGCGCCGCCATGCGCGGGCCTTCGGGCGCCTCGATGTCGATCAATTGCCGTAGCTCTCGCAGGTCCGGCGGCGGCTCCTCTCCAGCCGCGGCCACGGCCGGCGAGGGCGGTGCTCCGGCCGACCGAACCCGCAGTGCCGCTTGCGCCTCGTGCGCCGCATCACACACCGCAGCACCCGGCACCGGCGTCGCAGGCGAGGCGGCTGCGGTCGTCTGCCCCCCCTGGGCGCCTGCCGCCGGCGTCACGGCGAACCCGCGTGCCTTGGAAAATGCCCACACGGCCTGCAGCCGTCCGTGGCTGTCGGTGCCGTAGTGAAACACCAACTCGTTGCCATCGAGCAGCGCGCGCAGCGCCTCCTCTGGCGCCGCGGCGTGCGTCATGTCGGGTGCGAGCTCTTCGAGCCGGACGGCGTCGTCTACCGCCACGCGCACGCCGTAGCGGCGGGCGATGTCCTCGACGGCTTGGCGCCGTGTTTGCCGAACGCCCCGCACTCCGGTCGAGCCGGCGTCGCGCTGCTCGTTCATGGCGTCTGCCGCCGTGCCAGGGGGCTGCCCTTGGGAAGGCGCCAGCCACGCGCCCGCCAGGGCGGCCAGACCCGCCACGGCAGCACACGCAGCGGCGCCAAAGCGCCTGCGATGCACGATCACCACAGAAGCCTTTCTCGCGTCCAATCGCGCCTTTCCGTGGGCGAGTGCCGGCCCGATCAGGGCAGCGTCAGCTGCGAAGCGCCGTTCCAGTTGATGACCAGGCTCAGCGCACCGCCGGCGAGCGAGGTGTAGGTCGCGTCGCCGCCCTGGATCCAGGTGTACTTGTTCGACCCGGCGCTAACGCTGCCGCGGAAGTTGCCGGGCCCAAAGTCGTGCGCACCCTGCAGCGTAACGTTCTGCGGCGCGTTACCCGACGTGGTCGCGAAGAACAGCGTGATAGTCGTCATCGCAGTGTTGAGAGGGGCCGTGGTGCCCGCGGTGGTGACGCGCCGGTGCAGCGCGTACTGGCCCACCTTGACGCCGCCCTTGATGATGTCACCACCCTGGTGCTGCCACAGGCCCGCCGCATCGTTGACGTTAGCGAGCGTTGTTCGGTTGAGCGTGAGGGTGACGGACCCGGCGTGTGCCAGGGGAGCCGTCAGGGCAATCGCCGATGCGACGACAAGGGGGGAAATGCCGAACTTCATGGGTGAGAACTCCTTCACAGACCAATGGAAGCTGCACCACGTGCAGCATGGAAGTCGATGCACGAATCAATCGGCTCGACGTGCATGGCCTGCCTGCCTCTCGGATCCGCGTGGGATGAATCTACGCACGCAACGCGCGGACGCCAAGACGCCTGGGTCCGGCAAGCTAGGGACTACCACAAGTCTTAGGGAGAGATCACGCACGTTGAGGATGCGCACACGGAACGCGCCGCTGAGGGACAGCGTCATCGATCGGTCGGCGGGAACGAGATCGCGATCGGCGCCGCGGCGGCAGCGAAGCTGCCGTCGGCCTCGCCAGCCGGCCCTGGCGATCGCGCATGCCCTCATCGGAGGCAGCTCACGTCATGAGCCAGCCGTCAGCGAGCATGGACGCATCTGACAAGAGGTGAGCCGGCCCGCGAGCTCTGGGATGGACACGGCAGCATGCTGAGTTGCGAGCAGCTGGATTTGCCATCGCCGCTGGTACGGCGAATCTTCGCTTGCCAGCGCGATGACGATTACGCCTTCCGACGAGGACAGCAGGAGCGGTCGACTCGCCACGTCGAAGAAGACGTCGAGATTCCGGCAGGCGATGCAGGTGGCACTGGGTTCGGCCGCCGTCGAGGGGTGTCGCCGAGGAGGATGGGGACTGTGAATCAGATCGTTCAAACGTACCCGCCGCAACGTGGAGGACAGCGACGGTACCTTGATCGTGAACTGCGGTGAACTGGATGGCGGATCGTTGGCAACGAAGGCTCTCGCTCGCCATTTGGGCAAGCCGTGTCTCGTCGTGCAGGTCGACACCGGCGTGTCAGTTGACGCGGCGACCCGGGTGCTGGTGTGGCTGCGCCAGCACCACATCGAGACACTGAACGTGGCCGGCCCGCGCGAAAGCGAACGTCCGGGCCTTTGTGGCCTGGCCAAGGATCTGCTTGCCGCAGTCGATGCCGCAGCCCGAAAAGCAGGGGAACGACGCTAGACGAAGACGCATGCAGTACCGGCAGCCGTTTCCTGAGCCTGGCAAAGAACTGGTGAGAGGGGCAGGCTTCAGCCCGACATCGTCACGCTTGCAAGCCCGGGGATCGCCGGTCCACGGTCCATGCTGCGGCGATCCCGCTGTTCGAGGTGGCACTCGGCCAAGCCAATGACGAACCTAGAACTTCCTTGCGGCGCCCTGGCGAACGACGAGGTGCTGGACGGTACGGACGACAGTTGCCCGGGTGGCCAGGCGATCGAATGATCGCTCGTGTCCCCGCCTGGCGGCGGCATGGTCACGCTGTCCGGCGCGGCGGTCCTCGTCACGGCCGCCGAGCTCGGCGGCCACGCGTCCAGGTCGCCGTCGCCGACGCTGACCACGACTCGGTACCCGGCGATTGCGGGCGGCCGGCTTCGCTGACGAGGGGCGACGACTGGCTCAGTCTCAACCGGGCGTCCGAGCAGATCTGCCCGTCCCTGACGTGCCCTGGGCTGGCACGAAGACGGCTGCGAGCGCGGCACCGGCAACGGCGAGCATGGCGCTCACGGCCATGATCCAGCGAAACCCGCTGACGAACGCCTCGCCGATCGCTCGTCGCGCGGCGGCCGTGCCCGCGGGGTCCGGCCGCGCGGGCAGCTCGATGGCCGCCAGCTTGTCGAGTTGGCCGAGCGCGGTCTCGGCAATCTCGCGCGGCACCTGGGCGGCGCGAAGCCCGTCCCGGAGCTCGACCTCGAACGCCCATGCCATCAGCGAGCCGAACATCGCGATGGCCAGCACCCCGGCCACGCGCGAGACGGCGTTATTGATGCCCGAGGCGATGCCCGCAGCCTGCGGGCCGGCGGCGTTCATCACCGTGGTCGTCAAGGGCGCCACCGTCACGGTCATCCCCAAGCCGAGCACCACGACGCCCGGGAAGAAGGTGGACCAGTAGCTTCCGCTGGTACCCGGCACGGCGAGCGCCGCGAAGCCGCCGGCTGCGATCAACGGGCCGACGATCAGCGGCTTGCGCGGACCCACACGGTCGACCAGCTGCCCGGCCCAGCGCGAAAGCGCGAACATGATCAGGATGAACGGCAGCAGCGCCGCGCCTGCAGCGGTGGCGGAGTACCCGTGCACCTGGATCAAGTCGAGCGGCAGGAAGAACAAGCCGCCGCCCAGCGCGGCATACAGCAGCAGCGTCAGCAAGTTGGCGCCGGTGAAAGCGCGGTGCCGGAAGAATCCCAGCGGCAGCATGGGCGCCTGCACGCGCCGTTCGACGACGACGAACAGGACCAGTCCGGCGATGCCGGCGGCCAGCGTGCCAAGCACGACCGGAGACAGCCATTGCCGGGTCGGTGCCTCGATGAAGGCGAAGACGATGCCGCCAAGGCCCGCCGTGGCGAGCAGGGCCCCGCGCACGTCGAGCGCCGCCGGGGCGTGCGGATCGCGGCTCTCCGGCACGCGCAGCCATGCAATGGCCAGCACCACGGCGGCGAGCGGCATGTTCACCAGGAAGGCCCAGGCCCACGAGTAGCGATCGACCAGGTAGCCGCCGAGCACCGGTCCCAGCGCCGCCGTGACGCCGCTGAAGCCGGCCCAGGTGCCGATCGCGCCGCCACGCTCGTTCTGCGGATACGCCGCGCTGATCAGCGCGAGGCTGCCTGGCACCAGCAGGGCGGCGCCGATACCCTGCACCGCACGGGCGGCGATGAGCGCGTGCACGTCGCGCGAGAGCGCGCATGCCAAGGAAGCCATGCCGAAGATCGCCACACCGATCGCGAACACACGGCGCCGGCCGAATCGGTCGCCGAGCGCGCCGCCCAGCAGGAGCAGCGCGGCGAGAAACAGCGCATAGGACTCGACGACCCACTGCACTTCGTAGACGGTGGCCCGCAGGTCCACCTGGATGGCCGGCAAGGCGACGTTGACCACCGTGCCGTCGATGAAGGCCATGCCCGACCCGATGATGGCAGTGGCCAGCACCCAGCGCCGCGCCGACTCGCCGCACGGTTCGCCCGACGTTCCATGCAGGATCGCCTCTACGTCGCAGGGAGAGCGCGGCGGCACGCTCACGGCGGTGGCCCAAGCGCGCGCGCCGACGGCGCGGTCATCGACGACTCCGGTAATCCCCTCATGTCCCGGCACGAACCCCGCGTGCCTTCCAACGGCTCGGCGCCGGACCCGTTTCCGGCCGGGATGGCAGCGTACATCGCGCAGTCCTGCGGCATTCCTTGCTCCCGAAGCTCGTGCGCCGCGAACCGCAGCGGCAGCCGGCCGACGAGCCTATGCGATGTCGGCGAAGGCCGCGTTGCCCATGCGCGCATGAGAGGAGATGCACGCGGCTGCAGCAAGCGCCGGCCGATGCATCGGCCGGCTCGGCGGTCTCGTCGTCTGCGGCCACGGACGGTCCCTCCAAGCGCCGTGCCAGGCAGCCTGCCCTGCGGCTGACCGCATGCCCGCCGAAGAGACGACCCGACCTCGGTTCGGCGATGATGCGGCCCACACGAAGACTTGTTGAGGATTTCTCTTCCGCGATGGCATCACCGATCGCGCAGCAGATCCTGAGCGCGGGGCGCGAGCTTTCGCGCGCCCTCGCCGAGCTGAGCTTTCCGGCCCCCGTGGCGCACGTCTACGATCCCTTCCAGTACGCCTGGGCGTCCTACGCGGCGTACGTCCGGCGCTATGGCGCCACCCGCAAGCGCGTCGTGCTCGTGGGGATGAACCCGGGGCCGTTCGGCATGATGCAGACCGGCGTGCCGTTCGGCGAGGTCGCCGCGGTGCGCGACTGGATGGGCATCGTCGAGCCGATCCGGCGGCCCGTCCGCCAGCACCCGGCACGGCCGATCCTCGGCTTCGACTGCCCGCGTTCCGAGGCGAGCGGACGGCGATTGTGGTGCTGGGCCGCGAGTCGCTTCGGCACGGCGTCGTCGTTCTTCGATGCCTGGTTCGTGCTGAACTACTGCCCGCTGGCCTTCCTGGAGGCGTCGGGGCGCAACCTGACGCCAGACAGACTTCGCGCCGGCCCCGGCTGCGCACTCACCGATGCGTGTGACCGTCACCTCGTCGACGCGCTCGCTGCGTTGCAGCCCGAGTGGGCAATCGGTATCGGCGAGTTCGCGGAGCGGCGCCTGCGCGCCGCGCTTCAGCGCAACCGTGTCGACGCGGCAGGGGCGTCCCCGATCAAGATCGCACGGATCCTTCATCCGAGTCCTGCCAGCCCGGCCGCCAATCGAGGATGGGCGCTCGCGGTTGATCGCACGCTGGCGGACTTGGGCGTGTTGCCGCGTTGGACACGACCTGTCCATGATCTGTCCACTCTTTCCGGCGAGGCCACTTGAGCGCGCCGCAGGCGGCGGCATCGCAACGCACATCGCCGCCTCCTTCATGCTGCGGCGCCGACGGCTCGAAGTCGGTCACACGGCGTGCGGGCAAGGCGCTCGGCGTATGAGCACTGCCTCGGTGTTCCGCGGCGTGAGGAAGACCACGCTGCGTTCGCAGCGTGCCCAGGACGATGGAGCGCTCGTCGCCGGCGAAAAGCCCGTTCACCCTCGGGGCGAGCTTGTCCCGCGTCCACGCATGCAGGTCGCCGGGCAGGCCAGCCTGGCAGTGGATGCCGCTCGCGCGACGCAGCGTTTCCGCCACGAGCTCGAATCGGTGTGCGTTTCGTTCAGGTCTTCACTGCCGCACCATCATCCGTGGAAGCGTCCGAACCGCACCCGCCACGCGTCGTCGATCGGGGCGGCACGCATCGTGTCCAGGGACACCAAGACCAGCTTCAATGAAAAGCGCACTCGCTCCTTGCCCTCGCAGCGGGCCGCCACATTCAGGCTCAGCGAGGACCTTCCCAGCTCACGTACCGACAGCGTGAAATCCAGGACGTCGCCGTGCGTGCTTGGTTGGACGAACTCTACGTCCAGGCGCACCGCCGGAACCGTGAGGCGCAGGTCCTGCTGGAAGCGGTGCAGCGGGAAATCCAGGCCGTCGGCGAACCAGTCTTCCACCATCTCGTTGCAAAGCTCGACGTAGCGAGGATAGAAGACGATGCCCGCCGGATCGCAGTGTGAAAACCGGACGACCTTCTGCTTGGTAAACGTCATGGGAATGACTCGTGGTGGAGCGGTTTGCGAGTGCATGATTTCGGATTCACTTGGCGGTCCACCCGCCGTCCACGGGCAGCGCGACGCCGGTGATCGAGGCCGCGGCCGGCGAGCAGAGGAACACGGCGACCTCGCCGAGTTCACGTGTCTCGACGAATCGCTTGTTGGGCTGCGCGGCCAGCATGACGTCGCGCATCACTTGATCCTGCGACATCCTGTGCGCTTGCGCCTGGGCCCGGATCTGGTTTTCGACCAGCGGCGTGCGCACGTACGCCGGGCAGATGGCGTTGCAGGTGACGCCGCTCTCGGCGGCCTCCAGCGCGACGGCCTTGGTCAGGCCGACCACGCCGTGCTTGGCCGCGACATAGGCCGACTTGAACGGCGAGGCCACCAAGCCGTGGGCGGAGGCGACGTTGATGATGCGACCCCAGCGCCGCGACTTCATGCCGGGGAGCGCCGCGCGGATGGCATGGAAGTTCGACGACAGGTTGATGGCGAGGATGGCGTCCCACTTCTCGGCCGGAAACTCTTCCACCGGAGCAACGAACTGGATTCCGGCGTTGTTGACCAGGATGTCCACGGCGCCGAAGCGCGCCTCGGCCGCCGCAATCATGGAGGCGACTTCGTCGCCCCTGGCCATGTCCGCCGGCGAATAGTCCACCGGCACCCGGTGTTGCGCCGCCATGCCGGCGCGGACCCGCTCGATCTCCTCGGGATTGCCGAGTCCGTTGAGCATGAGGTTGGCTCCCGCCCGGGCCATCGAATGGGCGATGCTCAGCCCGATGCCGCTGGTCGAACCGGTGACGACCGCGGTGCGGCCCTCGAGAAATCTTTCGTTCATGACGGGTCCTCTAAGGAGGGCTGCTGCGCCACGCAGCAGCCCGGCAGCGAGCCTCAGCCAGCCGACGCGTGCAGCGGTTCGGCCGCGGATGCGTTCGGGACGACGGGCGCACGCACGACGCGTCCCGCCAGCACCTGGTGCAGCTTCAGGCGCATGAAGGCGCTCGACGTATAGCGCGCCACGTCCATGTAGTGATCGTGCTCCAGCCGTTCCGTGACCTGGGCGTAGTAGGACTCCAGGTCGGCATCGAGCTCGAAGGCGTCGTAGTTCACCACCACATCGACACGCCGGCCCGCCGCGCGGCACAACTCGGTGACTGCATCTCCGAGCGCATCGATCTCACCGGCGGACCGCAGGCGCAGGCCCTCGAAGTCGAGGAACAGGGCGTTGCGCGCCGCGTCGTACGACACGCGGTCGTGCAGCGGCCGATTCAGCAGGGCGTCGCGCAGGCCCATGGTCTCTTCCCGGAAGATGCTCGAGTCCATCTCGCGCACGTCGCGCACGATGGGCTTGAACGGCAGGCAAGCGAGGACGTCCTGCTCCATGTCCGCCCCCGGAGCGACCTCGATCAGTTCCAGGCCCTCGCGGGTCAGCTTGAAGACGCATCGCTCGGTGACGTAGAGCACCTGCTGCCCGGATTCGGCGGCGACCCGACCGCTGAAGGTGATCTGCGACACCGCATCCCGGAACTTGCACGCCGGGCTGTCCTTGACGATCTTCAGTCGACCGTCGCCGGTGTCGACGCGCAGGTCGCCGGCGGCGAACGTTCCGGCATAGACCACCTTTCGGGCGTTCTGGCTGATGTTGATGAACCCGCCGGTGCCGGCGATCTTGCTGCCGAAGCGGCTCACGTTGACGTTGCCCGCCCTGTCGGCCTCGGCCAGACCGAGGAAGGCAATGTCCAGACCGCCGCCATCGTAGAAGTCGAACTGCTGGTTCTGCTCGATGATGGCGTCGACGTTGACCGCAGCGCCGAAATCCAGCCCCGAGCGCGGGATGCCGCCCAGAACGCCCGCTTCGGTCGTCAGCGTGATGTGCTCGCTGATGCCTTCTTCCGCGGCCACGGCCGCGATGCCTTCCGGCATGCCGATGCCGAGATTGACGATGGCGCCCGGCCGCAGTTCCATGGCGCAGCGGCGCGCAATGATCTTGCGGGCGTCCAGAGGCATCGGCCGCTGGCCGTCCAGCGGCACGCTGACCTCGCCGCAGAAGGCCGGATCGAACACCGTGCCGTAGGTCTGGTGATGGTTCTCGGGCCGCGCCACGACCACGCAATCGACCAGGGCGCCGGGAATCATCACCCGGCGGGGATTCAGCGACTTCGACTTCACCAGGCGCTCCACCTGGACGATCACGATGCCGCCCGAGTTCTTCACGGCCATCGCCATCGCGCGGTTGTCGAGATCCAGCGACTCGTGTTCGGCAGAGACGTTGCCTTGCGGGTCGGCCGACGTGCCGCGCAGAAAGGCGACGTTGACGGGCATGCCGCGGTAGAACAACCACTGCTTGCCCTCGATCTCGATCAGTTT